>OAVJ01000513.1_pt1 | contig 22912 bp, 18 predicted proteins | sample 1516901 | NCBI WGS metagenome assembly OAVJ01 (sample SAMEA2580073, study PRJEB22360) | human gut metagenome | biome: human gut; feature: human-associated habitat; material: faeces | place: Denmark | collected 2008/2010 | reverse complement strand
CGCATGGACAGCCACCTGATCGTTGCGGCTGCGGCCGGTGTGCAGCCGCTTGCCGGCGTCGCCGATGCGGGCGGTGAGGGTCTGCTCCACAAAGGTGTGCACATCCTCGGCATTGGGGTCGATCTCCAGCCTGCCGGCTGCCAGATCATCGGCGATGGATGCCAGACCGTTGAGGATGTCCTCACAATCCTTTTCGGAGATGATGCCCTGCTTTGCCAGCATGGCGGCATGGACGCCGCTGCCGCGCATATCCTGCGCGATCATGCGCTGGTCGAACCGGATGGAGGAGTTGAAGTCGTTCACGCGGGAATCCACGGCCTTGGAAAAACGGCCCTTCCAGAGTTGTTCTGCCATAAAATTGTCCTCTTTTTATTTACCTCTAAAAACGGCAAAGCCGCCGCAGGGGAAAACGCTCCTGCGGCGGTGCCGCCGGCAACGATGCCGGTTGGATGAAACTTCCGTGTGAAAGTGTGAAAACACACGAAAGGGAAGATGTTACAGCTGATTACTTGATCTCCGGCCAGTTCTTGGACAGCTTTGCGTGCTCCTTGATGGACAGACCGAACAGGTTGATGAAGCCGGTGGCATCAGCCTGATTGTAGTCCTCGTCCTCACCGAAGGAAGCGGTCTGCTCGTCGTACAGGGTGTACGGAGAGGTGACGCCGGCGTTGATCATGTTGCCCTTGTAGAGCTTCAGCTTCACATCACCGGTGACGGTCTTTTCGAGGCTGTCGGCGAAGGCGTCCAGAGCCTCGCGCAGCGGGGTGAACCACTGGCCGTTGTAGACGATATCGGCATACTTCTGGGCCAGCTGAGCCTTGAAGTGAGAGCTTTCCTTATCCAGAGTGATGGTCTCCAGAACATTGATGGCCTTGTACAGGATGGCACCGCCGGGGGTCTCATACACACCGCGGCTCTTCATGCCCACCAGACGGTTCTCCACGATGTCCAGCAGGCCGATGCCGTTCTCGCCGCCCAGCTTGTTCAGGTGCTCCACCAGCTCCACAGCGCCCATCTCCTTGCCGTCCACGGCGGTGGGGATGCCCTTTTCAAAGTGGATGGTCACATAGGTGGGAACATCGGGAGCCTGCTCGGGGCTGACGCCCAGCTCCAGGAAACCGGGCTTGTTGTACTGGGGCTCGTTGGAGGGGCTCTCCAGATCCAGACCCTCGTGGCTCAGGTGCCACAGGTTCTTATCCTTGGAGTAGTTGGTCTCGCGGTTGATCTTCAGGGGGATGTGGTGAGCCTCGGCGTAGTCGATCTCCTCGTCACGGCTCTTGATATCCCACTCACGCCACGGAGCAATGATGGCCATATCGGGGCACAGGGCCTTGAGGGTCAGCTCAAAACGCACCTGATCGTTGCCCTTGCCGGTGCAGCCGTGGCAGATGGCGTCTGCGCCTTCCTTGATGGCGATATCAGCCAGAGCCTTGGCGATGCAGGGACGTGCAAAGCTGGTGCCCAGCAGGTAGTCCTCGTACTTTGCGCCGAACTTCAGGGTGGGGAAGATATAGTTCTCCACGAAGTCCTTCTTCAGGTCCAGCACGTACAGCTTGGAAGCGCCGGTAGCCTTGGCCTTTTCTTCCAGACCGTCCAGCTCGGTGCCCTGACCCACATCACCGGAGACGGCGACGACCTCGCAGTTGTTGTAGTTTTCCTTCAGCCAGGGAATGATGATGGAGGTATCCAGACCGCCGGAGTATGCCAGAACGACTTTTTTGATGTTTTCCTTTTTCATGATGATTGCTCCTTTTAAAAATACACTTTTGTTTTCTGATGCGTACTTTCCCTTCGCATCCTCTTCCGTTACGTTTCGGTTGATGCTTTTATTATACGCCGCGCGGCTTTTTCGTCAATGCCGAAAACCGCCAAACCTTACACGGATTTGACCTCTGTTTTGGTTCAATTTGCATCTTTATGCGTTATTTGCAGAATATATTCATATTTTATGCATTTGTGCGGTATATATTCGGGGCGTTCTGCATCTCCTGCACCTGCGTCAGCCTGCGGTTTATCCTTTAAAGGCTCCCGCCGCAGCAGGGCAGTGCTCCTGCGTGCAAAAAATCTGTCCGATTTTTTGTTTTTTTGCATTGCAACTAGACCGCAACTGTGATATTGTTACATTAGTGTAGCTTTTCTGCTGCACGGGGATTGTTTTATTTTTTTACAGGAGGTTTTTATGAGACTTAGAACTCGCGTGCTCAGTTTCATGCTGGCGGGCAGCATGATGCTGAGTGCAACACCCGTTTCCGCTTTTGCGGGGACACCTGTTCTGGGGGGGGGTACAGTTTCGCCCACTGCGCTGAGTGAAACGAACTCTACCGGCACGCTTGCCTTTGATCAGTATGGCTATCCGTACGATTCCACCAAGGGCAATGAGTACGAAACCAACCACCACACCACTGCGGTCGTCAGCTCGGACGGGAGCTGGGCCTACCAGAAGTTCACAAATTCGCAGGGAGATGTCTATATCCTTGTGCTGACCGAGAACTTCGATCAGGCCCTGACCGGCCAGACCATCAACTGTCAGGTCATTTCCAAAGCACCCACGCTGACTGGCGGCACCTACAATGGTATTGTTCAGCTGGGCAGCACCGACCAGAGGAGCGATGCATCCGGCTGCACCTTCAACGCTCCCATTGCAGTGCTCGCGGCAGGCACTACCCTGACTGGTTGCACCGCCAACAGCTCTGTGCAGTGCGCAGCCGCGGACATTACTCTGACTGGCTGCACAATCAACCGCAAAAGCGACGACAGCACTGTCCTCTGGCTGAGCAAATATGACGATAGCAACACCGCTGCCGGATGTTCCATGACCCTGAACAACTGCAATGTTTCCTGCGGTGTTCTTGTGAGCACGGATGGTAAAGCCACCATCAACGGCGGCACCTATAACATCCCCGGCGAAAAAATGGGCATCGTTGCAACCGGTGCCGTCTGCATCACCGGCGGTGAGTTCACCACCCAGATCGTTGCTTCCACAAATGGTTCTATCACCATTGAGAACGGCACCTTCAACCTCGGTGAAAGGAAGTTTATCTCTGCCGCCGGCGGTGATATCACCATTGAGGATGGTACCTTCGACTCCTACCTGCAGGCACAGACCGGCAGCCTTACCATCAAGGGCGGCACCTTTACCGGTCTGGTCGGTGCCCTCAATGGCAATATCACCATTGAGGACGGCACCTTTACCGGCCAGGCTGTAGCTCTCTCTGCAAACGCTCCAAAGTACACCGGTGTTCTGAACATCACCGGCGGCGTGTTTGCCAAGGAGCCTCAGGGCGCAACCGGCAGCCTTTACAAGCTTTCTGCCGAGGGCGCTTCCTTTAACGGCATGGCAAGCCCGGTTTACGTTGCAAACCAGACCGCTGTTCCGCAGATCGAAATAACCTACTCCGCCAACCCTGCGCACAAGGTCATTGCATGGCGTTTTGATATCGACAACAGCATTAAGCAGCACGGCAACAGCGATGCGACCGACCCCCGTGCAGCCGTGCTGCTGGCGCAGGCCAATTATACGCACAGCGCAGATAACCGCACCATCCGCTTCGACTGTGTTCCCTCTATCAAATACAATGGTTATACCATGGGTGCTCTGAACGCCGATACGGTTTTCTCTCCGGTTCTGGATGTTCTGCCCTCGGAGCTGACCTTCCATGCGGCCACCGAGAACGGTCCGGCTTCTGTGGAGCTTGGTGCCGATATGCCCGCTGACCGCATTGATATCAGCTGCTTCTATACCAATGTTGCCACCAACGAGGTGTCTGAGGAGTATCCCACCGAGGCAGGCACTTATCAGATCAGTGTGATCCTGAAGGCCAAGGGTCTCAGCGATGAACTGAAAAATAATATTTACCAGAACCGCGTTGAGTGGAACGGCGCTTACCATCAGCTTTCTTATGCCAACGAAAGCACCGGAAACACCCTGACCTCTCTGACCTCTGAAAACTGGCGGTTCCAGATCAGTACCAATACCGTCACCCTGACCGTTGACGAAAACGGCGCACCGGTGATCCCCGCAGATGCAAAGGGCGTGCGCTATGAGAACAACACCCTGACCATCGACGAGCACACCACCGCGCAGTTTGCTCAGGGTTCTACCGTCAAGTGCGATATCGTCAACAACGGCACGCTGGACGGCGGCCTCTTCACCGGCACTGTCACCGGCTCCGGCAGCATCGCACGCGGCCTGTTCCTGCACGACCCGAAGACTTCTCTGCCCACCATGATGCTGTCTGTTCCGGAGAACGCATCCCTCAACGGCATCACAGCACCGGATGCTACCGGCCTTACCACCCTGTATGCGGTCAACGCGCTGGACGGTAAGGACAACACGCTCCTGTTCATTGGCGATTATATCGGCACGGACCCGCATGACTTCTATGGCTGGGATCTCGTCTATTCCTTCGATGGCGAAGAGAAGAACTCCGATGTCGAAAAGAATTATATCGGCAAGACGCACTTTGAGCAGCCTATGTACGGCCCCATTCCGAACGGCCAGAACGGCGTGAAGTGCATCTTCCTGCCCGTCCTGGAGATGAACGCCTCCGACCTGACCATTACCGCCGATAAGACGGAGAGCAAGATCGACGGTGCTGTTATTGCGTCCGTGCAGTACGTGGATGCGTCCGACCCGAATGCTGAGTCCTCGGTGTATCCCACCAAGCCGGGTAGCTATAAGGCGATCGTCACCCTGACCTGCCCGGGCGATTCCACTTATTCCAAAGCCCGTGTGGCCCGTATCGGCAACCTGTGCTACCACGTCCCCGAAACGCTGGAGGTCGAGGTGACCGTGGAGCTGCCCACAGTTCCTCCCACGGACGGCGACGGCAACGTTACGTTCGAAGGTACGGACGAGGTGAAGGGCGACGGCTGGACTGCCAAGAAGGACGAAACCACTGGCGAAACCACCGTCGAGATCACCGATGGCAAGAACCTCAACAACACTACCCTGAACTGCGATCAGATCACCATTGGCTCTGCGGAAACGAGCACTACCGTTTCCAACATCACCACCAATGCGGATGTGACGGTTGCCAGCGGCAGCGCCATTGAGGGCGGCACCTTCAGCGGCAATGTGTCCGGCACTGGCACCATTGAAGGCGGCACCTTCAGCGGCAATGTCGGCAGTGAGGTCAAGATCAACGGCGGCACCTTTACCGGTAACGTTGATTCCACCAAGATCAATGGCGGCGTGTTCGCCGGCGAGATTCCTACCACTGTAGAGAGCACCAAAGTCACCGCTACCGGCGGCGCTTCCATCAACAACATCCAGAAAAACGAGGGTACAAATCAGGAGACCGCTGTTCAGGTCGTTGGCGAGCAGCAGCTGTCCCTTGCCTACACACCCGATGAAGGCCGTACCTTCTACGGCTGGCAGAAAGATGCTGATATCATCGCCAAGGGTGATGCAACCCCCACGGTCAGCGCTGATTACACGGATTCTGTGTATACCCCTGTTGTGGAAATGAACCTGAGCGACATTCAGGATGGTGAGTCCAACATTGAGGGCACAGCCGTAACGTCGATTCGCTATTACAAAGTCGATGCGAACGGCCTGCCCGAAGGCGATGGCTATGACGATGCGCCTGTCGATGATGGCACTTTCGAAGACGGTCGTTACGTCCAGTATATTGCTCTGAAATTGACTGACGAGCCGACCGAAAACACCATTGCCCTGTACGCCGACGAAGACGTACCGAGCCGCGTGGTGGTGAAAAACGGCATCGGCTATTACGTACCTGAATTCCTGGCTACTGGCGAAGAAGTGCGCATTGGTGATATCCCCGATGATACAGCCACCGGCTCCGGCGATTCCGGTGCCGGCGGTGCAGCTGTGGCCGTGATCGGCGGTGCTGCCATTGGCGGCGCAGCCTACCTCATCGGCACGCAGGTGTACCTGACCAGCGTCCTGCCCGAGGGTGCATCCATCCCCACCAACCGCCAGCAGCTGGCCGACCTGCTGTGGACTGCCGCAGGCAAGCCCCAGCCCGCCAGCACCGCACTGTTCACCGACATCAGCGCCGAAGCCGCCGACAGCCAGAAGGCCGCCCGCTGGTGCGTGGAGCAGGGCCTGTTGAAGGATACCGGCAGCACCTTCAAGCCCGACAAGCACACCTTCCGTCCTCAGGTCATCAAGGCATGGAACGACCTGCAGGCAAAACTGAACCCTCAGAAGTAATTCTGAAGCATCCCTGAAACGCAGAGAGGCCCTGCCGGGCAAACCGGCAGGGCCTTTCTGTTTCTCTGCACAAAATTCTGCGGCGGCATTTGTGCGCCATGCCCATTGGCTGCGGCCCGCACCGCAAAAACAAAAAGCCCGGGACCCTTTTGTGAGCCGTCTGGCCCTGAAAGAGTTCCGGGTTTCGTTTTGTCTTTATGCGCCGGAAAAGGGCCCGCCCGCCGCGCTCCATGCGCGGCACAGCAGCTCTTTTTGCGCCTTGGGCAGCTTTTTGAGCGCAGCTTCCCGCCGCAGGGCGCTGCGCTTGTCCGCACAGCGCTCCACGTAGGCAAAGGCTGCTGCACCCTTGGCCCGGGTGTAGCGGGCCCCTCTGCCGCTTTTGTGGGCCTGCAGGCGGGCGGCAGGGGCGTTGGTCCAGCCGGTGTACAGCTGGCCGCCGGTACACCGCACCATGTACACGAAGGCGGGCTTGGGCCGGGCCGGATGCTCAGATGCGGCCATTGTTCTTTAACACCTGACGGCAGGCCGCAAGGGCGGTCTCCTTATCCTTGGCCGTGATAAGGAAGCGGCTGGCGTGGCAGAAGCTGATGCCCGGGATGCCGCTCTTCTGCTCAATGACCTCCTGCGGCTGACCGGCCCAGCTCTGGGGGAAGGGAAGCTTGGGGCGCTTGGTCTTGTGGTCGGTGACGCACTGGGCGCTCCAGCCGCCGCGCTGGCTGGGGTAGACCACGAACAGCGCATCCGTTTTGTACAGGCCGTTCTTCCACGGCAGGTAGCAGGGCAGCACCACGATGCCGTCCCGGGAGTTCTGATAGGCCTGCTGCACCTTTTCGTCGGCGCGGTTCACGGCGTTGGCGCTGGCGATCTGGTTTTCCAGAATCTGCTTTGCCACGGCCACGGCCTTGAAAAAGCAGGCGTCCTGATCCTCCTTGGAGTCCCACACCGGATTAAAAAAGCCGATGGCATCGCACAGGCTGTTCTGCTCGCCGGTGTTGTCGTTGAGGTCCAGCAGCTGGATAAAGTTCTCGTCGATGAGCCGGGCCTGCCGCTCGCCCACAAGGCCGGGGCCCAGCACCCGCCACAGCAGGCCGAAAGCCGCGTAGGGCACACCGTTTGCGCGGTACTCCCGGGGCTCCTGATGATGGTCGAACATGCCATAGCCCACATCGTACACGATGCCGTCAAAGCCGTCCGGCACCACAAAGCCGCGGGTGATCTTGATATCCGGGCGCAGGATCTGCAGCAGCGCAGTGGCAAACACATCGTCGGCGTGGAACTTGCCGGCATGGGTAAAGCCGTTTGCAGGAATTTTCATAGATGTACCTCGTTCCCAATAAAATCTCTGGCAACAGTATACCACACTTTGCCAAAAGGGACAACGAAAAGCCCCGGCTGTCGGGGGACAGCCGGGGCAAAACATCTTATAATTCTTAAGAGAGAATTGATTTAAAATAGTTATCAAGCCATGCAAAGTCATCCGTTACAACTTTGCCATTGCTGTCTGTGGCTTCTATGCCAGTATACTTATTGTTATTCTGGTCAAACTTGATAGTAACTTTGTACTTGTTGCCACTTTCATCGACCAGAATCGAACTACCGTCCGCATCGTTCGCCATCGTATAAGCCTTATAGCCGTTTATCTGGCACAGGTTATTAGAGTTACCGATTCGGATGGTTTGGTACACCGTAGTCTCAGAGGTGCCATCCTTTCGCTGAGAAAATTGATATTTCGGCATGCCATTATCGCCAAAGCAAGTGGTCTGTTCGGAACCGTTTTCATCTGTATAGGTTTCTGCGTAATATTCTTTGCCGCCGACTTTTACGGTAGTGCGGTACATTTCTTTCGGCAATTCTTCCTCTTTAGAAAAGTCCATGGGCGGATTGTTCCGAATACTTTTCAATGCAGTCTTAGCATCCTCAAACAGCAGGTAATTTGCATACTTGCCGTCGTTTGTCTTTTCTGCGAACACCGCATTCTTTTGGGTCTTGCCCTCTTGAGTCATGACAGTTTTCACGTAAACATCGGTGCCTTTGCGGGCCACAATCATCTGTCCTTCGAGCGTTTTTGTTTTATTGGCATCATAATCAGCCATAGTAATCAGGACATAGAACTCGTTCGAATTGTAGATCTTCTTCGAGGACTGTGCATACTGACTCTTTGTCACATCCGGGATTTTTGTCTTCTCGGGCTGAGTCGTAGTGCCGCCAGTCTCACCGCCCTGACCCGGGTCCGTTGTATCCGGACCGGGAACCGGTTCAACGATTTCAGTGTCGCCACCATTACCGCCATTACCGCCATTGCCACCGTTGCCGCCATTGCCGCCTGCGCCACCGCCGCAAGCGGTCATCATGGAAACAGCCATTGCTGCCGCCAGCAGAACGGCGGCTGCTTTTTTGTACAATCTCATAATACAAGCCTCCTGTTTTTTGTTCCGAAGCACCCCAAGAATATGCTTCGCACCCACATCTTACCCCCCCCCGGCATCTTGTCAACCAATCTGAAAAATTTTGTCATTTTGCCCGGAACAGGTGACCATTTTTTAGCAATATAACAACAGCCCCGGGGCGGCAGATGCCGTTCCGGGGCTGAAGATTTATGCAGTCAGTGCATTTGTTTTACTTTTTCTTTGCGGTGCGGGCAGGCTTTTGGGCGGCGGGCTTGCTCTCGGCCTTTTGGGCCGGGGCGGTCTCCGGCTCGCCCAGAGCCAGAATGCTGCTCAGCTCCTTCTGCACAGCGGCGTTGTTTTCGTCGGTGACGGCCAGCACATCGGAGTAGAACTGCTCCATGCCCTCGCGGGTGGAGAAAGTGGCAACGTACATCTGGTTGCCCATGGCGCCGCTCAGCGCGTCCGGGATGCGGTCCACCATGCGCATGTTCTGCTGGTACTTCTGCATGATCTGCTCGTGGCTGTACACAAAGTGCTTGCCGTCGCGGCGGCCTGCAAACGGGCAGTAGAAGTGCTCGCCCACCGGCATATCGGTGCCGCCAAAGGCGATCATGTCCGCCCAGATCTTGTAGACGTTGGTGGAGCGGGCAAAGTTGATCATATCCGGGGTGAAGCCGCCGCAGGGGCGCATGTTGACTTCCAGTGCCACGATCTGGCCCTTTTGGCCCATGCTGGCCTGATCCTCGGTCATGCGGAAGAACTCAAAGTGGATGAAGCGGCTCCGGACGCCAAAGCTCTTGACGGCGGCACGGCCTGCGGCGCGGGTGTCCTCGGGCAGGTCCTTGATGATGTAATAGATGGAGTTGTCGTTGTCGTTGACGATATCCATGATGGACATGGGGCTCACATTGCCGGCCTCAAAGATGGGGTTGCCGTTGGCATCGATGATGGCATCGTAGCTGTTCACCTCGGCCCGGACGAACTCCTCCATGATGTACTCCACATCCGGGTGATGGGCCGTCTTCTGCACGAGGAACTTTTTCAGGTCCTCGTCGCTGGACAGCTTGTGGGTGTCGGATGCGCCCACGCCGTTATCCGGCTTTACCACCACCGGGTAGCCCACCTCTTCGATGAACTTCCGGCAGCCCTCGTAATCGTCCACCATGTGGTAGCGTGCGGTGGCGATGCCGGCCTTCTTGTAATACTCCTTCATCTTGCTCTTGTACTTGATGCGGGGCATATCTTCGGTCTGGAAGCCGGAGGTGATGTGGAAATCAGTGCGCAGGGCTGCGTCCCGCTCCAGCCAGTATTCGTTGTTGGACTCCAGCCAGTCGATGCGGCCATACTTGAAGGCAAAGAAGGCCACGGCGCGGTAGACCTCGTCGTAGTTTTCCAGACTGCCCACCTTGTAGTACTCGTTCAGGCTGTCCTTCAGCTCCGGCTTCAGCTCATCGTAGGGCTGGTCGCCGATGCCCAGCACGTTCATGCCGTTGTTTTTCAGCTCATGGCAGAACTGCCAGTAGTTGGTGGGGAAGTTGGGCGAAATAAAAATGAAATTCTGCATGGTTTTACGATTCCTCTTTCCTCTATGAACCTCTATAAAAACTCCCTCCGTCACGGCTTCGCCGTGCCAGCTCCCTCCGGGAGGGAGCCTTTTTCCGTTGCGGAGAGCTTTTACAAAGCCCCCTCCATGAGGGGGCTGTCTGCGAAGCAGACTGGGGGAGTTCCCTGTTTACTGCTGCCCCAGAATATACGGCATGTAATATGCAGTCTGCTTATACCACCAGTTCCAGTCGTGGTTGACATCGTGGCCCCACAGGTCCACCCAGATGGGGATGTTCTTGGCCTCGAAGATGCGCTTGAGGAACCATGTGGTGTCCGGCCGCTCCCAGTCGCCCTGACCGCAGCAGATAACCGCCTTCTGGCTGCGGTACAGCTGCATGTAGGGGTGATCCTCCGGGAAGTTCTTCATGTAGTCCACGGGCGAGTTCATGTACACCAGCTCGTCCATATAATTGCCGAAGCCGTAGTGGGCCGTGTAGATGCCGCTGAGGGCCAGACAGCCGCAGAACACGTCCGGGCGGCGCAGGTACAGGTTGACCGCATGGGTGGCACCCAGACTGCAGCCAAAGGCAATGACGCCGGGCAGGTCGTCCCAGCCGTTGCGCTCCTTGGCCAGATACTGGATCTTGGGCACAGCCTCCTCCACGATGTAGCGCAGCCACTGCTCATAACGGCGGATGCGCCAATAGGGGTCGCCCTGCGTGTCGGACCAGGTCTCCTTGTCCATGGTGTCGATGGAGAGGACCATGATCTGCCCGGACTCGATCCACGGGGCAAGGGTATCGTTCATGTGGAAGTTCTCAAAATCGAAGAAGCGGCCATCCTGACAGGGGATGTACAGCATCGGGCGGCCTGCGTGGCCGTAGATCTTGCACTCCATGTCGCGGCCCAGCGCCGGACTGTAATCCTTGAAATACTGCATTTCCATGGTGTTTCCTCCTTTGTTGACTCCCCCAGTCACGGCTTACGCCGTGCCAGCCCCCTCGGAGATGGGGCCTTTGGCAAAACGGTAAAGTTTCCGTACTGCCAAGGCCTCCCTCATTGAGGGAGGTGGCATCGCGCAGCGATGACGGAAGGAGTTCGTTTTTTACTCCTCCACCTCATACATCAGGGTGTGGAACATAAAGGGCAGTTGCTTTTTCCAGCTGGCTTCGCTGTGGGTGCCGCCGGGCACGATGCGGCTGGTGAGGTGGATGCCCCGGGTCAGTACCTTGCTGCACATCTCGGCAAAGCCGCGGCGCATGCCCTCGTGGTTGCCCATCTCGCGGGAGCCGTAGTCCATGTACAGCACGGTGCCGGGGGCCAGATTTGCCCGGCCCACAAGGCCGGAGAGCTTTTCCGGCGAGACCCAGATGGACGGCGACAGCGCCGCCGCACGGCTGAAGACGTCATTGTACTGCAGCAGGGCGTACAGGCTCATCAGGCCGCCCATGCTGCTACCGCCAATGAAGGTGTGCTCCCGGTCGGGCAGGGTACGGAAATTGTGATCGATGAAGGGCTTGAACCGGTGGATGTACCAGCTCATGGTGGCCTGCCCCTTGCCGTCAAAGTGGCCGAACTGCGGGTCGTCGAACCGGTAGGGCGAATACTCCACCAGCCGCTCGTTGTTGGCCCCGGCATTGCACTCCACCGCCGCCACGATCAGCGGGGTGTCGGTGTAGTCCAGATAATCGGCCACGCCCCAGCTCTTGCCAAAGGTGGCGTCCTCGTCAAAAAAGACGTTCTGGCCGTCGAACATATACAGCACCGGATACCTGCGGTCCGGCTCGGCTTCATACATCGTAGGCAGATAGACATAAACTCTGCGCTGCTCGGTGCCATTGACGGCAGGGTAGCTCACGCTCCATTTTTTAACCATGGGTCCATTCCTCTCAATCTTTCCTGCACATGGCCTGCCGCAATGCAGGCCGCTGTTCTGTTTTCAGTTTAGCACTGCAGGGCACAGAAAGCAATTGCGCCGGGAAATTTTGGAGGTTTGACGGATACTCCTTCCGTCATCGCTGCGCGATGCCACCTCCCTCTATGAGGGAGGCTTTGGCGGCACGGTAAAGTTTTCCGGTTTTGCCAACGGCTCCCTCCTAGAGAAAGACTTCCCCCGGCCGGGGGAAGATGTCACCGGAAGGTGACAAAAAGGGGAACGGCTGTCGAGCGTATGCGAGACTGAAGGAGTTTTCCGGTATACGGCAAACGCCGCCGAGCGGAGGCCTGGCGGCGTTTGCTGCTATTCTGAATAAAAGGTTCTCTCCGGAGAATCGGGATCAGTTCTTTTTCTCCACCGGCACGATCCAGCCCTTGGTGTCGGGGAGCTTGCCCCACTGCATACCGGTCATGGTGTCGTACAGCTTCTGGGTGACAGGGCCGATCTTGCCGTCGCCGATGTAGGCGTGCTCGCCCTTCCAGACCAGCTCCTTGACGGGGGAGACGACAGCGGCGGTACCGGTGCCGAACACCTCTTCCAGCTTGCCTTCGCGGGCAGCAGCCATGATGTCGGCAATGGCGATCTTGCCTTCCACCACCTCATAGCCCCAGTCCTTCAGCAGCTCGATGCAGCTGCGGCGGGTGACGCCGGGCAGAACGGTGCCGACGGTAGCAGCGGTGTACACCTTGCCGTCGATCTTGAACATGATGTTCATGCTGCCGACTTCCTCGACGTACTTCTTTTCCACGCCGTCCAGCCACAGCACCTGTGCGTAGCCCTGCTCCTCGGCCAGCTCGCCGGCCTTGATGGAAGCAGCGTAGTTGCCGCCGCACTTGGTGAAGCCGGTCAGGCCGGGAGCGGCACGGATGTACTCGTCTTCCACGTAGATGCGCACGGGGTTGATGCCCTCGGCGTAGTAAGCACCCGAGGGAGCGCAGATGATGCAGAAGATATAGTGCTTGGAAGCGTGCACGCCCAGACCCACATCATTGGCAAAGATGAAGGGACGGATGTACAGGGAAGCACCGTCGGAATGGGGCACCCAGTCACGGTCCACATCCACCAGCGTCTCAACAGCCTGAATGTAGTCCTCCACAGGGATCTTGGGGATGCACAGACGGTCGGCGGAGTCCTGGAAACGCTTTGCGTTGCAGTCCGGGCGGAACAGCTGGACGGTATCGTCGGCAGTGCGGTATGCCTTCATGCCCTCAAAGATCTCCTGAGCGTAGTGGAACACGACGGTAGCCGGGTCCAGCTCAAAGGGGCCATAGGGGACAATGCGGGCATCGTGCCAGCCTTCGCCCTCGGTGTAATCCATCACGAACATATGGTCGGTAAACTTCTTGCCAAAACCCAGATTGCTCTCGTCAGGCTTTGCCTTCGGAGCAGTGGTACGGGTGATCTTGATATCCAACATGATTTATTTTCCCTCTTTCCTGATCTCGGGCGCAGCGAGTGAAAATGCGCCCGCAAACACCGAATGTTGTTTTCTATTATAGTATTATGAAATCGTTTTACAAGGAAACGAAAAATCTTTCATCTTTCCCCCTGTTAAGTTGCGCGGAATTGCCTGCTTTTCTATGTGCAATCTGCCCAAAATATGATACAATGAGGGCATAAGCCGGATCTTACAGGCTCAGAAAGGAGCTTTTTGCACAATGATAAAAGGTGTTATTTTTGATATGGACGGGCTGATGTTCGACACCGAGCGCATCTGGGCCACCCTGTGGCGGCCTGCGCTGGCTACGTTGGGCCTTTCTTATAAGGAAGGGCTGGACGCCGCCGCCCGGGGCACGGCAGGCGACTCCATGCGGGCGGTGCTGCGCCGCTTCTTCGGCCCGGACTGCGATACCGACGCCATCATGGAAGCGCTGCACCAGCAGGCAGAGACGGCCTTTCAGGCACCGCCGCCCAAAAAGCCGGGGCTGGATGAGTTGATCGCCTATCTGGAAGCACAGCACATCCCCATGGTGGTGGCTTCCTCCAGTCGGATGGCGTCCATCCTGCGGCACCTCAACAACTGGCACATGACCGATCACTTCAAGGCCCTTATTTCCGGCGAGCAGTTCTCCGCGTCCAAGCCCGACCCGGAGATCTTCCTCACAGCCGCCAAGGCGCTGGGCACCGTCCCGGCTGAAACGCTGGTGCTGGAGGACAGCTACAACGGCGTGCGGGCCGGTGCCCGGGGCGGCTTTGTCACCGTGATGGTGCCGGACCTTGCCCCCGCCGACGACGAAATGCGCAGCCTGTACACCGCCGAGTGCAGGGATCTGTTCGAGGTAAAGAAGCTGCTGAAAGCAGGGAAGCTGTAACGGCGTTTCCCGGTCGTTCTCCGGCACAGCTTGTACCCAAAACATGTCGGCCATGTAAAACTGATATCAGCCGGGCCGCAAAAATGTACTATAATGGGAGAGCAAAAAAAGAAGGTGCAAGCATGAAACCAAAACATCGCGGACAAATGTCCGAATCTTTTCTTACAGCCGTATTCCTGTCCCTGTCCGGCGGCCTGCAGGACGCCTACACCTACCTGTTCCGCGGCAAGGTGTTTGCCAACGCGCAGACCGGCAACATCGTGCTGCTCAGTTCCAACCTGATGGACGGAAACTGGGAGCGGGTGCTGCATTATCTGGTGCCCCTGTGCGCCTTTGCGCTGGGCGTGCTGACCGCCGAAAAGATGCAGGAGCACTTCCGGAACATGCAGCGGCTCCACTGGCGGCAGCTGGTGGTGCTGGGCGAGGTGCTGCTGCTGTTCCTTGTGGGCTTTCTGCCGCAGGAGCAGAACCTGCTGGCTAACGCCATCGTCTCCTTTTCCTGCGCCATGCAGGTGCAGGCGTTCCGCAAGGTGAACGGCTACGCCTTTGCCAGCACCATGTGCATCGGCGACCTGCGCAGCGGCGTGGAGGCCCTGTGTGTCTGGAGCCGCACCCGCGAACCCAAGGCCAAAGACCGGATGATGCGCTATTTTGGCATCATTCTGCTGTTTGCTCTGGGCTCCGGCATTGGCAGCAAGAGCTGCGTCCGGCTTGGCGGCAGGGCCATCTGGATCTCCTGCGGGCTGCTGCTGGTCAGCTTTGCGCTGATGTTCATTCGTGAGGATCTGGAAGAGAACCCGGTGATCGAAAAAGACCTTGCCGAGATCCGGCAGGAGACCCGGGAGATCGACCACGCCCTCCGGCAGGAGCTGCAGGAACAGCAGCAGGAATTAAAGGAGAGCGCCGCGCCGCGCCACAGATGATCTTTCTGAATTTTTTGTTTTACGCCTGAGCGCATTCTGCGCAGGGGGCAGCTGCAACAGATACGATGCAGCTGCCCCCCTGCTTTTATGTAAAAATCATATTGCCGCCATGTGCAGGATACTTTTTACACATCCTCTGTCTGCTCGTATAATAAGCACTGCAATCGAACGTTGCAAGAGGGAATCGAATGTATATCAAGTAGTTTTGTGAACGGAGGCAGTTCCTATGTCTGAGGTCAAAAAGGTCGTGCTGGCCTATTCCGGCGGTCTGGACACATCGATTATCATCCCGTGGCTGAAAGAGCACTACAACAACTGCGAGGTCATTGCCGTGTGCGGCAATGTGGGCCAGAAGGGTGAGCTGGAAGGCTTGGAGGAGCGCGCCAAGGCAAGCGGCGCATCCAAGCTGTACATCGAAGACCTGACCGACGAATTCGTGGAGGATTACGTCATCCCCACCATGCAGGCCGGGGCCGATTACGAGGGCTATCTGCTGGGCACCAGCTTTGCCCGCCCCATTCTGGCAAAGCGGGTGGTGGAGATTGCCCGTGCCGAGGGTGCGGATGCGGTCTGCCACGGCAGCACCGGCAAGGGCAACGATCAGGTGCGCTTTGAGCTGGCCATCATGCACTTTGCACCCGACCTGAAGATCATCACCCCGTGGCGCGAGTGGGACATCCAGAGCCGCGATGAGGAGATCGACTACGCCGAGGCCCATCACATCCCGCTGAAGATCAGCCGCGAGACCAACTACTCCAAGGACAAGAACCTGTGGCACCTGAGCCACGAGGGCCTTGATCTGGAAGACCCGGGCAATGAGCCTCAGTACGAAAAGCCCGGCTTCCTTGAGCTGGGCGTCAGCCCCAAGACCGCCCCGGACAAGTCCGAGTTTGTGGAGCTGGAATTTGAACAGGGCGTGCCGGTGGCCCTGAACGGCGAGAAGCTGAAGCCCGCTGCCATCATCGCAAAGCTGAACGAGATCGGCGGACGCAACGGCATCGGCCTGTACGACGTGGTGGAGAACCGTCTGGTGGGCATGAAGAGCCGCGGCGTTTACGAGACCCCCGGCGGCACCATCCTGTACAAGGCCCACGAGGTGCTGGAGACCCTGACGCTGGACAAGCTCACCGCCCACAAGAAGCGCGAGCTGGCCATCACCTTTGGTGAGCTGGTCTACGACGGCCAGTGGTTCAGCCCGCTGCGCAAGGCCCTGAGCGCCTTCGTCACCTCCACCCAGGAGCATGTTACCGGCAAGGTGCGTCTGGAACTGTACAAGGGCAACCTCATCAATGCAGGGGTCTGGTCGCCCTACTCCCTCTACCGGGAAGACATCGCCACCTTTGCCGCCGGCGGCGACTACAAGCAGAGCGATGCCACCGGCTTCATCAGCATCTATGGTCTGCCCACCAAGGTGCAGGCCATCGTAAATAACGAAAAAGAAGGTAAATAAAGAGTTATGCTTACCGCAGTTACTGGTATCAATTGGGGCGATGAGGGCAAGGGCCGTGTCATCGACCTGTTAGCCGAAAACGCCGATGTAGTGGCCCGCTATCAGGGCGGCAACAACGCCGGCCACACAGTCGTCACGGAGCAGGGCAAGTTCATCCTGAACCTGCTGCCCTCCGGCATCCTGCACCCGGACGTGACTTGTGTGCTGGGCGCAGGCATGGTGATCGATCTGGACCATCTGGCCGGGGAGATGGACGCCATCGAGCAGCGCGGCATCCGGGTCGGCCCCGAAAACCTCAAGCTCTCGGATAAGGCCACCATTTCCATGCCGTGGCACAAGGTACAGGACGGGCTGGAAGAAGACCGCCTTGCCCGAAAGGGCACCGCTTTCGGCTCCACCCGTCGCGGCATCGCCTACGCCTACAGCGACAAGTACCGTAAAAAGACCCTGCGTCTGGGCGATCTGCTGCACCTGAACGAAAAGCGGGTGCAGGACCGCCTGCACATGATTTTGGAATCCAAGAATCTGGAGCTGGCAGGCTGTTACCATCAGGAGCCCATGAGCTATGACGCCCTGCTGGAATGGTGCCGGATGCAGGCGGGACAGTTCTCTCCCTACATCTGCGATGCAGGCGCATTCCTGCAGCAGGCCCACGACAGCGGCAAGCGCATCGTGCTGGAAGCGCAGCTGGGTGCCATGCGGGATATCGATTACGGCATCTTCCCCTTCACTTCCAGCTCCAACACACTGGCTGCCTATGCGCCGCTGGGTGCAGGCATCCCCAATTGCAAGCTGGATCACGTGGTAGGTGTGCTGAAGGCCTACTCCACCTGTGTGGGTGCAGGCCCCTTTGCCGCCGAGAATGCCATGAGCGAAAGCTGGAACGAGCAGCTGCGCAAGGCAGGCGGCGAATACGGTGCCGCCACCGGCCGTCCCCGCCGGGTAGGCCCCTTTGACTGCGTGGCCAGCCGCTACGGTCTGGCCTGTCAGGGCGCGGACAAGATTGCCCTCACCAAGCTGGATGTGCTCAGCAGCATGAAGGAGATCCCGGTGATCACCGGTTACACATTGGATGGCGTGCAAGTCCCCAACTTCGACCCGCTGTCCGACCTTGACCGTGTAGAGCCGGTGGTCACTATGCTGCCAGGCTGGAACAAGGATATCTCCGGCTGCAAGAGCTGGGATGAGCTGCCCAAAGAGGCCAAAGCTTACGTGGAATTTCTGGAAAAGCAGCTGGGCCATGAGATCCAGTTCGTTTCCACCGGTGCCGAGCGCGAGAAGTTCGTGCTGAAAGGAGCATGGCTGTGAGACACTTCATTGAGCCCAACAGCTTTTCTCTGGAAGAGCAGCTGGCCCTTCTGGATCTTGCCGACCGGATGGAAGCCGACCCGGCACCCTATGCCCACCTGTGCGATGGGCGCATTCTGGCCACCCTGTTCTACGAGCCTTCCACCCGCACCCGTCTTTCGTTTGAGTCGGCCATGCTGCGGCTGGGCGGCAAGACGCTGGGCTTTGCAGGGGCCCAGCTGTCCAGTGCCAGCAAGGGCGAGACCGTTGCGGACACCGCCCGCGTCGTGAGCAACTATGCCGACATCATTGCTATGCGCCACCCCAAAGAGGGTGCGCCGCTGCGGGCGTCCATGTATGCACGCGTTCCCGTCATCAATGCAGGGGATGGCGGACACGCCCATCCCAGCCAGACCATGATCGACCTGATGACCATTCGCCAGCGCAAGGGGCGGCTGGACCATCTGACCATCGGTTTCTGCGGCGACCTCAAGTTTGGCCGCACGGTCCACTCCCTGACCGCTGCCCTGAGCCAGTTTGAGGGCAACCGGTTCGTGTTCATCTCGCCGGAAGATCTGCGCCTGCCGCAGTATGTGAAGAATGAATCGCTGGAGCCGACCCATCAGATCTATAAGGAAACGGCTGACCTTGAAGCCGAGCTGCCGCATCTGGATGTGCTGTACATGACTCGTATCCAGCAGGAGCGCTTTTTCAACGAGGAAGAATACCTGCGCCTGAAAGGCTGCTACCAACTGGACGAAGCGCTGCTGCAGAAGGCACCGCAGGATATGCCGGTGCTCCATCCGCTGCCCCGCATCGATGAGATCAAGCTGGATGTGGACAACGACCCCCGCGCCGCCTACTTCGATCAGGTGCACAACGGCGTTTACATCCGCATGGCGATCATTCTGGCCCTGCTGGGCATCCCCGACCCGCTGACCGGGAAAAAAGTCCTGCAGCGCTGAGCCTTTGCCTCCCGGAAAAACATCATGCCCGCCCACCGTGGAAAACCCACAGTGGGCGGGCATTTTGCGTTTGATCCAGATACCGGTCCATCCACTCGGCACGGGTGTGGGCACCGGAACCTTTTATGCAGGTTATTCTTCGGGGATGGCTGCATCATTTTCCACGCGCAGCATCCGGTATCCTACGCCAACATGGGTCTGGATCAGATGCGGCGCATCCGGGCATCGTTCCAGTTTTTTGCGCAGGGATGCCATATAAACACGCAAGGAGGCAATGTCATTTTCCTGCGTACTGCCCCATACTTTCTGCGTGAGGGAGGTATGGGTCAGCACCTTGCCCACATTATGCGCCAGCACACACAGCAGTTTGTACTCGATGGGGGTCAAATGCAACTCATTCTCGCTCAACCAGACACAGCCGGCCGAGAAGTCGATCTTCAAAGGGCCATTGACAAAAACCGGACTGTTGATGCCGTCAGAAGTCAGCAGATTCAATCGGCGCTGCGTTACACGCAGTCTTGCCAGCAGCTCGTCCACGGAAAACGGCTTTGTCAGATAATCGTCTGCGCCGTTGTCCAGTGCTTCGATCTTATCAGAATCCTCGCTCCGGGCACTCAGGACGATGATGGGCAGGTTCGACCATGTGCGGACACTGCGGATGACCTCGATGCCGTCTATATCGGGCAGCCCAAGATCCAGCAGCATGATGTCCGGATTGTGGCTGGTGGCCATCATGATCGCCGTTTCCCCATTGGAAGCAGTCAGATATTTATAGCCGTGGGTCTTCAGGGTCGTTGTGATCAGACACCGTACCGGAACATCATCCTCTACGACCAGAATGGACGGCTTATTCATGAATGTTCACCTCACTTTGCGGCAATGCAAAGGAAAAGACACTGCCATTGGGAATGTTGTCACGCAGGGTCAATGTTCCGCCGTGAGCCGTCAGGATCGCACGGCAGAGGGGCAGGCCCAGTCCAAGGCTGCGGTGGCTGTCTGCGATGCGGCTCTGCCCGGTATAAAACATCTCGAACACCTGTGCTTTTGCGCGATCCGGAATGCCGGGACCGTTATCTGCCACCTCCACTACGACCTGATGGTCTTTCCGGTAAGCCGAGATCTGAATGACCGAGCCCACAGGGGTGTATTTGATGGCGTTATCCACCAGATTGACAACGACCTGCATGATCAGCCGTGCATCCACATTGACCAGGAGGATCTCGTCCCCATACTGTGTTGTGATGGTGTGTTCGCAGCTTTTCCGGTTGACATGATGCAGGGCTTCTTCGATCATTTCGTCCATCAGCTGCGGTGAGATCTGCAGATTCATCCGTCCATCTTCAATGCGGGTGATGGAAAGCAGATTTTCCACCAGACCGATCAGCCATTGTGCATCGTCAAAAATATCGGTGCAGATCTTGTTCCGGGTCTCTGTATCCAGCGTTTCTCCGTTGGAAAGCAGATTGCTGGCATTGCCGGAAATGGAGGTCAGCGGGGTGCGCAGGTCATGGGAGATCGTGCGCAGCAGGTTTGCCCGCAGCTCTTCATTTTTTGCCTGCACGGTTGCCTGCTCTTTTTCCAGTGCGTTTCTGCGGTTTTCGATGGCCAGCGCGCCTTCACCCAGAATGGAGAGCAGCACGCTGTTTTCAAAGGCATCCAGCGGTTTTTCGGACAGATCGATCCCGATCACTCCAAACACGCCGCCTCCGGTCCGAAGTGCAAGATAAAGCCCCTTTGCGTCCGGGTAGCTATCCGTGCCTGCACCGGACCGCTTTTTGTTGGCAAACGTCCAGTTTGCCGCATCCCGTTCTTCCGGTGCGGAAAAGATGTTTTGCGCCGTTTCTCCGTCAACCGAAAAAATCTGTTCTGCCCCAAGACCTCCGTTTTGTTCCGGGTAGACGATCAGGCTCCGGTTCAGCAGCTTCATCAGCTGGGAAGCTGTCTGAGAGAGGATTTCTTCCTCGCTTTTTGCTCTCTGTAAAAGCTGATTCGTGTCAAACAGTATTTTTGTACGGAACGCTGCCTGTGCAGACATTTTTGCATGGTCTTTCAGCCGTGTCGTCAACGCACAGGTAATGATCGCAGAGGTCAGCATCAGGGCAAATGTGACCTGATAACCGGGATCATACGCATGGAATGTCAGGCGCGGTTCCGTCAGGAAAAAATTGTACAGCGCAACACTGGCAACAGAGCCCAGCACACCGCAGGTGTAGCCGCTGGTAAACCATGCGGTGAACAGCACCCCCAGCATATAGAGCATAATAATGTTATAACGCGCAAAGTCCAGCTGCAGGAAAAAGAAGCCGATGAGCGTGATGCCGCTCAGGATGCCTGCGGTGATCAGCAGATCACGGACAGACGGCAGAAGCGGACGGGTGAACAGCTTCCGTCCCGAACCGTAGCCGTTCTCTGCAGAAGCATCCGGGATGATATAAATATCCAGATTGGGTGCAGTCAGCGTCAATTTTTCAGTCAGTGACGGCCCGCTCCAGAAATGACGGCGATGTACGCTGGAGCGCCCCAGCACGATTTTTGTAATGCCGGAGATGCGGGCAAACTCTGCGATCTGCTGCGGAATGTCATCCCCGTAAATCGTAGAAATGTCGGCACCTGCCTGTTCTGCCATACGAATGTGCTGCTGCAAGCGCCGACGATCTTCTTTTCCCATCTGATCCGAATCCGGAGTCCGGACATACAGAGCTGTAAAGGTCCCGCCAAACGCCTTTGCCATCGTTGCCGCCGTCCGCACGATCTTTGCATTGGAGGGAGAGGACGACAGACACGCCAGAATATGTTCAGTGGGTGGGTCATTCTGATTCATAAAGATCACCTGCCTTGCCCACAGTATAGCACAATTTGATGGTCACGACCACCAGCCGCGTCTTTTTCCTTCCTGTCGAAGGATCTCCTGCCGCATGTGATCCAACGCATCTGCTGCCCGGAAACCACTCAACATGACTCCAAGAACCATCAATAACAAAACGACATCCATACGATCCGTCCTATCTTTTCAGAGCCGGAAACACTTCTGGATCGATGCGTATTTTCCCAAAACCAGCATACTTTCATCCCGGCACAGCTGCGTATCCGGCGTGATGCTCATATCGAGCTTTCCGTCTTTTTTCAGTGCAAGAATGTTGATGTTATACTTTTTTCGGATATTGATCTCACCGATCGTGCGGTCCATCCATTCCGGCGGAATGGTCACTTCCATGATGGCGTGGTCGTCCTGCAGTTCGATGTAATCCAGAATGTGTTCGGAGCTGTATCGGATCGCCGCCCACTTTGCCAGCTGCTTTTCCGGGTAGACCACTTCATCCGCACCGTTGCGCAGCAGAAACTTGGCTTGTACATCCCGCTCTGCACGCGAGACCACAAGCTTTGCGCCCAGCTCCTTGAGCAGTGATGTTGTTTCCAGCGAGTTTTGAAAATTACCGCCGATGGTTACGATGCACACATCAAAATTGCCAACACCGAGGGAGCGCAGAAAGTATTCGCTGGTGCTGTCACCGATCTGTGCATTCGTCACATAGGAAAGCACGGCGTTCACACGGTCTTCGTTGTTGTCGATCGCCATGACCTGATGACCCAGCTCATTCAGTTCCTGCGCAATATGGCGGCCAAAACGGCCAAGCCCGATCAAAAGAATCGATTTCATAGTTGCCTCCTTTATCCGATTGCGATTTTCTCCTGCGGCAGACGAGAGTGGGCAGGGCTGCTGCCAAATGCCGCATAGATCAACGTCAATCCGCCAACACGTCCCAAAAACATCAGTGCGATCAGCACCCCCTGCGAAAGGATGCCCAACTGCGGCGTGATACCCAATGTCAGACCTACCGTTGCCACAGCCGAAGCAGTCTCATACAAACAGACCGACATCGGCAGCGGCCCCGCCGGAGCAAAAACAAAAGGCCCCTTGCTGCGAT
>OAVJ01000511.1_pt1 | contig 22977 bp, 16 predicted proteins | sample 1516901 | NCBI WGS metagenome assembly OAVJ01 (sample SAMEA2580073, study PRJEB22360) | human gut metagenome | biome: human gut; feature: human-associated habitat; material: faeces | place: Denmark | collected 2008/2010 | reverse complement strand
GTAAAGTGATTCATCCCGATCATTTAAGACTGCTATTTTATCAGCATACTTTGCAGTTAACTGCTCATTATAAATTAGACCGCTATTATACGGAATACTTTTTAGACCATTTTGTTTAATCCATTGTCTACATAAATCTGCCTTAATATCATGAAAAAAAGCAATTATTTTTATATGTGAATAGGCCGTTTTAATATCTTTACATAATTTTCCTAAAATAGATTCATCGATAAAAACGACAGAAATATTATTTTCTCTTATAATCCGTAAGATTTCAGTACGTACCTTTTTATTTGCGCAGAGACCATTCAGTAAAAAAAAGTTAAGAGTTCTTTCAGCCTTAGACTTATATGCATTAATAATATAATTTATCGGAAGCATTGTTTCTTGCTTTTGAAATCCTGGGTTAATAGCAACCGTGCAGATATCATCTTCATTAAATACTTTTTTAATTGCATTGAGGTGTGAAAGTGAACCTATATGCGCGCCTATATTAGGCATTAACAAATATGGTGATATAAATAAAATTTTCATTACATTTCCTCAGAAATTAAAATATTACCAAGAGCTTTTGCAGCATTAGCAATATTAAATACACTATGTTTTTTTTCTTCAACATTCGAGTTCCTTTTATGACATTTTGTGTTTTCGATGGCTTCAAGCCATTTGTACTCATCATTTAAGGAAACGTACTCGACCATTCCTGAAAAGTCCGCTTCCAAAGTTATTGCTGAGGATACTACACAAGGAAGATCTGCCATCTGTGCTTCAACCATTGTAACTGGTAAACCTTCAAATTTTGACGGCATTACCATAACATCGAATGCCCATAGCAATTGAGGGACATCTCCTCTAAGTCCCAAAAATTTTACAGCTTCTTGAAGTCCTAAAAGAACAGCCTTTTGCTCTAAATTTTTTCGTTGGTCTCCATCACCTACTAAAACCATTACACTCTTCGGATTTCTTTTATAATATTCTTTAAAGATGTCCAACAAAAAGCTTTGATTTTTTTGATATGATAATCTTCCAATATTTCCAATTACAAGATGGTTCTCAATTCCAAGTTCTTTTCTATATATCTTCCTAACTGTTTCGTCAAAAATATATTTTTGAACCTCGACACCATTATATATAGTACAGTATTTATGAGTACTTACATTTTTCTTGCCAAACATCCATGTGCCGGCTAATTTAGAACATGCTAAATATCTATTTGTATTATGACATACATACTGTACACATATTTTATGCGCTATTGTTTTAAAGGTCCTTCTCAATACATTACTGTCATCAATTTTTGTACAATGAGAATGAACGTATATCTTTTTTATTCCACCTCTTTTTGCTGCGTAAATATATGCTGCTGCTACATATGCTGAATCAGAGTTTATATGGATTATTTCATAATTATTTGTTCTTACAATATCCTCAACCCATTTTATAATAGAAAAAGCCGAATGCGATCCAAGCGGCATTGTATATATTATTCCACCTTTTTCTGCTATAGCTTTAACGTATTTTTCTTCAGGTAAACCTCGTTGCATTAAATAGTCGTATATGATTACATTACTATCAAAATGCTGTCCCCATTTGTATACAATTGTAGCAACACCAGCTTTTCCAATGTTAGCAGCTCCTGTAACAAGTACTCTTTTCATTCTTTTTTATCCTCTATAACTTGGGAAAAAGGAAGAATTTGTGTTTCCTCTCATCCCAAGAAGTTCATTATAAATATTTTGAACAAATATTTTTTTTCCAATATAAAAACGTTTTTCATCGTCCAATCTATAAAATGATTTTTTAAATTTATAGAGATTATCATTCCCACTGCCAACACCACCTCCAAGATAAAAGGTTTTATAGCCGTTAGCGCATCCCCATAAAGCAACTTCATAAAGCAATAGATTAGTCGGTGCCAAGTTTGAGTATTCTTTGATAGAACCCGACAAATGATAATTCAATTTTCCATTTGCTGCTAATATAATAGAGGCTGCAATAATGTTGTTTTCATATACTGCATAAAACACTTGCGCATTTTGTGGTAAATCATTCAGAATACTTTGATAAAAATTTGAGCTAAAATAATAATACTTTTCTGCATTGTCCTTATCCATCGTAGAATTATAAATGTTTCTAAACGTTTGGAATATTTCAGGATATCTTCCAGAATATACTACAACTCCATTTTTTTTTGCTTTCCGTATCATGTTCCTATTTTTGCTCGTGATGTTATTCCAAATAATATCAGGTGATACGATATTCATCGCTATGGTATTCCCTAGAGGTATAACCTCATAATTTCCAGAACACTTTTTATAATTCTCTAGTAATGGATGGAATCTTGTAAATTCACTGATAATGTTATTGTTTACACACCACCCTTCATAGTCTTCAAATAAATTACTATAACATTCGCCTTCAATAATCCATCCCCCATATCCATATGGACTCGAGAAATCAAAATATGTATCTTCCGACATCAAACCGCTGAAGTGAGGATCTCTTGCAATATCCCGTTTCATTACTACGTTAATTCCTCTTGTGTTTCCTTTCTCATAAAAAAAGAGAAGTGGTTCTCCATCTCCATGAATTTTAAATGCCTTAACATATCCGCTTAACCAATATACATCATAATCTTTAAATGATTTAACTATTTTATCCCATGTATCACTATCTTCTAGTGTATATGTACTTAACATTCAATAATCCCCTTTAATATTAAATCTGCCATTCTCTCAATATCTGAAGCGTTGTACCGCTGATCACACACAATACTTAATTCATGATTATATATATACAGCATTTGTTCTGTTAAAACATGATATTTAGACACTGGCCAGTGTACTGGACAATATACTTCTCGTTCTATTAAGAAATTTCTAATTGCATCTCGATTATTCAATAAAATAGGAACAAATAAAGGACACCCTCCGTCATCAAAGTCAGGTATAAATAAATATTGGGATAATTTGTCTTTTAAAATCTTTGCGTTTTGATGTCTTTTTTTTGTTACTGTATCTATATCAATGTGCTTAATCACATCAGCATCTTCTTGTTTTCCACATTGGATTTCTTTCAAATCATCTAAAAATTGTTCACTGCTACTAAATAACTGTAAGTAATCCTTTTGGTCAATTATACCGTTAATATAATTAGCTTTTTGTTCCATGGCTCTTTGACGATTATTTATATATTGTAAATCTGCATTATGAACTGCAATTCTGTCACTAAAGCCTTTTTTACTCCATGCGAATCCTCCCGTAACTATACCACACCATTTTCTAACACTTCCAAAATAGTAATCAGCATCATCTGCATATTTGGAAAATATACTATGTGTCAAATCACGAATAATAATACATGGATATGAGTCATAACGATCATGTGAAATGGTTCCAAAATAATCCATTACTAATAGTACATCTACTGTAATGTCATTTGGCCGTTGTTTCAACACACCATTTTCTAGGACTACTGGATAAAACTGTACCTCTAATCCTTCATCAATAAATGGGGTAATGATACTGTCACAGCACCATGAGGGTAGTCCTATTGTTTGGACTTTTTTCTTAAGCATTATGTCTTTGATAATATATCGAAGAGCAGCCCTGCCTGAAATAAATAATCTTGCATATTCAGGCAGTAATGTATTGGCTTTTAAATTTACAGGAACATTCCAAAATTCGCTCCCTATTTCTTTTCTCATATCATTCGCCAATCTATTAAACATTCAAAGTTCGTTACATCAAATGTGGGGATACCTAGTTCTTTTTTTACCGCCATTCTTTCGGCGAATGCATTATCAATAAATATGGATGGAACCGTATTATCAATATATTTGTACTTAGGCTCATTATTAGGAACTTCAATAATCTTATTAAAAATGTTTAAACCTAATTTGATGTTCCTAGCAGTTTCGTATATATCATATGCGTGTTTAGTTATCAGGATTAATTCAATTTTTTTGTTTAAACACTGATATAAAAATCGCATTGCCTCTGTATTGTATGTTTCTCTATTGAATACTAATGTATCGTCAAAATCAATATATACTCGCTTATATTCATATTCCAAAAAATATCTATCAATATAGCTTTTATCCAATATTACTTTTTGCTTGTTCGGTAAGATATTTATATCCATACCCGAAAAATCGGCCAATGCTAATAATGGCAAATTTGCATCCAGATTTTTACTTAGATTAAAAGTACCTGCAAATCGCGTAGATATTTCTAATAGTTTATATTTCCCATTAATATCTTTTCGACACTGAATATACCAGTAACCTCTAAACTTAATTCGTGTATTAATCTGTTTTACAATATTACTTATTTCATCAGTTATATCAATGGCTACAGCTCTCGAACTAATTCCATTTAAAATACGCGCACGAATTCTTGGCTGGATAAATTTAATATCTCCATTACGATCTGTAAAACAGTCAATTGTAATCTCTTCTCCGGGCAAGTATTCGCATAGTACATACTCGACAGATTGATCAAGTTTGAATAATTCTTCATAGTTGTTTATAATAAAAGCGTTTCGTCCACCTTGTCCCTTATCATCCTTAGCAAATATCGGAAATTCGATTTCAGAGCTATTCCTTGAATAGGTCTTAGGAACAAAGCTTGTATCTTTAAGAGTTTTATAGGTTAATGATTTATACCTGCAAATTTTAGTTGTTTCATATGGTGAACAAACAATGGTTGCATTTATCCGTGACTCATTTTCCATTAGAATCATCGCATTGGTATCATGAGTCGGAATAATATAATCTATTGATCGTTCCCTAATTACCTTATTGAGCTGATCAATAAAACATGAATCATTATCATATGGTAAATCAGTAATTGCATTACTATCTATAAATATTGAATGGTTATCGTTACTGGAAGCGAGAATAGGATTATATCTAACAGTACCGCGCAATGCAAAGTATACCTCTTGTGCGTTATATGCTCCGCCGCCAAATATCAAAACGTTTTTCTTAGTGATCATTGCTTACTCACCTTCTTTATTAATAGAACTTCTTTCAACGTCTAATGGTTGATATAGAACTCCATCGTGAACAATAGAGCTCGCTGTTTCTATATTTTCCCTTTTTAATACGGTTTTAATGGTATCTGTAATGATTTTAAAATCACCTTTAAAGGATATAGTATTTACGTATTTAATATCCATTTTAAATTTTTCTTCCCAAGAAACATAATTTCGCCCATGGACTTGAGCATACCCAGTTAAACCTGGTCGGACATCATGGCGATGATGTTCCTCAGTACTATAATATGGCAAATACCTAACCAAAAGTGGTCTCGGACCAATAATACTCATATCGCCTTTGATAATATTGAAAATTTCTGGTAATTCATCAAGCGATGTTGATCTAAGAAACTTTCCATACCTGTTGAGCCTAATCTCATCTGGCAACAATACCCCGTTTTTATCCTTTCGGTTATCCATTGTGCGAAATTTAACTAACTTAAAAATCTTTTCATTTTTACCCGGGCGTTCTTGCAAAAAGAATGGATTTCCTCTCATGAAAAATATACCTAGAACAACCAAAATTATATATAACCAGCTAAACGCAATGATTGTCAGGACACCCAGGATAAAATCTAAAGGTCGTTTAAAATATTTTTCATATGGACCATGTGGTTTGTGCATCTATATTCTCCTAGCAAATTTTATTCGAAACATGCTTTAATAACTTCAATAATTTTATCTTGCTGAGCAAATGTCATTTTGTTATCACTAGGTAAACAAAGTCCTCTGTTAAAAATATTTGCACCAACATCATTAATTCCACCAGCAATGTAAGCATTGGTTGTTGCTCTTCCCGAACCACTAACTGTAATAAATTCATTCATTCTATACATAGGCTGCATATGCATTGGTTTCCAAGTAGGTCTTCCTTCAGCATTTATATTATTAATGGCTTCTAGTATTTCAGTCGGACAACTTTTGCTTGCTTCTGGTATATACAAAGCTTCACTATCGCTTCTGACTTGTTTACACATATATTGGGAATCAATGACAAATGCTGATAACCAATAATTAGGGTTACATTCATCCATGATTGGATTCATTTGAATCGGTAAACACTTAAGGCCCTCTTTATAGTGTTCATAAATTGCTTTTTTCTGGGAAATATGCTCTTCAAGATATTTGTATTGTCCTCTTATGACCCCGGCAATTACATTTGACATTCTGTAATTGTATCCAACTTCCTCATGCTGGTACCATGCAGCATTTTCTCTTGCTTGAGTGCTCCATTTTCTTGCCTTGTTAGCATCCTCTAAGCTATTTGTGAGAAGGCAGCCGCCAGATGAGCCTGTAATAATCTTATTGCCGTTATAGCTGATAGCTGCATAATCGCCAAAGGAACCACATTGCTTATCTTCCCATGTCGCGCCCATTGCTTCAGCAGCATCTTCAATCAACAGGGCACCGTGATGTTCACAGATTTCTTTAATTTTGCGGATATTGCCTGAAAAACCATATAATTCTGCGCTCACTACCAGTTTAACTTCAGGATACATTTCAAATGCTTTTTCCAATGCAACAGGATCCATGTTCCAAGAGGCGGGATCTGTGTCGATGAATACTGGGATTCCCCCTTCATACACAACTGGATTAAGTGTTGCATCAAATGTCATATCGCTGCAGAAAACACGTTTCCCCTGTACGGCACCATGCCCAATTCCTGGCTTTCCGTAGAGTTTTTCTCCTGCAAGCTTTACACAAAGATGCAGTGCTGCGGTACAGCTAGAAAGTGCCACTGCATATTTTACACCTGTCTTTTCAGCTGCGATTTTTTCTACTTCATTGATATTTGCACCTACTGTACTCATCCAGTTAGTCTCATATGCCTGCGTCATATACATCAGTTCTTCGCCATGCATGGTTGGCGAAGCCAACCATACCTTTTGCTCAAAGGGTTTAATACCTGTAGATTTATACATTGCAAACTCTCCCTTACTATTCTGCCGGGTGATAGGTAGAAACGACTTCCTTTAATACATCCCGGATGTTGTCTTTGTTCTTATATGCTGTTTCCATCAGTGTCTCAAGTTGCCCAAGAAACACTTCGATATCAAATGGAATCGGGCATCCGATATGGATCAGATCATTCTGAGTTTTTCTCAGACCTTCTTCCGCCATCAACTTTTCTTCGTATAACTTTTCTCCAGGACGGAGACCGCTGTATACGATTTTAATATCTACATCAGGCTTATGGCCAGAGAGTCGGATCAAGTTGCGAGCCAACGTATCAATTTTCACTGGCTTTCCCATGTCAAGAACGAAGATTTCTCCACCATGGGCATAAGTTCCTGCTTGTAATACTAAGCTAACAGCTTCCGGAATTGTCATAAAGTAACGGATAATGTCTGGATGTGTGACAGTTACCGGACCACCTGCAGCAATCTGTTTTTTAAAAAGTGGAATAACTGAACCGTTGCTTCCAAGGACATTACCAAAACGTACAGCAACAAACTCAGTCTTTGCATGTTTCAACGCCTCGACAACTTCCGGTTTAGTTGTCATATCGGTCATACTGTGGGTAAACAGCTGTGGAAGTTCATAGGCGCGTCCCGCCTTTACCATATGGTCAAAAGACTGAATAACCATCTCACAAAGTCTCTTGGACGCTCCCATGACGTTCGTTGGGTTAACGGCTTTGTCTGTACTGATTAAGACAAAACGTTTACAGCCATAAGCCAGCGCTGCATAAGCTGTTTTATATGTACCAATAGCATTGTTTTTAATTGCCTCACACGGGCTGTCTTCCATTAACGGCACATGCTTGTGGGCTGCCGCATGGTATACAATCTCCGGGCGATAGGTTTCGAAGATTTTAAACATCAGTCGGCTGTCCCGGACAGAACCGATCCGAACAACAAGATCAAGTTCTGGATATTTTTTCTTTAATTCTAGTTGGATGTCATATGCATTGTTTTCATATATATCAAAAATAATTAATTGTTTCGGTTCATGGGCTGCAATTTGGCGACAAAGCTCTGATCCAATAGATCCGCCTCCACCGGTGACCATAATGGCTTTTCCCTTCAAGTGCTGGAAAATTTCATCCATGTTGACTTTAATGGGATCACGTCCAAGCAGATCCTCCACAGCAACTTCTTTCATATTGCTGACAGTCACATCTCCGGTATATAACTGATACATGCCAGGGAGATTTAAGAGCTCACATCCCGTCTGGTTACAGATGTTTAAAATATCTTTCTTTGCTTCCGAAGATGCGCTTGGAATTACTACATAAATCTTCTGGATATGGTACTTGGCACATACCCGCATGATCTCGTCACGTCCACCCTCAACCGGGATTCCGTCGATGTAACGTCCCCATTTATTCGGGTTATCATCAATAAAGCAGCAAACTTTTTCTTTCACTGTTCCCGCATGCTTGATATCCCGCAGGATCATCTGTCCGGCAGCCCCGGCTCCAACAAGGAGAACATGCTTTAATGGGGCTTCGGGTTCCCTGACTTTTCCGACCAGCAGAAGGACAAAACGGTACGCAAACCGGATTCCCAATGTCATAACAAACTGGATGATCACTCCAAAGAAGTAATAGGAGATCGGCATTCTTCCCACTAACGCAGTAACTGCCAGGATCTGGGAAAGCGACGTGATCACAGTGGCTAACGTCATACGAATCAGCTCATTGTAGCTTGCGAACCTCCAGATACTCTTATAAAGCCGTAATCCCCAAAATACGAAAACACAGTACAGGGTGTACGGAATGATCGTTTTAAAATAGATATCCAGGTATTCTTTCGGGATTGCCTGAAAGCGGCAGTCAAACCGGATCCAGAGAGCAAAAAAATAAGCAGCCGCAATGACGATAAGATCATAAATCATCAAATATGCTGCCATGACTTGCCAATGTTCCGGGTGGAATTTCTTCTTAAGCATGTTTCAAAGTTCCTTTTACGATATATTTGGGAGCGAGGGGAATGTCCGGTTATCTTCGGATAATGATCCTTATCGGAAGTTCACTCCCATAAGAATGCCATGCGCAATCTTCGACTGCGCATGACAAATTCAGCTTGATTTATTATAACATCTCTCTTCTCTTTTTACAATCCTTAACTCCAATTGACCTAATATTGCCAGTATTTCCAGCTTGGATTTCCCTTTTAAGATGTCTGGTTCTTACTTATCTCTTCTCATACGTCTCCGGCGTATAATGGATCACTCTCGTACCGCTGTTCTCAAACTCAAATGGAACGTATAAGAGTTCCTCCATCGCCTTATGAACCGCTTCCTGCTTATCCGGCTCTACGTAGAAGAGAAGGAATCCACCGCCACCGGCACCGAGAAGCTTACCGCCGAGGGCACCTGCTGCCATTCCTTTTGCGTAAAGTCCATCAATGGAATCTGTGGAGATCCGGTTGGAGATTCCACGTTTCAGCTTCCATGTATAATCGAGAAGTCTTCCGAATTCATTGAGGTCTGTCTTGGATGTGAGAACCTTCTCCGCATCATCCACCAGGGACAGCATCTCAAGAAGCTGCTTCTGCTTATCTACCAATGCTTTTTCCGTTGTCTGCTGGATATCAGAAGAAAATCTTGAAAATCCGGTAAAGAACAGCATCAGATTCTGGTTTAACTGTGTCTTTCTCTCCGGTGAGATAATAACCGGATTTACCTCATAACCGTCGGCATTGAAGTTGATACGGTTCAATCCACCGAACGCCGCCGCAATCTGATCCTGGACGCCGCCGCTCTCGTTGCAGAGAACTCGCTCCAGATAGATCGCGTCATCCGCAAGCTTTCTCTTATCCGCATATTTTCCCTTTAACGCATAGAACGCATTTAACATTCCAACTGCAAAGGAGCTGCTCGTTCCGAGTCCAGATCTTGCCGGAAGGTCGGCCTCGTAGGTAAGGCGGATTTCCTGCATATCGAGATACTTCATCGCCTCACGGATCGCCGGGTGATTGATATCGTTGACATCTGTCACACGCTCGATCTTTGAGTAGGAAAGCTCTGTGGAATAATCGAAAAAGCGCGGTAAATGGCGCACATTTACATAGCAGTATTTATCAAACGTTGTTGAGATTACGGCTCCGCCATGTTCCTTATAAAAGTCCGGGAAGTCTGTTCCGCCTCCGAAGAAGGACATTCTAAAGGGGGTCTGTGTGATGATCATAATATTTCTCCTTATCAAACTTTTGTTTTAATTTCTTTCTTGAATCAAATATTCTAAATTGACTTGATCAACTCTCTGCTCAAAAAATATTTTCCTAATTAAGTAACTGCTTTCTCAGATACTTCATCGCTAATCCAGCTGTAGAATCTTTTCTACAGCATCCAAAAGGTCCCTGCAGACAAGATCCGGCTTCACATCATATTTCTTATCGTTTCCGGCTTCACCAGTCAGTACTAACGCCGTGCGCATTCCCGCGTTGATCCCGGTCTGGATATCCATCGTCGTATCGCCGATCATCCAGGATCCCGCAAGTTCGATATTATACCGCTCTGCCGCCTCCCGGATCATACCGGTCTTCGGTTTTCTGCATTCACACGGGATCTTGTAGGCCGGATTCTCCTCCGGATATCCCTTATCCGGGTGATGCGGGCAGTAGAATACATCATCCAGGAACACTCCCTCTTTTCCGAGAAGTGTTTCCATCTTTTTGTGAATGTTTTCCACATTTTCGATCTCGCAGAGTCCCCGCGCAACCACCGGCTGGTTCGTGATAACGATTCCGAGTCTTCCCGACTGGTTGATCTTCCGGATCGCGTCAACTGCACAATTTTCCAATGTAAAGTCCTCTTCCTTGTATACAAGGCCTTTATACTGGTTGATCGTGCCGTCCCGGTCCATAAAGATACAACGCTGTTTGTTTTTGAGACATTTTCCCGCAATCACACCGCGCTCAATATCTGCCAGTGTCTGATTTACGCGGTCCACAGTGCCGACATCCTTTACGTACTCCGGAGAGCAATATCCATAGATCGGCTCCCCCGTCTCCAACATGCCCTTAATCACATCATTCTCAAGGTTCCGTTTCACCGGCTCCGGCACATAATCACAGATCTTCTTTTCAAATACAAAAATTCCTGCGTTTACACAGTTCTCATACCAGTAATCCCGCACATTGTGCTTGGAATCAAACGCCGTGATCTTATCATCCTTATCGAGCACAAGAAGATCCGAATCAAACGGATGTCCATTCGGATGTACAAACAGTGTCGCGACCGCACCCTTTTCTTCATGGAAGTGGATCATTCGCTGAAAATCAATATCAAAGAACAAATCTCCGGACATCATGACAAACCGATCCCCGTGGATCATATCCTTTAAATAATAGAAGGATCCCGCTGTTCCAAGCGGCTCTGTCTCCTCGAAATACCGAATCGCAATACCAAATTTTTCTCCATCACCAAAGTATTCCCTGATCTTATTACCAAGATGTCCGATCACCATGATAATATCTGTAATTCCGTTTTCCTTCAGCCGCTCCACCTGCCATAAAAGCAGCGGTTTTCCGGCAACCGGGACCATCGGCTTCGGAATCTCATCCTTTGTGAGAGCTGCCAATCTTGTTCCCTTTCCACCGGCCATGATGACTGCCTGCATCATAATATTTCCTCCCTGACGCAAGCGCCTCTGCGCTCACGCGATCAAATTTATTGTTCAGTTTTCGTATCTTCTGCTGGAATCTTCTTTCTTCCTACCCCCATCGCTAAGAGCTGTATAATAATCGGCATGGCGATCGGGAGGTTGATATTAACAACTGCCTGAATCATATATGCAAGAACGACAATCATGATTGCCATGACTTCTGGCTGTTCCTTAATTTTCTTTGCCATCGCAACAACTGAGGCTAACATAAACGCAATATAAGTGCATACTCCAGTGATTCCAATTGTAATTAGATAATGAAGATATTCATTGTGGGCACTATCATAAATCGTTATAGATCCTCCGCCCTGAGTCGGCGGGAAATAGTACTGCATAATCAGTGCAAACGTATCTGCACCATATCCAAAAATTTTCTGAAGCGGAGTCAACTTGTCTTGGAAAATTTCCATAGAACGTTTCCAAACATATCCTCGTCCGGTACCCCATGAGTCATTGAATAATACGTAGTTTCTGATTGTTTCGTATCTTTCCACATGTCCGACCACATTTGCATCATACAACACAAAGACAACCACTGTACATACAATCACAATCACAGCTATCCAGATATAGACCAAACCATTCTTGGTTTCCTCCGTATATGTTTTGTTCGTCTTACTCTTTGATGCAAAGAATACCAGAATCCCACTGATAATCCAAAGTGCAACAATAAGCACCGGGAGAAATTTGTGACCCGCAATCAGGTCAAATGCACTGTTAATTCCAAGAACACTTGATGCATAAGCCTTATTAATCCATTCAATGCAGCAGATAACGGTAAAGAAAGAGGCCAGGGAAATCGTATATCTGCGGACACCTGTTTTTGTTTTGAAAATCCATAGCGGCGACAGACCAAAAATCGCCGCCAAGGACAGATACGCATTATCACTGGTTCCCATAATCAGCGCAAATGCCGACAAAATCATATTTCCGTAATACCACAGCATTCTCTTCTGATTCTTTTCCTGTGTGAAAAGAATCAGAGAAACTGCCATCAGAGCTGCAACATAAATTGTATACGTATTGATATTTCCGAATGTTGAGGTATAAATTGCCTTCTGGGTATCCATCATATTTACCTTAAATCCAAGAACATCCATCTGGAAATAATCCGTAATTCCGAAAACGCATACGAAGATTCCAACTGCAAGAAACGCATCCAGATACCATCTCTTCAGTTTAAAAAAGCGCGTCACCAGAAAATACACCGCCATATAGATCGTCATAAGGAAAACACCATTATAACGGCCCGACGTTCCCCAGAATGCTTCCCATTTCCAGTCTTTGCTCAACGCCCAGGAAATCACATTCGCAAGCCAGAATGCGATCATTGCCCAATCGCCAAAGCTCATCCCTTTACGCCATGTCTTAAAATCGAATTTTGAGAACCATTCGATCATTTTGCCGCTTGCAAGTCCATAGCCGCCCATAACAACGAGCGCCGCAATCGAGACGATACAGTAAAACTGGTATTTTGTCTCCAGAATATTAAAATAATAGTCCCGGAACACCAACGGCAGCACACATAAAACCGCCAACGTGAACACTCCCATGATCAGTGCCACATTATCCTGATAGCTACTCTTCGTCTCCTCTTTTTTCTTTATCCTATTTGCCATGAATGTATTCTTCCTTTCACATGTCATAAAAAATCGAGTTTATTATACCATCCTTCCCATTTTCCTGCAACTTACCCCGCCCTGTTTTTCCTGCCTTTTTCATGAATTTATTCTTAATTCTGCGTTTTCCGATCCCCGTTTCTTAAATTTCCCATCCTGTCTTTCCAATTTAATCCCCTCTCCCACCCCGTTTCCCAACTTGCGATAATTTTACTTATCGGAAGTATAATGGCTTCGTAATGCAATTAGGAATTTCAAAAAGCGTTTCAAAAAAACAAAAGGAGAGTGCATTAATTATGAGAAAGCAGACTAAAATTGCTGCAGTAGTATCCGCAGCAGCTCTGTTAGCATTAGGCGCTTCCATCACTTCCTTCGCAGCAGCAAAGGGAACCTGGATGATGGTTGATGGCGAGTGGTATTGCTACGACAAGAACGGTGACGCATACACAAACACATTCTGCTCCAGCAATGGTAAGGAATATTACGTAGGTGACGACGGACAGCTCGTTCGTTCTGAGTGGGTTGAGTACGACAGCAGCTACTACTTTGTAAATAGCAGCGGTGCTAAGATCACAAACGATTGGAGATTAACAACTCCGTACGATGATGACAGCGCTGATGAGGAGTGGTTCTACTTCAAGTCCAACGGTAAGAGAGCTGAAGGTGAAAAGATCACTTACAAGGGAAAAACATATTACTTCGATACAGACGGAATTATGCTCACAGGATGGGTTAACAAAGGCGAAGGTACAGCTAATGTTAACGAGGCTTCAGGCTACATTTCTGGTCAGACATTCTACTGCGACGAGACAGGTGCTCGTGTAGAGGGTGCATGGGTTAAAGATACAAAGCCGGGCATCACAGATGACGATGCTGATGAAGATGAGTACTGGTACTACTTAAAGAAAGCTACCGGTAAGCCGGCAACAGGCAAGCAGTCCAACATTAACGGACAGATTTACCTCTTCAACGATGAGGGACAGATGCAGCATGGTTGGGTTGCAGAAAGCAGATCCTACGGTACAGGCTCCAACGCTACTAAGTATACTTCTGACTATTACCAGCTCGATGAAGAGGGTAAAGATTATGCTATGGATACAGCTGCTTACGATGTATACTACTGCGGCGACGAGGATGACGGACACGCTAAGAAGAACAAATGGTTAAAGACATGGCTTCCGCAGGATACAAACGAGGAAGAAGATGATCAGAAATGGTTCTGGTTCGATAAGAACGGTGAGCTCTTCAGAACATCTACAGGTTCCAACGCTACTAAGTACAAACTCGATGAGGGCAAGTTAGTAGTTGATGGTTCTGCATCTGGCGTTGCTAAGAAGAAAGTAAACTCCAAAGATTACTGGTTCACAAGCAACGGTGTAATGCTTTCCAAGTTCTACATGATCAACGACAACATGTACTACTTCGGTGGTTCCGATGATGGTGCTATGAAGACTGGTGCCCAGACCATTAAAGACAACACTGGTGACTCCTACAACTTCTACTTCTATACAAAAGATCAGGGCTCTTCCTACCAGTCCAGCAATGGCAAGAAGCTTTACAAGGGCGCTGGTGTAATTGGTAACCAGAGCAACAAGCTTTACTACTATGGTATGCTTATCAAAGCTGATGATTACAAATATCAGATCGCAGAAGTTAACCACGAGACATTCATCGTTAACTCCAACGGTTCCATTCAGCACTCTTCTATCGAGTACAAAGAAGATGGTGATGTTCTGATCGATGCAAAAAATGTTACATTCGATAAAGACGATGCACAGTATAAGTACAACTTCGACAGAAGCAAGTTAGGTTCTTCTTCTGTTACTGACATCGATCTTAACAATTTCGTAGAGAACATTAAGTAATTCGATTTATATCAAAATTAGAAATTCTAATTGCAAAACACGGGCGAGGATTAAATCCTCGCCCGTTTGTACTAATGTGCCCGGTGGCGCACCACAGTAAATGGGCGGGAATCGCTTCCCGCCCATTCTGTCTGCAATTAGAATTTCTAATTATTTAACAATCCGTAAATTATTTGACTACGTCTGTTGTCTTTACATGCTCGTCAATCTTTACGTTCGGAAGATCAGATTTAACGAAGTAGTCGCCCTGAATCTCGTTCTCGAAAGCACCCTTAGTAGTAACGAAGGAAGCCTTTGTATTATCGTATGTCTCAATCAGTACATCGCCATCTTCCTTGTACTCAGTCTTGTAGGAGTGCTGGATAGAACAGTATTAAGCTCCTATTTGTTCTTGTCTGTGATTGTAGCGATCTGATATCTGTAATCTTCAGCCTGATTAACATACCGAAGTAGTAAAGCTTGCCGCTCTAGTCACCAATGATACCAGCCCCCTTGTTCTCACCCTTTGTTGTGAAGTAGAACTTGAATGTATCGCCAGTGTCATCTTTGATAGTTAGAGAGCCAGTCGGAACGAACAAGCTGTCCGTCCTCACCTACGTAATATTCTTTACCATTACTGGAGCAGAATGTGTTCTCGTATGCGTCAGCGTTCTTGTCGCAGCAATACCGCTCGCCATCAACCATCATCCAGGTTCCCTTGGAAGCTGCGAAAGATGTCATGGAAGCGCCTAATGCTAACAGAGCTGCTGCGGATACTACTGCAGCAATTTTAGTCTGCTTTCTCATAATTAATGCACTCTCCTTTTGTTTTTTTGAAACGCTTTTTGAAATTCCTAATTGCATTACGAAGCCATTATACTTCCGATAAGTAAAATTATCGTGGGTTCGGAAATGGGGTGTGTCGACCGTTATTTCTTGCATCTTTTTGGGGCAGACTATATAATATTCTTAAATATGTGCGATTGCTGAGAGGAGGATGTAAATGTCCAATATGAATATTCCCGTCGGGATTTCAGATTTTAGAAGGATCAGAGAAGAGAATTATTACTACATTGACAAAAGCGGACTTATATCTACTCTTTTAGAAAATACACCTGCGCAGGTTACCTTGATCACACGGCCACGGCGCTTTGGAAAAACCTTGGGAATGAGTATGCTTGCAAACTTTTTTGATATTTCACAGGACAGCAAGCAGTTATTTGAAGGATTAGAAATTTCCAGGAACCAGGCACTGTGCGCAGATTGGATGAACCAGTATCCAATTATTTTTTTATCTTTTAAGGACATAGGGGGTACGTCATTCGAGAATGCGTTTAATCTTTTAAGATTTGTTATTGCGCAGCTTTATGACAATTATAAGTTCCTGTTGGATGATCCAGACATTCCATCTGCTCAAAAGGAAATCTTCCAGCGTTTACAGCGTCAGACGGCCTCGCTCACGGATATTCAAGGTGCTTTGCTTATTTTGACGAAAATGCTGCATAGCTATTATAAAAAACCTGTAATCATCCTGTTGGATGAATACGATGTTCCGGTCGCAAAGGCAAGTTCAAATGGCTATTATGATGCTATGCTTGAAATCATGAGGCCTATGCTCAGCACCGTGCTGAAGGACAATCCATCGCTGCGTCTGGCGGTAATTACTGGCTGCCTGAAAATAGCAAAAGAAAGTATTTTCACCGGTACCAACAACCTGGTTTCGGATACAATTCAATCCACGCATTTGAATGAATACTTCGGATTTACTCAGGCGGATGTGGACCAAATTCTGTCAGATTTTCATTTTGAGCACAACAAGACACTAATAAAATCCTGGTATGACGGATATCATTTCGGTGACTTCGACGTATATTGCCCATGGGATGTTATGAATTATATCCGGGATCTTAAAATTGATCCAAACGCAAGACCGTCCAGCTATTGGAAAAACACCAGTGATAACGCGATTATCCGCTCATTTATCGATTTCGCGGGTGGTAATATTACAAGAAAGCTGGAGATCCTTCTTTCTGGTGGTTACATTATTCAGCGTGTGGATGATATGCTCACGTATGATTATCTGCATTCTTCGGAGGACAATCTCTGGAGTGTCCTTTATTTGACAGGATATTTAACGAGTGTACGCGATGAGGCTATTGCAGGAGATATTCCTGAGGGAACGTCCGCACTTATGATTCCGAATGAAGAGATCCGTGAAATATTTGAAACAACGATCATGAAATGGTTTGACGATACTGCCAAAGGCTGGAACCGTAGCCGGTTGTTCAATGCTGTGTGGACGGGCGATGCTTATGCTGTCACAGAAGAGATGACGAAACTTCTTAGGAAAACGATCAGTTATCACGACTACAGAGAAGATTTCTATCATGCATTTCTGACCGGAATCTTTGCCGGGGCCGGGTATACAGTTGATTCAAACAAAGAGCATGGCGAAGGGCGAAGCGATGTCGTTATTTATGATGAGGCCAACAGCCGAGTCGCAATCTTTGAAGCGAAGTATTCCAAAAGTGCGGAACATCTGCTTTCTGAGTGTGATCATGCAATTGATCAGATCAATGATCGGATGTATGCAGAGGAATATGCAGATGATTATGATGAGATTCTTTGTTATGGAATCGCTTTCTTTAAAAAACGCTGCGCTGTAAAGAAGAAATAATTTTTTATGAAAAGCAGAGCCTCATTTTGTTCTCAACAGCGCATTTGCTAGCACGTACAATTTCACGGGTTATATTGTAAAAATCTCACGGACTGAAATTGACAAATCTTACGGATTAGCAGCAAAAAGTTTAGAATTAAAACAGACGTATAAAGTCAAAATAAAATCGAGCCCTCTATTACACCGTGGGCTCGATTTTATTTTGGCTATTTTACCAGTTGTTCGATTATGCAATCATGAGATTTACTCTTCTTATCGTAATTAATTCCAACAAGAAGAACATTTCCATGATAAGAATCTAATATAGAGTCATATTTCTTGTCTTTAATCTGCCTCAATGCCGTCTCAGCAGATTGGTTCCACTTTAATTCAAGAATCATTGCCGGTACATCTGGAAATTCTTGCTTTGGAATAAACAATAAATCCGCAAATCCCCGGCCAGTCGGCATTTCGCGAATTGGCTTAAAGTAATACTGTAGTGCTCCTAAATATGTGATGCACAGCACACCGCTTAAGGAATTTTCATTATTAATTCTCAAGCATACTCATTCCCGAGTTTTTCCCAAAGCGCCGCGGCCGGGTAATGAGAGTTACTAATGAAATCCGAAATACTAACTGGAACATTTATTTTTGACATATATGCCCCCTTATAAATGGTATCCCCAGGTTAATTCCACTCCTTCATTAACAGGAATTCTCTAATATTTTTGTGTTTAATCCCATTCCTGCTAAAATCGAACTCGTCCATTGAGACAACGTACTTAGGAAAGTTATCCCGAACGGATTCATATATACCAAACTCGCGCTGAATCGTTTCTTCGGACGCAAGAAGATAGGTAACCTGCACATAGATTTTCTGTTCCTGCTTCTGACAGATAAAATCAATTTCTTTTGCGCCGATTTTTCCCACAGTTATTGCATACCCACGGCGAAGTAATTCCATATACACAATATTTTCGAGTACCAGATTGATATCCCGCATGTTGCCGCCGAAAACCGCTTCACGTAATCCGTGGTCAGTCATGTAATATTTTTCGTTGGTTGACAATATCTGCTTTCCTTGAATATCCTGCCGCTTTACCTGGTAGAATAAATATGCGCTGACACAATACTGAATATAATTTAATACCGTATCAGTGGCTAAAGTGCGCCGTTCATTTTTCAAGAACTTAGCAATAGATGTCGCGGCAAAAGTTGTTCCTATATTTCCGATCACATAAGTGACAATTCTGGTGAGCAGATCAATATCGCGTATTTTATTTCGTTTCACCACATCATTTAAAACAACAGAGTTATAGACGTCTGTAAGATACTGCCTGCTTGGCTCTTCAACAAAATGAAGATTAGCCAGATACGGCATTCCTCCCAACGTTAGATACTTTTGAAACACCACTGAATCCGTAACATCTGGAAAAATGTCTTTATAGAGTTCCATAAATTCTGCATATGAGAACGGATAAATCGTAAATTCCACATATCGACCACCCAAGACGGTCGCAAGCTCACCGGAGAGCAGGCGGGCATTTGAACCTGTAATATAGATATCGCAATCCATTTCGACTCGTAAGGAGTTAATGCATTTCTCCCAGTCCGTCACTTCCTGAATCTCATCAAAAAACAGGTAGACTTTTCCAGATATCTCCGACGCACGATTAACTACCTCGCAATGAAGAGCCTGTGCCGTACAGAGATTTGCGTTCCGCATATCCTCAAAATTAAATGCGACAAATTGTGTCTCAGGAACGCCGGACTCTTTTAACTCTTCCTTTATCAGGCCTAACATAACAGATTTTCCGCAGCGTCGAATACCAGTCATGACCTTAACAAGATCAGTTCCAATAAATGGACGGATCCTGCTCATATATAATTCACGTTTTATCAAAAAATCAGCCTCCATTTCTACAACAATTATTCTCAAATTATAGGTTCAGTATATCAAATATATATACGATTTTCAAATGGAATATTCATGTTTTATCGGTTATGATCGATAAAGTTTGAAGGAATGCGAACCACGATAATTTTACTTATCGGAAGTATAATGGCTTCGTAATGCAATTAGGAATGTCAAAATGCGTTTCAAAAAAGGAGAATGCATTAATTATGAGAAAGCAGACTAAAATTGCTGCAGTAGTATCCACAGCAGCTCTGTTAGCATTAGGCGCTTCCATGACATCTTTCGCAGCTTCCAAGGGAACCTGGATGATGGTTGATGGCGAGTGGTATTGCTACGACAAAAACGGTGACGCATATACAAACGTATTCTGCTCCAGCAATGGTAAAGAGTACTATGTAGGAGATGACGGACAGCTTGTTCGTTCTGCATGGGTTGAATATGATGGAAGCTACTACTTCGTAAACAGCAGCGGTGCTAAGATCACAAACGACTGGAGATTAACAACTCCGTACGATGACGAGAGCGCTGATGAGGAGTGGTACTACTTCAAGTCCAACGGTAAGAGAGCTGAAGGCGAGAAGATCACTTACAAGGGAAAATCCTACTACTTCGATAGTGACGGAAAGATGCTCACAGGTTGGGTAACAACTGGTGATAGTGCATCTGCAGTCAACGAGGCTAATGGTTATGAGAAAGACCACACATTCTACTGCGACGAGACAGGTGCTCGTGTAGAGGGTGCATGGGTTAAAGATACAAAGCCGGGCATCACAGATGACGATGCTGATGAAGATGAGTACTGGTACTACTTAAAGAAAGCTACCGGTAAGCCGGCAACAGGCAAGCAGTCCAACCTCAATGGTCAGATCTACCTCTTCAACGCCGAAGGTCAGATGCAGCACGGTTGGGTAGCTGAAGATGTTGCTACATCCAGCAACGTTAAGTTCTATCAGCTTGACGAAGAAGATGATGAGAAAGAAATGAAGACCGCAAAGGGTGAGGTTTACTACTGCGGCGATGAGGATGACGGACACGCTAAGAAGAACAAGTGGGTTAAGACATGGCTTCCGAGTGATACAAATGAAGAGGAAGATGATAAAGAGTGGTTCTGGTTCGATAAAGAAGGTAAACTCTTCAGAGCTGGTTACAATACAGCAGCTGCTACAGCATCTAACGCTTGGAAGTACAAACTTGACGAAGGTACACTTGTAAAAGACGCTGATAAAGCTGAAACAATTATCGGTAAAAAGAAAGTTAACTCCAAAGATTACTGGTTCAGAGGTGATGGCGTGATGCTTTCCAAGTTCTACCTTATCAACGATGCTATGTACTACTTCGGTGGCTCTGATGATGGTTCCATGAAGACTGGTTCCCAGTCCATCAAGGATAACGCAGGTGACACATACAAGTTCTACTTCTACACAAAGGATCAGTCCAGCGAGTTCAAGACTCCGGACGGAAAACACAACCTTGCTAAAGGTGCTGGTGTAGTTGGTAACCAGAGCAACAAGCTTTACTGGTATGGTATGCAGATTCAGGCTGATGATTATAAGTATCAGGTAGCTAACATTGCTGTAGGACCGGAAAATAACCAGACAGTTTACAGCTTTATTGTAAACTCTAATGGTACTATTCAGCATTCCGCAAGCACTGAGTACAAAGAGGATGGCGATATCCTTATTAAGACTGGTGTAAAGGGAGATACTAAGTATCAGACAAAAGCTCAGTTCAAGTATGCTATCGATAACACAGATTCTGTTGATAAGCGTGTTAGTGATGTAGATCTTGGCAAGTTCTTTGTTCCGGCAGAGTAATTTAATATTCGAAATTAGAAATTCTAATTGCAAACAGGATGGGCGGGAAATATTTCCCGCCCATTTACTGTATGTGAAATGTTATATGACAAAAGCCGCTGTCTGTAAGTGATGAAAATACATAGGCTATAAGATGCTTCTGTGACGAAAAGCCGGGCAAGGTTTCCTTGCCCGGCTTTGTGTGCAATTAGAATTTCTAATTTAAACCTTAATTACTTAAGAGTAAAGGTTGTTGTTGCTGGTGCGTTGTAAAACTCGTTAAGATCTACATCGGATACCTTGCTTGTAACACCCTTTGTGAAGCCATACTTGTACTGACCATCTTCCTCGTATGCTGCTGCACCCTTTGCTTCTACAGTGATAAGAGTATCGCCATCCTCCTTATAGGAAGTATCGAAGGAGTGTTGGATAGAACCGTTGGAGTTGATAATGAAATCATGATTCTCAACAGTTGCTACCTGATACTTGTAGTCATCAGCTGTAAGTAAAAGACCGTAGTAGTAAAGCTTGTTGCTCTGGTTACCTGTTACACCAGCACCCTTTTTAAGTTTCTGGACGTCCGGAGTCTGGTATTTTGTGGAATCCTGATCCTTTGTGTAGAAGTAGAACTTATATGTGTCACCTGTGTTATCCTTGATGGACTGGGAACCAGTCTTCATGGAACCATCATCGGCTCCACCGAAGCAGTACATAGCGCCATTGATCTGGTAGAACTTGGAAAGTATTACACCATCATTTCTGAACCAGTAATCTTTGGAGTTAACTTTCTTTTTGCCGATAAGAGCTGCGCCCCTGTTGTCATCCTGTACAAGAACACCTTCGTCGAGTTTGTACTTGACAGCGTTGGAAGCTGTCTCAGCTGCTGTATTGTAACCAGCTCTAAAGAGTTTACCTTCTTTATCGAACCAGAACCACTCTTTATCATCTTCCTCTTCGTTTGTATCGTACGGAAGCCATGTCTTTAACCATTTATTCTTCTTAGCGTGTCCGCCATCCTCGTCACCACAGTAGTAAACATCGGACTCAGCAACGCTCATCTTCTCTTCCTCATCTTCTTTATCAAGCTGGAAGAACTTGGTGTTGGAATCTGTAGCAGCTGCTACCCAACCAGACTGCATCTGACCTTCTCCGTTGAAGAGGTAGATCTGACCGTTGATGTTGGACTGCTTGCCTGTTGCCGGCTTACCGGTAGCTTTCTTTGAGTAGTACCAGTACTCGTCTGCATCTACATCGTCATCGCCTGTGCCCGGCTTAGTATCTTTAACCCAACGAGCACCTGTCTCGTCGCAGTAGAATGTGTGGTCTTTCTCATAACCGTTAGCTTCGTTAACTGCGGATGTACCTTCACCAGTTGTTACCCAACCTGTAAGCATGATTCCGTCTGTATCGAAGTAGTAGGATTTTCCCTTGTAAGTGATCTTCTCGTTCTCAGCTCTCTTACCGTTGGACTTGGAGTAGTACCACTCCTCATCA
>OAVJ01000508.1_pt1 | contig 23132 bp, 18 predicted proteins | sample 1516901 | NCBI WGS metagenome assembly OAVJ01 (sample SAMEA2580073, study PRJEB22360) | human gut metagenome | biome: human gut; feature: human-associated habitat; material: faeces | place: Denmark | collected 2008/2010 | reverse complement strand
TGCCGCCTGCCGCCCCGCGGCTCCCCCCCCCCCCCCCCCGCCGTGACCGAGGCCAATCCCTACTACTTCCGTGTCTGCTTCCTTGACCCGTTCCAGGGCTCGGTCATGGCAAACTTTGCAAAGGATGAGTTCAGTGCTTCCAACGCCTATGTGCTGAGCATGCTGGGCGAGGACTACGGCTCCGGTCTGGCCACCTACTTCGTCAACGCTTTTGAGGATCTGGGCGGCACTGTTACCAGCGAGCAGTTCCCCGAGGGCACCTCGGACTTCTCTGCCTACATCCAGAACGCCATCAACGCCGGCGCAGATGTGATCTTTGCACCCTGCGCCACCACCTATGCCGCCCAGATCATCACACAGGCCGCCTCCGCAGGCTTTGACAAGCCCATTACCGCAGGCGACACATGGGAGTCCAGCGTTATTCTGGACGCACAGAAGGGCACCAGCGTGCAGGTCTACTGCTCCACCTTCTTCGACGAGAACGATGATTCCGGCGCAGCCAAGGAGTTCGTCACCGGCTTTAAGGAGTGGCTGAACGCCGACAGCCAGAAGCTGACCAACAACGGCGGCAACGACATCGTGGCAGCTGTTTCCGCTCTGGGCTACGATGCCTACATGGTAGCTCTGGAAGCCATCAAGGCAGCAGGCAGCACCGACGGCACCGCCATCCGTGATGCCCTGTACGGCGTAGACTACGACGGCGTGACCGGCAGCATCACCTTTGACCAGACCACCGGTGATGCCAACAAGGATATGGCCTACATCAAGAAGGCCGCCGACGGTGCATTCGAGTTCGTCAAGACCCAGAGCGTGGAAGGCTGAACAAAACTTTAAACTCCCTCAGTCAACGCCTGACGGCGTTGCCAGCTCCCTCAACGAGGGAGCCTTTTTGTAGCTTTCCGGCAGGTTTGGCCCCCTCTGGGAGGGGGCTGTCACCGGAGGTGACTGGAGGAGTTTATTTCATTAAAAGTTGTAAGAAATGGAGGGTTTCCCTTATGGCTGCAAAGTTTCTGCCCTATTTGCTGTCAGGTATCTCGGTGGGCGGCCAGTATGCGTTGATCGCCATTGGCTACACGATGGTGTACGGCATCCTGCGCCTGATCAACTTTGCCCACGGCGATATCTTTACCGTAGCCGGTTTTCTGATGGTGTACACTACTGCTTCCCTTCCGCTGACCATTTCCATCCCGCTGGTGGTGGTGGCAACGGTGCTGCTGGGCATCGCAGTGGAAAAGATCGCCTACAAGCCCCTGCGCACTGCGCCGCGCATGTCGGTAATGATCTCTGCGATTGGTATGTCCTACCTTTTGCAGAACTCCATGTGGTATGTCACCGGCGGTCTGGCCAAGCAGTACCCGGCTCTGCCCTGGATCAGCGACACTGTCACGGTGCTGGGCTGCCAGACCAAGCGGGTCACGGTCGTGACGCCGTTCCTCGTTATTGTGCTGGTGGCTGCGCTTGTTACCCTGATCCAGAAGACCAAGATCGGCATGGCAATGCGCGCAGCTTCCCGCGATTTTGAGACCGCTCAGCTGATGGGCATCAAGATCAACAATGTCATCTCCTTTACCTTTGCGGTAGGCAGCTTTCTTGCGGCCATCGGTTCCATGATGTATTTTTCCAATTACACGGCGGTCACGCCTACCGTGGGTGCCATGCCCGGTCTGAAAGCCTTTGTGGCAGCCGTGTTCGGCGGCATCGGTTCCATTCCGGGTGCTGTCATCGGCGGCTTCATCATCGGCATCTGCGAAAGCCTGATCAAGGGTGCCGGCGCCACCACCTTCAGCGATGCCTTCACCTTTGCACTGCTGATCGTGGTGCTGGCGGTGAAGCCTACCGGCCTGTTCAGTGAAAACCTGACCGAGAAAGTGTGATGACCATGAAACAAGAGAAAAAACGCATCTATCTCCGGGCTGCGCTGGCGCTGGCCGCTCTGCTGCTGGTGCTGCTGGCACTGGATAACCTGAGCTTTGTGCCCTCCATGCTGCTGACCGTGCTGCGCAAGGGCGCTATTTATGCGCTGGTAGCGGTGTCCATGAACCTGCTGAACGGCTTTACCGGCCTGTTCAGTCTGGGGCAGGCAGGCTTTATGCTGCTGGGTGCCTACACCTACGCCATCCTCACCATTCCCGCCGCTTCGCAGAAGTCCATCTACCAGCGCTATGCAAACGGCGGCATCGGCTTCTCCATCCCGGAGCTGCTCTCCAAACCTCTGGGCAGCTTCGGTCTGCTGCTGGGCGTTGTCTTCTGTCTGATCCTGGCCGGTTTTATCGCAGCGCTGTTCGCCTTCCTCATTGGTCTGCCGGTGCTGAAGCTGAAAAGTGACTACCTTGCCATTGCCACACTGGGCTTTGCCGAGATCATCCGTGCCGCCGTGGTTTACGAAGGCTTTGGCCCGCTGACCAACGGCTCCAACCTTCTGTACGGTTTCACCAGCTTTGCCAGCTTCAACCTTTCGCTGGGCGGCACGACCCTGCATCTGGAAACGGTGATGCCCTTTCTCTTTTCCGGTGTGTGCATTGCCATCATCCTGCTGCTCATCAACTCCACCTATGGCCGTGCCTTCAAGGCCATCCGTGACGATGAGATCGCTGCCGAAGCCATGGGCATCAACCTTGCCAGCCACAAACGCATGAGCTTTATCATCAGCAGCTTCTTCGCCGGCATATCCGGCGCAATGCTGGCCATGTATCAGGCCAGCGTGCAGGCCACCACCTTCAAATCCAGCATGACCTACGAGATCCTGCTGATCGTGGTCATTGGCGGCATCGGCTCGGTGTCCGGTTCCATCATCGCGTCCTTCCTGTTCATTGCCAGCTCCGAATGGCTGCTGCGCTTCCTCGACAACGAGACCTGGATCGGCGGCTTCCGTGTGCCGCTGCTGCGTTCCGGCTTCCGCATGGTGGTGTTCAGCATCATCATTATGGCGGTGGTGCTGTTCTTCCGCAAGGGCATCATGGGCGACCGTGAATTGTTCCAGAAAAAGCCCTCATCCACTGCAAAAGCTGCCAAAAAGGAGGCGCGTTCCAAATGAGTGAAAACGTATTGACCATTGAAAACGCCACGATGCAGTTTGGCGGCGTGGTGGCTGTGGACAATCTGAACCTGAAGGTGGATAAAGATCAGATCGTCTCCCTCATCGGCCCCAACGGTGCCGGCAAGACCACCGCGTTCAACGTTGTTACCGGCGTGTATGCCCCCACCAACGGCGCAGTGTGGTTCGAGGGGCGCAAAATCATTGAGAACACGCCCCACGGCAAGATGAAAAAGCTCTATAAGGGCCAGAACGCGGGCAAGTATTCCCACATTATTACCCCCACGCCCGATAAGATCACCCAGATGGGCATTGCCCGCACCTTCCAGAATATCCGTCTGTGGAAGAGCCAGACCGTGTTTGAGAACGTGCTCATCGCCAAGCACTGCCGCTGCTCGGCCAGCCTGCTGAGCGCCACCTTCCGGCTGAATGCAGATGAGGAAAAGCGTCAGCGTGAGGAGTGCGAAAAACTGCTGCATGTGCTGGGCCTTGAGGATGTGCGCAACGAACTGGCTACCGGCCTGCCCTACGGCCTGCAGCGCCGTGTAGAGATCGCGCGCGCCCTTGCCACCGAGCCGAAGCTGCTGCTGCTGGATGAGCCTGCTGCCGGTATGAACCCGCAGGAGACCGAAGAACTGACCGCTTTTATCGACCGCATCCGCACCGATTTCAGACTGACGGTGTTCATGATCGAGCACCACATGGATCTGGTGATGGATATTTCCGACCGGGTCTATGTACTGGACTTTGGCCGTCTGATCGCCGAGGGCACGCCTGCCGAGGTGCAGAACGACCCGCGGGTCATCGACGCTTATCTGGGGGTGGACGAAGATGCTTGAGATCAAGGATTTACATGTTTCCTACGGCGGCATTCAGGCTTTGCGCGGCGTGTCGCTGACCGTACCCGAAGGAAAGATCGTCACCCTGATTGGTGCCAACGGCGCAGGCAAGTCCACCCTGATGCGCACCATTTCCGGCCTTGTAAAGGCACAGAGCGGTTCCATTTTGTGGAACGGTCAGGAAATACTGGGCAAGCCCATTGACCAGATCGTTGCCAGCGGCATTGCCATGTCGCCGGAGGGCCGCCGGGTGTTTGCCGACCTGACTGTGCTGGAAAATCTGAAGATCGGCGCATACCTGCGCAAGGACAAAGCCGAAACCGAGAAAGACCTGCAGTGGGTATTCAAGCTCTTTCCTCGTCTGGAAGAGCGCAGCTGGCAGAGCGCCGGTACCCTTTCCGGCGGCGAGCAGCAGATGCTGGCTGTGGGCCGCGCTCTGATGAGCAAGCCCAAACTGCTGATGCTGGACGAGCCCAGCCTTGGTCTTGCGCCCATTGTGGTGCGGGAGATCTTTGACATCATCCGCACCGTGAACCAGCAGGGCATCACCGTGCTGCTGAACGAGCAGAACGCAAACATGGCCCTGAAGGTGGCCGACTACGCTTACGTATTGGAGACCGGCACCCTGACCCTTTCCGGTACCGGCACCGAACTGCTGGCAGACGAAAGCGTCAAGGCAGCTTACCTTGGCAAAAAGCGCAATTGATTTTTTGCTTTCAGAACGATTTGAATGCTCTCCGCTTCGCTCTGAGCATAAGCAGAGGAATTTATAATTTTATTTGTGGTCTGGAAACAACTGCGGTTGTTTCCAGACCACTTTTTTCACGAGAAAGGCCGTTCCGTTCAATGCATTTTGAGCTCCAAAATTTACAGCAAAAAGCGAAGATGGAATGACCCGCAGTCATTTCCTCTTCGCAAACGGTAAAGTTATATTCTATGAATATGCAAAGCGCGGGCTTTTGTACTAGGCCAAAATCTCCCGCAGCACCTGCGAGGGGTTTTGTGTTTCAAAGGTGAGTTTTCCGGCCTTCATCACGCCATTCCGGCAGGTGATCTCCATTTTGGGATCCAGACCCAAAAAGGTGTAGCGGCCCCACTTTTCGCTGGGCTGGGCGCTTTCCAGCAGGCAGCAGTGGGTGGAGATGTTCTTCAAAATTTTCAGCGCTTCAATGGGCGTGCAGATATCTGCCAGGATCTCACAGCTGACCGGCAGCACATCATATCTGCCTGCCGCCGCAGTGGTTTTTGCTTCATCCAGCGTGGGCTGTATCTTCATGGCCGCTTCCCCTTTCTGTAAAAACAAAAACTCCCCCGGCTCTTCTGCCGAAGGAGTGTAAAACAAAACGCCCCCGACAGAAGAACGCTCTTCTGTCAGGGACGAATAAAGCCTGGCCTTTTATCCGCGGTACCACCCTGATTTCATGGGTATGACCCCATGCACTTGGCGGGATGCCAACACATCCCCGGCAACTGACGTATGCCCTCACGTTGCAGAATACTATGCGGCAAAAGTGCCGCAGTTCCCTGCACCCTCAGCGGTCCATTTCGGGAAAAGTGACGCAAAATCACACTTTCCTTGACGAACTGTTTCCGGTCTGCTTCTCAGCTGCGCAGGCTCTCTGTACAGGCGTGGTTCGCCGTTATCTCCGCTTCAACGGTTTAGTGTATTGAATTTGGCTATATTAAACCACGGATTTTTCGTTTGTCAATACCTGTTTGCAAATTTTTCAAAATCAGCCTATGTTTGCAGTGGGTTCAGTGCTTCCGGCGGCCGTTCGTGCTGGAAAACTTCACCGCTTTTGCCGGTCTGCGGCGGCTGTGCAGCGCACTGTAATAGCCAAAGGCTGTGCCGCATAAGCCGCCCACAATGTGCATGAAGTTTGCCACATTATCATGCACAAAAATGATATCGTACACCTGCTGACCGAAGTACAGCGCTGCAACCAGCAGCATGGTGACCGGGATGCCTCCGGAAAAGCCCGCCAGCGAGGAGAGCATGATGAGCATGAACACGATGCCGGACGCGCCCAGCAGCCCCGAACGCGGGAACAGCACGCATTGCAGCACACCGGTGACCAGAGCGGTGAACACTATGCCGCACAAAAGCGGCTTGCTGCCGTACTTTTCTTCCATTGGCGGGCCAACAACGAGCAGCAGCAGCATGTTGTTCAGAAAGTGGTCCCAGCTGGCATGGCCCAGCACATGGCCGAACAGCCGGATGTAGAACAGCGGGTCCTTCAGCGAGGAGCGGTAGACACAGAACAGGTGCATGGTTGTCCACCCGTCCGTCCACTGGTCAAGGAACAGCACCAGAAGTGACAGCAGGAAAAATGTGAGGATCACAGGGGAGTTGTATTGCAGTTCCAATTTTAGTTTGACTTTTTTCGTGAGTTGTCATTCCCTTCTTTGTATATCTGTAGGACATGCCAGTGTGTCGGCAGCCCTCACCCCCTCGTTTGCACCCAATATTCACCCATGCTCTGGCCGGGCTGACCGGTCACCTCATCGCTGAGGTATGCGCCAAGGCCGCAGTTTTCCGGCTGCCATGCAAGGGCCGCTTCCACCGTGAGGTACTCCACCTCGGCATACCAGAACTCGGTGGGCTGGCCTTCGTCCACATGGTTCACTTCCAGCACAGAACCGTCCGGCAGGGTGTAGCTGCGGCGCAGCTTCGGGATGAGAGGTTTGCCGATGATCTTGTGTTCCAGATCCTCAAACAGCGCTTTGTCGATGCTGCGCTCGATCTCCTCGCGGGCAAGGCCGCCCCCGGATTTGAAGCAGAGGATGTAGTCCGTTCTGCCGCCGGTGAGGGCTTCTTCCCGGATGCGCACGGTGGGCCGCACGCTGATATAGCCCTGCCGCATGGCAAATTCCTCTCTGAGGGGCAGCCCCTCCGGCCAGCCCTTCACCATCCATTTGCGTTCGATTTCCATAATGCATCCCTCTTTCATGCGGTTTTTTGGCATTTCTTATTTATAATAACATGATTTTGTGCTATTATAAAGGGTAGATTTTTACTCCTTCTGTCTGCAAACGCGGGACGAAGGGAGTTCGTTCATGATAAGGAGAACCATATGAAAGAACGCGCTTACCCTGTGTATACCGTCAACAAACACGCCGAGGGCCTGCTGGTGGGCGGGCATCCATGGGTGTACGAGAACGACATCCTCAATTCCCCGGAAAATGAACCGGAAAACGGCACTCTGGCCGATGTGGTCAGCACCAAAGGTTCCTATCTTGGCACCGGCTTCGTTTCGCTCAAGAGCAAGATCCGCGTGCGGCTGATTTCCCGCAACGCCAATGACACCTTTGATGCAGCCTTCTGGCGCCGCCGGGTGGAATATGCATGGAGCTACCGCAAAACCGTGCTGGAACCCGCAGACCTTTCTGCCTGCCGCGTCATTTTTGGCGAGGCCGACCAGTTCCCCGGGCTGACGGTGGACCGGTTCAGCAACATCCTCGTCACCCAGACCCTGAGCGTGGGCATGGAAAAGCTCAAACCCCTCCTCTTCCCCATTCTGGCAGAAGTCCTGCGCGCCGACGGCCAGACCATCGATGGCATCTACGAGCGCAACGATGAGGCTCTGCGCGCCAAGGAAGGTCTTGAGCAGAACAAAGGCTGGTTTGAGCTGCCCGGTGAGACTCATCCGGCAAGCACCCAGACCGAGATCTGCGAGAACGGAGTTTACTACCATGTGGACTTCGAGAATGGGCAGAAGACCGGCTTCTTTCTTGACCAGAAGTACAACCGCCGGGCTGTGGCACGCCTTGCCGCAGGCCACACCGTGCTGGACTGCTTTACCCACACCGGCAGCTTTGCACTGAACGCCGCTGCGGGCGGCGCTGCCCGTGTGACCGCCGCCGACATCAGTGCCGAGGCCATTGCCATGGCGCAGCGCAATGCCCAGCGCAACGGTCTGACCAATATGGACTTTTTGTGCGAGGACACCTTTGAGCTGCTGCCGAGGCTGGAAAAAGAGGGACACCCCTACGATTTTATTATTCTGGACCCGCCGGCCTTTACCAAGGCGCGCCGCACCGTAGAAAATGCCATGCGCGGCTACAAGGAAATCAACTACCGTGCCATGAAGCTGCTGCCCCGCGGCGGCTATCTGGCAACTGCCAGCTGCTCCCACTTTGCCACCGAGGAGCTGTTCATCAAGATGCTGCGTGCAGCGGCAAAGGATGCGCACCGCCAGCTGCGGCAGATCGAAGTGAAGCAGCAGGCTCCGGATCACCCGATCCTGTGGGGCGTGCCGGAAACGAATTATCTGAAGTTCTTCCTCTTTCAGGTAATTTGACGATTTTAAAATTGCTCCGCTTCGCTCTGCAATTCATTAAGGCATTTTTATTTTATATTTTCGTGTTTGTCGCGTCCCCGACACTTGTCAGGGCAAAGCCCTTCTATCTGCCAACGCAGACCGCTCGCCTGCTTAAAAGCCTCGCCGGGGCTTTTATTGCTGCGCAACCGCAGGGCCGATCCAAACACATTTTCACCAGAAGGGACCCCATCGGGTAAATGCATCTTTTTGCTGCGCTGCCTGAACCCTCTCAGTCAAAGCCTGACGGCTTTGCCAGCTCCCCCGAGGGGGAGCTTTATGAGCAGGGACGGAAAACAACAATCTTTTCCGATGATGAATAAACTTACCCGGCAGCTGGATAAAGGCTCGCCCTTCGGGAGAGCTGGCATTGCGCAAGCAATGACTGAGAGGGTTTTTCCTATCGGGCGGAGAGGGTTCGTTCTCTTAAAAAGTCATACCAAGCGCGGATGCTCCAAAAATGCCGGAAGCTGCTTGTGCAGAATCGTCAGATTTGTCAATTGCCTTTTTGCCCGGCAGCGGCTATAATCAAACCATAGACAGCAACGGCGCTGTGGGTCACCTCCTGACTCGCAGCGCTGTTTTTGTTAAGAAGCTTTCGTACTTCTGGGTGCGGCATTGCGGCAGACCAGAATGCAGACGAAAGGGTAAGAAAAATAAGATCAAGTAAGGAGTAGGATTTATGGCAGCGAATGTTATGGAAATCTACGGCAGCAAGGTCTTTAACGAACATGTGATGAAGGAGCGCCTGCCGAGCGCAACTTATAAGAGCCTGAAGAACACCCTGCACAAGGGTGCCCCGCTGGACATTGAGGTGGCAAACGTTGTGGCCAGCGTGATGAAGCGCTGGGCTATGGAGCTGGGTGCCACCCACTACACCCACTGGTTCCAGCCGCTGACCGGCATCACCAGTGAGAAGCACGATGGCTTTGTTTCCCCTGTGGGCGACGGCACCGCCATCATGGAGTTCTCCGGCAAGGAGCTGGTGCGCGGCGAGCCCGATGCATCTTCCTTCCCCTCCGGCGGTCTGCGCGCCACCTGCGAGGCCCGCGGCTACACTGCATGGGACCCCACCAGCTATGCATTCGTGAAGGATGATGTGCTGTGCATCCCCACCGCATTCGTCAGCTACACCGGCGAGGCTCTGGATAAGAAGACCCCGCTGCTGCGTTCCATGAACGCACTGTCCAATCAGGCGATCCGTATCCTGAAGCTGTTCGGCAAGGATGTGGATTACGTCTCCACCACCGTCGGCCCCGAGCAGGAGTACTTCCTTATTAAGAAGGAGGATTACGAGGCCCGTCAGGATCTGATCCTCACCGGCCGCACCCTGTTCGGTGCCCCCTCTGCCAAGGGTCAGGAGTTGGAGGAGCATTACTTCGGCGTTATCCGTCCCGAGGTGTCTGCGTTCATGAAGGAACTGGACGAGGAGCTGTGGAAGCTGGGCGTACCTGCCAAGACCAAGCACAACGAGGTAGCCCCCTGCCAGCATGAGCTGGCCCCCATCTACGATACCACCAATGTGGCCATCGACCACAACCTGCTGACCATGGAGATGATGAAGAAGATCGCTCCCAAGTACGGTCTGGTCTGCCTGCAGCATGAAAAGCCCTTTGAGGGGGTCAACGGCAGCGGCAAGCACAACAACTGGTCCCTGTCCACCACCGAGGAGAACCTGCTGGATCCCGGTGACACCCCCATGGAGAACCTGCAGTTCCTGGTGTTCCTGGCCGCAGTCATCAAGGCTGTGGACGAGTACGCCGACCTGCTGCGGACCTCTGTGGCCACTCCCGGCAACGATCACCGTCTGGGTGCAAACGAGGCACCTCCGGCCATCATCTCCATCTTTGTGGGCGAGGAGCTGGAGGCTGTCATTGACGCCATTGCCTCCGATTCTCCCTACGCCGGCCCCACCAAGATGAAGATGGACCTGGGTGTGGACGTGCTGCCCAAGTTCAGCAAGGACACCACCGACCGCAACCGCACCTCCCCCTTTGCCTTCACCGGCAACAAGTTCGAGTTCCGGATGCCCGGTTCTTCTCAGAACCTCAGCGACTGCGATACCATCCTGAACACCGCTGTGGCCAAGGAGCTGAAGGGCTACGCCGACGAGCTGGAAGGTGCTGAGGACTTTACCAGTGCCGCCATCGCTTTGGTCAAGCGCACCATCCCCAGGTCCATCCGGGTCATCTTCAACGGCAACGGCTACACCGCCGAGTGGGAGGCCGAGGCTGCCAAGCGTGGCCTGCCCAACATGAAGAACACTCCTGCTGCCCTGCCGGCCCTCATCGACCCCAAGAACATCGCCCTGATGGAAGAGTTCGGGGTGCTGACCAAGGTGGAGATGCACAGCCGCTACGAGGTGGAGCTGGAGCACTACTCCAAGGTCATCAACATCGAGGCCCTGACCATGCTGGAGATGGCCCGCAAGCAGCTGCTGCCTGCCGTCAACTCCTACATGAGCGAGCTTGCCAATACCGCCGCATCCAAGCTGGCCGTCAGCGAGAACATCAGCGTGCGCAGTGAGACCAAGACCCTGACCAAGCTCTCTGCCGATGCCGATGCTATGAGCGACGCCGTCGATACCCTGCAGGATGCAGTGGATGCTTCCAAGGCATTGCCCACCGAGGCAGAAAAGGCCGTTGCTTTCCACGACAACGTGCTGCCTGCAATGGATGCTCTGCGTGCCGCTGCGGACGACGCCGAGACCATCTGCGGTGAGGATTATTGGCCTCTGCCCAGCTACAGCAAGATGCTCTACTACGTCTGATCTTTCATCAGCGTAACAGCAGAATAGCATCCGTAGGCTGCGGAATTTAAAATTGCCATTCTCCTTTTCCTATTTCTTACACCAGCCTAAAGACCTGCTCCCATTCTGAGGGCAGGCCTTTAGGCGTTTTATTTGAAAGGGAAACCATTATGAGCTATTCGACCCAACAGGACATCCTTGATTTTGTGGAGGACAACAACGTCAAATTTGTGCGCTTTGCCTTCTGCGATATCTTTGGCACTCAGAAGAACATTGCCGTGCTGGCAAACGATCTGCCCAAAGCTCTGGAAGACGGTGTCTGCTTCGACGGCAGTTCTATTGCCGGCTTCATGAAGGTGGAGGAAAGCGACCTTGTGCTGCGGCCGGATCTGTCCACTGTGACCATTCTCCCCTGGCGCCCTACCGAGGGCCGGGTGATGCAGTTCTTCTGTGATGTGGAAAAGCCGGACGGCCAGCCCTTTGGCGGCAACTGCCGCGGCTTTCTGCGCAGCGTGAACCGCAAATTCAAAAAGCTGGGCATCACCTGCAACGTAGGCGCAGAGTGTGAGTTTTACCTGTTCGAGAATGATGACCGGGGCCGCCCCACCCGTATCCCCATCGACTTTGGCGGCTACTTTGACGTGGCCCCGCTGGACGCAGGCGAGAACCTCCGCCGGGACATCTGCCTGACCATGGAGCAGATGGGCATGAGCCCTCAGCACAGCCATCACGAAAGCGGCAACGGCCAGAACGAGATTGACTGCCACCACGCAGGCCCCCTCAAGACCGCCGACAACGTGATGATGTTCAAACAGATCGTGCGTGCCATTGCCACCCGCAGCGGCATCCACGCAAGCTTCCTGCCCAAGCCCCTGCCGGATCAGGCGGGCAGCGGCCTGCACATCAACCTGTCCCTTTACATGGATGGCCGCAACCTGTTTGAGGGCGACATTGCCCCGGACAGCATTGCAGGCAGCTTTATGGCCGGTGTGCTGGCCCACAGCCGGGAGCTGACCGTGTTCACCAACCCTCTGCCCAACAGCTATCAGCGATTTGGCTGCGATGAAGCGCCCCGCTATGTGAGCTGGAGCCGCCAGAACCGCAGCCAGCTGGTGCGCATCCCGCAGGTAAAGGGCGACAACTGCCGCATGGAGCTGCGCAGCCCGGACCCTGCCTGCAACCCCTATCTGGCCATTGGTCTGGTGCTGGCTGCCGGATTGGACGGCATTGAGAACCGCATGGTGCTTTCTGCCCCCGTGAACAAGAATCTGTTCGACCCCTCCATGGCTGAGGGGCTCGGTCTTGAGACTCTACCCGCCAGTCTGGAAGAGGCCGTACAGGCCGCTGAGGAGAGCGAATTTTTGCGCCGAGTGCTGCCCGAGCAGCTTGCCACCCGGTACTTCACCGAGGAGCTCAAGCGCTGTGAAGCACTGAAACATGCGTCCGACCCTGCTGAATACGAGCGTACCCATTACTTCAACGCCATCTGACCCCTGCAAAAAAGAGTGTGTAGGAGAAAGGAGCGAAGGAAATGGGACGTGCACTGATCGTAAGTGCCGGTGCAAGCTCCAACGAGTATATCGCTGCACGGCTGACCGAAATGGGCTACAGCCGCCCGGTGATCATTCCCAGCGGAGCCGAAGCCCGGCGTCGCATGACGGAATCGGATTTTGAGCTGATCGTGGTCAACTCTCCCCTGCCCGATGAATTCGGGCATGAGGTGTGCATCAATGCTGTGGAAAAAACAGATGCCGGCGTTGTGTTTCTGGTCAAAGCCGCACAGGCTGAGCAGCTGCTGGGCCCTTTGAGCGAGCAGGGGGTATTGCTGCTGTCAAAACCCTTCAGCACTTCCCTTTTTGTGCAGGCCATGCACATGGCAGCGGCCGGCAATCACCGGTTGCTGCGTGCCCGGCAGGAGAACGCCCGCTTACAGGAAAAGATCGCACAGGTGCGGCTGGTCAGCCGTGCAAAGTGCTGCCTTGTGGAGCACGAGCACATGACCGAAGCCGAAGCACACCGCTACATAGAAAAGCAGGCCATGGATACCCGTCGTGACCGCACAGAAATTGCACAGGAAGTCCTTGAAAATTATGAGGACATGGGTGTATAATATCAGATTGGGAAAAGTATCCTTGCTTTCACCGGCTCATTTTGGGAGAGGCAGAGAGCAAGACCGTTTGCCTGAAAGGATTTACAAAGGTTTATAAGGGAAAAATTCAGAAAAGCAAAAATAGAGGAGGAAATTCTATGGCAGAGAAACAAACCAAATTCATCTTTGTCACCGGCGGTGTCGTTTCCGGTCTGGGCAAGGGCATCACGGCCGCATCGCTGGGCCGTTTGCTCAAGTGCCGCGGTCTGAAGGTGGCCAGCCAGAAGCTGGACCCCTATGTGAACGTAGACCCGGGTACCATGAGCCCGCTGCAGCACGGCGAAGTGTTCGTGACGGATGACGGTACCGAGACCGATCTGGATCTGGGCCACTACGAGCGCTTCATCGACGAGAACCTGAACAAATACTCCAACCTGACCACCGGCAAGGTGTACTGGAACGTGCTGAACAAGGAACGTCAGGGTGCATACCTGGGCCAGACCGTGCAGATCATCCCCCACATCACCAACGAGATCAAGAGTTATATCTATAATCTGGCTTCCTCCACCGAGGCTGACGTGGTCATTACCGAGATTGGCGGCACGACCGGTGATATCGAAAGCCAGCCCTTCCTCGAGGCCATCCGTCAGGTGGGTCTGGAGCAGGGCCGTGACAACTGCTGCTACATCCATGTGGTGCTGGTGCCCTACATTTCCGGCTCGGACGAATACAAATCCAAGCCCGCACAGCACTCTGTGAAAGAGCTGCAGGGCATGGGTGTGAACCCCGACATTATCATCCTGCGTGCGGACGGCAGCGTGGGCGGCGACATCCGCCGCAAGATCAGCACCTTCTGCAATGTGAAGCCTGAGTGTGTGATCGAGAACCTGACCATGCCCAGCCTGTACCAGTGCCCGCTGATGCTGCACACCGGTGGTCTGGACGAGGTCGTGGTGAAGAAACTCAAGCTGGACGTTCCTCCTGCCGACCTGACCGAGTGGAAGCAGGTGGTGTCCCGCATTGCTACCCGCAGCAAGACCTGCAGCATTGCACTGGTGGGCAAGTATGTCAAGCTGCATGATGCTTACCTCTCTGTGATGGAAAGCCTGTATCACGCCGGTTTTGAGAACGACAGTCAGGTAGAGATCCGCTGGGTGGAGAGCGAGGACCTGACCGATCAGGCCGCCTGCCGGGAGGCCTTTGCAGATGTGGACGGCATCATCGTGCCGGGCGGTTTCGGCGACCGCGGCATTGAGGGCATGATCCAGGCTGCACAGTATGCCCGCGAGAACCATGTTCCCTATTTCGGCATCTGCCTTGGCATGCAGATCATGGTGATGGAATTTGCCCGCGGTGTGCTGGGCTACAAGGACGCCAATTCCAGCGAATTCACCCCCGATGGCAAGCACAATGTGATCGCGCTGATGGCCGACCAGCAGGGCAACATTCCCAAAGGCGGCACCATGCGTCTGGGTAAATATCCCTGCAAGGTTGCACCCGGCACCAAGATGGCCGAATGCTACGGCGAGGCCGAGATCTGGGAGCGCCACCGCCACCGCTACGAGTTCAACAACGAATTCCGTCAGGAAATGCAGGATGCCGGTCTTGTCATTTCCGGCACCAGCCCGGACGGTCGTCTGGTGGAGACTGTGGAGCTGCCCGGCCGTGACTTCCATTTGGGCGCACAGTTCCATCCGGAGTTCAAGAGCCGTCCCAACCGCGCTCACCCGCTGTTCAAGGCCTTTATCGCTGCTGCGCTCAAGTTTCGCGCCAGCGAGCAGCGCAGCCTGCTGCACATGTAAAGTCTCCAATAAATGAGGGTCGCTGCGGCATAGCAGTCCCTCAAGAATACACCGCACAAAACCCGGAACCCTTTCAAAGTCAAACGACTCAGAGGGCCCCGGGTTTCTTTTGGTTTTATATAGTATCACACATAGCACTGGTAACGACGGACAAGCGTGGACTGTCTGCCGCAGCCAAGACATTCATGAAGTTTATTGGGGGAGGTATGATATGGCTTCGGAACGTTCTTTCCACTTCAGATCAGCCAGATAGCCGTGGAAGATTTCGAAGAACTTCGGGCTGAGCAGGAGAATGGCGATCATGTTGGGAATGACGATGAAGCCAACGGCCATATCAGCGATATAGTATCACCCCACTGTCAGGCAACAGTACCTTATTTTCGATAATGTCACGGTCATTTCTTAATGTCAACAATGTCAAAAAGACCCCTGAAAGTTTCGATTTCTCGTCACTTTCAGGGGTCTTTCAAATTATTCTCAAATGTTAAACCGCGAAGGCTCGTTGAATTATAATTCAGACCGTTTTTTCGTGGCTTAATGTCAAACTAATGTCACGGCGCATTTTTTCTTTCGATTATACTCGTAGCATCGTTAAAAGTTTGCGTCATTCCATTATTCGAGCTCGGTAAGTTTGGATTCTCGCTAAACAAATTTGTTTAGTGACGCTATTCTTGAATGTTCACTTTTTCATGAGATTGCTGTGCTAGATGTGGCTTGCTGATTTTTTAGTATCAGGATAGTATCACGCAAATTTTGTCTTTGAATTACAATCTTCGTTTCAACACATCATAGAAACGTTCTGTCTGCGACTTTGTCGTTTGCGCCATATCATATCTCACATATTCATCCTGGACTTCTCTTCTGGTACTAACGTATTTAGCAATATCGCTTGGATATTTTAATCTAGGCCAATACTCCAGAAATTCAGGTAACGAAACGTTGCTCTTAAGAAACGTTGCCGTTGGCATATCATTTTGTGCTGACATTCCCACTTCAAACGGAACCCATTGCGAGAACCGTGTTGCCTCCGACATTATACCCCGGCACCCGGCTCTATGAGGTCACAGACACCACCGACCCGGATTTCCCGGAAAAGCACATGGCAGTCAGCTTCCGGTATCGCCTGCTGGATGAGTTCTTAAAGGAGTGGCAGCTCCGCAAGAAGCAGCTCCGAGAGGGCGAGATCACCAAGGAAGAGTATCTGGAATGGAAGCTCAACTGGCCTCAGACCGCCGACGGCTGCGGCCGGTACGAGCCGAAGAAAAAGTGGCGTAAAGAATAAAAGACACAAAAATGCCCTCTGAAAAACTTACCGTTTCTCAGAGGGCATTCTCATGTCTCTCTTTATGAATAATCGCCTGATAGTATCAAAGCAGTATCACAGAGCCTTTTGGCTCTCAAAATATTGCATTGCATCAATACTTTTCAGGGTTTGCAGATTACTCGAGCTCGATCGTTGCCGGCGGTTTACCGGTGCAATCGTAGAACACGCGGTTCACATGCTTGACTTCATTGACGATGCGGCTAGTGACAGTGCCCAGAACATCCCAAGGCATATTGTAACTCTCGGCCGTCATAAAGTCGGTGGTGGTCACAGCACGCAGCGCCACAGCGTAATCATAGGTGCGCTCGTCGCCCATGACGCCCACACTGTGCATGTTGGTCAAGGCCGCATAGTACTGGCTGATTTCCTTATCCAGACCAGCCTTTGCGATCTCTTCGCGCCAGATGGCATCGGCGTCCTGCACGATAGCCACCTTTTCCGGGGTCACCTCACCGATGATGCGGATGCCAAGACCCGGGCCGGGGAACGGCTGACGGCTGACCAGATATTCGGGCAGGCCCAGCTCACGGCCGGCCTGACGCACTTCATCCTTGAACAGGTTGCGCAGCGGCTCCACCAGTTCCTTGAAGTCCACGGTGTCGGGCAGACCGCCTACGTTATGGTGGCTCTTGATAACAGTAGACTCGCCGCCCAGACCGCTCTCGACCACGTCAGGGTAGATCGTACCCTGTGCGAGGAAGTCCACCTTGCCGATCTTCTTGGCCTGCTCTTCAAACACACGGATGAACTCTTCACCAATGATCTTACGCTTGCGTTCCGGCTCCGTGACGCCAGCCAGCTTGCTGAAATAGCGCTCGCGGGCATCTACACAGATAAAGTTGATATCAAAGCCATTGGCATTGCCCGGGCCGAAGACCGCGCAAACCTCTTCCTTCTCGTTCTTACGCAGCAGACCGTGATCCACGAACACGCAGGTCAGCTGCTTGCCGATGGCCTTAGCCAGCATAGCTGCCAGAACGGAGGAATCCACGCCGCCGGACAGGGCGCACAGCACCTTGCCATCGCCGATGCGCTCACGCAGGGCCTTGACATTGTTCTCCACAAAGGAATCCATCTTCCAGTCTCCGGTGCAGCCACAGACGTTGTACACGAAATTGCGCAGCATCTTTTTGCCTTCCGCAGTGTGCAGCACTTCCGGGTGGAACTGGAGCGCGTACAGGCCCTTTTCCTCGTTCTCTGCCGCAGCTACGGGGCAGTTGACCGTGTGGGCTGTGATCTTAAAGCCCGGGGCCGCCTGCTCAATGTAGTCGTTGTGGCTCATCCAGCAGATGGTGGACGGCTGTACATCCGTGAACATTTTACTGTTATTGTCCACGAACACCTCCGTCTTGCCGTACTCACGCTCCGGTGCGCGACAGACATGACCGCCCAGCAGATGCATCATCAGCTGGCTGCCATAACAGATGCCCAGCACAGGCACACCCCATGTAAAGATCTCCGGGTCGATCGTGGGAGAATCCTCCAAATAAACGCTGTTGGGGCCACCGGTGAAGATGATGCCCTTGGGATTCTTTGCCTTGATGACCGACAGATCGGTTTTATAGGAATAGATCTCACAGTAGACATTGTTCTCGCGGACACGGCGCGCGATCAGCTGATTGTACTGGCCGCCAAAATCCAGCACGATAACAGTTTCATGCTGCATGATATTCTCTCCTCCCTTATCCATTCAATGTGTTTCTACAGATAACTTTAGTATAGCACATCTGCCAAATAAAAGCGACATCATTTGTGAATTTTCCTGTATTTATTTTTTCACCGGATGCCGCAGCACCGTTTTCAGTGTCCCCGGTGCAGCACGGCGAGGATCGCTCAGATAAATTTCGTGGTGGAAGCGTGTCTCTGAAAAATCAAGCCTATACCCCTGCTCTACGGCAAAGGCATCCATCTGCGCCAGCGTTTTCGGTTCTTCATCATAAGGGCCGATATGCAGGCACTGAACGCAAAGTCCCTCGTCATAGGTCAGGAATTCCGCCTTGGAAAAATCCTTTTTCTTTTTTGCCGTTGCTTCCTGTACGGCCCAATCAAACGCTTCCAGCGTCACGAATTCTGGCAGTCGGATCATGGATGTCCACTCAAATGTTTCTTTATGTGCATAGTCAACGCCATCCACACCCTTCTGATGCCACAAGCCCTCCAACGGTGGAACCACATATTCAAAATAGCCGTCCATCTTGTGGCTGCCCTTATAGCTCATTTTGATGGTGAAAGCAATGCCGTACAGCACTCCCATAGCCTCCTGATAGGCTCCACCCGGAGCATTCGGGTCGCCCTTGCCGCGAACTGCCACAAAATTCATACGCGGTATCGTAATCAGATGCGGCTTTTTCGGCGGGAGATAAAATTCCCTGTACTCTTTCTTATAATCAAACGGCATTACTCTTCACCCCTTCCAGAAGTTCTCGCTGTTTCTTTTTGCTAAATCCCCTCAGCACCAGCCGATAGGACTTTTCCAGCATTTCCTGCAACAGTTCATCCGGCACATTCCCCTCCGCTTTGACAGAGCTCCAGTGCGTTTTGTTCATATAATAACCCGGGATGATATCCTCATACTGCTGGCGCAGAAATTCGCTTTCTGCGGGATCGAGCTTCATGGTAATATAGACCGGCTTTCCGCTGGAATCATCCAGACAGACCGCAGCAAACATTTTGTCTCCGATCTGGTAACGCACCCAGTTCCACTCTGCCTGTAAGTTCTTTGTCACACCGGGCTTTGACAGCAGATATTCATCGATCCATAGATATTTCATCCATCAGGCCTCCATTCAGATGCGCATTCTCTTTCTGCTTTTCAGTATACCAGAACAACCTTGTTTTGTAAACAAAGAGTTGTGACATGCCGCAAAAAAAATCCCCTGCCCTTACGGACAGAGGATCCAAAGCAAAAAGAGACCTTCCCACTCTCCGGAATGGGAAGGCCTCTCGTAAGTTTAACCTTTAGCCTCAGGAAAGGCGCGAAGGGTCAAAATCACTCAATGATCTTGCCAACAACGCCAGAACCAACGGTACGGCCACCCTCACGGATAGCGAAACGCAGGCCCTCTTCCATAGCAACAGGGGTCAGCAGCTCAACGTGCATCATGACGTTATCGCCGGGCATGCACATCTCAGTGCCTTCAGGCAGAGTGATGATACCGGTCACGTCGGTGGTGCGGAAGTAGAACTGAGGACGATAGTTGGAGAAGAACGGAGTGTGACGGCCGCCTTCGTCCTTGGTCAGAACGTACACCTGAGACTCGAAGGTCTTGTGGGGGTGCACGGAACCGGGCTTAGCCAGAACCTGACCACGCTCGATCTGGGTACGATCAACACCACGCAGCAGAGCGCCGATGTTATCGCCAGCCTCAGCGAAGTCCAGAGACTTACGGAACATCTCCAGACCGGTGATGGTGGTGCTCAGACGATCGGGCTTGATGCCGACGATCTCCATAGCATCGCCAACCTTAGCAACACCACGCTCAACACGACCGGTTGCAACGGTACCACGGCCAGAAATGGTCATGACGTCCTCGATGGGCATCAGGAAGGGCTTGTCTTCCTCACGATCGGGGTTGGGGATATAGCTGTCAACAGCGTCCATCAGCTCCTTGATGCAAGCATACTCGGGAGCATTGGGATCGGTGGAGGTAGACTCCAGAGCCTTCAGAGCGGAACCACGAATGATCGGGGTATCGTCGCCCGGGAAGTCGTACTCGCTCAGCAGCTCACGGATCTCCATCTCGACCAGATCCAGCAGCTCTTCGTCATCAACCATATCGCACTTGTTCATGAACACGACGATATAGGGCACGCCGACCTGACGAGCCAGCAGGATGTGCTCACGGGTCTGGGGCATGGGACCATCGGTAGCAGCAACGACCAAGATAGCGCCGTCCATCTGAGCAGCACCGGTGATCATGTTCTTAACGTAGTCAGCATGGCCCGGGCAGTCAACGTGAGCGTAGTGGCGCTTCTCGGTCTGGTACTCAACGTGAGCGGAGTTGATCGTGATACCACGAGCACGCTCCTCAGGAGCCTTATCGATGTTGGCATAGTCCATGAAGTCTGCGTCGCCCTTCAGAGCCAGGAACTTGGTGATAGCGGCGGTCAGAGTGGTCTTGCCGTGGTCAACGTGACCGATGGTGCCGATGTTCACATGCGGCTTAGAACGGTCGAACTTTGCCTTTTCAGCCATTGGAATATCCTCCCTTAATTTAGGTTTTGATATTTGGTTACAACAACCCTGCAAGATGCAGACATTGCATTGCAAGGCTATTCTACTAAATTTGTCCTGTAAAATCAAGTGCTTTTACAGGAAATTTTGCCGGAGTTACACTACCCCGGCAAAATCTTTATCCATTTTTCAGGAATCAGCCCTTGGTACGGCCAGCAATGATCTGGTCAGCAATGTTCTTGGGCACCGGCTCGTAGTGAGACGGCTCCATGACATACTGGCCACGGCCCTGAGTCTTGGAACGCAGGTCGGTAGCGTAGCCGAACATCTGAGCCAGAGGCACAAATGCATTGACACGCTGAGTACCGGCCATAGCCTCCATGCCCTGGATCTGACCACGGCGTGCATTCAGGTCGCCGATAACATCGCCCAGATACTCATCGGGAACGATAACTGCAACCTTCATGATGGGCTCGGTGATGATCGGATCAGCCTTGCGCATAGCATCCTTGAATGCCATAGAACCAGCAATGGAGAAGGCCATTTCAGAGGAGTCGACCTCATGATAAGAACCATCCCACAGGGTGACCTTGACATCAACGACAGGATAGCCAGCCAGAACGCCGGACTTCATAGCACCCTGGATACCATTGTCGATAGCCGGGATGTATTCCTTCGGGATGGCACCGCCAACGATGGCGTTGACGAACTCGTAACCCTTGCCGGGCTCGTTGGGCTCGATCTTGATCTTAACATGACCGTACTGGCCCTTACCACCAGACTGACGTGCGTACTTGGTCTCCTGGTTGGCCTCTTTGCGGATGGTCTCACGGTAAGCAACCTGGGGTGCACCCACATTTGCTTCAACCTTGAACTCACGCAACAGACGGTCAACGATGATCTCCAGATGCAGCTCGCCCATACCAGCGATAATGGTCTGACCGGTCTCTTCGTCGGTGTAGGTCTTGAAGGTCGGATCCTCTTCGGCCAGCTTTGCCAGCGCGATGCCCATCTTCTCGTTGCCGGCCTTGGTCTTAGGCTCGATTGCAACGCGGATAACAGGCTCGGGGAACTTCATGGACTCCAGAATGATGGGATGATTCTCATCACACAGAGTGTCACCGGTGGTGGTGTTCTTCAGACCGACAACAGCAGCGATATCACCTGCATAGCAGCAGTCGATATCCTTGCGGTGGTTAGAATGCATCTGCAGGATGCGGCCCATACGCTCCTTGTTGTCCTTCACGGAGTTGTAGACAGTGGTACCTGCCTCAACCTTACCGGAGTAAACACGGAAGTATGCCAGCTTACCAACGAACGGGTCGGTAGCGATCTTGAAGGCCAGAGCTGCGAAGGGAGCGTCGTCGGAAGACGGACGGGTCTCCTGCTCTTCGGTCTCAGGATTCACACCCTTGATGTCCTCGACATCGGTAGGTGCGGGCATATAGTCAACGATAGCATCCAGCAGCTTCTGCACGCCGCGGTTCTTGTAGGAAGAACCACAGACAACGGGAACCAGAGTATTTGCAATGGTCTCCTTGCGGATAGCAGCCTTCAGCTCCTCACGAGTGATCTCCTCACCCTCGAGGTACTTTTCCATCAGTACTTCGTCGTTCTCGGCAACAGCCTCGACCAGGATGTTACGGTACTCTTCAGCCTGCTCGACCATATCCTCGGGGATCGGTTCGGTGCGCATGTCGTTGCCCATGTCGTCGTAGTAGACCTCAGCGTTCATATCGACCAGGTCAACGATACCGCGGAAGGTATCCTCCTGACCGATGGGCAGCTGGATTGCCACGCCGTTTGCGTGCAGACGATCGTGCAGCATCTTGATGCAGCGGAAGAAGTCAGCACCCATGGTATCCATCTTGTTGACGTACACCATGCGGGGGACCTTGTACTCGTCAGCCTGACGCCAGACGGTCTCAGACTGGGGCTCGACACCGCCCTTAGCAGCCAGAACGGTCACAGAACCGTCCAGCACGCGCAGGGAACGCTGAACCTCAACAGTGAAGTCCACGTGGCCCGGAGTGTCGATAATGTTGATGCGGTGACGGTTCTTCTTGAATGCAACCGGATCCTTCTGGGTCTCAGAGTGGCTCCAGTAGCAGGTGGTAGCAGCGGAAGTGATGGTGATACCACGCTCCTGCTCCTGAACCATCCAGTCCATGGTAGCGCCGCCATCATGAACTTCGCCGATCTTGTGATTGATGCCGGTGTAGTACAGAATACGCTCGGTAGTCGTAGTCTTACCAGCATCGATATGGGCCATAATGCCGATATTTCTCGTCATCTGAAGAGAAACTTCTCTGGGTGTAGCCATGAAATTAACCTCCTACAGAACAGATCAATAACGGAAATGAGCGAAAGCCTTGTTAGCTTCTGCCATCTTGTGAGTGTCCTCACGCTTCTTCACGGCATTACCAGTGTTGTTGGCAGCATCCATGATTTCAGCGGCCAGACGCTGAGCCATGGTCTTCTCACCACGGCTGCGGCTGTAGGCAGTCAGCCAGCGCAGACCCAGAGTCTCACGGCGAGCCGGGCTGACTTCCAGAGGAACCTGGTAGTTAGCACCGCCAACGCGGCGGGTCTTGCACTCGAGGCTGGGCATGATGTTCTCCATCGCCTTCTCGAAAGTCTCCAGCGGATCGTTGCCGGTCTTCTCCTGAATCATGGAGAAAGCCTCGTAAACGATCTTCTGAGCGACGCCCTTCTTGCCATCCAGCATAACGCTGTTGACCAGACGAGTGACCATCTTGGAATTGTAAATAGGATCAGCTAAGACATCGCGCTTAGCAATGT
>OAVJ01000504.1_pt1 | contig 23303 bp, 19 predicted proteins | sample 1516901 | NCBI WGS metagenome assembly OAVJ01 (sample SAMEA2580073, study PRJEB22360) | human gut metagenome | biome: human gut; feature: human-associated habitat; material: faeces | place: Denmark | collected 2008/2010 | reverse complement strand
TTTTAAAACCTGATAGGACAGAGAATATGATTTTTGATTGATCTGTCCTGAGGGGCTGGAATCATTGGCAGCCGTATCATGTAAAAGCACATGGTACGGCTGTTTTTAGTACCTGAAATATTTTATAGCACCTTGACTGATAATCATGAAAAGCATGGAAGTGTTCAAACTAATCTTTTGGGGATTTTCTGAGATTGTTAAAAAAAATTGCAACTTTTTTGGGAGTTTGCACGTCTAATAAGTAGAAGCACATAAAGAAAAGCTTTTATACAATATTTCCTGATGACCGGTCTGATATAGGAGAAGGGAGACGACAATGAATGAGATTTTGATACGAAAAGCAAAGAAAGGCGATAAAGATGCCTTTTGTCGGCTTATAGATGAGAATGTACAGAGTATGTACAAGGTTGCAGCGGCATATCTGAAAAATGATGAAGATGTTGCGGATGCAATACAGGATACGATTCTTTCCTGCTATGAAAATTTGAAAAGTCTGAAACAGAACAGATATTTCAAGACATGGATGATCCGAATTCTGATCAATAAGTGCAAGGACATGATACAGAAGAAAAAGCTGGTTACTTATACGGATCAGATGCCGGAAACGCCTTTTCACGAAGAAAAATATGCAGCAATGGAATGGATCCAGGCCTTAGAGCCATTGGACAGTAAATACCGCTTGGTTGTTCTTCTATACTATATGGAAGGATTTGGTATCCGGGAAATCAGTGACATTCTGGATATGAAGGAAAGCACTGTAAAATCTCGTCTTTATCGTGGCAGAAAACAGATTGCAGAGATGTATGGATATAAGGTTAAGGAGGGACGTGCCTAATGATGACTTTAAATTATAATGAGAAAGACTTCCAGAAAAAACTTCAAAAGGACATAGAAATGCCGGAAATCGTGCATGAACATATTAATCAGGCATATCGTTTGATTGAAAATAACGCTGTTTTACAGAAAAAAGCATCAAAGGATCCATATCATTGGATGAAAAGTGGAGGCAGGATAGCAGGAGGGATGGCAGCGGTACTGGCAGTAGGATTTGTATTCTGTGCAATCAATCCGGTAATGGCAAAAAATATCCCGGTTGTAGGAGGACTCTTTGAAATTTTACAGGATAATGTGAGTTTCTTTGGTGACTTTTCAGATCATGCAACAACTTTGGAAGCTGTTGATGGAACGAAGACAGATAGCAGTGAAACAGACGGAGCCAAGACAGATCATACCAATAATGATGCTATTTACACTAAGACAGCAGATGGGCTGACAATTACATGTTCTGAGGTATATGCAAACAGCCAGGCAATTTATGTGACTATGCAGTTTAAAAGTGATAAACCGTTCCCAGAAACAGAAACTGGGGCGGAAAGTGGAACACCAGTCATTGATCTGGATATGACAGGGGGTGTGGACTTTAATTCAGAGGCTAGCCCGGTAATTGACGGTCAAGTGGAAGGAAAATTTCTGGATGATAACACCTATGCATGTATTTTCCGTTATGATTTGGCTGAAGCCGCAAAAGATTATACGGAATATAATGAGAAATACAATGAAATGACACAGCAGGTAATGGATGAGATGGGAATAACTCAGGCGGACTTAGATGATCAGACGGATGAAGGTTATGCGCTGCTGGAAGAGTTTATCAATAAATTGTCTGAACGTGGTGGAGAATATCAGAAGTACATTAAAGATATTGATATTCCAGATACCTTTAACCTGCATCTGGATATTACGAAGGTAAGAGGACTGGAAGCAAACTATCAGTGGTCAGAAGAGGATGAGAAAAAATATGGAAGGGATGCTGGCTACTACAAATATGAAGGTGACTGGAGCTTCGATATCCCGGTTACGGTAGATGATTCCCAGACAGAAGTATTGGAACTCAATGATACAAACGATGCAGGTATTGGACTTAAATCGGTGATTCGTACTCCATATGAATTGACGGTAAATGAACTTTATAAGGAAGGTTCCAACAGTGATTGCTTTATGGTAGCTCTTGATGCCAATGGAAACACACTTCCGTACAATGAGTCTACTGGAAACTGTAATAACTTCGCAATTCAGGACAGAGATATTTCTACGGTAGACATTTATTTTCTGGATTATGTCCAGTATATGGATGAGCTGAAAGGCCAGCAGAATTTTGATAATCCTACGAAAGAAGACAGACAGAAATGGAAAAAACTTCTGGAGGAGAATGCGAAATATCATAAGACATTACATTTTGATAATGACAGTGAGACAGTGCAAAAAACTAAGTGATTCAAAGAAAGATAAGTAGGATATGAGACAAAAAGAAGTGATGGGGCAATCAATAAGAACTTCAAAATCGGCAAGACCCGGAACAATTACTTATGTGCCGATAGACAAGTCTGAATTCAGATCTACTGTATCTTCAGACAAAAAGAAAAACAAAATTATGAAAATAGTTGTAATGCTTATAGTGATGATTTTGGTTATGAGCTGTTGTGTGTATGCAGGTATATCTTATTATTACTCATATCACTTCTTTTTGGGTACGACCATCAATGGAATTGACAGTTCAAATAAGACAGCTTATGAAGTTGAGCAGGAGATTGCAGGGAAAAAGGATAACTATGTTATTCAGGTAAGTGCAAGGATGCAGGAACCTCAGACTATTACAGGTAAAGACATTGATTATCAATATGTATCCAGCGGGGAAATCCTTCAGCTGCTGAAGACTCAGAAACCATGGGAATGGATCAGAGGTTTTTTTGAAACGAAAAATTATATGGTTCAAGAAGAGACTGTTTTCAGTCGGGAAAAGCTGGAGGAACAGGTAAGTTCATTAAATTGTGCCAAAAAAGAGAATCAGATAGCACCGGAAAATGCGTATGTAAGTTTTTCTAATTCAGAATTTACTATTGTGCCAGAGACAGAAGGCAGTGAATTAAATGCCAAGGAAGCTTATCAGATGATAAGCAGAGCAATTGATAATGAGGCGGCAGATGTAGATCTGGGAAGCAATCCAAAGGCTTATAAGGAAGCAGATGTGACGAGAGATAGTTCAGAACTTCAGAATATGGTAAATATGTATAATGGCCTGGCAAAAGTAAATATCACATATACATTTGGAGATGAAACGGTAACACTTGACGGGAATACCATCAAAAACTGGCTGCAGTTTGACGAGAAAGGGCAGTTGCTTCCGGATGATGGAGCCTTCAGGCAGCATGTAGTGGATTATGTGGCACAGCTTGCAGCAGATCATGATACAGTTGGCACTGAAAGACAATTTGAGACCACAAGCGGAAGGATTGTGTATGTATATGGCTCAGCCTATGGATGGAAGATTGATCAGGACAAGGAAGCAGCACAGCTCATGCAGGAAATTCAATCAGGAACCCAGACAACCAGGGAACCGGTATATTCTATGAGAGCAAATGCACATGGGATCAATGATCTCGGAGATACATATATAGAGGTAGATCTTACAGAGCAGTATATGTGGTATTATCAGAATGGAAATATTATTTTTCAATCAGAAATCGTATCCGGACTGCCAGGTGATCCGGATAGAAAAACACCCCCTGGAATATTCACACTGAATTCAAAGAGCAGTCCGTCTGTGCTGCGAGGTGAAATGACAGCAAATGGAACCTATTCTTATGAACAGCCGGTAACGTACTGGATGCCATTCAATGGAGGAATTGGCTTTCATGATGCAGACTGGCAGCCGTACTTTGGTGGTGACAGATATCTTACAGGTGGTTCTCATGGATGCATCAATCTTCCCCCGGAAAATGCCGGGCAGCTTTATAGTCTTATTCAGTATGATGTCCCGATAATTTGTTTTTACTAATTCTATATTATTCTGCCAGACGGCTTTAATTAATATGTTTTCAATCCGCCGGATATTTGTTTTTGGAAAAGAAGACCTCATTTTTAAAGAATAAAAAAATACCTGTGATGTGGGCAAAACTTTTTCAGGATCTTTTAAAAGATTGTGACCGGGAGATATATTCAAATCCGCAATTTTATACATGGAAGAAAACAAAGTAATAGCAAGTCGAATGGCTGTGTATTAAAATTAGGTAATGTAATTGAAGAAAAGATATGATATCATATGGGTAACAAATTGAACTGTGTGTGGAGGTGATGGCTGTGAAGAAAAAAGTGACAATAGTGTTGGTCATTATTAGTATTGTTGCTATAAGTACAATGATTATGTTTTCAACATATAAGTCTTCAGAAGCCTGTCGAAAAGCAAATGCCGCGATACAGTGGGATTGTTCTGTAACCTGTGCGGAAGAGTCAACGCCTGATTCTTATGTAATTACATATTCTGATGCAAAAATTTTATCCAAAACAGGCGTGTTGACGGTTCAGAACAGAAACGATTTTGACGTTATTGTGCATCTGCTCTGCGAAGGAAAACAGGAACTCGTATCTGGCAGTATTCCTGCGGGTGGTTGCTATTCTTTTCTGAACGTTACAGATAAAGAATACACGGTAGGTATTCATGCTGATGTTGGTGAAAATACGGATATAAAAGTATTTGTATATGACGGAAAAGACACCGAATCATATACAAGATAATTGATAAGACGAAGAATATTGAAAAAAATATTCGCAGATATTTTGGGATATGAAGTTCAGGAATGGATAATGGATTTAGAAGCATTAGGAATTCACTCATATGATTTGGATGATCTGGCACAAACACAGAAAACATTCCACTGCCGATAAAAAAGGCAGCTTTTCCCTATATCTACACGCCATAGGTATCAAAAACCTATGGCGTTTTTTATAAAATTTTTTTCTTGAAAGCAAATGGCTGTTTTTCAAGTCTAATAATTATAAGAAGAAAAGGAGGTACTTTATGGATGCTTTAATAACAGAGGCTAAAAATGGAGATAAAGAAGCATTTGTCAGATTAATCCGGATGAATAAGCAGAGCCTGTATAAGACTGCCTGGATTTATCTTCGGGATGAGCAGGACATTGCAGATGCCCTGCAAAATACAATCCTATCCTGCTATGAAAATATACAGAGACTGAGAGAATCGAAGTATTTTAAAACCTGGCTGATGCGGATCCTTATAAATGAGTGCAAGGACATTCTCCGCCAAAAGAACCATGCAGCAGAACTGGATGATTTTGCAGAAGGTGTACATTGTGAAGAACTGAATCTCTGTGAATGGAAACAATTGCTTTTATGCCTGGATGAAGAAAGTAGGAAAATCGTGGAACTCTATTATTTTGATGAGTTTTCAGTTAAGGAAATCAGTGCCCTTCTTGAAATGAACAGCAATACCGTATCAACCAAACTTTCCCGGGCAAGAGCAAAATTAAAAAAGGTGATCAGGAGGTGAGACTATATGAAAGAAATCAGAAGGATTTTAAAAGAAGAAACTGCAATACCGGAAAATATTGATAAAGCCATGGAAGATGTTCTGAGCGGAATTTTAAATTCCCCAGACGAGAAAACAACGGGGGCTTTAAGTAAAAAAACAAATGGAGAAAGAACGAAAAATTCAGGAAATAAGAAAAAAATAATTCGGATTCTTCTTCCGGTAGCTGCTATATTAGGAGTTAGTACTGGCGTACTTGCAACAAATATCGGACGACTGTATAAAGAACTTGAACAACAGGGGGTCGCTGAACAGGAGGCAGCTCAAATGGTTGTCACAGAACCTGAGTCAACTGCAGAAAATGTGGAAAATATTACTTCTTATCCAATAACTCCCGAGACGGTCGATTGGAATCAGTCCATGCTGACTGTTAAAGAAGCGTATTTTGATGGCGGCGGTTTAAGTTTTCTCGGAGAACCTTCCAATGAGGCAAAGAATTATATGATCACTTGCCGTGATCATGCAACGGTGAATGGAAAAGATGCACTGGCTTCTTTAAATAAAATAGAAGGAGAAGATCTTTATTATGGGCATATTACTTTGTATGATGACGCTTTGATTGAGAAAATATTAAAAGAAGATTCTGAAGTAGAACTTTCCATGACTATTCAGGCATATCCTGTTTATGACGGTAAGATTTATTATACCTGGAAAGACACTGAAGCTTACGAAAAGATTTTTAAAATTGGTTCTTTTACAGATTCAGAAGGAAAGGTTTCTTATGCACTTCCTGCGGAGGACGTTTACAGAGGATATACGCCTCAGACTCTTACGTTAACCCTTCCATTAAAGGATGAAGTAAAGGATATCATTGAAAAATATAGAAAAGAAGGGAAATTGCAGGCTGCTGACACCGGAGTAGAACCATCTTCGGGTGAGAGTACGCAGAACACAACAGATTTGGAAAGTTCGTCAAATACTACGAGTGTAAATGAAAAATATGATCCGGAGAAAACAATGTTGCAGGTAAAGGAAAACCATGTAACAGCTTCTCTGCCAGGGAAATCAGGAACCCTTACAATAGAAGCTGATATTACCGGAAATACTGATGACGTTTCAAAGGGAGTTCTGAAAAAATGCAATATATCAGAGAAAGACATCTGCTCCTGGTTTGGCGGGAAAGATGGATGGGAAAAATCTGTAACAGATGAAACGGTCTGGGAAAATAAAGAAAAAGGACTGCAGTTATTTATTTCGGATGGGATGATAGAGTGTGATGGATTAAGTGAAAAAGATCTGGGATTTTTAGGCGAGAATACGGAAGATGAGAAATTAAATATTATAAATCAACTGTTTTCCAAAGCTGATTTATCTGGAACTTCTGTAAGAAAACCAATTAGCGACATGACGGAAGGATATGATTATTACGACATAGAAGTTCTGTTGAATGGAATACCGGCAGGTGGACTTTCTCAGTATCATTATCAGGGAAGCACAGGATTTGGTCTCAAGCCTGAAGACTGCTATTTCAAAATACCAATCCCGCTTCAGGTGAAAGAGAAAGAAACAGTTACTATGCTTCCCATGGAAGAAATTATGAAATCGGTGGAACAATATGTAAAAGAAGGAAAAATCGGATTTTTTACGGAAGAGGACACGACGGAGAAAACAGAACCAATCACGATTCCAGTTACGAAAATCCGCCTGAAATATTATATTGATGAAACTGCAGATGGAATTGTTTACAGACCTGTATGGAGTTTTTGCTGTCCCTACCAATGGAAGGATTCACCAGAAGAACAGGAATTGTTTTATATAGACGGAGAAACCGGGGCTTTGATCCGGGACGCATTCGGATGGTAGACATGAAAAACAAATTTTATGGGGAACATGACCATGGATGATGCTATAGCTTCTAAGGCAAAGCTTTCGTCATAGGCCTTGCATCTGCTTGAAGATAGTTAAGAATAGTTAAGGTACAGTTAAATGAACAGGTAAGAATTAAATGTTATTGTATAAGTACATTCTAAGAGATAACTCTTAGAAAATAATACATGAGGAGAAAAGTAAAGGAGCATTTATGAAAATAAAATGTACGTTCCATATTGCAATAGCATTCATTCTTATTCAGCTTACGGATGAATTTAGTATAGCATTTGCATATGGGATATGTGAGAAGAATCCATATGTGAGAATTCTATATGTGACATTTGCGATTTTGAGCCTGCTGACCATGATATATTTATATACGAAGTATATTATAAGAATTCAAATGCAGGATTTGTTTTTAGGAATGCCGCTTCCGAAAAAAAAGTGGTGTATAACAGCGGTATTAATGCCGGTATTAATATGCCTTTTTTATATATTTTTTACAAAGGGAACACTTGAAAAAGGAAACCTTACATATAAAGAAATCATAGATGTAGTTACAATTTCTATTTTATCATCAGGTATTAAAGCGGCAGTAACAGAAGAAATTGTCTTTCGTGGTATGATTTTAAGATTGCTTCAGAATACTTTTGGAAAGAAATGTGCAGTGTTTGTTTCAAGTTTTTTATTCGCTGTTTATCATTTTGATGGGATTGATACTTCTGATATAAAAAAAGTAATTATGATGATTATTTCTGTTGAAATTGCAGGAATTGCATTGGCACTTGTTACAGAGCAGACAGGTTCTATATGGTCTTCGGTTATGATTCATTGTCTGTATAATATTCTATCAGGAGAAAGCCAGATTTTTCATATTGATGTGGCACAGAACTTTCCTGCAATATGGATGTATACTGTAAACAGTAAAAATATGTTGCTTACAGGAATTAATGGTTCGGTAGGGTTTACAGCTTCAATTCCAACAATGGCAGGATTTACCGGGATCATATTAATGGTGATTTATGATGAAAAAAAGAAAAAAACATATGGGAAAAAGTTGTAGTAAAATTATTCTTCTGATTTTAATTCTGGCAGCATGGATAGTTGTGACAGTAAGAGCGAAAAAAACTGAAGAGGGTATTATATTGACAGACGCTTACAAAAAACAGATAATGGAAAGTGCAGAGTGGAAGAAGATATTTTTACATACAGAAAATTATCCGGATATTCTTTTAGAGGATTTAAAAAGGAATCCGGAAATGCTGGAATTTGTCGAAGGATACAATGATGTACACAAGAAGTCTTCTGAAGGACTTACATTTGAGGAACAGAAGAAAAAAGTTCCTTTATTTATTCAATGGGATAAAAGATGGGGATATGAACCTTATGGAACAAGTGATATAGGAATTTCCGGATGTGGTCCGACGTGCATGGCAATGGTAATATACAGTTTAACCAGAAATACAGAGGCAATACCACCTGTGCTTGCGCAAAAATCCATGAACGAGGGATATTATGTGGATGGTATTGGAACATCCTGGAAATTCATGAGAGAAGCTGCTTTGGATTACGGTGTAATTGCTTCGCAATTTGATATGCTGGGAGAACAGGAAATGGCCGACAGACTTAAAGATGGAAATCTGATAATCTGTGCTATGGGTCCCGGAGATTTTACAAATTCAGGGCATTTTATTGTTATTTATGATTATTCCAGAAAGAAATTTTCTGTAAACGATCCATTCAGCTATACAAACAGTTCAAAAAAATGGGAATATACGACCCTGATTTCTCAATGTCAGCAAATATGGGTATATGCAGTTTAGAAGACGAAAGGATGAAAATGGATAATCATATTTTGGTTGTAGAAGATGATGCAGCAATTAGAGAAGGAGTGAGGATACTTCTTGAAGGTGAGGGATATATTGTTCAGGAAGCAGAGGATGGATATCAGTGTTTGAAAAAAGTATCAGATGATATTGACCTTGTTATTCTTGATATTATGATGCCGGGAATATCCGGGATAAAAACTTGTGAAGAAATTCGAAAAATCTCACATGTTCCAGTGTTGTTTCTGACAGCCAAAAGTCAGGAATCTGATAAATTACTCGGACTTATGGCAGGAGGTGATGACTATCTCGTGAAACCATTTTCGTATGCGGAACTTCTTGCCCGGGTTAAAGCGTTACTACGAAGATATCATGTATATAGTCAGACATTACAAGGTGAGAAGACAAAAGAACATTGGATTGAATATGGAAAAGTAAAAGTGAATACTCAATGTAATGAGGTATTCCGCAATGAAAAGGAAATCAGTCTCAGAGAAATGGAATACAGAATCTTATTGCTTATGATGGAAAACCCGAAAAAGGTATTCTCGGTAAAAAATCTTTATGAGAGTTTGTGGGAGGAGCCGTTCTTATATTCATCTGGAAATACTGTTATGGTGCATATCCGAAGATTACGAATGAAAATCGAAGATGATCCACAAAAGCCAAAGATGATTCAAACCGTATGGGGAAAGGGATATCGCCTTGGATAAAATTTGCGGAAATAGTTTGACAGGCAAGATAATTTGCTATCTTATGCAGGGGTTATTAGCAGGTTTATTAGTGTTAAGCGTGACATATTTCGGGGGAAAGGGGTTACTGCAACGCTTTTTCTTTCGTACAGGATATGTTTATGCTGAAGAGACAGAACGTGCAGAAGAACTTCAGGAATATGTCACACAAAATAAGTTGAGTGCATCTGATTATAAAATGTTGAAAAAATGGGGTACAGAACGAAATATTGATGACTTCACGATTTCAAGGGGAAAATGGCTGTTGTTTGATATTTCCTACAACGGAAAAATTATGTATGGCAGCAGAGAAATACCAAATCTGACATGGAGAATGTACCACAGAATTTCATTTAAGGATGGAACGGCAGATGTATATATATATGAAGGAACAGCGGATAAATATTTTAACATATTGATGGTCTTTTCTGTTGTACTTGGAGTCGCGGCGTGTATTGGAATTGTTGTATCTGGAATGTATGAGAATGTAAAATATATACAATGCCTTATGAAAGAGGTAAATATAATCAGCAGAGGAAATTTGCAGGGGAATGTAACTGTTCAGGGAACAGATGAAATTGCACAGTTAGCCAGTGGACTGGAACATATGAGACAAACATTGGTGAAAAAAGAGCAGATAGAGTATGACCTGAAGAGTGCACAGGAGAAGCTGGTGTTAGGAATGTCACATGATCTGCGTACTCCTCTGACTGGTTTGATGGCATATCTTGAGATTCTAAAAAAGCAGCAAAAAGAAGGTGCGGTTACTCAGGAATATATAAATAAAGCCTTTGATCGTGTACTTCAGATCAGAGATTTGTCGGAGCAGATGTTTGAATATTTTTTTGTAAATTCACGACACCATATAGAACTGGAACCTGCAGAAGATATTATGTGTGCTTTTGGTGATTATCTTTCTGAACTGTGTGCTTTACTGGAATATGAAGGATTTAAAGTAAATACAGATCGGTTGGAGTGGAGACAGATATCTGTATGTATAAATACAGATTTTATCGGCAGAATTATGAATAATATTATTTCTAATATTGAAAAATATGGAAAACATGAAAATGAGGTATGTATACAGCTTTGTTATGGGAATGAAGAAGTAGGAATCAGTATTCAAAATAGTATTACCAGGTTTGATTCTGAGCATCAAAAAACAGGGATTGGGTTGCAGAATATTTCTATTATGATGGAGCAGATGGATGGGCGAATGGAAGTTAACGCAGACGATTTAACTTATTGTATAGTTTTGTATTTTCCAGAGAAAAAAGAGTATCATAAAATTTCAAAAGTATAGAGAAATCTGTTGGCATAGACGCCTGCTCAGGCAGACAATCATAAACAAGGTATCCGCAGAGTAGAAAATTATTTACACGCCATAGGCATTGGAAAAAACCTATGGCGCTTTTTATGTCCATTTCTGAAGGAATACCGGAAATAAAACTGGCAAAAGTAAAAATGAAGATGGAGTTTCAGAGGGAAAGTGAAGGAGTACTACTCTGAGTGAAATCTACATAACATGATCCACTTGAAAAATCACCTGTTCTTTTTAAAATTTTGTGCATGTTTTGTATTATATCTTTTATGTAAATTCAGTATAAACAGAGTTATTATAATGACGTAAAATCCAAAAAAATCAGAGAAAATTGTTGAGGTACATAGCATGAAATCTAAGTACATGGCAGTAATACCGTTTTTGTTTGCTTTTGGGATATTACTGATATCAGGATGTTCAGTTACAACACAGAAAAGTACATCTTCACAGGAAAATATGCCAGAGATAATCATTGGAAGTGACGATTTTCCACCTTTTAATTATTCCGATGAAAATGGGGAACCGGCAGGGATTGATGTTGACATTGCAAATGAAGCTCTGGGGCGCCTTGGTTATAAGCCGGTATTTACAAAGATTGTATGGGATGATAAAGATAAAGACCTGGAAAATAAGGAGATAGACTGTTTATGGGGGTGCTTTTCCATGGATGGCCGGGAGAATGATTATAAGTGGGCAGGTCCATATATGGTGAGCCGGCAGGTCGTTGCAGTCAATGAAAACAGTAATATAAAGAAGCTTAGTGATCTGTCGGGAAAAGTAATCGCAGTACAGGCTTCCACAAAGCCTGAGGATATCTTTCTTAACAGGATGAATCCTGCTATTCCATTGGTAAAAGATGTGTATAGCTTAGAAAACCGAAAACTGCTTTTTACCTCTCTTGGAAAAGGTTATGTTGATGCCATAGCAGCTCATGAAACCTCCGTACAATAGTATATAAAAGATTACGGGGCAAAGATAAGAATCCTGGACGAAGCTATCCTGACTACAGGAATTGGAGTAGCTTTTCCTGAAAACACGGATAGTGAACTTCCGGAAAAACTCACAGAAATCTTTAAAGAAATGAGAAAAGATGGAAGTGAAGAGAAAATTCTAAAAAAATATCTTCCCGAAACCAGTGGATATCTGGAGGTGGACAAAATTGAAAATAACTAAACTGTCCAGACGGCAGACTCAAATCATCATTATTACTACAGGACTGCTTCTGTTTCTGATAACTATAGTTTATTCTGTAAAAACCGATATAAAAGCAGTTGCCAGGCAAATGGACGAGACTCTGAAATATGTGAAAGAACAATGTTATATTTATAACAGATATAATGAAGCATCCCAAACAAAAGGTTTAATACGTGCAATTGAAAATGCTCAGCAGGTTAATCGTAATCTGACGTATACAAAGGATGAAGTTACGAAGGATAAGCTGAAAACATATGCAGAGGAGCAGAAACTTACCGGAATTATTATACTTGATGTAAACGGAAAGGTAAAATGTGAATACAGTACAGACAATCTTAATTCCCGGGCTTTACAGAATGAGATTCAAAAGAAAACAGTACTTGATGTAGTTGCTTATCCCCGAAAAACATATGCTGCAAGTATCGTTCTTGAGGATGGATCACAGGTGGATCTGGCTGCATATGGACGTTCTGACGAAAAAGGCATAATTATTACTTTTTATCATACAACGGCTGAGTATGCCAGAAACTATAATCTTACGATCCAGAGCCTTTTTAGTGGCTATGATACATATTCCAGCGGAATGATTGTTGTAACAGATGGAAAAAATGTGGTTGCTTCAAACGACGAAAATCTGATTGGACTGAGCTCTGAAGGTATTAATATTATCCAACAGGTAAAACAGAAACCAGCTAACAAACTGGTCCGTGTTTCAGACAGAAAATGTAGATATATTGGCAGAATGACTAAGGGGCGTGATTATTATGTTTATATGTTTATAGATGAGCAAATGGCGTTTGCTTCTGTTTTTAAAAACCTGTTGGTCGTGTTACTGTTGTATATCTTTGTGGTTGCTTCCGTATTTGCCTTCCGCAGGAGATCAAATGCGCAATTGTTGAAGATTCAGATGATGCAGGAAGAAGCCTATAAGCAGAAACTTTTGCAAGAAGCTCAGAGGGCTGACATGGCAAATAATGCAAAAACAGAATTTCTGCAGCGAATGAGTCATGATATCCGAACTCCTATTAACGGAATCCGTGGCATGATCGAGGTAGCTGATTATTATAAAGATGATTAAAAAAAGCAAGATGAGTGCCGCAGGAAAATATGGGATGAGACTATTTCCGGATCTGGTCCGTGTGGCTGCCGGCATCCATTTCGGAAGTGGACCATTTCCTGCACCAATGCATGCATTTTTTTATTCCAGGTACGGTTTGGTTCGTTCTCTATGCTGGCTTTCAGATACCGCAGTACATGGGCAAGGCATTCCTGATGATCTGCTCCATAATTATAAAAGGTAATATCATGGTCATGGACAAGGATCCCCTGATAGTCTTCTGTAACCGTACCCTTTACTCCTTCGTGTCCCTTTTTCTCGCGGGCAAAGTACAGGGCTTTTCCGTCCGGTGTTGCACAGACATATGCCTGGCAGCTCTTTCCGTTTTCCCTGGCATTTGTACAATCTGTATGCATAACAGGGGAAAGCAGCATATCTGCATAGGCAGACCTGCGTTCAGGTTCAGTTTTTAAAGCAAACTCCCGGTTTAGTCTGCTTATCATGCCTTTGGAAATATTCAGTTTTCCACCCGTCAGGTCGGACAGAAATGCCCTGTTCTTCTTCCAGTCTGGATGCCGCTTCATAAAACTGATGTCTGAAAACGGCTGCTTTATCCAGTGCATCATCTCTTTGCTTTTCTGCATTCAGTGCACGGATCTCCATTTTTCGGAGTTCCTGCGCGGACCTTTTTTGTGCCTTTTCAAACTCCCGGAGCATATCCTCCAGTATCTGAAACCAGTAATTGCGCACACGGATCGTTTCTTTGTGCGCATCTGCAAGTTCTTTTTTCAGCTTCTCAATCTTATGTTCATAAACGTTGTACTCTTTCTGATAAAGTTCTTCTAACTGGATATATCTTTCACCAGATTCCAGTTCTTTGTTTCTGCGTTGTGCAGCTTTCAGCCGACACATGAGAGTGATATGATCATAAGTATCAGGCATACGTTTTCCTCCGGTACAGTCCTGCTAAACACTGCTGACGATATCTGTGATCTTTGAGATATGATCCTCGAGATATTCGACCAGCTCTTTCTGTTTCTGGATGAATTCCTCCTGGATCTCGATCTGCCTGAGATAGCCGTCAAGAAGTTCATCACGTTTTTTTAGTTCCTGTATAAAATCAATCTCCATAAAAACAACCTCTCTTTCTTGAAAAAAGTATAGCAGAAATGCAGGAAAAAAGCGAATTTCCGGAAATGACCCATTGGGCAATCTGACTGTGGATAAATCTCCATTATAAGATTGGAAATGAGTAGATATAAGGCCTCTGTCTGAAAGAATGGATAGGATTCGGTGTATAACTTTTGTGAAAAAGAACAGCAGAAAAAACTATAAATACAGTTTTTTCTGCTGAAGATAATTATCCACAAAATAGAGAAAATAATTTCGTCACTTTTTACAATGACTTATACATACCTTTGAACAGTAACAAACTAAAAGCGAAATCTCTGATGAGAATGGAAACAGCTATACAGAAATAGACTGATATGATATAATAAAATCGTTCCTACATTTGTAGAAAGAGGGAGAATGAGAGCGTGAAAAAAACATATCAGAGACTTCCAGAATCAGAACTGGATATTATGCTTGTTCTTTGGAATAATACACCTCTGATGAACAGAATGGAAATTGTAGCAGCAGGTGAAGGTGATGAAGAATCCAGAGTCCTTTACAATAACAGAGACGGAACCTGGATCGATGAGAACGGAAATCTTCATGAAGAGTAAATGAAAAGAAACGTTTTCCGTAAGCAAATAAGGGAATGGAAAACATTTCTTTTTTTATAAAATGTTATATGAGATATAAAAGCTATTTTGAAATATAAGTATTTGATAAGAAAGACATTTTTATTTTACAACAAACAGACATTTTTATGATAAAATATCGGTAAAAATAATTTTGGACTGTAACAAAAGTCGTTGCAGTGTCTAAACTACATCAAATGGATACGGAGGAAGAAATGTGCGGGATTTGTGGATTTACAGGTTACAGACAGGATCAGAAGACAGTAATTGAAAGGATGATGAAAGCCATTGAACATAGAGGCCCGGATAGTGAAGGCTCTTTTTGCAGGGAGAAGATTACGCTGGGCTTTCGAAGACTTAGTATTATTGATTTAGAAGATGGGCAGCAGCCTATGGAAAGTGCGGACGGAAACCTGCATATTGTTTTTAATGGGGAAATCTATGATTATAAGGAACTGCGGGCAGAACTTGAGGCTTCCGGCATTTCTTTCTGTACCCATTCTGACACGGAAGTTCTGGTAAATACCATTCAACAGTATGGGGAGAAGGCACTGGATAAGCTCAGGGGAATGTTTGGGTTTGCAGTATGGAATGAAAAAGAGCAGACTTTGATGCTTGCAAGGGATTTCTTTGGAATTAAGCCTGTGTACTATGCCGAAATAGATGGACACTTTGTATTTGCTTCTGAAATTAAGAGTATTCTTGTATTTCCAGGCTATGAAAGAAAAGTAAATCAGAAGGCCCTGGAGCAGTATTTGTCATTTCAATATTCTCCTCTGGAAGAGACCTTCTTTAAGGGAATTTATAAACTGATGCCTGGACATATGCTTTTATATAAAAACGGAAGCTATGAAATAAAGACTTATTTCAAACCAAAGCTTACACCAGGTCAGTGGGACCATAAGACGAATATGGCGCAGCTGCGGAGCCAGCTTTCCGAGATTTTAAAGGATTCAGTGAAGCATCATATGTTAAGTGATGTGGAAGTCGGCGCATTTTTATCAGGTGGAGTGGATTCCGGTTATCTGGCATCTTCCTCCGGTGCAGATCAGGCATTTACAGTGGGGTTTGATGAGGGAGACCGATATAGTGAAGTAAACAAAGCTGCCAAAGTGGCAGAAAAAGCTGGTTTAAAACACCATGTGAAAATCATATCCAAGCAGGAATTCTGGGATGCCCTTCCAGATGTGATGTATCATATGGATGAACCACTTGGGGATGCCTCTGCAGTTGCACTTTATTTTCTTTCCAAGGAGGCTGCCGGACATGTTAAGGTAGTCCTTTCCGGGGAAGGCGCAGATGAACTTTTCGGTGGATACAATATTTACAGAGAACCTGAAGCATTAAAGAAAGTTGCCTGGATTCCGTTCGTGCTCAGACGCGCTGTCAGAAAACTGGCTGCAAAGCTGCCAGACGTGAAAGGACGGGATTTCCTTATCCGCGCAGGAATGAAAGTAGAAGAACGCTTCATCGGAAATGCATATATTTACTGTGAAAAAGAGAAAGAACAGATTTTGAAAAATAAAGTAACAGGACCTTCCACGCAGGAATATTTAAGTCAATTTTATGAAGAGCTTGAGTCAGAAAACAGAGGCTCACTTCAAGACATGGAAAAAATGCAGTCTGTAGATCTGAACTACTGGCTTCCTGGCGATATTTTGCAGAAAGCAGATAAAATGAGCATGGCACATTCCCTGGAAGTCAGGGTACCATTTCTGGATAAAGAAATTTTTAACTTTGCAGCAAAGCTTCCGAAAGAAGCCAAGATTGCAGCAGGTACAACCAAATATATTTTCCGTAAAGCTGTTTCAGAATTTCTTCCACAGGAAACCAATGAACGGAAGAAACTTGGTTTTCCCATTCCAATCCGTGTGTGGCTGCGGCAGAATGACTGGTATCAGATGGTAACAGATTTATTTACCTCGAAAGAAGCAGAAGAATTTTTCCATACAGAGAAACTGCTCCAGCTCCTGAACGACCATAAAGATAAAAAAGCAGATAACAGCCGTAAAATCTGGACAGTTTTAACATTCCTTATCTGGTACGATAGATTTTTTACTACATGTTCGAAGTGAGAGTTGGTTATGAAACGGTAATAATACCTAAATGGATATTCACAAAGAAAAAATAGAAGATAGGTATTAAGCTTTCGTATAGGAAGCTGCATGTCAATCCATGGTTTATGAAGAGCAGACTTCATCATAACTATTTGAATAATTTATCGAAAGAAGGAAAAAATCAAATTATACCACTACCGTTCAATAAACAGTGCATTATTAGAAATTGAAAATGGCACTTTTCATTTTGCATCGAAAGAAGAGTTAAATGATCCGTTGGAAGGGTTTGTACGTGTTTTCTGGCAGGGAGATAAGATGGCCTGGGAGGGATTGTTCAGACATTATATATATAGCGTAGCGCGTGCACTGGAACTCTATATTCTGAAAGCCGATGATGAAACGTTATATCATGGTACTTTGGTTGCAGATGTTCATTGCTATAAAAATAACTTTTTTGAGAAAATTTTATTGAAATTAGGAGAAGAGTTCATAACGGATACAGATGTACAAAATCTGGCAGGAGTTTATGGTGACAATTGTTTGAAAGTATCAGAAAAGGAACTTCAATATATTCTTTTTTATATTCATAATAATGCACTAATTAGGTGTCTGGAAGAATTTAAGAAAAATAAATTTGTACCTGCAGAGGAAGCTGAGAAACAGATTAAACTTCTTAATTTTTCACTTTCTGTGGAAAAATTAGTAGATGCAATAAAGAAAGTCTTTTCTAATGAAAAAATGCGTGTCCAGACAATTGAATCTATGGAAGAAATATTCGAGGAAATGAAGGAATTCTCCTATATAATGAAAGGTGCAGAAAACGACATATTTCTTCATGGTAAAGGCTCTGAAGAACAAATATATAATAATGATGGCAATTCAGTAGTTCAACAGCATAGAAAGTGGTTAATTGTTATGGCTGATTTTCCAAAAGTGTTTGTGGCTCAGTTGAGGGATATGATATACCCCAAAAGCTATGTTGTTTGTTTTTCTAAAAAAAATGATAATTCTGCTATGTGGGGAAACTATGCAGACTGTCATAAGGGTGTATGTCTGATTTATGATACAGGTGACGAGGCAAAACTTAAGGTAGGAGGGCGACATATTCCTCTTGATGTAAGAGCAATTTCTTATGGTGGAGAGTCCATTGAATGTAATTTTTTCCAGACATTAGGACGATTGACTATGGTTCATATAAGAGAATGGTTACTTGGAGTAGACGGCGTCAGTTCCTGTTATGAAGCATTTTCTGATGTAGAGGAATGGAGAAAACGTTACTGGAAGATTTATGATGCGAAAACCTATCGCAAGACAAAAAACTGGGAACATGAAAAGGAATTTAGGGTAGCTGTGTCAAATACATTTGGTGAATTTGATGTTCCTCAAAAGCAGAATATGTCATTTGATTGGAACCTTTTGAAAGGTGTTATTTTTGGAATCAGAACCAGTGAATATGATAAAAAACAGATTCTGGATAAGCTGATAAAGCATAAGGACGAATTATCAGATTTTACTTTTTATCAAGCTGAATATAGTGCTGAAGAGCAGAAAATTAAGATTCGAAAAAAGAAATTTTGGAGACTGATAAATTATAAAGGAAAAGTCGATGGCACAGAAAAAGTTTAAGGTAATTTGACATGGAAAGTATGTAACGCTCTGGCTTTATGGCTGGGGCGTTATTTTGCTGGAAAAAAGCAGATTCTGAGGATATAATATAATCATGTTGATTTTTCCTGATTTAATCCTGTGATTAATTGTGATGAAGAAAATACATATCGTGTAATACCATATGAACAGGGGCTTATGTTCCCTCTGAGATTGTATCACATAGTGTGTTGGAGGTTTGCAATAGAAAAGAATAAGTCATTTGCAGAACAATTAATGGAAATTGTAGAGGAAACGCTAGAAAGCTGCCAAACGGAAGACGAGATTAATACTTTAACTCATTCATATACATCTATGTTACTGGATATTAGGTAAACGGTAGAACCTGAGTACCTTTTTATTCACTTCAAGTTATGCCATAATCATACTCAACAAAATAACATAGTCAAAAAAGTTTAGTACTTAATTTTTTTAACTGACTATGATTCAGAGGCGGAATATTATGGCTACGCAAACCAGCCTTGTAGCTCAGCAGGTCAGGATCAGACAATGGGCAGAACAGATCCGGAATTGTCAGAACCGTCCCAAAGGGATGGATGTTGAAACCTGGTGTACCCAAAATAATCTTACAAAAGCCAACTATTATTACCGTCTCCGGCGTGTCAGGCAGATATGCCTGGATCAGATGCAGGACACAGAAACCACTGCTTTTGTGGAACTGCCCGCACCTGCACCAGATCCAAAGAAAACAGATACTCCAAAAGAATCCGGTACATGCATTTCGGCAGGAACTCTGCCAATGATCCGTATTAAAAATACCAGGGGACTGTCAGCTGAGATATTTTCCGGTACTTCACCGGAAATGCTCTGCCATCTCATAAAGGCTTTTACCCATGCTGAATGATGCAGATGCTTCCGGATTTAAAAAGGTGTATCTGGCGATGGGATTATCCTCAGCATATTTTTATCCTCAGCTTTTCATTTATTCCCTATAATTATTGTGAAAATACTCTCAAAGCTGAGGATAATTATTATCTTATTCCACAGATCCTAGCTAATTCTTCCTCATCATCTAGCCATTCAGCTGTTTCAGATACATCAACACTATTGTTTTCCATGGCCTTTTTCAGCATTTCAATTGATGGAGATGCGTATATACGGGTCGTTTGAGTGGAAGTATGTCCCAGTATTCGGGATACAAGTTCAAGTTCAACTCCATTTTGATACAGTCCACAAGCCCTGGTTCTTCGGAGCATATGTGGATACAGCTTTTGCGGAAGTCCAGGATGATCAGGTCTTATTTTTTCTGCATACTTGTTCAGTATTCTTTCTACATTTCCGGTTGACATAGCAGACAGATTTCCTTTGATCACTGTATAAAACAGGGGATAATCACCGTTTGTTTCCGAATGATAGATCTTTATGTATCTTTTTAAGTGCTCGACAGTTTTGTCTGTTATTGATACAATTCTTTCCTTATCACCTTTTCCATGAACTCGGATATAAGGTATCGTTTCATTTAGCTTCAAAGATTCAAGAGTTAACTCTCGCAGTTCAGATACTCTTATGGCCGAATCGTACAGAAGAATCAGTATAGTCTTGTCCCGTATTCCTATTTTTGATCTGTCGGAAGGGGCAGCCAGCAAGGCTGCAAGATCATCTGGCTTTATTGTTTCCTTCACCTTTTGTGTTCCCTTAATAAATGGGACCTTTGAAGCCCCAAGAGCGATTGACTGCATCGATATTTCGCCATCAGCTACGTACCATAAATAAGATCTAATCGCAGCCAACCTGTTATTACAGGTGCCAGCGGAACATCCTTTATTCACTGCCCTGTGAATTCATGTACTGGGCCAGCTGCCGCATTGCACGGCGCGATTTTGCTTCATCTGCATGATAAGACAGCCATGTGTCCGATAATTCTTTTGTTATGATTGCCCTATCGATAGCATTGACTTGCCTGATGAAAGTTGTCGAATACTGATTATGGATAGCCTTCCGTATTTTGATAGCTTGGCAGATCGCTATGAAGAACAGGCGTGTCCAAATAGTGAACTGATCAATAAACGGATAGCTCAAAAAATTGAACAGGGTATTGGCAGAGGTGTCCGTGGTGAAAAAGATTATTGCGCCATTTTAATAATTGGCTCAGAATTGGTTCGGTTTATGCGGAGTATTGCAACTAATAAATTCTTTTCACCACAAACGAGAAAACAAATTGACATTGGCATCGAAATTGCTGACATGGCGAAAGAAGATAAAACTGAAAGCCCTATAAAAGTTGTGCTTTCTTTGATAAAGCAGATGTTAGTGCGTGATGAAGGCTGGAAAGAATATTATGCTTCTGAAATGGATACGATTGTAGAAGATAATGCAGAATCACAGGTATATGACAGGCTTTTAAAAGAACGGCAGACAGAACAATTTTTTTGTGAAGGTGAGTATGAGAAAGCTATTTCTTCCATGCAGCGATTGATTGATGGGCTTAATGTTGATGACACAGAAAAGGGTTGGTATTTACAGCAATTAGCAAGATATACATATCCGACAAGTATTGCAGAATCGATTAAAATTCAAAAAAGTTCATTTAAGAAAAATACACAGCTTTTAAAACCGAGTACAGGAATTGATTATACAAAAATTTCTTATATACACCAAGACCGCCTAAATAATATCAGAACATATATGCGGAAATTTTCAGATTATAGTGAATTGTTTTTGTCAGTTAATGCGACATTAGATAATTTGTCTTTTGGTATTGAAGCTACTAAATTTGAAGCTGCATTAAAAGATGTTGGTGCTTTACTTGGCTATGTCAGCCAGCGTCCAGATAAAGAAATTCGGAAGGGACCTGATAATCTTTGGTGTGGTTCGAATGATCATTATTTATTATTTGAATGCAAAAGTGAGGTGTCCGGAACCCGTCAGGAAATCACGAAACATGAGGCGGGACAAATGAATAACCATTGTGCATGGTTTGAAGATCAATATGGCCCAAATGCAAATGTAGACAGATTTATGATTATTTCGACAAAGACACTTTCTTATGAGGGAGATTTTACACATAAAGTTAAGATAATTCGTCCAAATAAACTTAAGATCCTGAAGGATCAGATAAAAGGGTTTATTAAAGAATTAAAACCGTTTTCCCTGGATGAGATATCTGATGATACTTTACATGAATTTTTAACGTTACATCATCTGAATGTTGAAGATTTTTCTGAGCAATATTCTGAAGAATACTACCATAAAACTAGATAAGAAATGCGAGTACAGCTAATTGGATGAACCGAAAGGCTGTACTTTTTATTTTTAAGAAAATATGATATGGAATATGTCTGTCTTTTTGTTTGTAAAATTTCTGAAAATATTCTGGTGAAATGGTAGTATGATATGGAGAATGTTAAAAAACGTAGGGGAGAACGAAAAATGAGATTGCAGGATAAATTAGTACCGTATCTGGAATATTGCACATATAGAAAGGAACTGGATCAGAAAACAGTAAAAGCATATCGAATCGATCTCAATCAGTATTTTACTTTTGTTGCTTGCGAAGAGCCAGACAAAGAGAAGATTGAGGAATATATTACAGAATTACATAAAAAATATAAGCAAAAAACAGTGAAACGCAAAATAGCCTCTGTCAAAGCATATTATAGTTATTTGGAAGAGAATGAATTGATTAAAGAAAGTCCATTTCGAAAAATAAAAGTCAAATTTAAGGAAAATTTGATTCTTCCGAGAATTATACCGCGTGAAGAGATTGAACATTTATTAAACCATATGTATGGCTGTCTGCAGCAGGCATCGGAGACGGTTTATAAATATTGCCTGAGAGATGTGGCAGTAATCGAGCTTTTCTTTGCAACCGGGGCCAGAGTTTATGAAATATCAAATATACGGGCAGAAAATGTGAATCTGAATACTGGGCTGATTCAACTCATGGGAAAAGGAGCGAAAGAAAGATATGTTCAGATTGGCAGTACCTCAGTGTTGAATATTTTGCGGAAATATTATGCTGAAAACAGAGCGGCGATTAAAAAAAGTGGATATTTTTTTGTAAATGGCAGGGGCAACCGGTATACGGAACAGTCCATTCGACTGATGCTAAAAAAATATACAGCTCAGGCTGGAATAGAAAGAAATATCACACCGCATATGTTCAGACATTCATTTGCAACATATCTGATTGAGGAAGGAGTGGACATAAGCTGTGTACAGCGGATACTGGGGCATTCTTCCATAAAGACAACACAGATCTATATTCATGTGGCAGCCAGAAAACAGGCAGAAATCTTACGGGATATGCACCCACGGAATAATATGAAGATCATAGGAGCAGCGTAAAGGAACGCATAAAGATACATATATAAAATGCAGGAGAAGAGATCGGCGGAAAAGGGCGGTCTTTTTGGCGTATAAATATTATAGGGTAATTGGTGAACAAATGTTAGAAGACGAAAATATCTGGATTTTGAGATGAATTTTATGGAAAAAGACAGATGAAGTTGTTATAATTATATAAATAATTCCTAATTATCTATCATTGTAATTTGTCCATACAAGCAATGA
>OAVJ01000460.1_pt1 | contig 25231 bp, 19 predicted proteins | sample 1516901 | NCBI WGS metagenome assembly OAVJ01 (sample SAMEA2580073, study PRJEB22360) | human gut metagenome | biome: human gut; feature: human-associated habitat; material: faeces | place: Denmark | collected 2008/2010 | reverse complement strand
ACTCAGATGAAAAAGGGGTTCAGAAACGCCCGCAGACGTTTCTGAACCCCAAATACAAATCTGATTTATTTTGCCTGACTGGGATGCAGCACGGGCGGGTGCTTGGTGAACATTGCCTTGAGTGCCAGCGGGGTGGCCACGCTGGACACCACGATCAGCAGGATCACAGCGGTGAAGTAGACCGGGTCTACCACACCGATAGCCAGGCCCTTCTGTGCCACGATCAGTGCCACCTCGCCGCGGGTCATCATACCGACGCCGACCTTCAGGGAATCGTCCCAGTTGAAGCGGCAGATCTTTGCAGCCAGACCGCAGCCGATGATCTTGGTGATCAGTGCCACCACCACGAAGCAGACGCAGAACAGTAAGATCTCCGGAGTCAGGCCGCTGATATCGGTCTTGAGACCGATGGACGCAAAGAAGATCGGCGCAAAGATAACGTAGTTGCTGATATCCACCCGGCGCTCCACATAGGGTGCGTCATCCATGGTGCACAGCACGATGCCTGCAATGTAAGCGCCGGTGATATCGGCGATGCCGAAGTATTCCTCTGCAATGTAAGCCATAGCAAAGCAGAACGCCATACTTACAATAGTGATACGCTGGGTATGGGGGTTGCGCTGGTCCAGCCACTTCATGGCGTAGTGCACTACAAGACCCACGCCCAGTGCGGTGGCAAAGAACAGCAGGGTGTTGAACAGCACCTTGCCCAGACCCGTACCGGTGCCGCTGCTGGCACCCAGCACGCAGGTGAGCACCACGATGCCGATGACATCATCAATGACAGCGGCACTGACGATGGTGGTGCCCAGAAAGCTCTTCAGGTGCCCAAGCTCCTGCAAGGTAGCCACCGTGATGGACACACTGGTGGCGGTCATGATGGTGCCGATGAACAGCGCACGGTAGAACTCCGGGCTGCCCACTGCGGCAAAGCCGTAGAACGCACCATATAATAAGGTGCCGCCCACCAAAGGCACAGCCACACCAACGGTGGCGATCAGGGTGGCGATGGGGCCTGCCTTGATCAGCTCTTTCAGGTTGGTGCCGAGGCCGGTGGTGAACATGAGCATCACAACGCCGATCTCTGCAAAGATGGAGATGGAATCGCTGATCTGCACCAGATTCAGCACACAGGGGCCGATGAGCAGGCCGGCGATGATCTCACCCACCACCTGCGGAGCCTTGCACTTACGCGCCACCAGTCCGAAGAATTTCGCGCTCAGGATTATGATTGCCAGATCTCGAAACAACGAATACATGGATTATCCTCCTTTAATTTTTCCCACTTCCCTGCCACTGCCGGAGCCCCGGCCCTGCCATACTGCAGGGAAAGCGTTTACATTATAGTCCTTTTTGCCAAAAAATGCAAAACATTTTTTATCGCACTTTTTGTCAAAAAAGCTTGACAGAAGCAAAGAAGCTTGCTATAATAAATTGCTGTCTGAACAGACACGCCGCACAGGCCGCGATGCCGCAGCCTGTGTACCCTTGGCCTTGCAGATCCGCAGGGCCCTCAAGTCCAAAAGGAGGTGCTACAAAAATGGCAAAGTACGAAACCATGCTGATTACCAGCGCCGCTCTCGATGAGGAGGCTTCCGCCGCTCTGGTGGGTAAGTTCAAGTCCCTGATCGAGGCTAACGGTACGATCGATTCTATCGACGAGTGGGGCAAGCGCCGTCTGGCCTACCCCATCAACGACGAGGAAGAGGGCGTCTACACCGTGATCAACTTCACCAGCGAGCCCAGCTTCCCCGCTGAGCTGGACCGTGTGTACAAGATCACTGAAGGCGTTATGCGCAGCCTGATCATTGCTCACGAGGAGTAATCCTTCCGTGACAGAAAGGGAGACCGTAGTATGTTGAATGTTGTTGCCATCATGGGCCGTCTTGTGGCGGATCCCGAACTGCGCACCACCCAGCAGGGTACCAATGTGTGCAGTTTCCGCATTGCCTGTGACCGCAATTTTGCGCGTCAGGGCGAGCAGCGTCAGGCCGATTTCATTGATATCGTTGCATGGCGCCAGCAGGCCGATTTTGTTTGCAAGTATTTCCAGAAAGGCAGTCTGATCGCCATTGAAGGTAGTCTTCAGACCCGCCAGTATCAGGATAAGAACGGCAACAACCGCACCGCTGTGGAAGTGGTAGCCAACAACATCAACTTCGCAGGCCCCAAGAGCAGCAATGCAGGCGGCGGAGCAAATTATCAGAATAATTCTGCTCCCGCCTACCAGAACGCAGCGCCTGCCCGCCCGGCTGCTGTGGAGGCAGCTCCCAGCTATTCTGCCGGCAATGCAGACGATTTCGCTGTGATTGATGACAGCGATGACCTGCCGTTCTGACACGAAACGGTCAATCCGTTAAAAATTCAATAGGAGGTAATAAGCAATGGCTTTTGAAAGAACCGAAGGCTCTCGCCCCGCACGCCCCATGCGTCGCGGCCGCAAGAAGGTTTGCAGCTTCTGTGTCGATCGCATCGACACTATCGATTACAAGGACGTGCCCCGTCTGCGTAAGTACGTCTCTGAGCGTGCAAAGATCATTCCCCGCCGTGTGACCGGCACCTGCGCTTATCATCAGCGCGCACTGACCATCGCCATCAAGCGTGCTCGTCACGTTGCTCTGATGCCCTACGTCAGCGACTAATCTTTAAAAAACCAACCCGATCAAAATAATCAGCAATCAGCAAAGCGCTCTCACCGATGACAAGGTGAGAGCGCTTTTTTGCTGCGCTTTGGGGGCAGCAGCTCCCCTGCCCCGTTGACTTGGCTCTATCTGCGGCGCAATGCGGTGCCCGCTTCACCTTTTTGTGCAGCAGCTCCCGCGCCACAGCTGTTCAGAATACAGTGCCGGAGCATTTTTCGGGAACGTTTCCGCCACTTTGTTCTTGTATACAAATTACAAATTCTCTACTAGTGTCGTGCAAAAAGTTACAAAGCGGTACGATAATTTCCGGTCTTTTCTGACTTGTGCCGGGAATTATCGGTATTTTCGGTTTTGCTGCTTTGCGCGCAAATCAAACTGCACAAATGCGAGGGGCAGCATTGCACACCTTGTACAAAGTTGAATTAACCTTATTGATTTTTTATACAGAATGTGCCATACTAATGTCACTGGAAACGTTCCCGACAACGTTCCCGAAACACTTTCAGAAAGCGAGGCCCGCCGACATGGCAAACCTGACCATCAAGGATATCGCACGGATCAGTGGCTGCTCCGTCAGCACCATCTCCCGTGTGATCAACGACAGGCCGGATGTTCGCCCGGAGACCAAGGAGCACGTTCTGAAAGTGATGCGGGAGGCCGGGTTCGTGCCCAACACCAACGCCCGACAGCTGAAGATCCAGCAGTCCCGCAGCCTTGTGTTTGTGGTAAAGGGCACCCGGAACATCTTCTTTTCCGATTTTCTGGTGCAGCTCCAGCGCGCCGCCACCCTGTACGGGTACAACGGCATCGTCTCTTATCTGGACGAGAACGCCAACGAGATCGACGCCGCCGAAAAGATCCTGCGGGAGATCAAACCCAAAGGCATCATCTTTCTGGGCGGCAGCGTGGCCAACTTCCAACGGGGCTTTGACAGCATCAATGTCCCTTCGGTACTCACCACGCTGGTCACGGACGAGCTGAACTTTCCCAACCTTTCCATGGTGGGTGTGGATGACCGGGCAGCGGCCTATACCGCTGTGGACTACCTCATTCGGCAAGGGCACCGCAAGATCGCCGTCCTGGGCGGTCCGGTGACCAGCTATCCCAGCGTGATGCGCCGCAAGGGCGCACAGGAAGCCATGGAGAATGCAGGCATCCTGTTCAACGACAAGCTGTACGGCCTGTCCAACTACGATTTCGAGTCCGCCTACCACGCCATGAACAGTCTGCTGGCCCGCCGGGCGGATTTCACCGCCCTGTTCGCCATGAGCGACGTCATCGCCTTTGGTGCCATCCGGGCGCTGGTGAGCGCCGGGTTCCGGGTGCCGGAAGATGTTTCGGTGATCGGCTTTGACGGCATCACGATGTCCCGCTACTGTGTGCCGGTGATGACAACCATCGTCCAGCCCAGCGAGCAGATCGCGCTGCAAAGCATCGAGCTGCTGGTACGGCAGATCGAGCATGGCTCCCCTGCCCAGACCGTGACCCTGCAGCCGGAATTGCAGCAGGGCGAAAGCGTAAGGGCCATTTAAATTTTGTATTCCCTCCGTCGAAGGACGGAGAGTATATAGTTGATCTGTAATTTTAATAAGAAGGAGAACTTATTATGAAAAAGATGATCACTCGTCGTAACTTCCTGAAGGCCGCTGGCGTTTCTGCCGCTGCTCTGGGTCTGGCTGCCTGCGGCGGCTCTTCCAGCAGCACCGCTTCCTCTGCTGCCAGTTCTACCGCTGCTTCCAGCACCGCTGCAAAGGCAGACGGCAAGGTCTACTACCTGAACTTCAAGCCCGAGCAGGATCAGGATTGGCAGGATCTGGCCGCTGAGTACACCAAGGAGACCGGCGTGCCCGTGACCGTCGTCACCGCTGCTTCCGGCCAGTACGAGACCACCCTGATGAGCGAGATGGAGAAGAGCGAGGCTCCCACCCTGTTCCAGGTGAACGGCCCTGTTGGTCTGGCAAACTGGAAGGATTACTGCTACGATCTGTCCGGCAGCCAGCTGTACGGCGAGCTGACCAGCGACTCTTTCGCACTGAAGGATGGCGACGCTGTTACCAGCATCGCATATGTCATCGAGACCTATGGCATCATTTACAACAAGGAACTGCTGAGCGCCGCCGGCTACACGCAGGACGATATCAAGGGCTTTGCTGATCTGAAGAAGGTCGCTGACGATATTCAGGCACGCAAGGCTGAGCTGGGCGTGGACGGTGCTTTCACTTCTGCCGGCATGGACGGTTCTTCTGACTGGCGCTTCAAGACCCATCTGGCAAACCTGCCCATCTACTACGAGTACAAGGCAGACGGCATCGACTCCACCGACGCCATCAAGGGCACCTATCTGGACAACTACAAGCAGATTTGGGATCTGTACATCACCGATTCCACCTGCGACCCCAAGCTGCTGGCTTCCAAGACCGGCAACGACGCTGTGGCTGAGTTTGTGGGCAAGAAGGCCGTGTTCTATCAGAACGGCACTTGGGCTTACAATGATGTGAAGGATCTGGGCGACGACAATCTGGGTATGCTGCCCATTTACATCGGCGTGGACGGCGAGGAAAATCAGGGTCTGTGCACCGGTTCCGAGAACTTCTGGTGTGTCAACAATACCTCTTCCGAGGCTGACATTCAGGCTACTCTGGACTTCCTGTACTGGTGTGTCACCTCTGAGGCCGGCACCAGCGCGATGGCTGACAAGATGGGCTTCGTCATCCCCTTCAAGAAGGCTAAGGACTCCACCAACCCCCTGATCACCATTGCAAACCAGTATGTGGCCGACGGCAAGACCAGTGTTGACTGGTGCTTCTCCACCATGCCTTCCGAGGAGTGGAAGAACGGCGTGGGCAGCGCTCTGACTGCATACGCAGCAGGCACCGGCAAGTGGGACGATGTTGTCACCGCATTTGTGGATGGCTGGGCCAAGGAGTACAAGCTGGCCAACGGCTAAACCTTTGACCTGAGATCTCCCTAAGAACTAAAACGGGAGGCGGGCGAAAAGTTCGCCCGCCTCCTTTCTTTTTTATCAGACAGCTCCCTGAGGAGGTATATCATGCAAAAAGCCATTAGTAAATACTGGCCGATATTTGTGCTTCCTACTCTGGTCGCCTTTATCATCGGCTTCATCTGGCCCTTTATCTGGGGCGTTTACCTGTCCTTCCAGCGGTTCACTACCGTTTCCAAGACCACCTTTGTGGGCATCCAGAACTACCTCTCGGTATTTCAGGATTCCACCTTTCTGCACGCCTTTGGCTTTACGGCGGCGTTTACCGTGGTAAGCACTGTACTTATCAATGTGTGTGCTTTTGCCATTGCACTGGTGCTGACCCGCGGCATCAAGGGCACCAACATCTTCCGTACCGTGTTCTTTATGCCCAACTTGATCGGCGGCATCCTGCTGGGCTACATCTGGCAGATCCTGCTCAACGGCGTGCTGGCTAACCTGCAGAAGCCCCTGCTGGCACTGGATGCCAAAGCCGGTTTTGTCGGTCTGGTCATCCTGATGTGCTGGCAGCAGATCGGCTACATGATGATCATCTATGTGGCCGGCCTGCAAAGCGTGCCCGGCGACCTGATCGAGGCTGCTAAGATCGACGGTGCCAACGACCGCGAGATCCTGTTCAAGATCAAGATCCCCATGGTCATGCCCAGCGTGACCATCTGCACCTTCCTGACCCTGACCAACAGCTTCAAGCTGTTCGACCAGAACGTTGCCCTGACCGCAGGCGAACCCGCCAACGCCAGTGAAATGCTGGCCCTGAACATCTACAACACCTTCTATGGCCGTTCCGGTGCCCAGTGGAAGGGCATCGGTCAGGCAAAGGCTGTGGTGTTCTTCCTGATCGTTGTGGTCATTTCTCTGATCCAGCTCCACTTTACCCGTTCCAAGGAGGTGCAGCAGTAATGCCTAAACAGAAAAAAATGTGGGATAACGTCCTCACCGTCATCATGTCTCTGCTGAGTCTGCTGTGGATCTACCCCATCGTGCTGATCCTGCTGAACAGCTTGAAGGTCGAGGGTACCTTTACCACCTCCACCGTGTTCAAGCTGCCCACCGCAGAGACCTTTGCGGGCCTGAGCAACTATGTTTACGGCGTCACCAAAATGGGTTTCCTTTCCAGCCTTGGCTACAGCCTTGTCATCACCGTTACCAGTGTGGCGCTGATCCTGCTGTGCTGCTCCATGACCGGTTGGTACCTCACCCGCGTGAACAACAAGCTGAGCAAGTTCATGAACCTGCTGATCGTGTTCTCCATGGTCGTCCCCTTCCAGATGGTCATGTTCACCCTGTCCAAGACCGCTGACCGGCTGAAGCTGAACAACCCTTGGAACATCTGCATCATCTATCTGGGCTTCGGCGCCGGTCTGGCCGTGTTCATGTTCACCGGCTTTATGAAGAGCGTGCCCATGGAGATCGAGGAAGCAGCCATGATCGACGGCTGCAACCCCATCCAGATCTTCTTCAAGGTCGTGTTCCCCATCCTGAAGCCTACCATGATCTCCACCGCTATTCTGGAGACCATGTGGGTATGGAACGACTATCTGCTGCCCACGCTGGTGCTGGATATCAAGAAATACCGCACCATCCCCATGGCCATCCAGTATTTCCGCGGCGGCTACGGCCGCGTGGAGCTGGCTCCCATGATGGCCTGCATCATCATTGCAATCATCCCCATTATTATCCTCTACATGACCTGCCAGAAGTACATCATCGAGGGTGTCGTGGCCGGTGCTGTAAAGGGCTAAGGAGGTGCACGGTATGCGTGCAAGCGGCATTTTGATGCCGGTGTTCAGCCTGCCGGGGCCTTTTGGCATCGGTACGCTGGGCAGTGAAGCGACCGCATTCGTTGATTTTCTGGCCGAGGCAAAGCAGACCTATTGGCAGATCTTGCCCATCGGCCCTACCGGCTACGGTGACAGCCCCTACCAGAGCTTTTCCGCCTTTGCCGGAAACCCCTACTTTATCGATTTCCGTTTACTGGCGGCAGACGGCTATCTGACCGCCGAAGAGCTCCCCGCCGCGCAGCCGGTGGACACCGTCGACTACGGTGCGCTGTACAACCAGCGCCCGGTGCTGCTGAAAAAGGCTGTTGACCGGCTGTTGGCGGCTCCCTCCCCTGCTTACGAAGCCTTCTGCGCAGCGCAGAGCTTCTGGCTGGAGGACTACGCCCTGTTCATGGCGGTAAAGGCCGAACAGGGGCAGGCTGGCCTTGCCGACTGGCCGGACGCCCTGCGCTGCCGGGAGCCGGAAGCCATTGCCGCCGCAAAGGCACGGCTGGCTGACCAGATCAGCTACCACAAGGCAGTACAGTTCTTCTTCTACACCCAGTGGAACGCGCTGAAGTCCTACGCCAACCGCAAGGGTGTCCTGCTTGTGGGCGATATCCCCATCTACGTCAGCCCGGATTCCAGTGACCTGTGGACCCACCCGGAGCTGTTCCAGACTGACGGACAGATGCACCTGACCCATGTAGCCGGCTGTCCGCCGGATGCCTTTGCGGCAGACGGTCAGCTGTGGGGCAACCCGCTGTACGACTGGCCCACCCACAAGGTCTCCGGCTTTGGCTGGTGGAAGCAGCGCATGAAGCACGCCACCTCCATCTACGATGTGGTACGCATCGACCACTTCCGCGGCTTTGAGAGCTACTATTCCATCCCCGCCGGAAGCACCACGGCTGCGGGCGGTCACTGGGAAAAAGGCCCTGACCGGGACTTTATCCACGCCATGCAGCAGACGCTGGGCGGCGGCAATATCATCGCCGAGGATCTGGGCTACCTGACCCCGGAGGTGAAGGCCATGCTGGCCGAGAGCGGTTATCCGGGCATGAAGATCATGCAGTTCGCTTTCGACAGCCGGGAATCGGGCAATTATCTGCCCCACACCTACCCCCGCAACAGTGTGGTGTACACCGGCACCCACGACAACGTGACCACCGAGGGCTGGCGCAGCAACGCCAGTGCCGAGGATGTGGCCTACGCCTGCCGGTATCTGCGCTGCACACCGGAGACCCTGACCGAGGGCATGATCTGCGCCTGCCTTGCCAGCGTTTCGGATACCGCCATCATCCCGCTGGCAGATTGGCTGCATCTGGGCAGCGAGGCCCGCATCAATACCCCCAGCACACAGGGTGCAAACTGGCGCTGGCGGCTGACGCAGCCCCTGCCCGCAGCATTGGCCGGGCACATCGCTGCGTTGACCACGCTGTATGAGCGTGTACCGGAAAAGCGTTAAACGCCCACTCCCCTTTTGCTTTCTATCCTGCAAAGCCACAAGGCATCTGCTTTCCCTGCTGTATCCTGCGCAGCGGGCACGGGCAGATGCCTTTGTTGTTTTTTATTTTTACGGTCCTGCTTTCCTCTACAACATTTTTTCACTGTGATAAAAACGGTTGTTTTTTGTATTTATATCGTATCACAGTCTATTTTGTAAATGCTCATCACAATATATTCACAAATGTATCATGATTTTTAAACCCGCGCTCTCTTGTCATTTTTGTGCAGATATGCTACAATTCAGTTACTAGATGAACTGCCCCTTGGGGAGTTCTGTGTGCGAAAGGAGTTTTCCATCATGGATCATACATATCAGCGCCCTCTGCAGCTGCCTGCCGGCTACGCTGTGCTCTCTGCCGAGGAGATGACCTACACCGAGGGCGGTGCTCTTTCCATCAATATCACCCCGCAGCAGGTCATGGCCTTTGGCATGACCGTTACTGTAAATCTGCTGGGCATGATGGGCCGTTATGCATTCCAAGGCGCTGTCTCCGGTATGCAGAATGCCTTAAACGATGGTTTGGACGTTGGTGATGCCGTGGGGCACTACTGGGGTCAGCTGAACACCTGGAGCAAGGTAGCTTCTATCGGTCTGGCCGGTCTGGGCGGCTACTACGCCTATATTCAGGCCCGCAGCATCTATCTCTCCGTCAAGAATCTGGTGACCGCCATCAAGGAGTCCATTGACGAGTATAAGGCCAACAAGAACGCTGCACAGGAGACCGAGCAGCAGAACTGCCTGCCTACGCTGGTAGCCCTGTGCTAAGTTTTTATCGTACCTGAAAGGAGTGTTCCTCTTTATGAAAAAGCTTCAGCTGCCTGCTTCCTATGCAGCGCTTTCTCCAGAAGAGCAGCGCACTGCCTTTGGCGGAAGCGAATTCGGCGATGCTGTCGGCAGCTTTTTTGATAACCTGCACTTCGGTGATTTCTTCTGGGAGGGCGGGCTGCTCTCGTTCTCCTTCACCTTTGTGCCCATGCTGTTTTTCCGCATGATCAAGGTAGGCGTACAGACCGGCATCAAGCTGTACCAGCAGTTCGCCCGTTTGCTTGGTGTGACCAGCGAGGCCGCCACCACTACCGTCCAGTATCTGGACAGTATCCAACAGCAGAGAAAGGATCGTTCCGTTACAAACTCTCTCCCTCAGCCCTTTTCTCTACAGCAGTAAGCCATAAAAAAGCCGTGCATCCCGGAGCTTTCCGGCCATGCACGGCTTTTTTTTATGTTCAGATCACCCGGACTGCACCCTGTTCCCGCAGGCGCAGCACATAGCAGCTGCCCTGCCCGAACACCTGCTCGATGGCTGTATAGTACCGCTTGAGCAGCCGCCCGGGCACATAAGCCTGAATGGTACCTGCAAAGCCGCCGCCCTGCATCCTCCACGCGCCCTCACTGCCCTGCAGGATGCTCTGGCTCAGAGCCAGCGCCACCGACAGCCCCTGATGCCGCACATCCGCTGTGCAGTACACGTTCTGGCACAGCGCAAAGGAAGCCTGTCCGCTCTGTTTGACCAGCTCTGCAAACACCGGGAATCGCCTTGCATAAAGCGCCTCCCGCTGCGCCAGTGTACGGGCGTTCTCTTCAAAATAATGGATCGCCCGCAGCACCGCACGGTCTCCGCAGCGGCTGCGCAGGGCAGGCAGTGCCGCCCAGAACGCACTCTCTTCCACCTGACCCAGCAGCGGCTTGCCAAAGCAGGCAGCCACCTGCTCCATCTCCTGCCGGATGGCTGCAAACTCGCCGGTCAGCTCGCTGTGGCTGCCCCGGGTATCGGTGACGCAGAGGAACATCCCCTCCGGCAGCAGACCGTCCGCATGGAGCTTTTCGATCTTTGGGGCACGCGGATCGGCAAAATCTGCAAAAATAATACCGCCCACCGCACTGGTCAGCTGATCCAGCAGTCCGCTGGGCTTGCCGAAATAGGTGTTTTCCGCATACTGGCAGATGCCGGCCAGCTCTGCCGGGGTCAGCCCGGTGCTGTATTCCTCGTTCCAGATGGAGGCCATGCCCATCTCAAATGCCGCCGAGCTGGACAGCCCGGAGCCGCGCAGCACATCGCTGGCGGTATAGGCGTCAAAGCCGCCGATCTGCCTGCCCACCGCGCGGAAGCCCTCGGCAATGCCGCGGATCAGACTGGCCGAGTGGGTGCTCTCCCCTGCCTGCGGCTCTGCGGTGGCAAGATCAATGACATCCAGCTTGTTGAAGCCCCGGGACTTGACCCGCACATAGCCATCCGTGCTGCGGGCTGCCACCGCCACCAGATCCAGCGTGACCGCAGCCGCAAGACCGCAGCCGCCCTGATGATCCGTGTGGTTGCCGCCCAACTCTGCCCGCCCGGGTGCAGAGTACACCTGCACCTGCCGTCCGGGACCGAAATATAACTCGAACTGCTCCAGCGCTGCCGCATAACGCCCGCGCTGCCGCTGCAATACCGCCGGGTCTGCCCCGTAAAGTGCAGCAAGTGCGGCGTCCCAGCTGCCCTGCAGGATCTGTTTTCTGAGTTGTGCACTGGTGGCCATGACAGCTCCTCCCCTCAAGAATGAACGATTCTGCTTTTTTGCCTATTGTAATGCATTTCGGGCGATTTTTCAATTTATTTGCCTTAAAAACCCAAATTTCGGCGTCAGGCGCAAAGAATAAGATGTACTTTTGTTGAATTTGTAGGGCGTTCTATGGTATACTGGGTGCAGAATGTGACAGGACGGAGGTAAAGCTGCCATGCCAGACGTTTATAAGCAATCCTTTAAGCAGAATTACACCAACAACATTGAATTGTCCATCTTCAACTGCGGCCTGGAGCGGTGCGCTCCGGGGCAGACATGGGGTCCCGGCATCCGTGACCACTACCTGATCCATCTGGTGGTATCCGGCAAGGGCATCTTTGAGGTGGGCGGCCGCACTTGGGAGGTGAGCGAGGGCGACCTGTTCTTCGCCCGTCCCAGCCAGCTGATCCGCTATACCGCCGACGAGCAGCAGCCGTGGGAGTACAGCTGGGTAGGCTTTAACGGTGCCTGTGCCCACAAGCTTGCCGCGCAGCTGCCCTTTACGGACGATGCCCCTGTGCACCACACCAGCGACCCGGACGGGATGCGTGCAGCCCTGAACAACATCTACTCTTCCCGCGGGCTGCAGCCGCAGGACGAAGCCGCCATGGTGGGGTATCTGTACCTGTTCATCGCCGCTCTGATGCGGGAGACCAGCGCAGGCAAGCCCCACACGGCCTCCTCTTCCAGCCAGTATGTGCTGAACGCCATCAAGTACATCCAGTTCAACTACTCCCACGACATCTCCATTGACGATGTAGCCAAGAGCGTGGGTGTTTCTCGCAGTCATCTGTACCGGGTGTTCATGCTGAACGTGGGCAAAAGCCCCATTGACTACCTGACCGAGTACCGCATCAACGAAGCCTGCAAGCTGCTGCGCGCCGGCAGTCTTTCCATTGCAGAGGTAGCGGTGTCGGTAGGCTTCTTCGACCAGTTCTACTTCTCGCGGGTGTTCAAGCGCGCCAAAGGCGTGCCGCCCAGCAAGTATTTTGCCGCCCAGCAGGACGCCGACCCGGCAGACCCTGCCCAACTGTAACCTGAGCCCATCACACAAGGAGAAACCATGCCTTTACAGAAAAACCAGATCCTGACCCTGCGCATTGAGCGCCTTTCCAGCGACGGCAGCGGCGTTGCCCACAGTGCCGATGGCGAGGCCGTATTCGTGCCCGGCACTGCCCCGGGGGACGAAGCCCGGGTGCGCATCGTAAAGGACTGCGGCCGGTATGCCTTTGGCATTCTGGACGAGCTGCTCACTCCCTCGCCGGATCGTATTCCGGTGGACTGCCCGGTGGCAGGTCCCTGCGGCGGGTGCAGCCTGCGGCATCTGGCCTACACTGCCGAGCTGCGCGCCAAGCAGGAAAGCGTGCTGGACGCCTTCCGCCGCATCGGCGGGCTGGAGGTTCCGGTGCTGGATATCCTACCCTCCCCGGAGGTGGACCGCTACCGCAACAAGGTGCAGTTCCCTGTGGGCGTGGACAAGAACGGCGTACCCTGCATCGGCTTCTACGCCGGGCGCACCCACCGCATCGTCCCCTGCCCGGACTGCAAGCTGCAGCCCGGCGTGCTGAACGAGATCGGCAACGCACTATGCGCTTTTTTTGCACAGCAGGGCATCCGCCCTTACGACGAGCAGAGCGGCAAGGGGCTGGTACGGCACATCTTCCTGCGGCGCGGTGCGCACAGCGGGCAGATCATGGTGTGTCTGGTATGCACCCGGGCAAAGCTCCCCCACGCAGAGCAGCTTTGCACCGCGCTGCGGGAACAGTTCCCGGCCATCAGCACCATTCTGCTCAACGTCAACGCCAAAAACACCAACGTTATTCTGGGCAGTGAGAACCATATCCTGTACGGCCCGGGCTACATTGAGGACACTCTTTGCGGCGTACCGGTACGGTTGGGGCCGCTGTCCTTCTATCAAGTCAACACGCTGGCTGCCGAGCGGCTGTACGGCGTTGCCGCGCAGTACGCGCAGCTGACCCCGGACGACGCGCTGCTGGATCTCTATTGCGGCATGGGCACCATCGGCCTTTCCATGGCAGATCAATGCCGGGAGCTGATCGGCGTGGAGATCGTGCCGGAGGCCATCGAGAGCGCCAAGGCCAACGCCGCCCGCATGGGCGAGACCGTAGCTGCCAAGAGCCGCTTTTTCTGCGCCGATGCCGGTCAGGCTGCCACCCAGCTGGCCGCCGAGGGCCTGCACCCGGATATCGTAATGCTGGACCCGCCCCGCAAGGGCTGTGACGAAGCCACACTCTCTGCCGTGGTGCGCATGGCCCCCCGCCGGGTGGTGTATGTCAGCTGCAACCCCGCCACCGCCGCCCGAGACGCCGCATGGCTGGAGCAGAAGGGATACCATGCAGAGAAGGTACAGCCGGTGGATCTGTTTCCAAGGACGAAGCATTGCGAATGTGTCATTGTACTTTCCAAGGGTACCGATGCTGCCAGCTTATAAGCACAATCGGTGGTCATTAAGGAAGCCTCAAAACCCATTATCCGTCACCCGCCCGTCTGGTTTTCAGGCGGGCATTTTCTTTTGCCGGAATATGGTGTTTCCACTTTTATCGTGGTACAATAGATGCAAGAATCATTTTTCAGGAAAAACGTCCTGCCATCCGATTTATAGGACACCCATTGTTGTAAAATCAGGATGTCCACCTATCACAAAAAATAAGGAGCAACGTATGCCAAACGATAAGATCACCGCCGTAGGTGCTAACATTGCCGAAAAAGCCGCCATGATCTGGAACGTAGCCGATATGCTGCGGGGGCCGTTCAAGCCCCACGAGTACGGTCTGGTCATTCTGCCCATGACCGTGGTGAAGCGGTTCCACGACTGCCTGCTGCCCACCCATCAGGCAGTGCTGGACACCTACGAAAAGGTGAAAAAGCTGCAGGTCATCGACGGCTTTTTGCAGAAAGCCTCCGGTTACCAGTTCTATAACACCAGCCGCTTCACCTTCGAGACCCTGCTGGCTGACCCGGACAATATTGAGTCCAACTTCCGGGATTACCTGTCCGGCTTCTCTGCCAACGCACAGGATGTGCTGGCAAAGTTCGACTTTGACAACATCATCAAGCGGATGGTGGAGAGCAACACCCTCTACCTCGTTATCAAGGAGTTCGGCTCCGAGAAGGGATATCTTGGCCCGGACAAGATCAGCGCCGTGGACTGCGGCTACATCTTCGAGGACCTGGTGCGGCGGTTCTCCGAGAGCTTTGGCGAGGAAGCCGGAGCCCACTTCACCAGCCGGGACATCATCTACCTGATGACCGACCTGCTGCTGTCCGAAGCCGACCTGGACACCAGCAGCATGACCGTTTACGATATGGCCATGGGCACCAGCCAGATGCTGAGCTGTATGGAGGAGCGCATCCACGAGCTGAACAGCGACATTGAGGTGACCTGCTTCGGGCAGGAGTTCAACCCCTCCACCTTCGCCATTGCCAAGGCGGACATGATGATCCGCGGCGGCGACCCTAACAATATGCGGTTCGGTGATACTCTGTCGGAGGATCAGTTTCCCGGGTTCACCTTCCAGTACATCATCTCCAACCCGCCCTTCGGCATCGACTGGAAGCGGGAGCAGAAGGCGGTGGAAGCCGAAGCCGCCCGGGGCGAGATGGGGCGTTTTGCGCCCGGTCTGCCCAAGATCAGCGATGGGCAGCAACTTTTTGTGCTGAACGGCCTTGCCAAGCTGGCAAACAAGGGCAAGATGGCCATTATCCAGAACGGCTCTCCCCTGTTCAGCGGCGATGCCGGCAGCGGACCCAGCAACATCCGGCAGTATATTCTGGAAAATGACTGGCTGGACTGCATCATCCAGCTTTCCACCGATATGTTCATGAACACCGGCATCTCCACCTACATCTGGGTGCTCAGCAAGGATAAGCCCGCCCACCGTGCGGGCAAGGTGCAGCTTATTGACGCCAGCCACTGCTTTGAGCCACGCCGCAAGAGCATCGGCACCAAGCGCAACGACATCACCGATGCCTGCCGGGAGCTGATCGTCACCGCCTACGGCGAGTTTGCCAACGGCAAGGTGTACGGCGACAAAAACGGCATCTACTGCGAGAGCAAGGTATTCGAGAGCGTGGAGTTCGGCTACAACAAGATCGTGGTGGAGCGCCCCCAGCGGGACGAAGCAGGCAACGTTATCCTGAAGCGTGGCAAGCCTGTGCCGGACACCAGTCTGCGGGACACCGAAAACGTACCGCTTGTGCAGGATATTGACGCCTACTTTGCCCGGGAAGTTCTGCCCTACGCCCCCGACGCATGGATCGACCACAGCAAGACCAAGGTGGGCTACGAGATCCCCATGACCCGCTATTTCTACGAGTATCAGGCACCGGAAGCCGTGGAGGATATCGTGGCACGCATCACCGCACTGGAACAGGATATCTCCGCCGGGCTGGCAGAGCTGTTTCATAAGGAGGGCTGACCATGGCACGGAAAATGAAAGACAGCGGCATTGAATGGATCGGGGAAATCCCGGAGGGGTGGAGAACCATAAACCCAAAAGCTCTCTTCACTCAGCGTAAAGACAAGGCACAGAAAGGCGAGCGCCAGCTTACCTCTAGCCAACAATATGGCATTCTTTATCAGGATGACTATATGGAGCTGACTGGCTCTAAGGTTGTTACTGTTGAAAAAGATTTTGATATTCTCAAACACGTCGAAGCTGGTGATTTTGTAATCAGTATGCGTAGTTTTCAAGGCGGACTGGAATACAGCACAAACTCCGGCGCTATTAGCTCCGCATACGTTATGCTTGTTCCGAATCTTGAATTGGTTTACCCACGCTTTTATAGATGGCTTTTGAAGTCCTCAGTTTATATTGACGCCCTGCAACGAACCACAAATATGGTTCGTGATGGTCAGGCAATGCGTTATTCTAACTTTGCACAAGTCCGGCTTTTCACCCTTCCTCTTGATGAGCAAAAATCAAGAGCTGATTTTCTAGATTTAGAATGCTCAAGTATTGATAAAATACTTTTCAAAACCCGCTCCAGCATTGAGGAATACAAAAAACTCAAGCAGGCGGTTATTACGCAGGCTGTTACCAAAGGCGTGCGTGGTGAGCGAGAGATGAAGGATAGCGGAGTTGAGTGGATTGGAGAGATTCCGAAAAAGTGGAATCGTTGCAAATTAAATAGCATCTGCACTTTCATAAATGGCGACCGCAGTAAGAATTACCCTTCTTCTGAGGATTTTCAAGATATTGGTATTCCATTCATCGGAGCGGATTCTCTCAACGGTTTTTTTGTTGATACATATTCAGCACGCCATATTTCTCCCGCAAAATATGCCTCTATGGGCGGTCTAAAAATAACTCAAGGCGACATTCTCTATACTCTTCGAGGTTCTACCATTGGAAAAAATGCCATTGCAAATTTCAATGATGGAACAATCGCTTCATCCTTAGTGGGTATTCGTGTTAAAAGTCCATTTTTAGCAAGTAGCAGTTTTCTTTTCTACTGGTTAAACTCTCTGAATGAATTTGTGCAACGCGACTTGTGCATAAACGGATCTACAGCTCCTAATCTCTCCGCAGAGAATGTTGCGCAATTTTTCATTTATATTCCAGACATCACTGAGCAGCACGAGATTGCCGACTACCTTGACGCCAAGTGCGCCGAGATTGACAAGCTGATTGCAAAGAAAGAGCAGCTGGTAAAAGAACTGGATAGCTATAAGAAAAGTTTGATTTACGAGGTTGTAACGGGAAAGAGGGAGGTGTAACAAATGGGAAACAGGAATACTCTCAATCCTTTCTATCCAACCATACATCTTACTCTCGACAATACTATTTTTTCTATGCAGGCTAATTTTTTAGTGAGTGATTATACTACACTTCAAAACTTGCGAGAATCAAACAATGGCTTAATCTCTGACTATCGACAGGCCTTTGCATTCATTCTTTCCACACGTCTCTCCTCTCCTTCTGGTGCACATCCTTCGCAATCCCAAGTCGCTCAAGTTGATGATAGCCGTCTACTTTCTATTATTAATCTTATTTTAGAGTATGATTCTAAACTACGAGAAGATTACGACAAACTCTCTCAGTTTTGGGACCCATATTATAGTATTTTAGTTTCTTTTGAGAGAAGCATCCAAAATCTTCAAGACTCTCTGACTGATACTATATATGATTTTCTTTCCCAAGCTGCTTCTGTTGATTCATCCGCTTTTTCACAAATCATTGCATTGCTTGATAATACTCCCTCACATCTTCATTCTAATTTTCATCCCTCTGTAGATTTTGTTTCAGAATTATGCCATAATATTTCTGATGCAATCAAAGAGTTTAATTCTTCTTATTTCGATTCAAACGAAAAGAATAACCTCATATCCATCTATCAAGCCTTGGGCACCTATGGTTGGACTCTACCTCCCACTGCTACATGGTTCGACATTACAACTATTCCTCAAAACCAATCTCAAGCGAACCAGATAATGTCCTCATATATTACTGCTGCTAATATTGCTTCACTTTTAGATGTACTACGTGATGAAAAAAGGGTAAAACGTCCTGATTTTGAAGAAGCAGTCTTCTGCTATAAAAATCGGAAATACAAAGCATGTGCTATGTTACTCTTTTCACTAATTGATGGAATATATCTCCATACGCAGCCTTCTTTAAATACATTAAATCAATATCGCAAAGTTGGCATCAAAGGAATTTCGCGATTTCAAAAAGATCTACAAGATTCAAACAAGGAAGCATGGCTTTTTTCCTCGTTGTTGGAAATCAATGTAGTCAGTTGTTTGTCTAGCATATATAAAGGTTACAACAGCTTTAATAATGAACCCACAAATATAATCAATCGAAATTTTGTTATGCACGGAATGGGTAATCGAAAAGTTTTACGACGTGATTGTATTCAACTATTTCTTCTTTACTATAATGTCTTAAATAGTGCTCACATCTTAAAGTATCAGAAATAATAAAGGAGGTCTAACCATGCCCCTCAACACCACCGAAAAGCAGTTTGAATCGGACATTGCGGCGGCGCTGCTCTCCCCTGCCGGGGGCTACACCCGCAACGGGGATTGCTACGACCCCAAGCTGGGGCTGTTTGTGGATACCCTGATCCGCTTTGTGCAAAAGACCCAGCCCAACGAGTGGGCATTTTTTGAAAAGCAGAACCCGGTAAACCCGGTGCGGAAGTTCTGCACGGCCTTTAACAATGCCTGCGATGCGGACGGGCTGCTTTCGGTGCTGCGGTATGGGTTCAAGCACCGGGGACGGCGGTTCCGGGTGTGCTATTTTCAGCCGGAGTCCGCGCTGAACCAGAAGGACGCCCAGCGCTACGCTCAAAACGAGATCACCTGCAACCGGCAGTGGTTCTACTCCGACACCACCCACAACTCGGTGGACATGGTGCTGGCAGTAAACGGCATCCCGGTGTTCGCCTTTGAGCTGAAGAACCAGTTCACCGGGCAGACCGTGGAGAACGCCAAGCAGCAGTGGATGCACGACCGGGACCCCCGGGAGGTGTGTTTCCAGTTCAACAAGCGCATTCTGGGCTACTTTTGCGTAGACCTGACCGAGGTGTGGATGGCCACCCGGCTGGCGGGCAAGGACACACGCTTTCTGCCCTTCAATCAAGGCTCCAACGGTGCCGGGCGGGACGGCGGTGCAGGCAACCCGCCCAACCCCAACGGCTACCTTACCGCCTACCTCTGGGAAGAAGTGTTCCAGAAGGACAGCATGATGGATAGCCTGCAAAAGTTTATGAGCCTGCAGGACAGCAAGACCCTGATCTTTCCCCGGTACCATCAGCTGGACGTGGTGCGCAAGCTGGTGGCAGATGTGCGGCAAAAGGGTGCCGGGCAGCACTATCTCATCCAGCACAGCGCCGGGTCGGGCAAGTCCAACTCCATTGCTTGGACGGCGTACCGGCTGGCTTCCCTGTTCAACACCGAGAACAAGCCGGTGTTTGCCAGCGTCATCGTGGTTACTGACCGCACCGTGCTGGACGCACAGCTGCAGGAGACCATCTCCGGCTTCGACCATACGCTGGGTGCGGTGGAGGCCATCGGCGAGGACAAAAACTCCGGCGACCTGCGGGATGCCATCAACAACGGCGCACGCATCATCATCACCACGCTGCAAAAGTTCCCGGTCATCTATACTGAGGTAAACAAGACCGCCGGGAAGAACTATGCTGTTATCATCGACGAAGCGCACTCCTCCCATACCGGCACCTCTGCTTTGAAGCTGAAAGCCGCCCTTGCCGACACCGAGGACGCGCTGCGGGAATATGCCGAGCTGGAAGGCAAAGCGGAGGACGAGATCGACCCGGAGGATGCGCTGGTGAAGGAACTAACCTCCCACGGGCGGCACAAGAACCTGTCCTTCTTTGCCTTTACCGCCACCCCAAAAGCCGCCACGCTGGAACTGTTCGGCACCGAATATCCGGACGGCAGCCACCACCCTTTCCACATTTACAGTATGCGGCAGGCCATTGAAGAAGGGTTCATTCTGGATGTGCTGCAAAACTACATGACCTATTCCACCTGCTTCAAGATCGCCAAGACCATCCCGGACAACCCCGACCTGCCCGCCAGCCGGGCGGCGAAGCTCATCCGCAAGTACGAGGAACTGCACCCCTACAACATCAGCCAGAAGGCAAAGATCATTGTAGAGACCTTCCGGGAGACCACCAGCCACAAGATCGGCGGGCGGGGCAAGATGATGGTGGTCACCTCCTCCCGGCTGGCGGCGGTGCGGTACTTCCACGAGGTCAAGCGCTACATTGCCGAGCAGGGCTATGACGATGTGCAGATCTTAGCGGCATTTTCCGGTGCCGTACCGGACGGCGGCGTGGAGTACACGGAGCAGTCCCTGAACGTCCGCGCCGACGGCAGCCACATTGCAGAAAGTCAGACCAAAAAGGAGTTCCACAACAACTTCGACGTGCTCATCGTGGCAGAAAAATACCAGACCGGTTTTGACGAACCGCTGCTCCACACCATGATCGTGGACAAAAAGTTGAAGGGCGTCAAGGCGGTGCAGACCCTCTCCCGTCTGAACCGTACCTGTCCCGGTAAAACCGACACCTTTGTGCTGGATTTTGTGAACAAGGCAGAGGACATCCGGGAGGCCTTCCAGCCGTTTTATCAGGAAACCTTTCTGGAGCAGGAGGTCAACACCGACCTCATTTACAAGACCCAGAAGGAACTGCGGAGCTTTGCCGTCTATTCCGATGCAGACGTGGAAGCCTTTTCCAAGGAGTATTTCCGCAGCACCAAGCAGGACAAAAACGCCGTGGGCCGCATGAGCAGCGTTTTAAAGCCCGTGGCAGACCGCTACAACCAGAAAACGCAGGCCGAGCGGTACCAGTTCCGCCGCCTGCTGCGCAGCCTTGTCAAGTGGTACGGCTACGTTTCACAGGTGGCGCGGATGTTCGATGAAGAGCTGCACAAGGAGAACGTATTCTGCGCTTACCTGCTCAAGCTGCTGCCGCCGGACGAGGTCTCTCCGCTGGATCTGGAGGGCAAATTGCAGCTGGAGTATTACAAGCTGCAAAAGACCTTTGCCGGTGCCATCGAGTTGGAACACGCCAAGGGTGTCTATGAGCCAGTCACCCAGAAAGGCGCTCTCGGCCACGACCCCAAGGAGCCGCTGGACGAGATCATTTTGAAGATCAACGAGAAGTTCAAGGGTGAGTTCACCAATGCCGACCGGGTGCTGCTTACCGCCCTGCATGACCGTCTGCTGGCTGACTCGAAGCTGGCAAAGCTGGCGCGCAGCTCCGACCCGCAGATCTTTACCGAGAGCATCTTCCCCAAGGCTTTTGATACTGCCGCACAGGACAGCTATCTTGAAGCGCAGGACACCTTCTCTTCCCTGTTTGAGGACACCAGCAAGTATAAGGCTATTATGTCAGCTCTGGCAGAGTGGCTGTATGGAGAATTCCGCAAAAAGTAAAACAGTTTTCCCTTTTTATTTGCTTAAAACAGCCTGCATCCACGGGATGTAGTTCAAGGGTTTGGGTGCTCCCAACAAGTATTTTGCAGAGCAAAATTCGCGTTTGCGGAGCGTAGCGCAGCAATGAAAGCCCCAGTGGGGCTTTTAAGCGACAGAACGGTCTGCGACAGCAGATGGAGGGGCCTCGCCCCGACAAGTTCGCAGATGTATATACGTCTGCCTTGCTTGCAGGCGCTATGAATCCTTTCAACGTGCTTCCCAGATTTGAAAATCATTTTGCAATCAGGACCGTCCGTTTTCAAGTTCAACTTGAAGCGGACGGTTATTTTTCTGCACAAAAATTTTCGAGTTTGCAACCGCAGCAAACAGGGCGAGTTGGTACCAACTCACGATTTTTGAATCTGATTTTACAAATCCGACTTCAAAAACGATTGTTGGGCTTCGCCAAAACCCGATATTCAGCGCATAAACTGTGCCGACTGCGTATCTTAACAGACGCTGAATAAGCAAATTTCTTGTAGGAGAAATCGTTTTAGTAAAATCGGCGTTGATTCATTCAATATCACATCAAACCGGAATTATTACTTCCGTTTTTGAATGTCAAAAGCAGAAGGAATGCTTCCTGAAAATTTCTGCTTCATTGTGATATGCTTTCTACAAGCCATCATCGAACTTTGAAAATCACATGACCGTCTGCACGGGATACCCGGCGATAACCTTGCAAGAGCGAGCCGGAAGGGGGTAAAAATCCATGCAGAGAGAACGGCATCCACAGGATACCGCCCACGCCCGCATCTATGACCGCCTGCTGGAAATGTGCGTTCCGATTTCCTGCATTGGGGTCAGCTTCCGGAAGGAGAACGCACAGGAAAAGCTGGAACGCTTAAAAATTTTAATCGGATAGATCAGAAACATTTCTGAAGGAATCCGCAGGACGTCCTAAGTTCTGCTACAAGGAAATGGAAATGCCCATTGAATAATTGCCACCGTACAGAAAACAATCCCACCTCTTCGGACTGCTCTACGCCCACACTCGATGAATGGAGCACATTCGCAGCTTTTCTAGCCGACGTGATCGAGAAGTACGCATCTGTCTTGGAAATAGACAAAGCAGAATCCTTATCAAACAACGAAAATCAACAAGATACTGTTGATACTGCTCTTGCAGCATGATATAATTTTCTTGTAATATTTGTCCCAACACAGTGGCAAGGTCTCCCCTTCCACTGTATTACATACACGGAACGGGGTGCTTAAAATGAATTGACCAGACAACTCTCCTAAAAATTCCATCCTCATTTACACCACGGAAGACGGCCTGACCAAAATCGATACTACCTTTGATGGTGACACCGTCTGGCTTTCCATTGACCAGATGGCTGAGTTGTTCCAACGTGACCGCAGCGTTATCGGAAAACACATTCGAAACATTTTCAAAGAAGGCGAACTCCAAAAGGAATCAGTGTGGGCAAAATTTGCCTACACTGCCGCTGATGGAAAAACATACGACGTAGATTACTATAATCTTGATGTTATCATTTCCGTTGGTTATCGTGTCAAATCCAAACGAGGCACACAGTTCCGTATCTGGGCAACTGGCATCCTGAAGGAATATATGCGCAAGGGATTTGCGCTGGATGACGAACGCCTGAAAAATCTGGGCGGCGGTGGATATTTCAAAGAGCTGTTAGAACGCATCCGTGACATCCGTGCTTCCGAAAAAGTGTTTTATCGTCAGGTTCTGGAAATCTATGCAACCAGCATTGACCACGACCCAAAAGCAGAAATCTCCGTCCAGTTCTTCAAAAAAGTTCAGAATAAAATTCATTATGCCATCCACGGTCAGACTGCCGCCGAGGTCATTTACAACCGTGCAGATGCCGAAAAGGAATTTATGGGTCTGACCACTTTTGTAGGAAATCAACCCACCTTACGAGAAGCTACTATTGCCAAAAATTATCTGAACGAGAAAGAGCTTCGTGCTATGGGGCAGTTGGTTTCCGGTTATCTGGATTTCGCAGAACGTCAGGCAGAACGCGAACAGCCCATGACCATGCAGGATTGGGCAAACCACCTTGACCGCATTTTAACCATGAGCGATGAGCGCCTTCTTGTTGGAAATGGCAGTGTGACCCACAAGCAGGCAGTGGACAAGGCACGAGAAGGCCGCTGGAACGGCGGCTTTGCGCCTTATGGCTATCGTTTGGTTGACGGTGTGCTGCAAATCAACGAAGATGAAGCCCCTGCCATACGCACGATTTTTGAGCAATATGTAAATACGGACACAGGCGCAAATGGTCTTTCCAAATATCTGGAGACCCACGGTTTTCAGAAACTCGCCCGTCAGAACGGTACCTCTCCCCTTTTCAGCGCAACATTGATTCGGGCCATTCTGAAAAATCCCGTCTACTGCGGAAAGATTGCCTTTGGTCGCCGCAAACTTGAAAAGATTCAGGTTTGACACACTTGCCCAATAGTGGATCGTTCCGCAACGGGTACGATACGTTTTTTTTCATCGGGTTTTTCTCCACAAATTCCAAGTTGTTTTGTTCAGTATACCACGCTTTTTTCCTACAGAATAGATACCGAAAAACAAAAATGTCCCCGGATGGCTTGTTACAACTCTCCGGGGACAGATCCTGTACACCGGTATCTTTCATCTTGTTCCCAGCATTTCCATCCATTATAATAGAGCCGGTGTCATTTTGAAGCACGGGAAAAGCAGTAGGACGTATGAAACCTCGGCGGCGCTGCACAGACCCAAGCTACATTTGAAAAGCTGAGAAATCATACTGGCAGAACAGCAAAACACCCGCCCATGTATCGTGTGCAAAGCACAGTATATGGGCGGGTGTTGTTGTTTGATTGTGGTTTGTTTGCACTGTCAAAACAGGTCGAAACAAAGTTTTTGCGGTGTTCCACCCAGCAGATACCGGATATAGAGACGGCCGTTTTCCATTTCCACCTGCACTTGCGTGGCACGCTCAAAGAGGGTGCGCAGGCGGCGGTACTCTGCCCGCTGCGCTTGTGTGTAGCGGGACGGCATATCCGAGGTAAGGAACACATTGCCCAGCAGGGCATTGAGCGTGGCAAGGGTGTGCTTTTGTTCTGCCGTCAGCTTGCAGTTTTCCTCCCGGAGAAAGAACACATCCGGGTCGCTGCCGTAGGCGCGGCCATTGAGCTGCCGCCGGAATACAGTGTTGTTGATGGCCTGTTTTGTGGACACCCGCTCCCGGTGGAACAGGCGCATATACCACACATCGTTCCAGTCCAAGCTCACGTCACAACTGACACGGCAGTAATCCACCAGCCCGAAGGCAGGCATCACCGGTACACCGCAGCCGAGGATGGTCTTTTGCCCGCACCAGCTGCGCAGCAGCTCCATAGCACGGTACATTCTGCCCGCCCGGCTCTCGCGGGCGTTGCCAAAGGGAGCAGCGCCGTATAGAAAATCCAGCTTGACAAGGTCGAAGCCCCAATCGTTCAGCACCCGGTCAAACACCCGGCGCAGATAGTCCAGCACGGCCGGGTTGTCGATATCCAGTGCATAAAAGCTGCTCCAGTTGCTGCCGCAGCACCATGGCGCACCGTTCACCTTCAGCAGCCAGTCCGGGTGCTGCCGGAAAAGGGCAGAGTCCTTTTCGCACACAAAGGGTGCAAGCCATAGCCCAGCCTGAAAGCCAGAGGCGTGAATTTCCTGCACCATGCCTTTCAGCCCGTGGGGGAATTTCTGCGTATCCGTTTCCAGCCAATCCCCCACCTTCGGCTCCCAGCCATCGTCGATTTGGAACAGGTCTCCCGGGCAAAGCAGGCTGCGGCATCCGGTCAGATCCTCCCGGATGG
>OAVJ01000447.1_pt1 | contig 25819 bp, 19 predicted proteins | sample 1516901 | NCBI WGS metagenome assembly OAVJ01 (sample SAMEA2580073, study PRJEB22360) | human gut metagenome | biome: human gut; feature: human-associated habitat; material: faeces | place: Denmark | collected 2008/2010 | reverse complement strand
GGCGGCCTGCCCGGCGTCCAGCCGCACGGCGGCGCCTGCCACGGCAAAGCCCTGCTGCTGTAAAATGCGCACGGCTACGGCGCATTCTCTGCTGCCATCCATCTGCACCAGAACTTTATCCTGACTCTCGTAGGTGTCAAACCCGCTGCCGGGCAAAAATGTGTCGCTCATGTTCCCTGCCTCCCGCCATGTGCTTTGCTCTGTGCCACGGCCAGCTGGTCGCAGCGTTCGTTCTCCGGGTGGCCTGCGTGTCCCTTGACCCAGACGTAGGTGATCTTGTGCCGGGCTTCCTGCTCCAGTGCCTGTGCCCAGAGGTCCGGGTTCAGGGCAGGGGAGCCATCCGCTTTTTTCCAGCCCCTGCGCTGCCATCCTCTGGCCCAGCCCTTCTGCAGCCCGTTGATGACATACTGGCTGTCGGAGCACAGCCGCACCTCGCACGGCTCCTTGAGCTGACGCAGCGCCTCGATAAAGGCTGTCAGCTCCATGCGGTTGTTGGTGGTGCTGTCATCACCGCCGCTGAGCTCCTTTTCATAGACTTTGCCGTTAAAACGGTAGCGCAGCACGGCACCCCAGCCGCCCGGGCCGGGATTGCCGCTGCATGCGCCGTCGGTGTACACTTCGACCTGCTTCATGCGGTTCTCCTTATAAAATGAGTTGCTTCTATTTAGCGCTATTTTTGGGCTTCTGTCAAGTGCGAATGTATATTCCGTGCCGAAGCTGCCAAACCTTGGAATTGACAAAAACGCCGGGAAATACTATACTTATCCTAACAAAATGCGTATAGGGGCGCACCGCAGGCGTGTGCCCGGGCGTTCCAACAGAAAAGCCACGGTCGCATCGAGCAGATGGACTTATCTGGCACAAAACCTCTTACGGAACAGGCAGCGGTTTGCAAAAAACACGCTGAGAAATAAATTCTATACGGTGCATCCAACGGAAGCCGATGCGATTTTTCAAGGTGCTTCCCATGCACAGCGCGGCTGTTCCCACAAACGGGGACGGCCTGCGCTGTAATTATTTTGGAGGTCAGAATGGCACAGTCGAAAGAAAATACCAATGTTTCCGCACGCGGCAAGGCCGCAGCAGCGAATCAGAATGCGGGCGCACCTGCCGTGCAGACGGGCGAAAAGCGCCCCCGTACCACCCGTCGTCCTTATTATAACCGTCGGCCCCGCCGCCCGCAGCAGCCCAGAGAGGCTGCGGTGCCCATCCACATCTATCCGCTGGGCGGTCTGGGTGAAGTGGGCAAGAACATGACCGTCTACGAGTGCAACGGCGACATGATCATCGTGGACTGCGGTCTGGTGTTCCCGGACAGCGACATGTACGGCGTGGACATGGTCATCCCGGACTTCACCTTTGTGGTGCAGAACAAGGATAAGATCAAGGGCCTGCTCATCACCCACGGCCACGAAGACCACATCGGCAGCATCCCGTATCTGCTGCAGAAATTTGATCTGCCCATCTATGGCACCCGCCTGACCTGCGGCCTGATCCGCAACAAGCTGGAAGAGTTCGGCCTGGCAGGCAAGACCAAGTTTGTGGAGATCACCCCCAGACAGAAGATCAGGCTGGGCTGCTTTACCATTGAACCCATCCATGTGAACCACTCCATCCCGGACGCGGTGGCCTTTGCCATCGACAGCCCGGCGGGCACCATCATCCAGACCGGCGACTTCAAGATCGATTATACCCCGCTGGCCTGCGGTGTCACCGACCTGTCCACACTGGCCGAGTACGGTCAGCGCGGCGTGCTGGCCCTGCTGAGCGATTCCACCAACTCCGAGCGCCCGGGCTTTACCGCCACCGAGCAGAAGGTGGCTGCAGGCGTGCGCAATCTGTTCGCCCGTGCCCGCAACAAGCGGATCATCATTGCCACCTTTGCTTCCAACATCTACCGCGTGCAGCAGATCATCGATCTGGCTGTGGAGGATGGCCGCAAGGTGGCCTTCAGCGGCCGCAGCATGGTAAACAACACCGCCATGGCTCAGGAGCTGGGCTATATGCACATCCCGGAGGGCACCCTCATCAGCGTGGATGAGCTGAACCAGTATCCCCCGGAGCAGGTAGTGCTCATTACCACCGGCAGTCAGGGCGAACCCCTGAGCGCCCTTTCCCGCATGGCGTCCTGCAGCCACCGTCAGGTGCGGGTGGGCCCCGGCGATTTTATTATCATTTCGGCAAATCCTATCCCCGGCAACGAGAAGAGCGTGACCAAGATCGTCAACGGTCTGCTGCTGCTGGGGGCAGAGGTCATCTACGAGAGCATGTACGATGTGCACGTTTCCGGCCACGCCTGTCAGGAAGAGCAGAAGCTCATGCTCACCCTGACGAAGCCCAAGTATTTCCTGCCGGTGCACGGCGAGTACAAGCAGCTCAAAAAGCATGCCCTCACCGCTGCAAGCCTCGGCATCCCCACCAGCAACATCCTCATTGCGGAGAATGGCTCCAACGTCATCCTCAGTCAGGATGAGATGAAGCTGGGCGAGCCGGTGACTGCCGGTGCCGTCATGGTGGACGGTCTGGGCGTGGGCGATGTGGGAAATGTAGTCCTGCGCGACCGCAAGCACCTGTCCGAGGACGGTCTGGTGATCATCGTGGCCACCGTGGACAGCAAGACCGGCAAAGTGCTGGCCGGCCCCGACCTTGTGAGCCGCGGCTTTGTGTATGTGCGCGAGAACGAGAGCCTGATGGACGGTGCACAGAGCATCGTGGAAAATGCGCTGGACCGCTGCGTGGACGAGCATGTGCGCGACTGGAACAGCGTCAAGACCCGTGTGCGCGAGGCACTGAGCAGCTATATCTATCGGCGCACCAAGCGCAGCCCGATGATCCTCCCCATCCTGATGGAGGTCTGATCCGGGCACGCTGCCGCAAACAATGCGGCGGAAGGCAGGAGATTTGATGAAACAAAAACCAAGATGGACATTGGAGATGCTCACCGCCAGTCTGGCCGTGCTGTGCGGCCTGCTGGTGCTGGTGCTGCTGGTCCAGCGGCCCACGGCATGGCCGGCGCTGCTGGCACTGGTGGTGCTGTGGGGCGTTGTGGTGGTGCTGTTCCGCTGCCAGCTGCGCAAGTGGGTGGCCCGGTGGATGTGCGGCGGCAGCTTTGAAAGCTCCAAGCTGCAGTTCAGTCTGGAGCCGCTCTCGCAGCCGGCCGCGCTGCTTTCCGGTGAGACGGTGCTGTGGTACAATGCACAGTTCCGCGCCCGCCTGTTGAACGGGCAGGATGTGCTGGTGAGCCGTGTGCAGAAGGTGATGCCCGGCCTTGACCTGCAGCAGTGCCGCAAGCAGGAGGGCCAGCTGCTGACCCTCGCGGACGGCATGTGGAGCGTGCACAGCTCCACGGTGCCCGGCAATGCCGAGAGCATGACCCTGCTGGTGCTGAACGAGGAGACCGCTCTGCGCAAGGTGGAGGCGGAATACAAGGCCAGCCGTCCGGGTTATCTGGTGTTTCTGGTGGACGGCTACGATGATGTGTTCGGTGACATGCTGGACAGCGAGCGCGCCCGCCTGCTGGAAGGCATCAATCGCACGCTGGAGGATATGATCGGCCGGGGCAGCGGCTTTTTGCGCCGTGTGGCCAGCGGCCGCTACATCGCTGTGGTGGAAGAGCGCCAGATGGAGCAGTTCGCCAACCGGGGTTACGATGTGCTGGACAAGATCCGCGCACTGGACCCCAGCGTGAATCTTTCGCTGTCCATCGGCATTGGCCGCGGTGCCAAGACCCTGCGGGAAGCGCAGGATATGGCCGTGCAGGCACTGGATATGGCGCAGGGCCGCGGCGGCGATCAGGCGGCTGAAATGACGCCGGACGGCTTTACCTTTTACGGCGGCGTGAGCCATGGCGTGGAAAAGCGCAGCAAGGTGCGCAGCCGCATCGTGGCTGATCAGCTGGTGAAGCTGATCAAGGAAGCCGACCATGTGGTCATCATGGGCCACCGTATGAGCGATCTGGACGCCATTGGCTCTGCCGAGGGTGTGCTGCGCATCTGCAAGATCTGCGACGTCCCGGCGGTGATCGCAGTGCGGCGGGACGCCACGCTGGCGGGCAGCCTGATCGACGCGCTGTGCAAAGCGGGCCAGCGGGATGATTTCATCGACCCGAAGGATGCCCTGCCCATTATTTCCAAACGCACCCTGTGCATCGTGGTGGATACATATCAGGCAGGCCTTGTGGAGAGCAAGGAGATCCTGGAAAAATGCGGCAGGGTGGCCGTCATCGACCACCACCGCAAGGGCGTGGGCTACATCCAGAACCCGGACCTTGTCTGTCACGAGCCCTATTCCTCCTCGGCCAGCGAGCTGGTCACCGAACTTTTGCAGTACGTGGGCGAGCGCGACGACAAACCCAACCGGGTGGAAGCCGAGGGCCTGCTCTCCGGCATCATGCTGGATACCCGCGATTTTACCCTGCACACCGGTGTGCGTACCTTTGAAGCCGCCGCTGCTCTGCGCCGCTACGGTGCGGAGACCGAGCGGGTGCGCCAGCTGTTCGACGTGACGATGGTGGAGTACAACGCCAAGGCGGGGCTTGTGGAAAAAGCAAAAATGTACCGGAACTGCGCCATTTCCATCGGCGGTGAGGTGGCCGCGGAGGCCCGTGTGGCCATTGCACAGGCGGCAAACGACCTGCTGACCATTCAGGGCGTGGATGCCAGCTTTGTGGCGGTGCAGGTGGGCACAGGCGTGAACGTCTCGGCCCGCAGTCTGGGCGCTGTGAACGTGCAGGTCATCATGGAGAGTCTGGGCGGCGGCGGACACCAGACCATGGCCGCGGCACAGCTCAAGCACATCACGCCGGAGGCAGCCCGCTCCCGCATCGAGGGTGCCATCGACAAATACTACGCATCGCAGAAAAAGGGCGGTGCCGAGGGAAAATAACCAGAAGAGTGAGGTCCATACCTATGAAACAATACGATTACCTGATCGTCGGCGCCGGCCTTTATGGTGCAGTGTTCGCACAGGAAGCAAAAAAAGCAGGCAAAAAGTGCCTCGTCATTGACAAGCGCGGCCACATTGCAGGCAACATCTACACCGAGCAGGTGGAGGGCATCAACGTCCACCGCTATGGTGCGCACATTTTCCACACCAATAACAAGGCCGTGTGGCAGTATGTGAACCAGTTTGCGGAGTTCAACCGCTACACCAACAGCCCGGTGGCGAACTATCACGGCGAGATCTACAACCTGCCCTTCAACATGAACACCTTCAATAAGATGTGGGGCGTTGTTACCCCCGCCGAAGCCAAGGCTAAGATCGAGGAGCAGAAGGCTGCTGCCGGCATCACCGACCCGCAGAATCTGGAAGAGCAGGCCATCAGCCTTGTGGGCACCGATATCTACGAAAAGCTCATCAAGGGCTACACCGGCAAGCAGTGGGGCCGTCCCTGCACGGAGCTGCCGGCCTTTATCATCAAGCGCCTGCCGGTGCGCTTCACCTACGACGACAACTACTTCAACGCACTGTATCAGGGCATTCCCAATGGCGGCTACACTGCCATGGTGGAAAAAATGCTGGACGGCACCGAGGTGCGTCTGGGCGTGGATTATCTGGCTGACCGTGACGCACTGAACGCACTGGCAGAGAAGGTGGTCTACACCGGCCCGGTGGACGCATACTTCGGCTATCGTCTGGGTGCGCTGCAGTACCGCAGCGTGCGGTTTGAGACCGAGGTGCTGGACACCGACAACTATCAGGGCAATGCGGTGGTCAACTACACCGACGCCGAGACCCCCTACACCCGCATCATCGAGCACAAGCACTTTGAGTTCGGCACCCAGCCCAAAACGGTCATCAGCCGCGAGTACAGCGCTGAATGGAAAAAGGGCGACGAACCGTACTATCCCGTCAATGACGAGAAGAACGGTGCCCTGTATGCCGAGTATAAGAAGCTGGCCGATGCGGAGCCGGGCGTCATCTTCGGCGGCCGTCTGGGCGAGTACAAGTATTACGACATGGACAAGGTCATTGAGGTGGCTCTGGACGTGGCCGCAAAGGAACTGGCGTAACCGCTTTGCTTAACGCTTTTCGTATTAAAGTCGCTGCGCGACGGCCGCAGGCCGACAACAGCATATGCCGTTTGCCGTTACGACCCCTCCTGTGAAAAAGTAAATCAGAAAAATCTGCGGATTTTTCTGATTTACAAATTAAAAATAAAATTCCCGCTGAATATGGCCAGAGCGGAGCGGCAGCCATTTTAAATGGTCAGGCGCTTCCTCTTGCCCAAAAGCGACAAATGCGCTATACTATAAACACAACAACTGCACCGGTTTTCCGGTGAGAAGTGAGGGATACTATCATGAAAGTGATTCTCAAGCAGGATATCAAGGGCATTGGCAAGAAGGATGAGATCCATGAGGTCTCCGACGGCTACGCCCGCAACTATCTGTTCCCGCGCAAGCTTGCCGCTGTGGCAGATGCCAGCGCTGTGAACGTTGCCCGCAGCAAGGAAGCTGCAGCCGACTTCCATGAGGCTGAGACCGTGGCCGCTGCCAAGGCTCTGGCGGCAAAGATCGAGGGCAAGACCGTGACCATCAAGGCCAAGGGCGGTGCATCCGGCCGTCTGCACGGCAAAGTCACCGGCAAGGAGGTTGCCGATGCTCTGGCTGTGCTGGCAGGCGCTCCCATCGATAAGAAGAAGATCGAGCTGGAGACCAAGGACATCAAGGACGCCGGTGTGTTCAACGGCAAGGTCCGTCTGCACGTTGGTGTGGTTGCTTCCTTCAAGATCCAGGTGGAAGTGGAACAGGCCTGATTTTTCTGCCATCTGCGCCCCCTCACAGCAGGGGGCGCTTTTTGGCTTTTCAGCAAAAACGCAAAAGGATAAATGACCATGCCGAATGAACGACGTTATTCCAATGAACTGAATCTGGAAAGTGTGGGCATCAACCTGCCCTATAACATGCAGGCAGAGCAGAGCGTGCTGGGCGCGGTGCTGCTCAAACCAGAGACCCTCACCGATCTGGTGGAGATCATCCGGCCGGAGATGTTCTATACCCGGCAGAACGCGCAGATCTATTCGGAGATGCTGCGGCTGTTCACCGCCGACCAGACCATCGACTTTGTTACCCTGCTGGACGCGGTGATCTCGGACGGCGTGTTCCCCAGTGCCGACGAAGCAAAGGTCTACCTGACCGGCCTTGCCGAGACGGTGCCCAGCATCTCCAATGTGAAGGCCTACGCCCAGATCGTGCAGGAAAAGTATCTGGTGCGCCAGCTGATGGGGGTGGCAAAGGACATCCTGCAGGATGCCGGAGATGAGCCGGACGCCGACCTGCTGCTGGAAAACGCGGAACAGCGCATTTATGAGATCCGTTCCGGCCGCGATTCCAGCGCACTGACGCCGCTTTCCTCCAGCATGGTGGAGACCCTGACCAACCTGCAGAAGATCAGCGGCCCGGATGCGGATAAATACAAGGGCATCCCCACCGGGTTCCGCCTGCTGGATACGGTGCTCACCGGCCTTGGCCGCGGCGACCTCATCATCCTTGCGGCCCGCCCCGGTATGGGCAAGACCAGCTTTGCGCTGAACATCGCCACCCGCGTGGCCATGCAGCAAAAGGTCCCGGTGGCGATCTTCAGTCTGGAAATGACCAAGGAACAGCTGACCAACCGTATCCTTTCTGCCGAGGCCGGCATCGACAGTCAGGCCTTCCGCACCGGCGCCCTGCGTGCCGAGGACTGGGAGTATCTGGCTCTTGCCACCGAAAAGCTGCACGATGCACCCATCTATATGGACGATACCTCCGGCATCACCATCACCGAGATGAAGGCAAAGATCCGCCGGGTGAATCAGGACCCCACCCGCCCGAACGTGGGCCTCATCGTCATCGACTATCTGCAGCTGATGACCACCGGCCAGCGCAGCGAGAACCGCGTGCAGGAGATCAGCTCCATTACCCGAAACCTCAAGATCATGGCAAAGGAGATGAATGTGCCCATCATCGCGCTTTCCCAGCTGTCCCGTGCGGTGGAAAAACAGGGCAACAACTCCAGCCACCGGCCCCAGCTTTCCGACCTGCGCGACTCCGGCTCCATCGAGCAGGACGCCGACTGCGTTCTGTTTCTGTACCGCGATTCCTACTATGCCAGCCAGAACCCGGACGGCGCGGAGGTGGACGCCGATACCGCCGAGTGCATCGTGGCAAAGAACCGTCACGGCGAGACCAGCACGGTGCCGCTGGGCTGGGATGGTGCCCACACCCGCTTTATGGATGTGGATTTCAAACGCTGATGGAAAACGAAACGATCCTTGCCCGGGTGCGGGAATACTGTCTGCGGGAAGCACTGCTGACCCCGGGTGCCCCGCTGCATGAGCTGCATTTGGCAGCGGCAGTGTCCGGCGGGGCAGACAGCATGGCACTGCTGCGCATCCTGCTGGCTTTGCAGCCGGAGTTCGGGTTTGAGCTTTCTGCCTGCCATGTGAACCATGGCCTGCGGGGTGAGAGCGCCCACCGGGACGAAGCCTTTGTGCGGGCCGAATGCGCCCGTCTGGGCGTGCCGCTGCGGGTGTTCCATGCGGAAGAGTTTGGCCCTGTGCCGGAACATGCCGGGGAGGACTGGGCCCGCCGCCTGCGCTACGCCTGCTTTGCGCGTTTGTGCAGGGAGGGGATAGACGCCGTTGCAACAGCCCATACTGCAAATGATCAGGCGGAGACCCTGCTGCTGCGTCTGGCCCGGGGCACGGGGATGCACGGCGCAGCAGGCATCCGGCCCAGACGCGGGCCTTATCTGCGGCCTCTGCTGCCCCTTACCCGGCAGGATACCGAAAGCTTCTGCCGTGCAGCCGGGCAGCGCTGGGTGACGGACGAGACGAACGAGACCGATGCCTATGCCCGCAACCGGGTGCGCTGTGCGGCGCTGCCTGCACTGCAGAGCACCAACGGCGCAGCGGTGGAAAACCTTGCCCGCTTCTGCGAAAAAGCGGCCCGGGCGGATGCCTATTTTGCCCGGAAAGCGCAGGAACTGCTTTCCGCTGCACGTCTGGATGGGACTCAGGCCGGCATCAGGGCCCCGGACGCCTGCAGGGTGTGGCGGCTGGGCCCGCTTTCCGCTGCGGATGCGCTTATTTTGGAAGCAGCCATGCATTCGCTGACGGCTCCCGTGCGTGACGCAGAGGAAAAATATGTGCAGCTGCTGTGTGCCCTTGTGCGGCGCGGCAGCGGCGCGGTGCAGCTGACCGGCCGGGTGCGCTTTTGTGCAGGGAAGGGCTTTTTCTGGCAGGAAGAGGTGACGGAGCTGCCGCAGAGGCAGACCACGCCACAGCCCGAAAGCTGGCCTTTTGTGCCGGAAAAACAGGCAGAATACGGCTTTGCAGGCGGCTGGAAGGTGACTGCAGAGCTTTTTACGGCTGATTTTGAAGAAAAAATACAAGTCGTTCATAAAAAAGACTTAAAAAATCAGGCGGATTATGCTAGAATAACTACGTTGTATGCTGGTCTTGTTCTGCGCACCCGCCAGCCGGGGGATGTATACCGCCCGGCGGGACGAAGTGTGCACAACCGGCTGCGCAAGTGGATGAACGAAGCGGGCATCCCCGCGCAGATGCGCGACCAGCTGCCGCTGCTGGCGGCAGGCAGCGAGGTGCTCTGGGTCTGCGGTGCAGGCTTTGCAGAGGGCCTTGCCCCGGACGAGGACACTGCACAGGTGCTGCAGATGGAAATGGAACATAGGGAGGAACTATCATGAGCATGCATGATGATATCAAGAACGTTCTGGTCAGTGAAGAAGAACTGAAGGCAAAGGTGGCTGAGCTGGGTGCGCAGATCAGCAGGGACTACGAGGGCAAAAACCTTGTTCTGGTGTCCATCCTCAAGGGTTCGGTGGTGTTTATGGCCGACCTGATGCGTGCGGTGAGCATTCCGTGCAGCATCGATTTTATGGTGGTGTCCAGCTACGGCGGCAGCAACACCGTTACCAGCGGCCTTGTGAAGATCATCAAGGATCTGGACGGCGATCTGTCCGGCAAGGATGTGCTGATCGTGGAGGATATTCTGGATACCGGCGTCACCCTCTCGAACCTTGTGCCCATGCTCAAGATGCGCAACCCCAACTCGGTGAAGATCTGCACCATTCTGGACAAGCCCAGCCGCCGCAAGGCCGATATCCAGCCCGACTACGAGGGCTTCCAGGTGCCGGACGAGTTCGTGGTGGGCTACGGTCTGGACTACGATGAAAAGTACCGCAACCTGCCTTATGTGGGTGTGCTCAAGCCTGAAGTCTACGAGAAGTGATTTCTCACACTATAATTCATCCAAGAACTGGAGTTGATTTTTTTGCAATCCAAGAGACCCCGTTTCAATCCGCTGATCCTGGCGCTGGCGCTGGCGGCGGTGCTGATGGTCTGGTCGGTGCTGGGCGGCACCGGCTCTGCCAGCAGCTCTTCCATGGAGTATTCCACGGTGGTGCATTACTTTGAAAGCCTGCAGGTCACGCAGTTCTCGCTGGACCTGAACACCGGCGTCATCACCATGGACATCAAGGAAGGCGGCAAAAATAACCTGCCCCTGCCGGATACCACGGCCCCAAGCACCACACAGGCCACCGGCGGCCTGCTGAGCGGGATGCTGTCCTCTTCGGACAGCACTGCATCCGCTGCGCAGAAGAACAGCGACGGCACTGTGACAGTGCGCTACAAGCTGCCCTATGCCTCCATGTTCGTCAAGTATGTGGGCGACTACATTGCCGCCTATGACGAAGCAAACCCGGATGCTCCCATGGTGTACGATTATACCCCTGTCAAGGAAAGCATCCCATGGATGGAGATCCTGTTCTATCTGGCAATGCTGGGCTGCACCGGCTTTTTGCTCTTCTCCATGATGCGCGGCGGCGCTGGCGGCGGCGGGATCATGAACGTTGGCAAGGCCAAGGTGAAGGATGAGCACGAGAACAAAAAGACGGCTACCTTTGCCGATGTTGCCGGTGAGGACGAGGAAAAGGAAGAGCTGAAAGAGGTCGTGGAGTTCCTCAAGAGCCCCGAAAAGTTCAACACTTTGGGTGCCCGCATTCCCCACGGCGTTCTGCTGGTAGGCCCTCCGGGCACCGGTAAGACCCTGCTGGCCCGTGCCTGCGCCGGTGAGGCCGGTGTGCCGTTCTATTCCATTTCCGGCTCTGACTTTGTGGAAATGTACGTCGGCGTGGGTGCATCCCGCGTGCGTGACCTGTTCGATAAGGCCAAGAAGTCCATGCCCTGCATCATCTTCATTGATGAGATCGATGCTGTGGGCCGTCAGCGCGGCGCCGGCTTAGGCGGCGGCCACGATGAACGCGAGCAGACCCTGAACCAGCTGCTGGTGGAAATGGACGGCTTTGAGGCCAACGACGGCATCATCGTCATGGCGGCCACCAACCGCGCCGACATTCTGGATAAGGCTCTGCTGCGTCCGGGCCGCTTTGACCGTCAGGTCTATGTGGGCCTGCCGGATGTCAAGGGCCGTGAGGAGATCCTCAAGGTCCACACCAAAAAGAAGCCGCTGGCCCCGGATGTCTCTCTCAGGGTCATTGCACAGCGCACCGCAGGCTTTGCGGGCGCAGACCTTGAGAACCTTGTCAACGAAGCAGCCCTGCTGGCTGCACGCCGCAACCGCAAGGCCATTACCATGGAGGATATCGAGGAAGCTTCCATGAAGGTCATGGCCGGCCCCGAAAAGAAGAGCCGCGTTGTGACCCCCGAGGAAAAGAAGCTGACTGCTTACCATGAGGCAGGCCACGCAGTGGCGGGCTTCTACTGCAAGCATCATCCCCGTGTGCACGAAATCACCATTATCCCCCGCGGTCAGGCAGGCGGCTACACGATGTATCTGCCCGAAAAAGACCGCAGCTATGTGACCAAGGGCGAAATGTTCGAGGATATCGTTTCCAGTCTGGGCGGCCGCGTGGCCGAACAGCTGATTTTGGAGGATATCTCCACCGGTGCTTCCAATGATCTGCAGCAGGCTACCAACATTGCCCGCCAGATGATCACCAAGTACGGCTTCTCGGAGCGGCTCGGCCCTGTGGTGTACGGCACCTCGCAGGAGGAGACCTTCCTGGGCCGCGATCTGGGTCAGGGCAAGGGCTACAGCGAGACCACTGCTGCCGAGATCGACGGCGAGATGCGGGATATCATCGACGAAGCCTACGAGACCTGCCGCCGCACCCTGACCGAGCACATCGATCAGCTGCACGCGCTGGCAAAGGCTCTGATGGAACGCGAAAAGCTCAATGAGCAGGAGTTCAACACCATCATGGCCGGCGGCACCCTGCCCCCGCGTGAAGGGGATGAGCCGGAGCAGACCGTGCAGGCTGCACCGGCCGAGACCGCAGAGCAGGCGCAGCCTGCAGAAGCTGCGGAGCCTGCCGAACAGGCCGAAACGGCCCAGCCGCTGCCGGAGACCGCTGCACCGGAAACGCCGGATGCACAGGACCCGCAGAACTGATTTGATCCAAATGGAAAGGAGCGAGTGTCGTGGAGGAAAATTTTAACCCGGTCGCACGGACCCGCGCAAACTATTACACCCCCGGCAGTCCGGTGCAGTTCGTCTGCGTGGAGCTGCTCAAGGGGGATGTCAGCGGTGAGCACGCGGTCTGCCTGACCTTCAAGAACATTTCCAAGGTGACGTTGACTGCGCTGGAGATCCACTTCAAGTGCAAGGGCGTAGACGGTGTGATTCTGTGCGAAGACCGGTTCGAGTACCACAATCTGGAAGCGAAGCCCGGCGAAATGTTTGGCATGGATGATGCCGTGTTCGTTACCTCCAAGGCGATCACCAGCGTGGATGTTTCGCTGTGCAATGTGTACAACGGCAAGCGGGTGGTGCATCTGGATGCCATCAAGCGCGTGCGCCTGCCTGCCCCCAAACGTCTGTCCGCAGAGCTGGAAAAGGCGCTGGAGGTCCGCATGAACCGCCCGGAGCTGAAGTATCAGCCTCAGGTGTTTGAAAACGGCTGGTACTGCGCCTGCGGTGCGTTCCATCCCAAGGAAGAAGATACCGTTTACTGCTCGGAGTGCGGCTGTGACCGCATCCTGCTGCAGAACGCGCTGAACACCCTGCTGCAGCCGGAACAGCCTGCCCAGACCGAGCCGGAGCTGGAAACTCCTCTGGCACCACAGCCGGAACAGGAAGAGCCGACCCGTATCATGGGAGCCGCCCCTGTGCAGCCGGCACAGGAGGAGCCCACCCGCATCATGGGCGCACCGCGCCGCCCGCAGCCGCAGGAGCCTGCTGCAGAGCCGACCCGTATGCTGGATGACGGAATGCGGGAACAGTTCCCGGACAGGGCAGCGCGTGCACAGGCAGAGGAAGGCACCCGTGTGATGCCTGCCGCCTCCCGCCGTGCACAGCCGGCGGCCCAGCAGCCGGAGCCTGATTATGAGGACAATGAGGAGTACGAGGACGAGCGCGACAGCGTGGCAGAAACGCTGATCCGCTGGGTGCCGCCCATCACTGCCGTCATCTGCGCGGCTGTGGCGCTGTGCGGCTTCGTGTACTATCAGTTCGTACTGTAAACACAAACAGCAGCGGAGAGGGCTGATCTGCCTTCTCCGCTTTTTGTATATCAGAAGGGAGAACCCGACCATGCCGGAAGAAGCCTTACAGGCCGCTTTTGAGATCAAGACCGCCTGCGATGAGATCAGCCGCCGCCTGCTGCGCTGGCACTGGGAGCACAAGCCCGGCTCCAACAGTCTGGGCGCATTGCTTGACCATATTGCCCAGCGCCAGCAGGAAAGCCCGGACTACTATGACCGGATGCCGGATCTTTCCGGCAAGAGCAGCTGGCAGCAGCTGGACACCACCATCTGTATGCGTGTGCTGCTGGACCCGGAAAAGGATGCGGAAAAGCCTCTGGATCTGCTGGGAAACACCAGCAGCCCGGGTGCAGCCCGCCGTGCCTGCAACACCGTGCGAACGGCCCGCAACGAAGCAGCCCACGCCACCGACCAGACCGATGCGGCGCAGGCGGCGATCCTGTTCAACGAAGCCATCGAATGTCTGGAGGATGCCTATGCGGGCACGGCTTTCCGGGAAAACGAGCTGGCCCGCTATTACCGTCAGGCAGAGGAGTTTTTGTCCCGCTGCGGGGCAAAGGAGCCTGTTGCATCCAGCCGTGCACCGGCTGAAGAAAAGCCTGCCGCCCGCAGTACATCCCGCCAGAGCACAAGGCAGAACCAGCGCGGAAGTGCCCAGAGCTGCAAAACAGGCAGCAGCCGCTCTGCCGGCAAGAGAACGGCAGCGCACAGCAATTCCGGCCGCGGCAGTTCTGCAAAGGGCCGCGGAAATACAAATTGTAAAAAGAAACGGAAAAATTCCGGCAATCAGACAGTCATGATCGTGCTGCTGGCAGCGCTGGTGCTGGGGCTGCTGGTGCGTGCCTGGAGCATGGGTGCAGTGTGACCTGTCTGCTTTGAGAAAATGGTCGTTTTTTGCCGGGAGAAAAGGCCGTCTTTTGTGCACGGTCAATAAAAAAACAAATCGCATACCGGGATAAACCGGAAAAAGCACATCTTGCAGGACGGGTGAAAGCGGTTTATAATAAGCATGAAAACGTTTACACACAACAATGCACCCCCAAAAGAGGGAAGTACCGCGAATATGACCATCAGTGATATTGCAAGAATGGCTGGCGTGTCCAGTGCAGCTGTCAGCCGTTACCTGAACGGCGGGCCTCTGAGCGAGCAGAAGCGCGCCATCATCCGGGAGGTTGTGGAGAAGACCGGCTACCGCCCCGATACGACCGCTCAGACCCTGCGCACAGGCAAAGTGAATCAGGTCGGCGTGATCGCCCCCAGCATCGGCTCCCAGTCGGTCGGGCAGCTCACCGCCGGGATCGCCAGTGAGCTGGATGCCAGAAACTATCTGTTGCTGCTGGGAAACACCGAGCTGGACGCCCAGCGGGAGCTGGGCTATCTGACTGCCATGCAGCGCAACCATGTGGCGGGCATCATCCTGCTGGGCAGCTACTATACCCCTCAGCTGGCACAGGCGCTGAAAAACTGCAGTGTACCGGTGGTGGTCACAGGCCAGCGTTTTCCGGACGTGGCCTGCGTGTACAACGACGACCATACCGCCGCCCGGGAGCTGACCCAGCGGATGCTGGAGCATGGCCGCAGAAGGATCGTTTATATTGGCGGCTCCGAACGGGACGACGCCACCGGCATCCAGCGCAGGGAAGGCGTGCAGGATGCCTTGAGGGACGCAGGGCTGGATGGCGACCAGCTGCCCCGCATCTGCTGCAATGCATTCACTGTGGAAGAGGGGCAACGCTGTATGCAGGAGCTGCTGACCCGCTGCCCGTTTCTGGATGGTGTGGTCTGCGTGACCGATACGGTGGCCTTTGGCGCCATGCATGCGCTCAAGCAGGCAGGACGGCAGATCGGACAGGATGTGGGCCTTGCAGGGATTGGCGACAGCTGGGCGGGCAGTGTGACCGACCCGGGTCTGGCTACGGTACGGTTTTATCAGAAGCAGGTGGGGCAGGAAGCCGCCCGGATCCTGCTGCAGATGCTGGAAGAGAAGGAACATGGCGGCCCGGTGCGTCAGGTGACGCTGGGGTATCAGGTAGTGGAGCGCGGTTCTCTGTAAACAGAGGGTAAGGATGATATGGATCACAGATTGATTTTTCTGGATATTGACGGTACCTTGCTGCCGCCGGGGGATATGCTGATCCCGGAAAGCACGCTGGCCGCGCTGGACAGCGCCAAAGCAAACGGGCACAAGCTGTTTTTGTGCACCGGCCGCAACCACCGCATGACCGAGCCGCTGCTGCGCCACAGCTGCTTTGCGGGTGCGGTGTGCAGTGCAGGCGGTTATGTGCTGTGCGATGGCAAGACTCTGGTGGATATCCCCATGGAGCCGCAGCAGGCCGAAGGCGTGCGCGCGGCGCTGGAACGCCATGGCGTGGAGTGTACGCTGGAAGCCCGGGATGCCACTTTTGGCGGTGCCAAGATGGTGCAAAGGTGGAGTTTTATCCACCAAAAGAAGGGCGCACCGCTGAACAGCGAAGCAGAACGCTGGCGCAAAGCCATGGAAGAGGGCATGTCCATCCTGCCGCTTTCCGATTACAAAGGGGAACCGCTGTATAAGATCGTATTCATTGCCGACCACGAAAGCGACCTTGCCGAGGCAAAGCGGCTCTATGCGGATCAGTTCGTGTTCTGCGAGAGCAAGCTGGACAGCCTGACCGATGGCTTTGTGAATGGTGAGCTCATCAACCGCAAATTTAATAAGGGCACCGGCATCAAGGCCATCTGTGACCATCTGGGCTGTACGCTGGCAGATACCATTGGATTTGGCGACAGCGATAACGACCTGCAGATGACCGATGTGGCAGGCATCAGCGTGTGTATGGCCAATGGCTCTGAAACACTGAAAAAGCGCTGTGACCGCATTGCGCCCTCAGTATATGAGGACGGCATTGCAAAGGAGTTCAAGGCGCTTGGCCTGATCTGAACAAAAACAACAAAGGCTGCGGCAGGGATAAGACCCGGGCCGCAGCCTTTGTTCTGCCGCATCGCCGGAGCACAATAAAATAATTTTACAAATCGGAAAAATGTGGTAGAATAAAACAAAGCGCCGGAGAGCCATCCGGCAAAAAGGGAGGAATTATCATGCATTCCGTTCTGGAAGTATGTGTGGACAGCACCGCCAGTGCGCTGGCGGCAAAGCGTGGCGGTGCCGACCGGCTGGAACTGTGTGCCGACCTCATCGTTGGCGGTACAACGCCCAGCCTGACGCTGGTGCGGCAGGTCAAGGCAGAGACCGGCCTGCCGGTGAGGGCGCTGCTGCGGCCCCGCTTTGGCGATTTCTGCTATGACAGCTATGAGCTTGCCCAGATGGAACAGCTGGCCGCAGAGCTGGTGGAAGCCGGGGCAGACGGTATCGTGACCGGTGTGCTGACCCCGGAGGGTGCGCTGGATGCAGGAGCCATGCAGCCCATCTATGCGGCGGCACGCAAGGCAGCAGAGAAGGCGGGCCGTCCGGTGGCGTGTACCCTGCACCGCGCTTTTGACGTCTGCGCGGACCCCTTTGCTGCGCTGGAAACAGCCCGGGAGATGGGCCTTTGTACCATCCTCACCAGCGGACAGGCGGCCAGCGCGCCGCAGGGCGCTGCACTGCTGCGGCAGCTGACAGAGCGTGCAGGGAAGGATGTGGAGATTCTGGCAGGTGCCGGGGTCTCGGCACAGAACATCCCGGTGCTGGCCGCGCAGACCGGTGTGCGGGCATTTCACCTTTCCGGCAAACAGGTGCTGCAAAGCCGCATGACCTTCCGGCGCGAGGGCGTGCCCATGGGTCTGCCCGGCTTTTCGGAGTTTGAGGTGTGGCAGACCAACGAAGCAAACATCCGTGCTGCACGGCAGGCATTGGATAGCCTTTAAAAACCGAATAAAACGAAAGCGCTCTCCCAACGGAAACCCGGTGGGAGAGCGCTTTTTTATGATGATGAATTTGAAGGGTGAAGATAGCTTAGTAATGCAGCTCGTCGCCGGTCAATGCTTCCAGCACCGGCAGCATGGCAGCGGCTTCGGCTTTGGCAGCGGGCAGGTCCATGTCGCGGTAGTTGCCGCACTCCACTTCGCTGGCACCGGGCACTGCGCCCTCAAAGCCAGCCATGAAGCGGAAGGACTCCACCGTCAGCTCCAGAGCCTCGGCGGGGGTCAGGCCGCGGGTGAGCAGGTAGAAGCCGGTGCGGCAGCCCATGGGGCCAACGTAGATCACGCTGTCTTTAAAGGCGCTGTTGCGCGCATAGGTGGCAAACAGATGCTCCAACGTGTGGGCGGCACCGGTGGTCAGGTAGTCGCCGTGATTGGGCTTTTTCATGCGGATGTCCCAGGTGAGAACATCGCCGTCCTGACGGCTCAGATACATGCCGCGGTCCAGCTTGGTATGGTCAACACAGAAGCTTGCAATGCGTTCCATGAGTTTTTCTCCTTTGGCTTATGCCTGCAGGCGCTGCACGCTGCCGTGCGCGCAGTCCACAGCGACCATCAGGCCGTCACGGATGTGGCTGGTGGCACCGGCAGCACCCACGACGGTGGGCTTGAGCAGGGCCTTGCCGGCAATGGCGGCATGGCTGTTCAGGCCCGGCTCTTCCACCACCAGAGCGGCAGCGTCGCGCACATAACTCAGCATTTCGTTGCTGGTAGCGGGGACCACCAGCACCATGCCGGGCTTGAACTTTGCACGCACCTCTTCCAGAGTGCGGCAGACGCAGGCCTTGCCGGTGGCGCTGGTCACATCGGCATTTTCGCGGCCAACGCCCACGCCGGTAGCCAGACAGTTGCCCACCATGTGGATCTTGATCATGTTGGTGGTGCCGGACACGCCCACGGGCACGCCTGCGGTCACGACTGCCAGCTCACCGTTGTGCAGGTAGCCGTTTTCCTTGGCCAGAGAGGTGGACATTTCGATCAGCTCATCGGTGCTGTGTGCCAGAGGCATCATCAGCGGGGTGATGCCCCAGCTCAGGGCCAGCTGACGCTGTACCTGTTCCTTCATCACGCAGGCGATAATGGGCTGCTCCGGGCGGTACTTGCTCAGCAGACGGGCGGTGTTGCCGGACTCGGAAACGGTGACGATGGCTGCGGCGTTCACGTCCTTGGCGGTCAGGCAGGCAGCGTGTGCAGTGGCATCGCTCACGCTGATCTTGCCGGTGTTCTCGGTGAGGGGGACAAAGCGGGCGTGGTTCTCCTGCTCGGTGCGCTCAGCAATGGCAGACATGGTCTTGAGAGCATCCACCGGATAAGCACCGGCAGCAGTCTCGCCGGAAAGCATGATGGCAGAGGTGCCGTCATAGATGGCATTTGCCACGTCGGAGATCTCGGCACGGGTGGGGCGGGGGTTCACGATCATGCTGTCCAGCATCTGGGTAGCGGTGACGATGGGCTTGCCAAAGGAGAAGGAGCGCTCGATGATGTTCTTCTGGATGCCGGGCAGCTCGGTAAAGTCGATCTCAACGCCCAGATCGCCGCGGGCCACCATGACGGCATCGGCAGCAGCCAGAATGCTGTCGATGTTGTTCACGCCCTCACGGTTCTCGATCTTGGCGATGATGCGGATGTCGGAATCGTACTCGTTGAGCAGGTTGCGGATGTCGTACACATCCTGCGCAGTGCGCACGAAGGAAGCAGCGATGAAGTCGAAGCCCTGCTGTGCGCCGAAGATGATGTCATCGCGGTCGCGCTGGCTCATATACGGCATGGACAGGTGCACGCCGGGTACATTGACGCCCTTCTTGTTCTTGATCTTGCCGCTGTTCAGTACCTTGCAGACGATGTCCGTATCGTTCACGGTGACGATCTGCAGCTTGATCAGGCCGTCGTCCAGCATGATGGTGCCGCCGGGCTGCACGTCCTGCGGCAGGTCCTTATAGGTAATGGAGCAGATCTCCTTGGTGCCCTCCACATCCCGGGTGGTCAGGGTGAAGGTCTGGCCTGCTTCCAGCATTTCGGTGCCGTTCTTGAAGTCCTTCAGGCGGATCTCGGGGCCCTTGGTGTCCAGCAGGGCAGCGACCGGCTTGCCCAGCTCTTCACGGATGGCCTTCAGCTTTTCAAAGCGGCCCAGATGTTCCTCGTGAGAGCCGTGGGAAAAATTAAAACGGGCAACATTCATGCCGTTGGCGACCAGCTCGCGCAGAACGCCTTCCTGATCGGTGGACGGGCCCAGAGTGCAGATGATCTTTGTTTTTCTCATATACTTTTACTACCTCCAACTACTACTTCACATTCTCTATTTTGCGGCAGGCTGTCCGCTGTCATACAGACAGCTGCGCGCGGCCAACGGGAAAAATCCCGTGCTGTGGTACAAAAGCGGAAAAATCCTGTGGTTCAAAACTTTTCCACCTATTATTATATCCGCTGGGATACAATAGGGCAAGGAAAACTTTGCGCTATGGCTGAATTTTTTAGGCGGTCAAGAAATCTTTGCTGCGGAATGACGTATTTACGCTCAAAAATGAAAAAACGCCCGGTCGGTTCGTGAACAAAATGACGAACATTTTGGTGAAAATGACGGATATTTGCGAGAGGGCGAAAAAGCTTGCATCCGGTGCGGGATTTGCTTATAATGATAAGTAAAGATAGTATCACTTATCCGGGGCATGCTCCGGAGGAAATGGAGAAAAAACGATATGGAGAAGCGTGTTTTTCTGATCGTCCTTGACAGCTTTGGAATCGGTGCAGAGCCGGATGCCGCCGCCTTTGGCGACGAGGGCACCAACACCCTGGGCGCCATTGCAAAGCACCCCAACTTCAACTGCCCCAACCTGCGCAGACTGGGCATGTTCAACATCGATGGCGTCACGGCAGGCGAAAAGACCGATGCACCCATCGGCTCCTTTGCCCGCCTGCAGGAGCAGAGCATGGGCAAGGATACCACCATCGGTCACTGGGAGATCGCGGGCGTTGTCAGCCCCAAACCGCTGCCCACCTTTCCGGAGGGCTTCCCGGAGGCGCTCATCCACGAGTTTGAGGAAAAGACCGGCCACAAGGTGCTGTGCAACAAGCCCTATTCCGGTACGCAGGTGCTGAAGGATTACGGCGAGCAGGCCATGAAAGAAAACGCCCTTATCGTCTACACCAGTGCCGACAGCGTATTTCAGGTGGCCGCCAACGAAGAGCTGGTGCCGGTGCATGAGCTTTACCGCTACTGCGAGATCGCCCGCGAAATGCTCAAGGGCGAGTACGGCGTGGGCCGCGTGATCGCACGCCCCTTCCTGGGCCATACTGCCGACACCTTCTACCGCACCACCAACCGCCACGATCTGAGCCTGAAGCCACCCCGCGCCACCATGCTGGATCTGCTGAAGGACGCGGGCAGGGATGTCATCGCCGTGGGCAAGATCTTCGATATCTTTGACGGCGAGGGCGTGACCGAGAAGATCAAGACCACCGGCAATACCAATGGCATCGCCTTCACCAAGGCACTGCAGACCCGCGACTTTGAGGGCCTTGCCTTTGTAAATCTGGTGGACTTCGATATGCTCTACGGCCACCGCCGTGATGTGGCGGGCTATGCCGCCGCTGCTACGGAGTTCGACAGGTTCGTGGCAGACTTCATCCCCGGAATGCGGGAGGGCGATCTCCTGATGGTCACGGCTGACCACGGCTGCGATCCGTCCTATACCAAGACCACCGACCATACCCGCGAGTATGTGCCGTACCTGATCTGCGGCAAGGGCGTGAAGCCCGGCGTTGACCTTGGCACCCGTCTGTGCTTTGGCACCATCGCCCGGACCATCTGCGAGTATCTGGATGTGGATGCTTCCAGTCTGGATGGCAAGAGCGTCTGGAATGAGATCAAAGCGTAATGATTTTATAGAATGAGAATGCCGCCTGCATTGGTTCAAGATGCAGGCGGCATTTTTATGCGGTTTATCGGCACGGCCTTTCTGGTGAAAAAGCAAAACAGGAAATGACCGCAGTCGTTTCCTGTTTTGCAAATAAAATAATATTTCCGCTATAGAGTCCGGAGCTTGCGCAGAGGAGATTTCAAATCGTCAGGCCGCGTCGTTCTGCTGAGATGCAGCATCCTGAATGGCACCCCAGATGGAGGAAGCCGCATTGTAGATGGACGATGCAGCCTGTTCCACCTCTTCCTGCGTGGGCAGGGAGATAGACGGGGCTTCGGCAGGTGTGTCCCCGCCCGTCTCGCCCTCAGCGGGAGCTTCCGGCTCCGGCGTCTGGGTGTCGGCAGGCTGCTCTGCATCTGCAGGCTGGTCGGCCGGGACGGTCTCTTCCGGCACGCTCTCGGCGGGCACTTCCTCGGGAACGCTCTCGGCAGGCACCTCCGAAACAGCGGCGTTCGGGTCGGTGGTGGGGGTGAACACCTCGGTCTTTTCCGGCTTCTGGGTGGTGTCGGCAACGGTGCCCTCACCGCCCAGCACGGACGCGAGCATTTCCCTGGCCTTGCTTACAGAAGAATCGTCCGGCTTCATGACGTAGAGCTTCTGTCCCTTGGCAGAGTAGCACTTGGTGCTGCTGGAGCTTGTGCCGGTGACGGTATAGCTTTCAATATCCCACTCGGCAAAGTCGCTCAGCTGCATCCGCACCAGCGCACTGATCTGATCCTGTGAAAAGCTGGTCACAAAGCAGTCGGAGGCGGCATCCATGATCTTGGAAAAGCCCATCAGCAGGGCAGGGGACTTGATCTTGTTCAGCATGGCATCGATCACCTTCATCTGGTTGATGCCGCGCTGGATATCGCCGGACGCAAAGGCGTGGCGTTCGCGGGCAAAGGCCAGTGCGGACTTACCGTCCAGATGGTTCCAGCCTTCCACAAAGGTGGTGGGATCGTAGTATCCGGGGCTGCCCACCGAGGTGAACGCCTGATCGGAGTAGACATCCACACCGCCCAGCGCATCGATGATGCTGATGAAACCTGCAAAGTTGATGCGGATGTAATGATCCACGTTGACGCCGTACAGGTTGCCCAGCGTTTCCATGCTGGTCTCCACGCCGTACAGACCGGCATGGGTCAGCTTGTCCTTGCTGCTGGTACCGGCAAGGTCTACGTAATAGTCGCGGGGCGTATTGACGAGGGCCACCCGCTTGGTGACAGGATTCACGGCAGCAAGGATGTTCACGTCGCTGCGGGCATTTTCAGTCAGCTCGCCGCGGGTATCCACACCGCTGAGGTAGATCACAAAGGGCTCTTTGGTGATCTTGTTGGCCTCGGCACCGGTGAGCAGGCCGGAGGTCATGCTGCCCAGAGCGGAAAGGCCCTGCTGAGCCCAGAAGCAGCCCAGCGCCATGGCGGCGCACAGGAATACCGAGAACACCCGGGCCACCTTGCCGGGAACGTTGTACTCCTGACAGCGCTTTACCAGCAGCCACAGCAGCGCCAGCAGCGCGGCCAGAATGACCAGATACAGAACCGGAAGCATCTGGGTGCGCCACAGCTGCACCAGAGCCAGAACACTTAAAAGGCCTTGTAAGATCAGCAAAATATTCCCCCATTTGGAAGGTACGGCCACGGCTCCGTCCACGGGCGGATGCGCCTGCGGCGGTACCGGTGCATCGTGATGCTTGTGCGTGGGCTTCTGGGCAGAAGGACGCTTGGGCGGCGGGGTCTGCGGCGGTTCCGGAGGAGTCTCGGAAAAGAACGCCGAGCTGTCCACCTCAATGGGCGCAGTATCCTCAGAGCCTTCCTTGCGGCTGATGTGCCGCAGAGAACGGCGGTCTTCGTGGGAACGATCGTTTTCATCCATCATTCAAAACCACTCCTTTTTGTCAGGAAACAGGTACAATGGTCAGCACTGCACGGGCCGGAAGGCAGGTGGCAGTCTGATCCTCGTTGGAAAGCCAGCCAAAGCCTTCGCAGATGTGATCCGGGCAGGGCGAATCCACGAACCGGGCTGCACCGTCCTTGATCTGGATGTGGACGGTATAGTAACCGGTATCCACATCATAAGTCTCATCCACGTCCAGCGGCAGGTTCATGGTGGTGTTGTTGTCGCCGTAGATCAGCTCGGCCCGCAGTCCGGAGCCGGAAGCGTGCACGCGGCGTACCACCAGCAGCACAGCGGCAATGGCCAGAATGACCACGGCAAACAGAATGTTGGTAAGCAGCTTTTTGTTTTTCATGCGTTAATCCTTGATCTGTAATTGTTCCAGCTCAGCCAGCCACAGTGCGGCACAGGCATCGCTGGGCATCCGCCAGTCGCCGCGGGGCGAAAGGGTCACGCTGCCCACCTTGGGGCCGTCGGGCAGGCAGCTGCGCTTGAACTGCTGGGCAAAGAACCGCCAGTAGAAATTGCGCAGCCACTTGTACAGCACACTGTCCGGGTACTCCGGCCGGCCTGCGAATGCAGCCTTTGCCAGCCGGAAGATCTTGGCCGGGCCAAAGCCGAAGCGCAGCACCTGATACAGGTAGAAATCGTGCAGCTCATAGGGACCCACAAGGTCCTCGGTCTTCTGTGCGATCTCGCCGTCCTTGGCGGGCAGCAGCTCCGGGGAAACAGGGGTATCCAGAATATCCAGCAGCACCGTGCGCAGGGCATCGGTGGCGGCAATGTCGGCTTCGTAGCGCACAAGGTGGCGCACCAGCGTTTTGGGCACACCGGCGTTGACGCCGTACATGCTCATGTGGTCGCCGTTGTAGGTGGCCCAGCCCAGTGCCAGCTCCGAAAGGTCGCCGGTGCCCACCACGAGACCGCCGGTGCGGTTGGCGGTGTCCATCAGCTCCAACGTGCGCACGCGGGCCTGTCCGTTTTCAAAGGTGACGTCCAGCACGCTCTCATCCTGACCGATGTCCGCAAAATGGCTGTGCACCGTGTTGGCGATATCGATCTCCTTAAAGGAGACCTGCAGCTCATCGCACAGGATCTCTGCATTGCTGCGGGTGCGCTTTGTGGTGCCGAAGCAGGGCATGGTCACAGCCAGCACATCCCGGGCGGGGCGGCCCAGTTGCTTCATGGCACGCACGGCCACCAGCAGCGCAAGACAGCTGTCCAACCCGCCGGAAATGCCGATGACCGCCGTTTTGGCGTGGGCATGATCCAGCCGCTTGGCAAGGCCGTCCGCCTGCATCTTCAAAATAAGCTCACAGCGTTCAGCGCGGCGCTTGGGGTCCCCGGGCACAAAGGGCGCGGGATCGATCCAGCGGGTCAGCACGGTCTCCACCGGCTCCAGATCGAACTCCACGGTCTGGTAGCCCTCACCGGCCGGCTCAAAGCTGGTGTTGCGGGCACGCTCGGCTTCCATGCGCTGGCAGTCGATCTCGGTCTCGGCACAGCCGCCGTCAAAGGGGGCGTTCTCAGAGAGGACGGTGCCGTTCTCGGCAATGAGGTCATGTCCGGCAAACACCATGTCCTGTGTGCTCTCACCGTGCCCGGCGGAAGCATAAAGGTAGCCGCACAGCAGGCGGGCAGACTGGTTGGACACCAGCGCCCGGCGGTACTCGGCCTTGCCAACGGTCTCATCGCTGGCGGAAAGATTTGCGATCACGGTCGCACCGGCCAGCGCATGGAAGGTGGAGGGCGGCAGGGCGCTCCACAGATCTTCGCAGATCTCCACACCCAGCACAAAGCTGGGCATCTGGCGGCAGCGGAACAGCAGGGAGGTGCCAAAGGGCACCTGCTGACCGCACACCTCCGTCAGCTCCACCTCGGTGCTGCCCGGGGTGAACTGGCGCTTTTCGTAGAACTCGCCGTAGTTGGGCAGATAGGTCTTGGGCACAAGGCCCAGGATCCTGCCATGGCACAGCACGGCGGCGCAGTTGTACAGCTTGCCGTGCACCAGCAGCGGCAGGCCGACCAGAGCCACCACGTCCAGCTCCTGCGTTTCAGCCAGCAGGGCGCTCAAAGCGTCCAGCGCGCCGGTCTGCAGAGTACGCTGCAGAAACAGGTCGCCGCAGGTATAGCCGGTCAGGCAGAACTCGGGGAACACGGCCAGCTTCACGCCGCGGGCTGCGGCCTTGCGCAGAGCCTCGGTGATCTGCCGGACGTTATAGGCGCAGTCGGCCACCCGCAGTGCGGGAGAAAGGGCGGCTGTTTTCAAAAAACCATCTTTCATCGGAGGTTTTCACATCCTGTCTTTCTTAGTTGACTGCAATTTCCTGCAGTGCACATAGTATACCACAAACAGACCCAAACGGGAAGTAAAAGAACAATGACAAAAACAAAACAGCATCGCTCGCTCCCGACGGAGAAGGCGGGAAGGACAAAAAATAAAAAATCCCACACAAAAATGTGCGGGAAGCAAAAACTGAGAAATGGAAAACGAGATAGACCGTAAGCCGGGTTCTGTATTAAACGACGATCTGTCTAGACCTGCCATTGCTGACAGGTTCGTGCCGCCTTCGGGACACGCGAGCAGCGCTGTACGTCCCATATAGGCGTTGCT
>OAVJ01000446.1_pt1 | contig 25837 bp, 28 predicted proteins | sample 1516901 | NCBI WGS metagenome assembly OAVJ01 (sample SAMEA2580073, study PRJEB22360) | human gut metagenome | biome: human gut; feature: human-associated habitat; material: faeces | place: Denmark | collected 2008/2010 | reverse complement strand
ATTATGCCCTTCTAGGGCTTACTCAAGCCACCGGCTCAGCCGGTGGTTTTGACTTTAGTTCAGATGAATCGGCAAAAGCCCAGCCAGCAGCCCAGCAGGAAGAAGAGCAACACTTTACCCAGCACCGGCAGCCACAGGCACTTGCACAGGGCCGTATCCCACCGGTGGATGTTCTGCTTGGGGCAGGTGCCAACGCAGGCTTCACAGGCGATGCATTCCCCGCTGCGCAGGCTGTTTTCCTCCAGCTTCAGGCACACCGGGCACTGCTGCTTGCAGGCATTGCAGCCCGGAATGCAGCCGTTGCTCTGCCGGTGCAGCCGCGCAAATGGCAGCACCGGCAGCAAGGCGAACACCGCTCCCATGGGGCAGAGGAACTGACAGAAGAACCGGGGCTGCACCGCCATACCCAGCAAAATGAGCACAAGCAGCCCGATGCCCACACCAAAGCCCTCCGGCGGCAGATGCAGAGCCGTCAGGCGGGAAAACACCTCCCACGGGCTTGCGCCGGTCAGCATCTTTTCCTGCCGGGTCACATACAGTGCTACCAGCCATGCCAGCAGCAGATATTTGACCTTCTGCCCCAAAAGCACCACCCGCTCCGGCAGACGGAGCTGCTTTTTGCGGTGGAACAGCTTTTTCTGAATAAGCCCGGAAAGCGCCCAGACGGCATCGCCCAAGCTGCCGAAGGCGCAGGCGTACCCACAGAAAAAACGGTCGAAAAGCAGGGTGAAGCCGCACAGCCCCAGCAGGGAAAGTGTGAAGCTGTCCACAGAGAGCACCTCGCCTGCACCGATGTGCAGAAAGATCTGTTTTACCCCGGAAAACCCGGCCACGAATGCGCCCGGCATGGACACAAAGAAGAACAACTGCACTCCGGTGCGCAGCCATGTACGGCGCTTTTTGTCCCGCTGACGCTGCTGCGCCGCTGTTAAAGGCTTTGCCTGTGTTTTTTCCATCATCCTGCCGCCTTTCCCAGTGCGTTCTCTACCGCACCGATAAGTCCTTCTGCCGTGAGGGTAGCGCCGGAAACGGTATCCACCTCAGCAGACTGCACTGCCAGAATCTCGTCCAGCAAAGGCAGCGCCTGCTTATAGTAGGGCTTATCCTCGCCGGAAGCATCCAGCACCGCAATATCGGTCATTTTTCCGTTCTGGATAGTCACCGACACCCGAATGACATCGCCAAAACCATAGGCGCTGCCCTCATAGATGCCGTCCCGGTAGCCGCTCTGCTCTGCCTGTGCTGCGCTCTGCGCCTGCAAAACGGAAGCATTGTAGGCTTCAACTTCGGCAATTTCCTGCTTGCGCTGGCTTACCGCTGCCGCCCGGATCAGCGCCACCTGCTGGTATTGCCACAGTACCCCCAAAATTAGCAGCAGGTTCACCGCCCGGAGGAGAAAATTTTTGTATTTCATTCTGCTGCTTCTTCCGTTTCAGATTCAATCCCGGTCTCTTCCGGCGGCAGTGCCGGCTCGGATGTCGGTAGCACTTCCTCAGAAGATGCCGGTTCCGGTTCAGAGGATGCCGGTGCATCTGCCGGGAAAAGCTGCTGCCATACTTCCTTGAGCCACACGGGAACGGCGCTCTTTTCCTCCGGCTGCACCACCTCCACGGTGGGCGCGGTGGCCGGCGTTTCCTCAGGTTCCGGTGCTTCGGACGGCGCGGCTTCTTCTGCCGTCTCTTCCGATGCAGTCTGCTCCGGTGCGGTTTCCTCTGCCGGGGCAACAGCCGCCTTTGCCAGTGCCAGCTTGACTGCGTTCAGAATTCCGGTGGAGGAGTAGGTCGCGCCGGAAACAGCATCCACATTGGGGCTTTGTCCCTCCAGAATGGCGGGGATGACCTGTTTTGCCCGGGAGAGATATTCCTCCTCGTCCTCGGCGCTCAGGATCGTGATATCGGTAATTTTATCCTCTGCCACCGTGACCTGCACTGTGATCTGCCCCTCAAAGCCCGTGGCTTCGGCAGTGTAGATGCCGTCCAAGTAGATGGAGGGAGCCGTAAATTCCTCCACCACAAGCGTTGCAGCGGGCTTTGGCTGGGGCGGCAGGGGATTGCTGACCACCTCGCCGGTCAGGGCGTTCTGCACCGCGCCCAGAATGCCCCGGCTGGTGTAGGTGGCCTCGGAAACGGCATCCACCTCCCAGCTCTGAGTCTCCACCACGGTGGTCAAAAGCCGCTTGGCACGCCGCAGAAACTGCTTGGTCTCGTGGGATGCGTCCAAAATCTCCACCTCTGTGATGCTGCCGTTTTCCATGGTGACCTGTACTCGGACGGCACCGCCGTAACCCCGGGAAGAGCCGACGTAAACGCCGTCGGCATAGGGCAGCTTGGGCAGGGTTTCTTCCTCCGCTTCGGAGGAAGCGGCTTCCACAGGCTGCTCCACCACGGTTGTCAGCTTTTCCGGCACGGCGGCCAGCACCGGAACGGTGCGGGGCAGGGCAAAAAGTACAGCTGCCGCTACCGCCACCGTCGGGAGAAGCTGCACCAGCGGCAGCAGTGTATGGCATCGTTTTTTGTTCATTCCAACTCCTCCTGACACGGAAAAGCAAGGCCGCCTGATGCCAAGCGACCTTGCCGTTTTGTGTTATATTTTACAATAAATCAGGCAGTTTCCCGTGTATTCACAGCGCCACATTGACCGGCAGGACATACACGCCGTCGGCGGCGTAGAAGGTGATCTGAGTAATCGTCTTGCCGATGATGGATGCAAAGTAAGGATCATCGGCATTGAAGCCCAGCTTGGTACCATGCCAGATGTTGGTCACATGATGCAGGCCGTACTCACTGCCATCGGCGGTGGTCAGAACTACGCCGTAGACCTTGTTGGCCTTGTAGTCCAGATCAAAACCGGAGATTTTCATCTCGTAGGTGGTGTGGTGACCGTTGGTATTCAGCTCCACAGTGGTGCCCTCTACGGTGGTCTCGGTGGCGTGGACCTTGCCAAACTCCCACTTGCCGCTCAGCAGGTTATACCATGCGGTGATGTAGTAGGCAGGGGTCTCACTGAGCTTGTAGTAAGCGTAGCTCTCGTTCTCAAACAAGGCATCTGCGCCGGTGTAGGTGGTGGTGGATTCCTTGCCCTTCAGGGTAACGGTAATGTCGTAGCTATCAGCATCGGTGACCTGCTTTGCATTCTTCAGCGCCCACGGGGTCAGCACCTTGACCGGGAAGGAAACGCCGGTGATGTCGGTGCCATCTGCGTTGACGTGGTAGGAACCGGCGGCAAGGTTGCCTGCACGGGTCTTGTTCTTGGTGGCGCTGGTCACAGCGTCGATCTCAGATGCGTTGTCCACACCGGCAGCCTTGTAGAAGTCGGCGTAGGGGATGTTCATCTGGACATAGCTGGAGGTCAGGCAGTTTTCCTGTTCCACCTCTTCCGCAGCGAAGGCCGGGACTGCCACAGCGCATACCAGCATAGCGGCCGCAAGTGCACCTGCAAATACTTTTTTTAATCTCATGGTAACACACCTCTATCTCAGTTTTGAAAAAATAGTTAGCATTGTCTAACAATTGATGCAAAAAAATGCAGGGAAAAACCCCCTCAGATGGTTAGGCAAAACAAATTCACGAAGTAAAAATAGCACTCCCACCGGGCGTTGTCAAGTAGAAACCGGAAAGTTTGCAGAGGTGAATTTTTCGATGCAGGAAACGATCTGCATCCTCTATACCGCAAAACCCTTGACCTTTTTGCCGGAGCGCAGTATACTGCTTGTGTAGTTAGTTATATTTAACCGCAGGAGGTACTACATGATACAAGACGCATTCTGGGGGATCTTGATCCCCTTTCTGGGCACAAGCCTTGGGGCGGGCTGTGTGTTCTTTTTGAAAAACTCTCTGCGTGACGGCATCCAGCGGGCGTTGACCGGCTTTGCCGCCGGAGTGATGGTGGCGGCATCGGTATGGAGCTTGCTGATCCCGGCTATGGAGCAGGCCGCAGATCTGGGCAGGCTGGCATTTTTCCCGGCGGCGGTGGGTTTCTGGCTGGGCATCCTGTTTTTGCTGCTGCTGGACCATCTCATCCCGCATCTGCACCAGAACAGCTTGCAGGCTGAAGGCCCCAAAAGCCAGCTCCAGCGCACCACCATGATGGTTCTGGCGGTGACGCTGCACAACATCCCGGAGGGCATGGCGGTAGGCGTGGTCTATGCCGGATACCTTGCCGGAACGGCTCAGATCACCGCCGCCGGGGCGCTGGCACTTTCCCTTGGCATTGCCATTCAGAACTTTCCGGAGGGGGCCATCATCTCCATGCCCCTGCGGGCGGAAGGAATGAAAAAAGGCCGGGCGTTCTGGGGCGGCGTGCTGTCCGGCATCGTAGAGCCCATCGGGGCAGTGCTGACGATTCTGGCAGCAGGCATCGTGGTGCCTGCTTTGCCCTATCTGCTCAGCTTTGCTGCCGGAGCCATGCTGTATGTGGTGGTGGAGGAACTGATCCCGGAAATGTCGCAGGGACAGCACTCCAACGTTGGCACGGTATTTTTCGCGGTGGGCTTCAGCGTGATGATGGTGCTGGATGTGGCACTGGGGTGACGGTTGGGGGTTCCCGAAAGAGAAATCTCTTTCGGAAAATGCCTAAACTTCTTGACAGAGGAGACGGCAGGGCGTATTATTTTGGCAGAAGGACCGCTGAGAAGCGGCTTTTTATAGAATGAAAAGTTAGCTTTATCTAACTTTCAGCACGAGGAATTGCTGGCCTGTCACCCGGAGCAGTGGGCGCATCTGGTCAAAAGCATTGCATTGTGAACGGTAAATAGAAAGAGGGTGGCGTTATGTCCTTTTTTGAAAACACCCGAAAGCCCGTAGGCCTTGGCGGGAAGATCATGGTTGCTATGATGAACTTTGGACACAGCGCAATGGCAGAATGGGGGCTGCGCTTTTTAAAGCCTGCCCCGGATGCCATGGTGCTGGACTGCGGCTGCGGCGGTGGAGCGAACATTAAAACGCTGTTGAAACTGTGCCCCAACGGCAAGGTGCAGGGCATCGACTACTCAGCCGTCAGCGTGGAAAAAGCGCGAAAAGTCAATGCCAGAGCCATTGCGGCAGGACGGTGTGCTGTGCAGCAGGCAAGTGTGGCAGAACTGCCGTTTGAAGCGGAGCAGTTTGATGTGGTGACCGCCTTTGAAACGGTCTACTTCTGGCCGGAGCTTGCGCAGAATTTCAGAGAGGTCTATCGGGTGCTGAAGCCCGGCGGAATCTTTTTCATCTGTAACGAAGCGAACGGCGATACGGACAAGGACAAGAAGTGGACGGAGATCATCGGCGGCATGACCATCTATACGGATACTGCACTGAAAGAGTATCTGGAAAAAGCAGGATTTTGTAAGATCCAAAGCCACAAAAACAAAAAGGGCTGGCTGTGCGTTACGGCGCAAAAGCGGTGAAATAGTGTAAGGAGGACGGAGCTATTCACACCGCCCTATGAGACGGCCTTCAGCTTGAAAAAACGGCTGGAGAAACGGTACGCAACCGTAACACTTGGAACAGTGAAGAGCATGGCATGGTTTGCCTGCCGGAAAGCAGAATGAGGAGAACAGGGATGGTTTTACAAACGATTCTGGAAGGTCTTGGGTTGGTGGCTTTGCTGGTTCTTGTCTGTGCTGTGGGCATCTGCAAAGGGGCTGTTGGGATGGTGCATCTTTACAGCCCGGCGGTGCTGGCAGCAATGATGACTATTTTTACTCACTGAGGGAGGAACCTATGAAATACAAAATCGAGAAAAACACCGTGCAGGAGACGCTGGTCATTCCGCTGTATGGCAGGAAGATGTGTTCTGAGCTGTATCCGAACCTCTACCGGGATGAGAGGGCCATCCGGCTGATGAAGGAGATCGACTACGACTTTTCGGTGCTGGAGAAGAAGTCGGGCAGCCTCATGCAGCGCTTTGGATTTCTGGAGGCCGCCATGCGGCAGAATGACCTTGCCTTTGAGGTGCAGGCGTACCTGAAAAACCACCCCTGCGCGGCAGTGGTCAATCTGGGTTGCGGGCTGGATAACACCGGCAGAGCCTGCGACAACGGCAGATGCAAGATCTACAATCTGGACTTCCCCGATGTCATTGCCTTGCGGCAGCAGCTGCTGCCCGCCGGGGAGCGGGAGCAAAACATCCCCTGCGACCTGAAAGACCCCGCATGGTTTGACCGTATCGATGCCACCGGCGGGGCGGTGTTCTTTGCCTCCGGGGTGTTCTATTACTTCCTGACGGAGCAGGTTCGGGAACTGGTGCAGGGGATGGCGGACGCTTTCCCCGGCGGAGTGCTGGTCTTTGATGCCGCCAACCGTACGGCGGTGAAGATGATCGCCAAAACGTGGCTCAGGACGGCGAAAATCAAGGATGTGGGAGCATATTTCGCGGTTTCGGATGCGAAAAGCGAGCTTTCCCCATGGGACAGCCGTTTGCAAGTGTCCAGCCGGGGCTATATGCTGGGGTACAACGATTTGAAAGATCCTTCTGTCAGCGGCTTTTTCCGGTTTCTTGCAAGGGTCGGGGACAACGGGATGAAAATGCAGATCGTGAAGATCGGATTTGGAGACAGACAATGAAATATGCCGGGATGCCCATGGGGATGTGGATGCTGTTTGCCGGTTCCTTTCAAAAGCAGCTGACCGCTTACGATTTGAGCCTTGTAGTGGTTGTTTTGCAAAATTTTTATTCTTTACTTGATAACTGCATACGATAAAACCAAAGGGAGTTCTGCCCGGACCTTCGTCCGTGACAGAACTCCCTTTTTGCTTCATAAACCTCAGCGCGAAGTGGGTGGTGGTTTGCCGGGCAGCAGGGAAAAAGACGTTCATAGCGCTGCCGGATACCGCGCTCAGCGGAGCAAAAACCACACGCCCAGCAGAATCGCAAGGAAGATCAGGTTGGACAGGGTGAACAGCCCAAAATACTGCTTCTTCCCCTGTGGCAGCTCCCGTGCGATCTGCCGGTAGGAAATAAGACTGGCCATGGATGCGATCAAAGTGCCAAGACCACCCAGATTGGTGCCGATGATGAGGGCTTGTGTCTCTGCCGTGAAACCGGACAGCAGCAGGGCGGCGGGAACATTACTGGTGACCTGCGAAGCAAGAACCGCCACCAGAACTTCCCGGCCGGTCAGAAACTCCTGCAACCAGCCGGAAAAGGCCGGAATGCGGCCAAGATTGCCAATGAAGATGAAAAAAGCCACAAAGGTCAAAAGCAGGGAATAGTCCACCGTCCGCAAGGTGCGTGTGTCTGCAAAAAGGGCGCAGACGAGCACAGCGGCAAAGGCAATGCCATAGGGCAGCACCCGGATCACGGACAGCAGGCAAACGGCAAACAGAACCAGATACAGCAGGATGATCTTCTGATCCCCCTGAGATGCAGAAGAAACAAGCTCGTCCACGGAGAGGACGGTAGACGTTTTCCGGCAGACCAGCGCTGCCCAAGCCAACAGCAGGAGCAGAGAGACCAGTGTGTAGGGCAGCATAAGAAGCACAAATCCCCCGATGCTCATGCCACTTTTTCCGTAAAGATAGAGGTTCTGCGGGTTGCCGATGGGGGTCAGCATACTGCCAAGGTTTGCCGCAATGGTCTGCATACAGACCACCGGGATCAGAAGGGAGCGGCGGACATCCGCTCCCAGACGGCTCAGGACCACGAACGTAAAGGGAACGAAGGTCAGCAGGGAAACATCGTTGGTGATGAACATGCTTCCGAAAAAGCACAGCCCGACCAGTACCAGCGTCAGCTGAAAGGTGCTGTGGGTGCGGGACAGCAATGCCCGTCCCAGTCCATCAAAAAAGCCCTGCCGCCGCAGCCCGGCCATGACCGTCATCAGGGAAAACAGGATCGCCAGTGTGCGCAGGTCGATGTAGCCGAGATACTGCACATCCGGCGGAACAAAGAAGGCGGAGACAACGGCCAGCACAGCGGCTGCGGTGAGGACCGTTTCCTGCTGAATGAATTGTTTGAGTAGTTTCATAGAGACACATCCTTGTGGTTGTAAAGGCTGCCCTGCTGCGGTGCCGGACGGCCTTTTTTCGTATTTCAGAGTAACAGCTTCTGCAATCTTTTTTTGCAGCACCATCCTACTCCATTAGCGGGGCATCGTCAAGAGAAAACAGAAAAAATGCGATCTGAATATGAAAAAACGGATGGCTCCGCAGAACCATCCGATAAAACTGGTATCATCAGTCTTTCCGATACTTATGAGTATGCTGGAAAGCTTTTTTGACATCCGCAAAGATAGCAGAAAGCTGCCGCTTTCCAGATGAAGCGCCAGAACCAGAAACTTTGTGGCAAAAAATTGCAGAAGAGATAAAAACATGCCGACCTCTCCCCAAAGCGTCATAAACGGTTACTGTAATTTATGAAGGAGGGCTTACCTTTTTTCCTGACTGCGGGCGGCGTACATAAAGTATTTTGTTCTTCCGAAAGATATGCTATAATCATATCAGACAAAATTCCTCTCTTCAAGCGATTTCTCTGCAATTTCCCGGTGTCTCTGCTCGTATCAAAAATAAGGGACTGAATTTTAATTGTCAGAACGGAGGAACCATTATGGCAATCTTTGAAAAGACCATCCGAAACAAAAACTTTGACAAGCTGCTTCGGAAGCTGGAAAAGGAGATCCCGGACAGCAGTTGGTCTGCAGATTTAGAGGCAGGCAGTGATTTCAAAGAGGGCGATGCCCGGTGCAGTGTCCGTGTGTTTGAACGGTACAGCATGATGGGCGGCAACCGCCTGAGTCTGACGCTGACCATGTTCCAGAATGCGGACAGTCCGATCCGGCTGTCTGCCATCACCGCAGGAGGCAGTCAAGCGGTGTTCTTTAAGGTGAACACCCTCGGAGAAGAATCTTTTCTGGATGATGTAAAGGACCTGCTGGAAGAAATTTTGGAGGAATGAAATGTTTTACGCTGGATTTGATCTGTTGTTCAGCATCCTGTTTCCCATCCTGTTCCTTGTGGTTTTGTGTATGATCCTATACACCATCATCGGAAATATCAGCACATGGAATAAAAACAACCATTCGCTGCGGCTGACTGTTCCGGCAACGGTTGTGGCAAAGCGAACGGAAGTTTCTCGCCACCATACAGACAATACGATGGCGCATACGTTCACGACCTATTATGTGACCTTTCAGGTAGAGAGCGGCGACCGCATGGAGCTTACCGTAAGTGGTTCGGACTACGGAATGCTTGTGGAGGGCGACATTGGAAAGCTGAGTTTTCAGGGCACCCGCTATCTTGGGTTCGAGCGGAACTAAGCGTTCTCCTACATTATATAGTAAGGAGTACTGTATGAATGATCTGTTTATCCAAGGGCTGACCATCGACTGGAACAGAGTTCGCCCATACAATTATGTTCGTCAGATTCCTGCCATCAGCGGAATCGACACTTTTACATTCCATAAGCCCATTACGTTCTTTGTTGGCGAAAATGGAAGCGGAAAATCTACGCTTCTGGAAGCAATCGCTGTTGCTTACGGCTTCAACGCAGAGGGTGGAACGAAGAACTATTCATTTTCCACATACAACTCCCATTCGGAACTATGTGAGGCTATGACGATTTCCAAGGGGTATCGCAGACCAAAGTTCGGGTATTTTCTCCGGGCAGAGAGCTTCTACAATGTAGCCACCAAGGAAATCGACTATTCCGATGACGATCATCCCTCCAAAGGCTATCACCAAAAATCACACGGTGAAAGTTTCCTCGCCATTGCGCAGGACTACATGGGTGCAGATGGAGTCTATATTTTTGACGAGCCGGAAGCAGCTCTATCTCCGCAGCGGCAGCTCACGTTACTGATCAACATTTATCGGTGTGCCCAAGAAGGGGCGCAATTCATTATCGTATCACATTCACCCATTCTCCTCGGAATGCCTGATGCTGAAATTTTCAGCTTCGACAATGGCACGATTCATCCTTGTCAGTATGAAGATACGGACAGCTACGTTATCACCAAAACATTTGTAAATAATCGGCAGCATTTTTTGAACCAGCTTCTGAACGAAGAGCCGTAATGCCGGGAAAGGACATTCCATATGAGTGATTCTACGTTGAAAGAGCTTTGGCAGCAGGTCGCAGAAAAGAAAAGCTGTGAAGCAAAACAGAAAGAACTGACCGCCCAACGAAATGCGCTTGCTGATCGTCTGAAAAAGCTGGAAAAATCCAAGCTGGCGGAACAGGCTGACGTGGACCGTCTGGAGGGACACAGCCTTGCCGCATTTTTCTATCAGGTCATCGGAAAGATGGATGAAAAGCTGGACAAAGAACGGCAGGAAGCCTATGCAGCCCGTGTCAAGTACGATGCGGCTCTCCATGACCTTTCTTCCGTTGATGCCGACTTGGAGCAGATTCAAAATAGACTGGCACGGCTGTCCGATTGCGAAAGGCAGTATCAAGCTGCTCTTTCCGAAAAAATCAAAAGCATCAAAGCATCTACCCACCCTGCCGCACAGCAGGTTGCGGAAAGCGAAAGCCGTATTGCCGCGCTGAAAGTCCAAAAACGGGAGCTGCTGGAAGCTATCAACGCCGGAAAGACCGCCCTGCATACGGTCAATGAAGTTCTGGAAACCCTCGACAATGCCGAGGGCTGGAGTACATGGGACGTAATGGGCGGCGGTTTGATGGCCGATCTTGCCAAGTATGAGGAACTGGACAATGCACAAAAGCAGGTTGAACAGCTCCAAGTGGAACTGCGGCGGTTCAAAACCGAACTTTCCGATGTCGAGATCACCGCAGACCTTCAGGTTGCGGTAGACAGCTTTTTGAAATTTGCGGATTTCTTCTTTGATGGCCTCTTTGCAGACTGGGCGGTTCTGGACCATATCAATCAGGCACAGAGCAGAGTGGAAAACACCAAGGGTCAAATCAAGCGAGTCCTTGCACTTCTGAAAAAGATGCGCGAAGATGTTGATGTCCAGATCGCTGACGAAAAAGAAAAGCAGGAGCAGCTTGCGGTGGAAACCGAGCTGTAGGGTTGGAGTGTTCGCTTATGCGATATGCTCAATTCAATAACTCGGAAGTTATGGGAGGAAAGCTCAATGGAGGAACGGACATATCAGACCCGTTGCGGAACGATTCACTATTGGGTGAGTGTGTCAAACCCGGATACAATTACTCTTGTTTTTCTGCCGGGATTGACTGCGGATCATCGACTGTTTGATAAGCAGGCTCAGTATTTCGAGAGAAGATATAATGTTATCGTCTGGGATGCGCCGGCACATGGCTCCTCATGGCCGTTTCGATTTGATTTTGATCTGTTCGATAAGGCAAAATGGCTGAACGATATCTTAAGCCGTGAAGGAATCACAAAGCCTGTTATTATCGGGCAGTCTATGGGCGGATATGTGGGACAGGCTTATGCGCAGCTTTACCCAGACAAAATGACAGGTTTTGTCGCCATTGATTCTGCACCGCTGCAACGAAGCTATGTGACGGCAGTTGAAATCTGGCTCTTGAAACGGATGGAACCGGTATATGCTCACTATCCGTGGAAATGGCTCCTGAAATCGGGGTCGGAAGGCGTTGCCACGTCTGATTACGGTAGAAACCTCATGCGTGAAATGATGCTGACCTATGACGGCAATCAGAAACGCTATGCACAGATTGCCGGACATGGTTTTCGTATTCTGGCAGCGGCTATGGAGAAGGACCTGCCGTATGAGATCAAGTGTCCGGCGTTGCTGATATGCGGCACACAAGATCACGCGGGTTCGTGTATACGGTACAACAAAGCATGGCATCGCAATACGAATATTCCTTTGACGTGGATCGAAGGAGCAGGACACAATTCCAATACAGACAAACCCGAACAGGTGAATCGTTTGATAGAGGAATTTGTTGCTGATATTTTATAACAGGCAATTTCCATTATTCGGCCAACAAAATCAAACCATCCCTTCAGCGGACGACCCCAAAACGGTTGTCCGCTCTTTTTATGCCCGCGCATCCTGACAGAAGAACTGCCTGACGAAACGCCTGCGGGCGGCGCATGAAACGGTCAACGGGTCAACAGCTCAAAATGATTCCGCTTTGTGACCAGCAGCCCTTCCTTTTGCAGCTTGGAAAGCTCTACCGACATGGCGGCACGCTCCACGCAGAGAAAATCTGCCAGCTGCTGACGGTCAAAGGGGATGTCAAAGGAGAGGGATGACTGCCGGATGGACTCGGCGGACAGGTAGGACAGCAGCTTTTCCCGGGTAGTGCGCTTGCTGACATGGGTGATTTTATCGTTAAAAAGCAATATTTTGTTTGCCAGAACGCTGACCAGATTGCGGATGAGCTTCTGGTGATGGTCGCAGGCGGTGGGGCAGGCGGTGAGCAGCCGCTTGACGTTCAGCAGCAGGATCTCGCAATCCTCCTCTGCCACCACGCTGATGTTCAGGATGGCACCGGGGGTGGCGGCGTAAGGTTCGCCGAAAAAGTCTCCGGTGTTGCACTTGGACAGGATGTTGCGGTGTCCCCAAAGGTCCTCCTGAATCACAAGGGTGGAGCCGGACAGCATGAGCCCCATGACCTCTGTGGAATCTCCGGCACGGAAAATATAGGAGCCCCGGGGCCGGGTGATTTTTGCCGCACTGACACAGTGCAGGATGGACAAGATCTCATCGTCGGTAAGCCCGGTAAAGAAGGGACAGTTCCGCAGAACAGGCAGATATTTTTGCATAAAAGCGCTCCTTGTTGGAATTCAAACATACAAGTTGCCTTTAGTATACTATAATAAGGCTGCAAATGCAAAAAACACCCCAAATTGGAGGAAATAGATATGATTCGGAAGATCATCCATATTGACGAAGAAAAATGCAACGGCTGCGGGCTGTGCGCAACCGCCTGCCACGAGGGAGCTATCGACGTCATCAACGGCAAGGCAAAGCTGGTGCGGGAAAATTTCTGCGATGGCTTTGGCGACTGTCTGCCGGGCTGCCCCACCGGAGCCATCACCTTTGAAGAGCGGGAAGCCCCCGCCTACGACGAGGCAGCAGTGCAGGAGAACAAAAAGAAGAAGGAGCTGCAGGAGAAGATGAAGCACCTCCACGAGGGCGGCTGCCCCGGCTCCCGGATGCGGATGCTGGGACAGACGGAGGATGCCGAAAGTGCAGTTTCTGCCCCCGTGCAGCCGGTCTCCCGCCTGCGCAACTGGCCGGTGCAGATCAAGCTGGCACCTGTCCATGCGCCCTACTTTGAGGGCGCAAAGCTCTTGATCGCAGCGGACTGCACGGCCTACGCCTACGCCAATTTCCATCAGGAGTTTATGCGCGGCAAAGTGACCCTCATCGGCTGCCCGAAGTTGGATGCGGTGGATTACAGCGAAAAGCTCACCGAGATCCTGCGCAATAACGACATCCAGAGCGTGACCATCCTCCGCATGGAGGTGCCCTGCTGCGGCGGCTTGGAGATGGCAGCGAAAAAGGCGCTTCAGGTCAGTGGAAAGTTCATTCCGTGGCAGGTGGTCACCATCTCCATTGACGGAAAAATTCTGGATTGAATGCACCGGGCAGACCTATACCGCCTTTTAATGCTTCACTCATTTCTTGCCTTGCGGTAAAATACCATAGATTCCATAAGCGGGCGACCTGAAAAAGGCTGCTCGCTTTTTTATCGTCATCGCAGTATTTTTGAGGGAACAGCTTTTTGCCGGTAAGGGACAAAACTGTTCCGTAAAAATAGGTGCTCTTTACGAGAAAAAATCTTGAAACGCTTCTGTTATAATGTTACAATATGTGCTATATAATGGCATATATATTCAAAAAAGCTGCTGACGACCTGACGTGATCAATGCTGCAATGAACTTCTTGAAACCTGTGCAATGGAAATGAAACTGAAATGAGACCGTCTGGGGCGGAGAAAGATTGGATAAAATGAAAAACTCTGGAATGAGCGAAACCATGCAGACCTTGACACGGAAAAGCGCCTGTGTGGTGCTGAGTCTGCTGTTGCTACTGTCAGCCGTGCTCCCTGTGAAAGCTGCCGCGGAAACCGCCCCTGCAAAGGTTGTTCGTGTCGGCTCGTTTGAGGACACCTTCAACTATGTCAACGAGAAGGGTGCAAGAAAGGGCTACGGCTACGAATTGCTGGAGACCTTATCCGGCTACACAGGCTGGCAGTTCGAGTATGTGACCTGCGACTGGTCAAACTGCTTCGAAAAACTCAAAAACGGCGAGATCGACATTATGGGCGGTATTTCCTATACGGAGGACCGCACCGAGGAGATGCTGTTTTCAGACGAGCCGATGGGAGTGGAAAAATATTACCTCTACGCCGATCTCTCACGCGCAGACATCTCCGCCTCCGACTTCAAAACGCTGAACGGCAAAAAGATCGGCGTTCTGATGGGAACGGAGCCGGAAGTGATGCTGACCGAGTGGGAAGAAAAATACGGCCTGAAAACGGAACACGTCAACATCTCCAACAACGATGATGTGAAGCAAAAGCTGGCAAATCACGAGATCGACTGCTTTGTTTCGCTGGAAGAATCCTTCTGGGCAGAGCGTGGCATCTCGACCATAACCCGTGTGGGAGAATCCGGCATCTACTATGCGATCAACAAAAACCGGCCTGATATCAAGGAAGAACTGGACGATGCAATGCGTGCGTTGGACGAAGCTGTGCCTTTTTATACGGCGGATCTGTACAAAAGATATTTCTCAATGGATTATACGCCCATCCTTACGGGGGAGGAAAAAGCGTGGCTCAAAGAGCACGGTGCCATCAGGATGGGCTTTCTGACGAGTGACAGCGGCGTCAGCACCTTTGACCCTGCCACCGGGGAGTTTACCGGGGTAATCACGGACTATATTCAGTTTGCAGCAGATTGTCTGGGCAATCAGGAACTGGAATTCCAGCTGGTCGGCTATGACAGCAAGGAAGCAGAACTGGATGCGCTGAAATCGGGCGAGATCGACATGATCTTCCATTTCGACCAGAACCCCAATCTGGCGGAAGAGTATCACTTTGCCCGTACCAACACAACGTGGACCTCCAACCTGATGGCGGTCACGAACAAACAGCACTTTAACGAAAACAATGTAAACCGCATTGCCGTTCCCCAAAACAAACTCTCCCTGAAAAAGTACCTTGCGTTTTATTACCCGCAGTGGGAGATCGTGGACTGCGATACACAGGAGGATGCGGCAAAGCTGATCGAAACCGGACAGGCAGATTGCTTTGTTACCGGGATCAGCAGTGAGGAAAATTACAGTAAGAAATACGGGTTTTACAGCGTTCCGCTGCTGAACCCTGTCAAATCCTGCTTTGCGGTCAATAGCGGAAACCGCAGCCTGTTGTCCATCCTGAACAAAACAATCAAGGCAATGCCTGTTAATATGCTTGCCGGCGCGCTTGCGATGTATAAGAGCTCCGCGCGGAAGGTTACCCTGAGCGATTTTATAAAGGATAACTTCTTTAAGGTTATGTTGATCAGCAGTATTGCTGTTGCAGTTGTTCTGCTCACGATTTTGATGCTGCTCCAGAAGGCGCGTAAAGCCGAAGCTGCTGCAAGGAAAGCTGCAAACGATACGCAGGAACTGAATGCAAAGTTGCAGGTCGCTGTGGAAAAAGCGGAGAGCGCGAACCGCGCCAAGTCCACCTTCCTGTTCAATATGTCTCATGATATCCGTACCCCCATGAACGCCATTATCGGTTACGCAGACCTTGCCTCCCGGCATCTGGACGCCCCTGCAAAGCTGGAAAAATACATGGAGAACATTCAGATATGCGGACAGAACCTGCTGGTGCTGCTGAACAATGTGCTGGACCTTGCCCGAATTGAGAACGACAGGACGGAGATCGAATATTCTGTTTCGAATGTCGAAAAAGATTTCCGTAATTGCATTGCGATGTTCCAGAATCAGGCAGACAGCAAGGGGCAGACGCTTACGGTGACAGCACATCTGCTGTATCCGTATATCTATGCGGATATTCCGCATCTGACCGAGATCTGCACGAACCTCGTCAGCAACGCGGTCAAATACACAGGTGCCTGCGGCACGATCCACTGTGATGTCACGCAGAAACCCGGCAAAAAAGAGGGCTGGTGCGATACGGTGATCACGGTTGCCGATAACGGCATCGGGATGTCGCAGGAGTTCCAGAAGCATATCTTTGAACCCTTTGAACGGGAACGCACTTCCACTGTCAGCAAAGTGGAGGGCAGCGGCATCGGGATGGGTATCGTGAAAAAGCTGGTCGGGCTGATGGGCGGCACCGTGGAAGTGGAGAGCAGGATCAGTGTGGGCTCCACATTTACTGTGACCATTCCCTGCCGCATTGCATCGCAGGAGGAAACACAGGCGAAACGGGATACCACTTCTTCGGACAAAAAGAGCCTGTTCGGTGTGAAGATCCTGCTGACCGAGGACAACGACCTCAATGCGGAGATCGCCGCCGAACTGCTGCAGGAAGAGGGCTGCACGGTAGACCGCGCCAAAGACGGCGTGGAATGTGTGGATATGCTGGAAAAAGCTGCGAACGGAACGTATCAGCTGATCCTTATGGACATCCAGATGCCTGTGATGAACGGCTACGATGCAGCAAAAAAGATCCGGAGAATGGAAGACCCCCAAAAAGCGGATATTCCCATCATCGCCATGACTGCAAATGCCTTTTCCGAAGATAGGCAGGCGGCACTGGATGCCGGGATGAACGACCATGTTGCAAAGCCGATCAATATGAATGTCCTTGTGCCGACCATCCGAAAATACCTTTGATGCGGACAGAAAGCTGTGTATCAGGACGATACCGTATTGTGGAGCGTAAAAGCAAGTTGTGGATACTTTGAAGAAAGAGGACTGTAAAATGAACATTGAAGAACGGGCGGCGCAGGCTGCCGCATGGAAAGCCGCCGGACAGTGCAACTGCGCACAGGCGGTGCTGAAGGCATTTGAGGACAGACTGCCGGTAGATACCGACACCCTGATGAAGCTGGGCGCGGGCTATGCCGCCGGTATGGGCTGCATGGAAAGCACCTGCGGCGCACTGATCGGCGCTGTGATGGTGGCGGGCGTTGTCACAGACGGCAAGGGCACGCCCCGCATTTCCAAGGAACTGCTGCAAAACTTTCAGGATAAGTGCGGTGCCACCCTCTGCAAGGATCTGAAGGGTATGGAGACCGGCGCACCGCTGTGCCCCTGCCCGGAGTGCGTCCGCAACGCCGTGCTGGCATTGGGCGAGGTGCTGGGAGAGTAAGACGAAGAAAGTCTTGTTTGAAGGAGATATTTTGCAATGGAATACAAACGCTTTGGCAGTAAGATCCTTGTCCGCATCGACAAGGACGAGGAGATCCTTGAAAAAGTAAAGGAGCTTGCTCTGAAGGAAAAGATCCGCCTTGCCGCCGTTCAGGCGCTGGGGGCCACCAACAGCTTTACGGTGGGCGTATACAATGTAGCCGAAAAGAAATACTACGCCAACACCTTCAGCGGCAGCTTTGAGATCGTTTCGCTGACCGGAACCATCAACACCATGAACGGTGAATTCTACACCCATCTGCACATGAGCGCCGGAAACGACAAGGGTGAGGTGTTCGGCGGGCATCTGAACCGGGCGGTGGTCAGCGCCACCTGTGAAATGGTGGTCGATGTTCTGGACGGAATGGTAGACCGTGCATATGATCCGGTCACCGGGCTGAACCTGTTCAAATTTCAGCCTGTCAAAGAAAATGACTGCGATGAAAGTGTTTGAGGGTAAGTAAAATGAAGATCCGTAAAGCAGAGGAAAAAGATATTCCCCGACTTCTTGCGCTGCTGGGGCAGGTATTGCAGATCCATGCAGAGATCCGCCCGGATATTTTTATCTCCGGCACCACCAAATACACTGCCGGCCAGTTGGCAGAGCTTTTGAAGCAGGAGGATAAACCCATCTATGTTGCGGTGGACAAGGACGATGTGTGTAGGGGCTATGCTTTCTGCCAGCTCAAAGAGCAGCCCTTTTCCACCAACATGGTGCCCTTCAAGTCCTTGTTTATTGATGACCTTTGCGTTGACCGGCAGGCACGGGGGCAGCACATCGGAGAAAGTCTGTTTGAATACGTGAAGCAGCAGGCAAAAGAGCTGGGTTGCTATGAGGTGACCCTGAACGTCTGGGCGGGAAACACCCCGGCAGAGCACTTCTACGAAAAGATGGGCATGAAAACAAAGGAACGGCAGATGGAATATATCCTGTGAATGCGGACGAAGATGACCTGCTGGTAAAATTGTCGGAAAGAAATTGATGATAGAGATGAGGACAGAAAATGCCTATCAGACTGATCTGCAGCGACATTGACGGTACGCTGCTGCAATACGGCAGGAAAGAGCTGGAAGGCGAGATCTTTGAACAGATACGGGAGCTGCATCGGCGCGGTATTTTGTTCTGCCCGGCATCCGGCCGGCAGTATACCAGCCTGCGCAAGCTCTTTGCACCGGTGGCAGACTGCTGCGTGTTTCTTTGTGAGAACGGCGGCGTGATCTATAAAGGCGAGCAGTGCATCGCCAAGAACCCGATGCCCCGTGCACTGGCCGAAGAAATTGCCAACGACCTGTGGACCCGCAGCGACGGGCAGGGCGAAGTGATGCTCTCCGGTCAGAATACCGCCTACCTGATGGAGCGGGGCATGGGAATGCTCCAGCGCATCCAGTTCATCGGGAACAACTATCAGATCATTCATGCCCCGTCTGAGGTGCCGGAGGAGATCACAAAGGTATCGGTGTATCTGCACGAGGGCGTGGGGGCCTATACAGAACGGTTTGTCCCACGGTGGAAAGCGGCAAACTGTGCGGTGGCGGGCCCGTACTGGATCGATACCACCTTTGCCAACAAGGGCATCGGTGTGCGCAGCATCTGCAGGACACTGGGCATTGACCCTGCGGATGTTATGGCCTTTGGCGACAACTACAACGATGTTTCCATGCTGGACATTGTAGGCACGCCTTACATCATGGATGGCTCTGCTGTACCTCTGCGGGAGAAGTACCCGAACCACACCCCACGCCCGGAGGACGTGCTGCGGGAATTCTTGAGACAGAAATGGAGTTTTGATATACGCTTTCCGAACCTGAAATGATAGGATAAAAGGAAATACTTTGACATGACAAGAGTGCTTTTTATCTGCCACGGCAATATCTTTGGAAACGAAAAATAATAACGATAGTAAATTAAAATTTTACGTTTTGCGTGGTTTGCTACACCACAATTACACCATTTTGTAAGAGCCTTGAATGACACAAAAAGCTGACGGATGCCGCAAGATGCGCACTGTCGGCTTTTTCGTTTACAGGGGGATGAGGGGGTGGTATAATAAGAATGGAGTTTGAAAGATAGCCTTGAGGAATACCTCAACGAATGCTGAAAAGCACAAAACCGGTGAAAGAGAGCCCGGAAACGGTAAGAAAGGTGCTATAAGTGAAACGAATTTCAGAAATAACGAGAAGAGATGTTTTTAATTTGTTTCTATATGGAATAGATAAAAATACAGATTTCGGAACAGAGTTGCTCCATTATAATTATTCTGGAAAACTAAGTGAACTGGACTTTTTGAAGAGAATTTATAACCTTGAACAGCTGCCAAGTTATGATGGGCGGTATTTAAATGCAGAAGGTGATATTTGGCAGCATACTGTAAATAATGATGACTATCAAAAAGGATGGGCTTTTGATGATGAGAGGTTTAAATTATCAAATGGTGATGACGAAATCTTTCTAAAGTTTCTTTGCGCGGTATTCCATCCGGCTGTACGCGAAGAAAGAGGATGCTGGCAAGAGTGCCTTATTTCCGTGAATGAGCTGCTTCACATGGATGGGTATGAGTTGTATCCATCTGGGAAAATTTCTGGAAGAGACATTTATAATTGGAGAGAGTATAACGACAACAAAATTGATGTGTTTGTTCCATTTTCTCAGCGGAATGAAAAAGCAATCAGAGCACATAGTCTTAAACTGTATATTTGTATGAAAGCACGTAATCAAATTTGCGCATTGTTTGAAAAGTATAATGATGTGTATAGAGAAACAAACGAAACGGGCTTTCAGTATGACGTAACAACGGAAGAATATGTTTTTCGAGATATTTCCTGTTTCTATGAACCGAGATGTTATAACAGAAGTAGCAAATATGTTAGAACAAGGGATATGAAGCAATTCATATTACATAATTCTCCATTTTGCGTCTTTGATGCAATAGAACTTTATTTTCGATACAATGCAGACAATAATTACTCAAAAGAGATGAATGCATTGTTGGTGCGACAAGCGATTGGGTATCAATTGATTCAAGGAAAACTTAAATGTACAGTAGAAACGTCTTTGAGTGAGAACACGATTGCAGCAATTCCAGAAAAGGGACTAAAAGAACTTGTTACGGACGCAGAAAATTATTACAGGGATGGAAATAAACAGATTGCAGTTGAGAAATTGTGGGATGCGTTTGAGCGATTGAAAACATACTATTCTCCGAAGCTGGATAAAAAGAACTCGGCAAACAAGGTGGTTGAAACTATGAGCCACAAAGAACCCCATTTTCAAAAGCTGTATGAAGATGAGTTTAAGGTGTTGACTGAGATCGGAAATGGCTTTAGAATCCGGCATCACGAAACAACGCAGACCGATATTACAGATGATCGGCAGTACGATTACTTCTATCAACGCTGCCATGCGTTGATTTCCACGGCAATTCTTTACTTGGAAGAGAGTGTGAAAAGTGAAGCGGAATAAAGATGATAAGGGAAAAGAGGCGGTGATCCGCAGCTCGGCAGCGGAGTACCTGACCTTTGTGGCGTCCACAGGTGAGAACGATGCCAGCTATGAAATGCGCTACGAGGATGAGAACATCTGGCTGACACAGAAGATGATGGCAGCACTGTACGCTGTGTCCAAACAGACGATTTCCCAGCATATCAAACGCATCTATGCCGATGGAGAGCTCACCCCGGAGGCAACTGTCAAGAAATACTTGACGGTTCAAACCGAGGGCAATCGGCAGATCAGCCGCAAACAGGATCACTACAGCCTGCAAATGATCATTGCTGTCGGCTTCAAGGTAAACAACCAGCGAGCGGTGCAGTTCCGTAAGTGGGCAGGGCAGATCGTCAAGGACCACACCATTCAGGGCTGGACAATGGATGTGGAACGCCTGAAAAAGGGTCATATGTTCACGGATGAATACTTCGAGCGGCAACTGCAGCAGATCCGGGAGATTCGCCTGTCGGAGCGCAAGTTCTACCAGAAAGTGACAGACCTGTATGCTACGGCGTTCGATTACGATAAGGATGCCAAGACGACCCGGCTGTTCTTCCAGACCGTCCAGAACAAGATGCACTATGCCGTGCATCGCCACACGGCGGCAGAGCTGATTTATGAGCGGGCCGATGCCAACAAGGAGCACATGGGTCTGACCACATGGGAAAATGCCCCGGACGGAAAAATCCTGAAAGCAGATGTGACGGTGGCCAAAAATTACCTGAGCAAAGAGGAAATGAACTATCTGGAGCGCATCGTGTCGCTCTATCTGGACTATGCCGAATTGCAGGCAGAACGGAAAATCCCCATGAGCATGGAGGACTGGGCAACGCGTCTGGACGGCTTTTTGGAGTTCAACGGCAACGAGCTGCTGACCGGCCCCGGAAAAATCAGCGCAGAACAGGCGAAGCTTCACGCAGAAACGGAATATGAGAAGTATCGTATCGTGCAGGACCGTTTATATGAGAGCGATTTTGATCGGTTTATGATGCTGGAGGAGAAAGTGGAGCGTAAGTGAAACTTAACGGAACTGGAGAAAGTCACACAGCCGAATAGTTGAATGAGAGAGCGTGATTCCAGGTGTATAAGGATGTTTACTAAATACTGGAATGTGGTATAATGGAAAAAACAGGGAAATATTAAATTTTCACTGATAGTCCAACTAGTTGTACCTGAATTATGATATTCTATTTGAAGGAGAGAATTCCATGGCAGGGAAAAGTAGAAAAGTATCCTTTTATCTCTTGGTTCTTGAGAAAAAAGAACCAATTCAAGGTAGCCGACATAAAAGATTTGTGCCCTTGAAAAATGATGAGATTGAAGAACATTTTAGAAGTATATATGATAATAAAATGCAGTCACTTTCAAACGGCAACAAGGCAATCTCTGTAAATTTTTCAAGTGGGACAGATATTGTAGAAGTCTTGGACTATACAAATCATTGTGCTTTTGTAAAAATCGGACAACAAAACCCGTCCAATACAGTAGCCTTACGGGATCAAGAAACTTTAGAGACTGAAGAAGTTCCGATGGCTGAAAATCAGCTTTTGGAATTGTTCACATATTGTCTCATCGATTTTGAAACTGGAATTATCAGCTATATCAGCATTAGTGGTGCTCCGAGAGTATCGACAATTCGAACACTTTTCGATCATTATTTCCTTCACACAGAAAGTATAGTAACAAAACTTGCTGCTATTATGCAGGACGATATAATTTCCAAACTTGCAAGCAAGAAAACCATTAGTAAATTGGAAGTTGAGGTAGCTGTTCCTAGCGACCAGATTCTCAGCGAATTGGGTGTAAATCCGAACAGTTATGACGCTCTGCAAAATGTGCGCACTCGCACAGCAACTTACGAGGTAGTGGGACATCGTAATAAGAGCATCTTTGAAAATCAAAGCGGATTTATGGAATTAATTGGCGATATCAAATCAACCTTAGGAGAAAATTTGCTCAAACTTCGCGCTAATGCAAAAGACGAAAATGAACAATCGCAATCGTATGATTTGCTCCAGTACAGTTTTACAAAAACAGTAAATCTTGAAAGAGAAAACATTGAAACAATCGGTGCTAATGAATTCAAAGAAATTCTTGAAACTGTTTATGCTGAAAACAAGAATGAATTGTTAAGATATTGCCATTATTAAGAGATATTAAAAAGGGAGGTGAGAGAATGAATTGGACAAAAGCAAAAAATATTGCTAAATTGGGTGGAGCATTGGCTATATCAGCGGGTGCTTCAGTGCTCGTTCTTGAATGCCCTTATTTTAATATTTCTCTATTTTTAAAATGCAATGTAGATTTTCATTACAACGCAATTTCAATGTCTGCAACCATCGGAGGATTTTTGTTTACAGGCATTAGCATTTTGATTTCGACACTTGAAAAGAGTCGAATAAAACGTTTATGGGACTATAACTATCTTGACAATCTTTACCGTGCTGCATTTATAGGTATATCGGCCAATGTGGTAACACTAGTCGTTGCATTATTGGTTATACTTTTGGATATAAAAGAAAAGATACAACGCATTTTTGTAAGTGTTGAAATTGCGTCCATCATTACAAGTTTGGTGTTTTTTATTTGGAGTATAAGGCTAATGCTTTTTGTAATTTCGCGACTTAAAGACAAGGAGTAGCGGATAGACATCGTTACCATATATACAAACAGCCGCCCAGCGACCTTACGGTCTCGCTGGGCGGCTTATTTTTTGCGTTTCCACAACAGATATTCTTCGTAGCGGTGCATCTCGTTCTGTTCTTCTTCGGTCAGGCGCTGGCGCTGTTTGCGGGCTTCGTCCGAGGGGTCGATGTCGGTCAGGCCCAGCAGGTAGTCGGCGGAGGTGCCGTAGAGCTTGCAGATGGCAAGCAGCACATTGCTGAAGGGGTAGCTCTTTCCCTGTTCCCACGCACGGATAGACCAAACGGAGATACCAAGCTTGTCCGCAAGGGTCTGCTGTGTGTCATCATTCAGTTTGCGGAGTTCTGCCAATCGTTCCCCAAGCATAGCTTGACCACCTTTCCTTATTACTAGTATATGAATCGCTCCTACTTTTGACGAAAAGTGGCTGTACAATACTAGACAAGGCAAAAAGTAGCTGTATAATACTAGTATAAGGCGGAACTAGTACAAAAATACTACTTCCGCCGCAACGCTAAGGCAAAGCGAGGGAATCCCCGTTGGAACAACTGATCGATTTTCACGCACCGGAAGTGCAGGCGGTGCTGGATACACTTCTAAAAGACCGCTCCACCTGTAAAAACATCATCTGGGCAACCGACCCGCCGGAAGAGCTGCAAACGGTAATGTACGAGCCTGTAACGGACAGATCCCAGATCACCGCTCAACAGCTCGGGCTGACCCACTACGAGGTGGTGCTGCCCCGGATGATGAAGCAGACCGACACCCAGCAGCAGCGCACCCGCAAAAAGGGCGAAGTATTCTCGCCCGCATGGGTCTGCAACAAGATGAACAACGCACTGGACGCCGACTGGTTCCGTGGGCTGGGGGCAGGGGAGAGCGCCGGGCAGTTCACGGTGGAGCTGCCCCAAGGCTGGCAGACAGTGGAAACGCCGGTGCAGTTCCCGGTTTGCAAGGGCAGGACCCCGGCATGGGTGCAGTATGTGCAGAGCCGCCGCTTGGAGGTGACCTGCGGCGAAGCCCCCTTTCTGGCGTCTCGGTACGATGCCGCCACCGGCGAGATGATCCCGGTAGCCCGGCGCATTGGCATTCTGGACCGCAAGCTGCGTGTGGTAAGCGAGAACGCAGCCACAGAGGACGAGTGGTGCAAATATGCCACCCATGCGGTGCAGTCCACCTACGGCTACGAGTATCAGGGCGATAACCTTTTGCTGGCGAGGGTTAACCTTCTGCTGACTTATGCAGAGCATCTGCAAGCCCGCTGGCAGCGCAAACCCACAAAAAAAGAGTTACAGCCTATCGCCAACATCATCGCATGGAACGTTTGGCAGATGGACGGCCTGCACCTGTCCGTGCCCGGCGGCAAGCCCCAGCCGGAGGCAGAACAGCTTGACCTCTTTTCCATGTTCGGGGCGGCAGAGCCGCAGCTACCCACGGTATCCTGTAAAGTGAAAAACTGGCGCAAGGGCAGCCATGGAACCGCCCAGAACTTTGAAACCATTCATGAAGGGAGTACCAGCATGAAGTTTGATTATGTCATCGGAAACCCGCCGTATCAGGAAGTTGATGGAGGTTCAGGCGCAAGCGCAACGCCGGTATATAACAAATTCATTGAGGAAACAAAGACATTGAATCCAACGGCAATGTCTTTTATCATTCCAGCAAAATGGTATTCTGGTGGTAAAGGGTTGGATAAATTTCGAGAGCAGATGTTAAACGACAAACGAATGGCGGTACTCGTTGACTATCCTAACTCGCTGGATGTTTTTCCGAATGTGGATGTTGCTGGTGGTGTATGCTATTTTGTGTGGGCTAAGTCACATGAGGGAAAATGCTACTACATAAATTACCGAGATGGGGTTAAGACATCCGAATACCGTGATTTGAATGAGTTTTCGACATTTATTCGTTATCCAATCGCTGCCGAGATAGTTAAGAAGGTGCGTCTGAAAGGAGAGCAGACGCTTGATACGATAGTTTCCAGCCGAAAGCCGTTTGGTCTTGCTACAAATGTGAAACCGCTCAAAGCAGGAGATATTCAACTGAGATTTAATGGTGGGATAGGCCCATATAAAAGAAGTTTGATTTCTACGGGTATAGAAAATATAGACCGCTATAAAATCATTATTTCATATTTGACAGCAGAACACGCAGGACAGCCCGACAAGAACGGACAATACCGCATTCTCTCGACAATGGAAAAGCAGCCGCCGAAAGTAGTTTGTTCAGAAACGTATCTCGTTGCAGGAGCATTTGACACAGAAGCTGAAGCAGATAACTATATGAGATACCTAAAAACACGATTTGTGCGTTTTTTGATTTCGATTTTGGCGATGACACAGCATATCAGCAAAGGTATGTTTGGTTTTGTTCCTGTTCAGGATTTTTCAAGAGCGTGGACAGATGAAGAACTGTTTTCAAAGTATAAACTAACTTCTGATGAAGTGGCATTCATACAAAGCATTATAAAGGAGATGGCATAATGGCTGGCATAACCCTGCGCACTGCCCGGCAGGTGGTG
>OAVJ01000443.1_pt1 | contig 25910 bp, 19 predicted proteins | sample 1516901 | NCBI WGS metagenome assembly OAVJ01 (sample SAMEA2580073, study PRJEB22360) | human gut metagenome | biome: human gut; feature: human-associated habitat; material: faeces | place: Denmark | collected 2008/2010 | reverse complement strand
TAGTGATCGGGCGGTCGTTTCGGGTTGTTTAGCCTGCAACTTCCATAGCGTTGACCGCCGCCGGGACTTTCATATTGCTGACATTACCGGTAACGCAGGACATGTAGAGCGCGCCGCTTCCGATGATCGGCATGAAGGACAGGTTCTCACAGATACCGCTGATGCTGAATGTCAGGAGAAGCGGGATCGCATTTTTCAGAATTTCCGGAATATTCATGGAAATTCCATTTACTGCGGCAAGTCCGAAAGGAACCGCCATGAAACTGATCAGGGCACAGACGACGGTGATTCTTCCAAGTCTGTGGATCTTATTATAAAAGCTGTTATCTTTCATATCGTTTTTCCTCCTAAATAAGCAGATTCGCTACACATGCACCGAGCATTCCAACGATCATGCTGAGCGGGAATGCGAACTCTTTCAACTTCTTGTGGTTCGCCGCAAACTTGTTTACGAAGATCGATGTGATACCGGCAACCAGGATCGCTGCAACCGCCGGGATGTTCGCGATATTTGTGAAATGCGGAGCTGCCATGGTTCCATAGAGACCGAGGAACATTGCTGTCGTGATGATCGGAACGAGCTTCGCGTTGCTGTTCTTGATGGACTCGACTTTCTTATCGTATGCCTTTAAGAAGAAAACATTGAAGATATTTCCGCCAAGAATTCCAATTGTTACAACAAACAGAATAAACACAAAAGTATCAGCCGGGATGTCCGGGACGGTGATGGATTCCAGGCCCAGCGCTTCTGCCGCCATGTTCGCGACCATGGTCTCATATGCCGCGGACCCTACAACGCTTAAGCGGAGCCACGGGAAATAGCGGCCCAGGGACGGAACTAAGAGCAGGTAACTCACAATGATCGGGAGTGACGGGATAATAGAGAAGATCGCGCTGCTTCGTGCGGCTTCCTTCATCTCCTGGTCTGTCATGTTCAGTTCTTTTCCGCGTTTGAATGCCACGATCATAAAGATCACCGGCTGGAGAAGAACGATCAGAATGGTGATTCCACAAAGAATTGCCATCGTCGTACTGTTTGCTAACTGCAGATGCGTACTCATAGTGATTCCTCCTTATGTATAGCCCGGAATGCAATAGTTACAGATCACTCGCCAGTTTCTATATCTGTTTGGTTTGACATATCCGGTTGATTGGTATACACTTGATTATACCATTTCTACAGAGTTTTACAAATTTCCCGTTTTCATCACGTTATAACTGAAACGTTATAAGTCAGTATTCATCCGGGCTGTGATATATCCGTGATATTATAGATCATGTTCCCGGATTACATCCACAGGGCGGCTGGCTTTTATTTCAGAAAGGAGACCATCCCTATGAATCTTCAGAACATGGAATACCTCATCGAGATCTCAAACTGCGGTTCCATCTCCGCCGCCGCGAAGCACCTCTTCGTGACCCAGCCCTATCTCAGCAAGGTCCTCAGGGAGACGGAAAAAGAGTACGGGCTCACAATCTTTACCCGCGGAAAAAACGGAATTATCCCGACGGAATCCGGACGGCTCTTTCTCGACATGAGTCGGGATCTCATCGAGCACGCGAAACATTTTAAGACCACCTTTAAGGAACACTCGGAAGCTTACCGCCTGCGGGTCTCCTCCAGCAGCTGTTCCCACGCCAGCGATGCCTTTATCCGCATGGTGAACTCTCTTGCGGACACGCCGTTCCGTTTTTTCTACCGGGAAATGACCGGAAATGAAGTCATCGAAGATGTCTACACAAACCGCGCCGACATCGGATTTATCATGTATCCGGCCCATAAAGCAGACAAGATCCAGGAAATTCTCACCTTCCGCCATCTGGAAGCGCGCCCGCTGTTCCAGTCCCCGACACAGTTTTTCTGCCGGGTAGGACATCCGATTCTAAAGGAACTGGATAACCTGACACCGGAAAAGCTGTACCAGTACAACTTCGTCCTCTATCCAAGCGAGAGCACAAAGACCCGGGCCGCGGAGAGCGTTTACAATGACAAGACGCTGCAGCTCATCAACTGGAACAGGATCTCCCAGGTCATCTATGTCAACAGCCGCGCCCTTCTCCACAACGTGATCCAGCGCTCCGACTATCTCGGAATCGGATTGATCCCGATGCGGGAGCAGGTGGAAAACTATAATATCGTCTCATTCCCGCTTCCGGACTGGATGCAGCCGGAAGCCGACCGGTACGGCGATTATATCAGTGCCTATATTTTCCAGAAAGGTATCCAGCTGCCGAAGGCCGCCAGGGCGTATATCACGTTTCTGGAGCAGTTTTATGGTCCGGATTCGGGGTATGAGGAAGAATGCTCTGAGAACAAAAACCTGTAGAATTGTTTCGTTGAAATCTGCGGGATCGCCGTTACTGCACACGGGTAGGAATTTTCTGAACTGAAAATTCCGTACAGTACAGTGGTGGTAGTGGATTTTGCCGATTTGGAATGCAAAGCATCGGCAAAATCAGTTACTGTTTGCGCAAGGCGTGAACAGTAACTGATCGCCCTTTAGGCGAGTTTCTAAAAAATACCCGGAAGCTAAAAAGCTCTCAGAAAAACTGCTTTTGATCTGCAGTCTCTCCGGGAGCTTTTCTATGTCCGCCCAGACGGCTGTTTTTACACAGCCAGTCCAGACAATGATTCATTTCATATCTTTCACAGCGTTCTGATATCCGCTGCCTTTATCCCCACATCCGGGAATCTCACATCATCTTATCCACCATGCCCATCAGCTCATCACCGACGGCTTTGGACTTCGCCTCAGCATCATCAAGGGAGGTTCCCTTAACGCCATAGTAGAATTTGATCTTCGGCTCAGTTCCGGACGGACGGATGCAGAGCCATGCGCCGTCATTCATATCATAGTAGAGAACATTGGACTCCGGAAGACCTGTCTCTTTTACTTCGCCCGTCGCAACCTCTGTGATCGTGTTCTTCTTGTAATCACGGATAGAAGTTACCTCGTAACCGCCAAGTGCCTTCGGCGGATTCTTGCGGAAGTTCTCCATGATCTCCTGGATCTTCGCAAGTCCCTCAATTCCCTTTAAGCCGATGGATTTTACGGTATCTTTGTAGTAGCCGTACTTCTCGTACATTGCGACCATCGCATCCCATAAGGTCATGCCCTTTTCCTTGTAGTAAGCGGCAGCCTCACAGAGGGCGGCAGTTGCGGAGATCGCGTCCTTATCACGGGCATATGTACCGATCAGGCAGCCATAGCTCTCCTCCATACCGAACATGTAGGTTCCCTTGCCGGTTGTCTCTTCTTTTAAGATCTGCTGACCGATATACTTGAATCCTGTCAGAACCTCGACAAGCTTGCAGCCATAGTGTTTCGCAACGGCGTCAACCAGATTTGTGGTAACGATGGACTTTACGACCTCGCCGTCAGCCGGGATCTTTCCTGCTGCCTGTTTCTGGCTTAACACATAGTCACATAACAGGGAGCCGGACATATTTCCGGTCAGCGGGATATATTCGCCGGACTTTGTATCTTTTACATAGACGCCGAGACGGTCTGCATCCGGATCCGTTGCAAGAACAAGGTCCGCGTTCTTCTCTTTTGCAAGCTTTAATCCGAGTTCAAATGCCTCAGCAGCTTCCGGGTTCGGGTAGCTTACGGTCGGGAAATCGCCGTTCGGGAGTTCCTGCTCCGGAACCACATAGACATTCTCAAAACCGATCTCCCTCATCACGCGGCGAGCCGGGATATTTCCGGTTCCGTGGAGTGGAGTATAAATGATCGTGATGTCCTTCTGCATGCGGTTGATCGCTTCCTGGTTAACGACCTGTGCTTTTACCTGGGCGATATATTTGTCATCGATCTCTTTTCCGATGACCTGGAATTTTCCGCTCTTTAAAGCTTCTTCTTCCGTTGTTGTCTTTACTGTAGAAAGATCCTCAATGGCGAGAACTTCAGCTGTCACACCTTTGTCATGCGGCGGTGTGAACTGTGCGCCGTCCTCCCAGTATACTTTATATCCGTTATATTCCGGCGGGTTATGGCTTGCGGTGATGTTGATACCGGCGATGCAGCCTAACTCGCGGACTGCGAAGGACAGCTCCGGTGTCGGGCGAAGGGATTCAAATTTATACGCCTTAATGCCGTTTGCTGCCAGAGTCATTGCCGCCTCCATGGCAAATTCCGGGGACATATGGCGGGAATCGAAAGCGATCGCAACGCCCTTGTCGGCTCCACCCTGTTTGATAATATAGTTCGCAAGTCCCTGAGTCGCGCGGCGGACTGTATAGATATTCATACGGTTGATTCCGGCACCGATGATTCCGCGAAGTCCTGCGGTACCAAACTCCAGATCCATATAGAAACGTTCCTTGATTTCGTTTTCATCGTTCGCGATTGCGCGAAGCTCTTCTTTCGTCTTATCGTCAAAGTACGGATTGGCAAGCCATTCCTGGTAGATCTTCATGTAATCCTTCATGTTTTGACTCCCCTCATGCATTATTTTCCGGGGCGGAAAATATAATTCCAGCCACCTGTAAGATAGGTTCATTATATTACATTTCTAATGAAAAATAAAGTTATTTCCTCTTGAACACCCATTTAGTTCCCTCACATGTATATTGACAATTTTGACTAAATAGAATATGATGTAATCAGCTAAGGAATGTGAAAAGATCCCATGCGACAAAACGAAAACCCCAGAGGCCGTCATCCTCTGGGGTTTTCTCGCTCTTCACGGTGAGCTATTCCGTTCAGGCTGCTGCTGCCTAATTATCCCTGTCCAGCCATTTGCATATGTAGCAGCTAACTACACCTGCTAAAACAGAGACAAGAAATGTGAAAAGAATATCTTCCATACGACCCACCTCCTTTCTGCTGGAGGTTCGGCAGCAATTTCAGTATAACATATACTAATTTCTGATACAATCTATATCGATTCCATATCTCAACTCCTGATAATCTTCTTGTTTTAAACCCAAAAACCTTCTATAATGAGCATGTGTGGTGCAATCGAAAAATTTTCGCGTAAAAAAAATTTATAATGAGTGAGGATTTATATGGAAAATTACAAGAGTAAGATCGTAACTGCGGAAGCTGCCGTTGCGGCAGCCGTAAAAGACGGCGACTGGGTCGATTATGGATTCGGCGGCGGGTTCCCGGAACTTCTTGATAGGGCACTTGCTGCAAGAAAAGGTCATTTAAAGGACGTTAAGATCCGCGGCGGTCTCGTGATCCGTCCGCGCATCGAGGTCGTTGAGGCTGACCCGGAACAGGAAAGCTTCTCCTACTACAGCTGTCATATCGGTGACTACGAACGGAAACTCCAGACCCGCGGTCTCGTAAAATTCATGCCGGTGGTACTCCGCCTTCTCCCGACACTCTACCGCCAGCACTATATCCGGACAGATGTTGCCTTCGTCCCGGTATCCGCACCGGATGAGAACGGCTACTGCGGTCTCGGCATCTCAAACTTCGCATGGAGAACCATGTTTGAGAGTGCAAGAACTGTGATCTTTGAGATCAATGAACATTATCCGAAGCTTCAGGGTGTGGACGGTTCCCACCGTGTCCATCTCTCCGAGGCGGATTATATCGTGGAGGGCGCTCATGAGCCGCTTCCGGTAAGAACCTACAAAGCTCCGTCTGAGACAGATATCCAGATCGCAAAGCTCGTCGTAAACGAGATTCCGGACGGCGCTGTCCTTTCTCTCGGTGTCGGCGGCGTTCCGTTCACCGTTGCAAATATGTTGGCAGAGTCTGACCTAAAAGACCTTGGCTGTCATACCGGAACCATCAGTGACGCCTACTTAAACCTCTGGAAAGCCGGAAAGCTCACAAATGCGAAGAAAGAATTCGATACCGGTCTCTCCACATGGAACCTCGCGATGGGCTCCCAGGAGTTCTATGACTGGATCGCGGAGAATCCGAAACTTTTCCACCCGGCTGATCTCGATTATGTCCATGATCCGCAGCGCATCGGAACCATGAAGAATGTCATCAGCATCAATGGCGGCGTGCAGCTTGACCTGATGGGTCAGGAGAATGCTGAGTCCGCGGGAACCCGCCAGCTCTCCGGCATCGGTGGCCAGATGGATTTCCTTGAGGGCGCTTACCGTTCCATTGGAGGAAAGGGATACATCTGCATCAACTCTGCGAGAAAAACAAAGGACGGAACCTTAAAGTCCAACATCGTCCCGTTCATTCCGGGCGGCTCCACTGTCTCCGCACCGCGTACCATGATCCAGAGCGTTGCGACCGAGTACGGCATCGCGAACCTCTCTGGAAAAACCTTAAGAGAGCGCGCCGAGTCCATGATCGCGATCGCGCACCCGGATTTCAGGGATGAGCTGGAGCAGTATGCGAAAGAGGCGTTCCACTAATAAATTAAACGTTCCATATTGAAAAAATCTGCGGCAGAATCCGATGATATTCCACTCACCGGATTTCTGCCGCAGATTTTATCTCATCCATATAAGACTCCTGCCTCATTGACAAGGATCTGCCTGATCCATTACAGACGTTTTTTCTGTGTATCCTAAAACTTCTCATCCCTGCACAAGATGTCAAAATTCTGCATGAGTTGTACTTTCCAGACAGTAAAACTTTGTTATAATGGACCATATAGAAACGAGAGGAGAATGTTGAGTATGAACAGCCCATTCTGGTCCCTTGTCATGCGGTATTTTCTGGAGTTTTTTTCCATGGTGCCCTGCGCGGTTCTCTGCTTTCTTCCGGTCCAGGACCGGCTTCGTAGAAAACCACTGAACCTTTTTCTCACCGGTATCCCGCTCTCGCTCCTCTGGGCTTTCGCCGGAGGCCTCGTCTGCGCAGATTTCGGGATTCCGAGAGACTTCTGGATCCTGCCGTCCTTTATCCTGTTTGCAGTATTCTTCCATCGGGTCTGTGATCTTGCCCTCTGGAAGCCGTTCAGTATCCTGCTCTCCGTCTGCGCGGTCTTCTCCTGCATCACAAACCTGACGCTCTTCGCGGATGCCCTCATTGACCGGACGAACACCTCCGGTCTGTTCACGCTTCCGGGCTCGGGGATTCACCTGCTGCTCTCCGTTCTCATCGTGGCCATCGTATGGTATCCGGCAACCCATGCCGCAAAATGGCTGGTGGACGATATCGAAATGGCGAAGACCTGGTATATATTCTGGGTATTCCCGGCGGCATTCTTTCTGCTGAACCGCCTGATTCGTCCGCGCTACTATGAGACGCTCTACACGAACCGGGTCATGAAGTTTTACCCGATTTTAATTCTGGCACTCCTGACATTCCTCCTGCTCTTCTATTTTATGTTCTACCTGATGGCATCGGAGATGAATCAGAATACGAGACTTTTGAGGGAAAATGAGCTCCTGCAGCTCCAGAGCGCCCAGTACCGCAATCTCCAGCGCTCCATCGACGAGACACGGATCGCCCGCCATGACCTCCGGCAGCATCTCACGGTGCTCTCGGGATACGCGGCGAACAAAGATCTTGACGCGATCTCAGACTATCTCGCGTCCTTCCGGAAACATATGATGCCGGAATGGCTGCCTGCTTACTGTGAAAATCATGCCATCAACGCGATCCTTAGCTACTACGCGCAGATTGCAGAAAACGCCGGTACTACTCTGGAGATTCAGGCTCAGATGGAAAAAGAAATACCGGTCCCGGAGCCGGAATTCTGCGTGCTTTTAGGAAATTTACTGGAAAACGCGGTGGACGCATGTCGGGAAAACAAAGAAAGCGGCGCGATCAAGGTCCATATCCGCCAGACCGGCACGTCCCTCATAGCCATCACGGTGGACAATCCTTGCAGAAAGCCGCCAGTTCTTGAAGGAAAGCGTTTTCTCTCCACAAAGCACAGTGGCCCCGGCATAGGCACCCAGTCCATCCGGCTCATCGCTGAACGACACCGTGGAGATGCGCGTTTTGAATGGAAGAACGGAATGTTCTACGCATCAGTGATCTTAATTCCGTCTGCAGAGTCATGATCAGCGTCGTCAATACCTGCGGTGTCATCGTCGGAACAAACGGCGTCATCATCAGTCCGCCGTCCACGGTCGGCGGCATCTGTGTCGGCTGTGCGCCGGAGTCTGTTGACAAAGATAAGCTTTACAACCAGCTGCTGCTTGCGGCTGTCAGCTTTATCGTGATGAGCGTTGTTCTTTCCTTTATCGGAGTTTTCCGGATCTTTGGTTAAAGCTTCCACGTTCCGTTTTACGTATTATCCGTATAAACATGAAGATCCGCAGGTTCCCATTTTTAGGATCCTGCGGATTTTTTTTGTTCATGTCTTATTTTTCTTTTGCTTCAAGTCCATCCCATGCACCGTCTTTGTCGACATAATATCCATCTGGTGTCCTGATCTCTCTGTACATGGAGCCAAGCGGCACAGCTCCGGATGTCTTTGACAAGTAGTACCATTTTCCATTGATGAACTGCCAACCTGTGAGCATCGCTCCGCTCGCCGGATCGAGATAATACCAATGCTGGTCTGACTCATCGTAATGCCAGCTTGTCTGCATTCCGGTGTTCTCGTCAATCAGATACCACTTTCCGCTGGCGTTATCCTGTGCCCATCCTCTCTTCAGATAGCCGTCAGAACCGAAAACCCACCATTTTCCGTCTTTCTGGATCCAGCCCAGCTTTTCACCGTTCTGATCACTGGTCTTTTCTCCTGCCGGATAGGTGCCGTCCTTGAATTCGAACCACCAGCCCTTTTCATCGCGTTTCCAGGTTCCCTGTGCATCGTTTTCGGAAGAGCTGCTGTTAGAAACATTCTTTCCGAAGTTCGTTGCCGCCGGGTTCTTTGTGCTGCCGGAACCGCCGGAATTGTCGGAATCATCGGATCCACTGCTTGCCTTGCGGACTGCATGAAGTGTTCCGTTCTCAAAGTGGATCTCGTAATTCTCAGATGTCAGACCAGACGGCTGTATCGCGTAATCGCCCGCCGCGCTGTCTGGCGCATATTCACAGGTAAACTGCAGGCTGCCGTTCAGCACATCCGCGGTATCTGTTCCTGCAAATCCTTCGTAGAGGACTGTGTACTCCGGAATCGCATCTCCAACTGTAACATTCTGATCCACTGCTTTTACACTGAGTAGTGCTTTTTTGATCTCAAAGGAGAATGTCTGGCTTCCAGCCTCGTAGTTCTTTCCGGCTTCCGTATGAACTTCCACCGTGTAGGTTCCGGCATTCATCGGCGCTTCCGTTAAGATCTCGCTGCCCTTTTTGATCGTCACGGTCACGTTTCCATCGCTGTCCGTCCATGCCTCCGGCGCAGTGTTTTTCGCGTCATAGACACGGTTTAACTGATCCAGATTTCGAAGTTCGAACTCCGGCTTTGCCTGAGATACGGTCAGTTTTCCTGGTTGATATGTGATCTCATAATTTCCGTTTTCCGCTGTGAGTCCGGACGGGATGATCTCGTACTCGTCCACATCGCTGCCAGCCGCATAAGCGCACTCGTAGGAGAGTGTTCCGCCGAGAACTTCTGTGTTTTCTCCGTTTACGAAACCTTCGAACGTGCTGCTGTATACCGGCGGTTCATCCTTATAGGTCACGTTTCTTGATTCTGCCGTCACAGTGAGCTGTGCCGGGGTGATCGCAACGGTTGCGGAGCCGCTTATGGTGTCAAAGTTTTTCTTTGTCACCGTGTAGTATACGGTATAGCTGCCTGTGTTCTTGTATACAGGGCTTTCTTTGAGTGTGCAGTTATCTTCGGACTCACCATAAAGGATCTCACCGTTTTCAGCTTTTCCGGTAAGGGTGATTTTGATTCCGTGAGAGTACCCGTCGTAGGTTCCTGTATATCCGGCTGCGTCGACGCCTGTGATCGAGGCATTTTTGATCTTGATTTCAAAGCTGCCGGATACGGAATCATGGTTTACTGCAGATGCGGTGTAGTATACCGTATAGGTGCCGGCATCGGTGAAGGCAGGTACATAGTTTAACCACTCATTTTCGTTTGCAGCCTGTTCTGCTGTGTGGCCGTAGTGGAAGGTGATAGCCGTGCCACCGATCGTACTTCCTGTTGCCGTGACTTCCGGCAACTGTTCCTTTCCATTGTAGGTCAATTCCATCATCTGCCGTACAGAAACATTCTGAATTTTGGCATTTTCGATCTTTGCACCGCTGCAGGAGACATTGGAAAGCTCACTCGTTGTAAGTTCATAGCGATCCTCAAATTTGGAATCCAACGCAATGCCTGTAACATTCACAGTGTTTGTTCCAGCGTCCTTGGATGTCCATGTGAAGGTTCCCTTTGCCTCTAATGCCACCGCATCCTCTGAGAGGATCGGTTTTCCGTCATTGGAGCTGAGGGTGAGCGTTCCTTCAGCATTTGTATTGCCGTCATAGATCTTTGATTTAACCGCACTTACAGAGGGAACAAGCTTTGCTTTGGATACCTCAAATTCAACCGGAATGCTTTCCGCCTCATTGTAATTCTGGCTCTTGCCCACAGTTGCCTTTACATACCATTTTCCAGGTTTGTTTTTTTCATTCCAGTCTGTATATTCGCCATTCGCGGTGCTGCTGTAAGTGTACTTAACACCGCCGGTGGTGTCTGTTGCCACAATCTCCGGCTGTGGTGTTTCTCCGTAGCGAATATTTGGGCATGATGTTATGGAAATTGTATTTGTGGCACGATAAACTTTTATCTGCGTTCCTACTAATACAGGAGTTTTCTGCGGCTCCACGTTATCTCCGCCAGTGCTGGTGACTCCCATATAATAAGTTGCATAAGCCTGGTTCATATCTGGCGATGAATCATAGTGATCATCAGAATTTCTTAAAACTTCTTGAGCTAATTTACTATCGTTATAAAGCTTATATTCAATCTGGCCATATTCAGTAACTGCCGGACCTCTAACGCCATTATACTCATCTTTTATCCGTGGTTTTAAACTCTCATATTCCTCAGTTCCATATGTGATCGAGTCTACGATATTAAACCACTCTGGATTAAACTTCGCTTTCTTGATCGTCATATCTCCAATTAATAAGTATTTAGCCTGCTCAATGCCACTTTTCTTCGGTTTGGTAGTTACATATATGCCATATGTTCCCGCTGCTGCCTGCGGCTGGAGATAACTTCCGGTATATTCTTCTCCTTTTTTCATTTTGTATACAACGAAATCAATGTCAAATAATTCTTCATTTCCCGCCGCTGGTTCTACGGTTACTTTATGTGTAGCGCCATTATTCTCGTATGTGAATTCCCTATCACCTACAATCTGAAAATCAGCTGCCGTCAGAACACGGGCTTTTGTGGTGAATGTTACTGCACGGCTATCAGAAACATCCATATTGGAATTTTCTGCGACTAAATAATAGGTATATTTCTTCAGCGGATCGAGGCCTGTGAGTGGAATTGAAAATGTACCATCTTCCCCTACTTTAACCTGCGTGAAATCACTCCGTTTTTCTGTACTTTTGGCTGCGTTTCTGAGTTCTTCACCTGTATATATATGGTAGTCAGATTTATTTGTGTAATATACAGTTGTTCCGGCTGTATTTCCTTTTATGATAGCTGAGTCCTTAGTAATATCTTCTTCGGATACTGACGCATCGATAGAAACACTATAACCTGCGTAAAGTTCAATTTCAGGGACCGTACCCGTTGGATACATTTCTCCATTAACAAGTTCATGAACTGTTTTTGTAACATCTGTCGCAGTGCCATTCCTGTTTGAATTTTCTTTATATCTCCACACCGCAGCGCCATTCGGTAAACTGATATTGCCTAAGTAGCTCCGATTGCCATCATTGAGATTCAGAAGATATTCCTCGTAAAATGGATCCTTTTCATCTTTTCCAGTATAATACTTCACATGAACTGTATAAAGATTCGGTGCGCTGAACGCATAAATCTCAGTGGTTGTTGGATCTGCAGATACCGGATTTGCGTTATAAACTACGCAGATTGGATTAGATCCGCCAGTCAGCTCAATATGTTTGATGAGATTCTGATAATTTGAGTTCGATGCCTTGAACAGCTTCACATACGACTCTTTGGTATTGGCATCCAGCGGAGAGCTGATCAGAATCTTTTTATCTCCTGTTACCGCTGCCTTTGTAAAATCGATTTCATTTTTCGAATATGCACTTTCGATCTGCATAGATGTGAACGGGAAATTTCCCTTGACCGTGAAGTTTGCAGTTTCGCTGACATTTATTTCTTGTGCCATATAAACATCGGGCTGATTAGCCCCACCTGTAATCGTTCCGCCTGACAAGTTGATTTCATTAAGGTGAGCGTGTCTTAAACCATACACTCCGCCTGTAATCGTTCCACCTTCCATCGTGAACGTTGCATGGTCTTTCTTTTGCCCGCTACTTCTATATATATACACAGCCGTATGATTATCTGATTTGATTTCACCGCCCTTAATTGTTACTGATACACCACCTATTGCCTGGATTGCATAGAGATCACCTCCAGACGCTGATTTATCCCAAATTTTTGTGTGTTCACCCTCTACTGTAAGGTTCGCAGCCTCCAATACAATTACAGCATCTTTTGCATCTTTCTTTCCAGTGATCTGTCCATCCGTAATATGGATCTCACTGTTAGTTCGTCCATAAAATCCACTGCAGTTAATCTTTGACTGCAAGGTTCCGCTTCCTGTTACATTAACTTTTCCAGTAATTGCACCCTTTAAAGTCGTTGTCTTATTTTCATCCGCACTTCCAGTATCAATCGTTATGTCTTCTTCAATTGGTGTTTCTATACTTCCTATTGTAATCTCTGGACCTGTAGTACCTGTATTTACTGAAACAATATCGTTTAAAATATCGGATATCTTCTGATTTTTAGCAGAATATGTAACTGTTTCTTTATACTCTTCTCCGTCTGTTGTTGCCTCATAATAGACTTCATAGTTTGTTCTATCCGAAGACAATTTAATATCCGCGCGTTTAATCGCCCCAGATTTAAGCCGACTTGCAGGTGCATTTTTATCGACAAAACGAATATAATTACCTACTGCTTTCAGAGTATAATTTGTATACTCATTTGCACTACCATCAGCATACGCATTAACAACCTTTAATTTTATATTCTTACACAAATATTCAATATTGTTTTTCGATCCCATAATCCAGTTAGACACAGGATTCACTTTCATAGTTGTATCACATGGAACTACTAAAAAATTTTCTCCAATGTTTTGTACATTTTCCGCATTGATAACTGGATATGTCGAAGCCCATCCGTAATAAATAGAACCACTTGTTTTTCCTGATGCAGATACATCAATATTTCCAGATAAAGTCAACTGCGTATTTTTTATCATATAAATTGCAAAAGCTTTTCCTTTTGTGTTTTTTGCGAAAACACTTCCTCCGCTGATAGAGACCTCTTCACATTCTTTAATTGCAGCAATCGTACTCGTATCATCTTTTGTATTGTTGAGTTGTCCCCCATATATATCTATATCTTTTACATATGACAGTTGTCCATTCCATGTACCGCCTATTATTTCAACACGACCCGTTCCTCCGTTTCCAAAGACATTTCCAATAATTGTTCCTTTTTTTAAAGAAATTACGTCATTTTCATACATAAAAAAGCCATCTGCAGACTCAACAGTACCGCCATTTTGTTCAAAAATAGCTGTAGAATTCTTAGCATTCGACGACCTACGAATAACGTACGAACTTGTTGTTATATCAGCCTCATTGTGTATAATAAATGTGTCATTTGAGCCAATAATAAATGCTTCAGCTGCACTCGTATATGTGCCTTTCAAAGTCAATTCGCAGCCTTTCGTAAGTTTCGGCGCTCCGGGCGCTCCGCTACTAATATTGACATTATCAAAATTAATATTTATATTCGTATCTGTACCGAAACTCAAAATCTTGTTGAACGCATCTGTCAGACTATTTAAGTTTTCTCCATCTTCTGTCAAGCTTCCGCCAACAACCTTAAACTTCCCATCTGTCTGGCTGATCGAATACGTCTCTTCCGTAACTGTCTCCGCATTCATCACACGCTTAGCCATTTTTCTCTTCGTCTCCGGGGTCTCTTTCCCATTCGATGCTGTCGCGGTCTCCTTCTCAAGGTCGGACTCGGTCGTCTCGTTTGAATCCACAGTTGTATCCCGCTTCTCGTCCGCATTGGACGCGCTGGCTGTCTCGGCCTCGATTTTTTTATTCTCTTCTTCCAGATTTTCTTCCAGCGCAGTTATTGTCTCCGCTTTCGCCATAATTCCCATATCACCATGATTGACCAGAAGGACTGCAATCAGGACTGCTGCTGACATACGTTCATACCATTTTCTCTTTCTCATATTCATTTCCCCCTTTATGACAGGTTCTTTCGGATTATACTTGCAAAATTTCAGACCATTCCACGGTTCATAGTTGATTTTATTATACGTTTTTTCTGTTCCACCCGCAATTCTTTCTGCACAAGATGTCAAAATTCCGCATAAGATGTCAAAATCAGGAATGATTCTCAGGAAATAACTCCCGTTTTTTTCATGTATAAACTGGCCTGTTTTCGTGAATCATTTTTCTATGAAAACAAATTGCGGAGGTTCTTATCATGGCAGGATATAAGGTTGAAATCTGCGGGGTAAATACTTCGAAGCTCCCGCTTCTGACAAATGAGGAAAAAACCGACCTTTTCAGACGGATCCAGAATGGAGATACGGACGCAAGAGAAACATATATTAAAGGAAATCTGAGACTTGTCCTGAGTGTGATCCAGCGGTTTTCAGGCAGCAGTGAGAATATCGATGATCTGTTCCAGATCGGGTGCATCGGGCTTATCAAGGCCATCGACAATTTTGATCTGTCACAGAATGTGAAATTTTCAACTTATGCGGTTCCGATGATCTTAGGTGAGGTACGGCGGTATCTGAGGGACAATAATTCGATCCGGGTGAGCCGGTCTCTCAGGGACACAGCTTACAAGGCTCTCTCTGCGAGAGAATTTCTCACGAAGAGAAATCTCCGGGAACCTACAATCATGGAAATTGCAGATGAGGTTGGGATCTCAAAGGAGGAAATCACCTACGCGATGGACGCGATCCAGAGTCCGGTAAGCCTTTATGAGCCGGTTTACACGGACGGCGGGGATCCGCTCTGTGTGATGGATCAAATCAGTGACAAGAAGAACCGGGAAGAAAACTGGGTGGAACAGCTTTCTCTGAGTGAGGCAATGAAACGGCTGCCGGCAAGGGAGCGGAAGATCATTGATATGAGATTTTTCGAGGGAAAGACGCAGACGGAAGTAGCGGGGGAAGTCGGGATCAGCCAGGCGCAGGTATCCCGGTTGGAGAAGAACGCACTGAAGAGTATGAGGAATTATCTGAATTAAAAAAGACGTTTTCACGTGGATATCCAACGATACTCCGCTGTGAAAACGTCTTTTATTTACATGATTTTCTTAATTTTCAGCTATTCTGTGCCTTACCGGCACACGCTCTTTCTTATTTCGCTGTCTCCCCATATCTGGTCAACAGTTCCATGTAGAAGTCGATGCTGTCCGCCAGCTCTTCCACTCCGGTAAACTCGTCAACGGCATGAACATGGTGGTCTCCCTTCGCGTAGATCGTGGAGAAACGGTATACACGGTCACTCATGTCATAGACAAATCTTGCGTCTGTTCCGCCGAGCATCATCTCCGGACACGGGATCACATCGCCGTAGATCCTGCTGCTGATCTCGACGAGAAGATCCTTGATCGCTCCGTCATACAGAGATGTCGGGGACGCGTTGCTGCCCTTGAGGACACGGACTTCCACCTCCTCCGGCACGATGTCTTCCAGATGTTTCTTTACACTCTCAACGGTATCCCCGGTAAGGATGCGGCTGTTTACGACAGCTGTGACCTTCGCCGGAAGAATATTCGCCTGAGCAGAACCTGAGAGCATCGTCGGAACGACCGTCGTGTGGAACATTGCATCAAGAGCCGGATCTTTCTTGAAATACGGAACCAGCTTCTCAAGATTTTCATCCGGATTCTTGAGAAGCTCTGCAAGCTCCGGATTTTCTTTCGCCATATACGGAGCAAGGACTTCAAAGCGGCGGCGGATCGTATCCGTCACACGGTACGGCATTGGATTCTCCTGAATCGCGATCAGTGCTTTTGCGATCATGGTCGTCGCGAAATTCTCGCCCGGACGACTGGAATGTCCGCCTTTTGCCGTGTAGGAAAGTTCAAAATCCACATATCCTTTTTCGCAGAGTCCAATGGTGCAGAGTCCTTTCCCATCGATCCCGTAATCGCTTCCCGGGCGGACTCCGCCGCCTTCATCTAAAACAGCACCGAATCGGATTCCTGTCCCACGGAGCGTCTCCGCCGGAATCTTTCCGCCGGCTACCTCCTCCATATATCCATAGGAGAGATACAGATCATAGTCCGGTTCGTAACCCTTTTCAAGAAGTGCCTCAACAGCCTCCAGCTGTCCGATGAGGTTGCTCTTGCAGTCGCTGGAGCCGCGTCCCCAGATCTTTCCATCCGCGATGGTTCCGGAGTATGGCGGATACGTCCACTTTTCAAGGTCACCTTCCGGGACAACATCCTGATGCGCCATCAAAAGAAGCGGAGCAGCGCCGGATTTTCCGTTTCCCTTCCAGTGATAGAGAAGTCCGGCCTGATCGGTATGTTCCAGAGTCAGATGTTTATGTACCAATGGGTAGGTTTCCTTTAAATATTCATGGAATGCGTCAAATTTTGTATAGTCAGTCAGTGAATTATCCGCGTTTGATACAGTTGCGAAGCGGACCGCACCTGCAAGGTGTTCTGCGCTGATCTGCGGATCGATTGTATGTTTTCCCATATGCTCTTCTCCTTTTGCTGTCAGATCCTGATTGTCCTGTAACTTTTCTGCAGCTCTTATTCTGCTTTCTTCTCCGCCTTCTCGCTCATCGCCTTGGAGTTTACGATAATACGCAGGTGGGAACCTTCTCCACATTTGCCTTTTTCATCATGTACTTCGATATCGAACCAGAGCTTTCTTCTCTCGATGCTGCGAAGCTTCGCTGTAGCTGTCACTTTCATGCCAACCGGTGTCGGTGCTAAATGGCGGCAGTGGATTTCCGCTCCGACTGTCGTCTGTCCCTCTTCGAGGTAAGATTTTGCAAGCTCCAACGCCGCGTCCTCCATCAGCGCCACCATATTTGGTGTGGAGAGGATTTTCGAACCGGCGCTGCCGATACGTTTTGCGGTCATCTCATCTGTGACCGTCCAGGTCAGGCTGTATGTCGGTGCATAGAGATCTTCCTTATCTGTCAGGATCGCAGCAACCGCTGTGCATGCCGGGCAGTCACAGAATCTTGCGCCTTCTGCTTTGATCTTCTTCGCATGCGCCTCGATTCCGGCTGCCTTCTCCGCACCGAAGATCTTCTTTCCATCCTCAGATCCTGCGAAAGCAATCAGTCCGTCGATCGGGATAATATCTGCCGCGATCTCCTCGATCAGCGCTTTTGCCGCCTCATCCTGCTTTTCCGTATTGACAGCCGCAAGCCAGTTGTTTGCGGCTTCCTTTGCCTCAGCACAGCAGGACGACGCCTCTGCAAGTGCTTTTACTTTCTCGATCATTGCCTCTGTTTTGTTCATCATTTATTCCTCCGTTCAGCTTTTCAGACTACCGCTTGTGCCGCCAAATCGTTTTTTCGGCCGGACGCTTCTCTGAATTTCATCTTCAGGAACAGTCCTGTTCCCATTCTATCGCAGATATTTTAAAAATTCAATCAGCTTTTTTATCTGTTTTCAGACCTTTTCCCGGTATTGGGATCGTCTCTCTCAAATTTTCACCGGATTATTTCCAGATTCATAGATTCTCCCTGCTGCACGCCTGCAGCTGGTGTTCATGCTCGTACTTCTCCTTCGTCGCGAGCCCTCCGCGGATATGCCGTTCCGCCTTGTTGATATCCAGAACCACACGCGCCTGCGCCGCCAGAGAGGGATCGATATGGATCAGCCTGTCAGTCACATCCTTGTGCACCGTACTTTTCGAAATTCCAAACCGTTTTGCTGTCTGTCTCACCGTCGCATTCTCATCAATAATATAGTTCGCGATCTGAATCGCCCGCTCTTCAATATATTCCTTCATAGGGGTTGCCCCTCGATGATATTTTTACCATCTTATTATCTGATGTGAAAATTTATACGTGGGCATCGAGAAATACAGGATAAACAACAAAAGTGCAGACCTGAGAACTTTCCGTAAAGAACTCAGATCTGCACATACCTTTCCCGTCTGTATGATTCTTTCTTCTTACTTCACAACGATCTGGCAGCTTCTCATAGTCTCCAGAGCCGCCTCATGTCTTTCCCTCGTAACGCCTGCCGCACATGCGGAATCCACGAAGACCGGTGTCTCCGGAAGGAATGCCTTGATCAGGAGCGCGTTTGAAACCACACAGATATCCGTGCAGAGTCCCACAAGCTCGATGGACTCGATCGGTGTCTTCTTATTTCTCTCAAGAAGATCTTCCGCCAGCTCCGGACATCCGAAGGTAATTTTCTCGTAAGTCGCCGCGTCACGCTCTATGGCGATCTTCTCAAGCTCCGGGATCAGGTCCCAGCCGTCTGTCCCCTTAATACAGTGAGGAACCGGAAGAAAATGTCCCTCCTGAGTATCCATATAGTTCTCGAAATGTGTGTCCTTCGTAAAGATCACTTCCCCGTCAAACGTTTCCGCCTTTTTGACAACAGCCGGAACGATTGCCTCCGCATCCTTACTGCCGAGACTTCCATTCACAAAATCCTTCTGCATGTCCACAACGATCAAAATTTTTTCTGCCATGACTCCCTTTCCTTTCTCCGAATCCGGATCTGTCTGATTCTGAGGATACCCCAGATCACCCGGCATGTCAAGCCATTTTCTCCCGACGATCCCCTGATCAAAAAATGCTTTCCGGGCATTCTCCCAAAAAGCATTTTCTTTCTTCCAATCTACTATTATGGAGATTTCTCACGGTTCACTGATTCTCCTGGCTGCCACCACAAACCGACCATCCTTCGTGTGATAACTGCATGTGGACAACATCAGGATCTGCTCCCCGTATTCCGGGATGATCCCCGTTTCATAGTCAGAATTTTCCTGAAGCCATGTGATCAGCTTCCCGTATTCCTCCTCTGAAAGATCCCCTCCGGACCGGTAATAGCGGAATCCTTCCTCATCTTCGTAGAGGACTCTGCTCTCCGCAGCTGCAAACACCTCATACTCCCGCACTTCACTATCCACAAAAAACTCAATGACCGGATGTTCCGTCTGCCATTTCTCCGACTTGTAGTCATCCAGGGTCCCAAACATGGAACCATTTTTCATGTTGTGTCCATACACGATCATACAGGTGCTGTCCTTATCCGACAACTGCCCAAGGAACGGAGTTCCACCCGACGAGCGGGATCCGTCAAACGCTCTATGCAGGTAATATTCCGGATCGGATGCTCTGCTCATTACCGGATAATCGATCCGCGTTCCCGGGATTTTCAGCCATCCGACATAGTCCGGGTTCTGCTCCGCCAGAGACGCATAACCGGCGGCCTCCCTCAGGAGTTCCTGTTTTTCTTCTGCCTCCGCCGCATTTTCCACTTCCGTCGTGTGATCATCCACCGGATCCACGATGGAGTCCTTCTGTTCCGCAGTCTCCATATAGTCAGAAGCGGCTTCACTCAGTTTCCTGAATGCCGCCGCCTCCTTTCGTGCCTCGAAGATATCACGACCTGCCATATAAGAGGAGAAACAGAAGATCCCGCCGAAAATAAGGACTCCGATCCGATACCACAACGGATTTTTCTTTCTTTTCATTTCTTAGCTCCCCATGTTCTGATCCGCCTGCAGTCCTGGATATCCACGGCCCTGCAGACTCCTCACTCCTGTTCTTTTTTCCTGGTCATAAAGAGGATTCCCGCAGCCGAGATCCCCATCATCAGGAACCAGAAATTCCGGTATGTTTCATCTCCCGTCTTTGGAGCATCCGGATCCGGTCTTCTTAATTTCTTCAAAACTGTAGCTGTCACGAAAGTTCTTTTTCGATCTTCTTTATAACAAATAAATAAGAAATTCCTGTAAATAAAGCTGCTGCGATCCATGCCGCCGGATCTGCGAAGCACGCCAGCGGATAGCTCAGAAGCCGGATCGCCGCCATTGAGACCAGCAGTCTCGCGATCAGTTCCGACACACCGCCCATCATCGGAAGAAATCCGTAACCGCAGCCCTGCATAATGTTGCGGAAAATAAAGATCGTGCAGAGCGGCAGGAAAAAGACCGCCGTCATGTAGCAGTATGTTTTTGCCCACGGCATCATAGCCCCAAGGTCTACGTCTCCTGTAAAGAAGAGCCCGAGACACGGCTTTAAGAGTGCACACATCAGTGCCGCTGCGGCAACGGAGTAGACAAATTCTGCGAGGAGCGCAGATCGCACGCCTGCCTTGATCCGCTTGACATCTCCGCTTCCATAATTCTGACCACCGTAGGTCGCCATCGTCTGTCCCATGGCGATCATGCCCTGGATCACAAGACTCTGGAGCTTCGCCGCAGCCGTATAGGCCGCAACCGCCACGGAGCCGAAGAGGTTGATGGCGGACTGCATGATCATAGTCCCCGATGCAGTGATCGCGAACTGGAACGCCATCGGGATCCCGGCCGCAAGCTGGTTTCTCGTGTCATTTCCGTGGATCTTCCAGTGTTCCCTATCAGGCTTTAAGGATGGAACCTTAACCCAGATATATCCCACGCAGAGCACCGCCGAGATCGCCTGGGACAGATTCGTCGCCCAGGCAGCCCCCGCTACGCCCATACCGCCTCGGATGATAAAAAGCAGATCCAGCCCCACATTCAGACACGCTGAAAAGATCAGAAAGAACAGCGGTACCTGACTGTTTCCGACCGCACGCAGGTACGAAGAAAACAGGTTATAGAAAATATTCGCCGTAAGTCCAATGCTGATCCCCATAATATAGGTATGGGCATCACGAAAAATATCTGCCGGTGTGTTCATCAGATGGAGCAGCGTATTCATAATGCACACGCAGAACACCGTCATGATGATCGCTGCGATCACAGACAGGAGAATTCCGTTTGCCACACTGCGTTTCACGCCTCTGGCATCATTGGCACCATATCTCTGCGCAGTCAGGATCGAGAATCCTGCCGTGATCCCCTGTGCAAATCCCGTTGTCAGGAACATGATCGTTCCGGTTGAGCCGACCGCCGCCAGCGCTCCCGCGCCGACATATCTGCCCACGATGATCGTGTCCGCCATATTGTAAAGCTGCTGGAAAACATTTCCGATGACCAGCGGGATCGTAAACCGCAGGATCACCGGCAATGATCTTCCCTTTGTCATATCAAGCTGCATGGTTGTTGGTCCTTTCCTCTTAATCATAGTTACATTTCCGGTTTTATCTGATACTATTTCCGCCAGATCATGCCTACTCATACAGTGGGAAATTTCTGCAGGCGACAGTCGCCAAGTTCTCGCGTAAGCGCGGACTTTGGCTCGTTGTTCGCGTAAAAAGAATATGCCTGGCTCTGTGAAAGCCAGGCATGGAACCTGTATTTTCCGCCTCCGGTCGATTCACCGGCGGTGTTTTGCCCAGGTCACTATTCTGATTTCTTATCGTTCTTTTTTTCATGGTCACGCCCGATCATTCTCAGAATAAAATCGACAGTACCGTCAATTCCGTAGCTTGCGCTGTTGATGCATAGATCGTAGTTATTCGCATTTCCCCAGCTTCTTCCGGTATAAAAATTGTAATAATGCGCATGTTTTTTGTCAAGTTTTTTCAGGAAATGGCGCGCTTTTTTCCGGTCTAATCCGGAGTTTACCTCGATCGCGCGCTGGATCCTCTGCTCGATCGGTGCAGTGATATAGATACTGATATGCGGAATACCGTTGTTCGTTAAGATCGCATCGGCACAGCGGCCCATGATAATAAAGTCTTCCTTTTTCGCCATATCACAGATCAGGTCGCTCTGGTTGAAGAAGACGGCATCCTGACGGTTCAGGCCGTGGTAACGGCTGAAATATTTGATATGATCCTTCAGGGACATATGGGTCACTGCCTCAAACTCGCTCGCCGGACTCTGCTGCAGTTCCTCAGAGACGTGGGCATATCCCGCCGCGTCACGGATCGTCTTATCTTTCTCCGCGTCGAGGCGTTTTAATACTGCCGCGAAAATATCGGCATCGTAGTAGTTAATATGAAGCTTATCCGCAAGCTTGAAGCCGACATCGATTCCGCCGCTTCCGTATGTCCAGCTGATGCAGATAATCAGATGGTCGTCGTTGGAGAAACGGTTCGCTACGTTGAAGCTGTTTAACTTCGCGAGGATCGGGTCGATCACATCGCCGCTGGCGAAGCTTGTCGGAAGACTCATGACCTCATTGAGGATGCGGTTGTACTCGGTCATACACATCGCGCGTTCTTCTTTATCCTCGATGGTACGGGCCATGTTCGCGATCAACCCAAGCTCGCTGCGGACTAAATGTCCCTGCGGTCTTGTTGTGAGGAGCTCCGTAAGTTCATTAACACAGCGCTCTCTGTCACGGTTGAATACACGTCCCAGGGAGGAACCAAGGTGGACATAGACCTCCGCATCCAGATCGTAGATATGTTCTGCCAGTTCTTTGATTTCTTCTTTCGTTGCAGCCATATTTCCTCCCCCTTCCTATAAAAAGAATACCAGAGTATCCACAATGAATACCGGAACAAGAATTCCAAAGGACCAGATCAGATATCCGAAGAACGAAGGCATCCGGATACCGTTCTCATCCGCAATGGATTTGACCATAAAGTTCGGCGCGTTGCCGATATATGTATTCGCGCCCATAAATACGGCACCGCAGGAGATCGCTTCCAGCATCTTGACCGGAACGGTTCCGAGGGCCGTCACCATGCCCTGTGACAATCCTAAGGCGCCTGCTGTTGTCAGGAATACCAGATAGGTCGGCGTATTGTCGAGGAAGCTGGATAACAGACCGGTCGCCCAGAACATCTCAAACGGTTCTGTGATCCCAAGCTCCGCTCCGTTTGCCTTTAAGATCATAAGCGCCGGCTGCATCGTAATAAAGATACCGACGAAGAGAACTGCGACCTCGTGGATCGCGCCCCAGGTAAAGTGGTTCTCTCGGCGGATCGAACCATCCGTCGTCTTAAAGGACAGAAATGCGGATACAAGGATGATCACACACTCAATGATCGCCGGATAGGATAATGTAACTTCTCCGAATACATGAATCCCGAGGACATTTCCTGCGGCATCCTGAAACATCGGCATGGACGGCAGGGTACCGCTTAAGATAACGGCGATCACGATCATAATGATAAAGATCAGGTTGTGGCCGCCGCGGATCTTCACTTCAGTACCCGGTTTGCTGATATCCGGTTTTAAGCCTGCCGCGATATCTTTTCTGTATGCCTTCATATCAAAATGATAGAAGATAAACAGCAGGATGATCATATTGAAGATCAGGATCGGTAAAAGCTTTAAGCTCCAGAAAAACGGGACACCCCGCATGAATCCCATGAGCAGAGGCGGATCTCCGATCGGAGTCAGGCAGCCGCCCATATTGGACACCATAAAGATAAAGAAGATCACGATGTGGCGTCTTCTCTTTCTCCACGCGTTCATCTTGATGATCGGACGGATCATTAACATACTGGCTCCGGTGGTTCCGATCCAGCTGGATAACAGGGTTCCGAGTGCCAGAAGTCCCACATTGATCCTCGGGGAACCAGCGAGATCACCGGACAGGGTAATATTACCGGACACACAGAACAATCCGAAAAGAAGGACGATGAATGTCAGGTAGTCGTTTATGATACATTCCAGTGTCGTCTCCGCCGCCTTCGGCACACCGTACTTCACGGCGAACGGGATCAGGAACAGCAGGGACCAGAACACGACCGCGTGCGGCTGGTGCGCCTCCCACCACTCTGCTTTCACAAGCGGAAGAACCGCAATGCAGAGCAGGAGTCCTGCAAATGGAATACAAAGCCATAACGGCGTCTGTGCTGCCGCCCCGGCAGCCTCTGGTTCTGCCGCAAGCGCTGTAACTGCAGTCTGGTTTAAGACCGCCAGAAGTCCTGCGCAGAATGCAAATAATTTCTTCATGGGTAAACCTCCATGTAATCAGCTTTTATGAGCCATTACTCTTTTTTTTCGCTCAACACGGCTACTGATTATAACAACTTTCCCGCACAAATACAAGTACGATTCTTCCAAATAATTGCCAAATTTCCGCGTAGAAAATCAGCATTTTTGCCAAAATGGAATATATTTCGTATTGTGAAATTTCAGACAATGGGATTTTATCTCATTTATTTTACAACGTTAAAGCATTGGTCTGGGATACCGCCGCATTCCGTTTTTCTGCGCCATGTACTGCTTTTTTTCTTGGTTTTTCACGCCCTGCGAGAACGCCGTAATCGGTCTTCTATAAAGTAAAAAAGCAGCACGGTCATTTGATTGATGGATGCTCAGGTACCGAAACTGCTTTTGTTTTATTAAATATATGTGTTTTATGTATTTTTACTACACTAAGAAAAATTCCGTAATGAATACCATCGCGCAGCAGATCACCGCAACGGACAGGAGACTTCTTCCGCACCATGCCGCGATGATTCCGATGACCAGCGCCAACGCCGCCGACACCGTACTGTTTGTGGCGGAGAGGATCGCCGGAAACGTCATAACAGCTAACGTCACATATGGGACGTAATATAAGAATGACTGGATAAACTGATTTTTGATCGGTTTCCGGATCAATGTGAGCGGCAGGACACGGATCAGATATGAAACGCCCGCCATCACCGCAATATAGAGATAAATATTCTTTTCCATGTTTTTTATGTATTTCCTCTTAATTTAACGATACAGTTTTCGTAAATACTTCTTTTTCTTACAAATAGAACTGCTTTCTACTATATATACAGTTAAGCTCCCTGTTTTGCTGCACCTGCAGAAGAATTATTTTTTCCTTTCTGGTTTTCTTCTTGAACCTCGATCTCACTGTCCTCTGCCGGATGCGGGAAGAGAATCGCTGCTGCGGATGAGAGCACAACAGTCAGAATGATCGTTCTCGTGCCGCTGGAGATCGATGAAATTCCCGGCAGATGCTCCGCAAGGTAGCTTGCCGCGAAGCTGATGGCGATGAGACCTGCAAGGATGCGGCTCTTTCTCGCCGGTGGAATGATGATCGCAAGGAACATTCCGTAGAGTGCCACGCTGAAGGCGCTCACAAGACGCCACGGCATCAGATTACCTGCCAGCGCACCGAGGGCTGTTCCGACAGCCCAGCCGGGAAGCGCTAATGCGATTGCCCCGTACATATACCAGGGATTTAAGCAGCCCGGTCTTGCGATCGTAATTCCGAACAGCTCATCGGTAATATCAAAAGCCATGAGAAGCCTGTGGAAAAACGGCATATCCGGATCCATTCTCTGGCTCATGGCACAGCTCATCAGTAAATATCTCGCATTCGCGATCAGTGTCACGATCGCCATCTCAATATACGCTGCCCCCGCGGCGATCATCGTAAAGCCCGCGTATTCCCCTGCGGACGCGTTGCAGAGTGCGCTTGTGATCATTCCCTGAATCGGTGTCATCCCGACATTCCGCGCCACGATTCCCAGTGAAAAAGATACCGCAAAATACCCGAGCGCGATCGGCACCCCGTCCCGGGCTCCATCCCGGAATGCCCGCCGGTTTCCAACACTGGCGATTGAAAACTTGTTGTTCCCCATAATATTCCTCCCTCAAACAGAAACAGCAGACATCCTGTCCTGTTTATGCGCTGCCATTCCGCGTAAATTAGCGGCACCCAGGAATTTTCATCCAGAGCTGCCGCTTTCCATTATTCTGACATCATTGTTTATACGGGCATGAAAGAAGCCCAAACAGTAACTGATTTTGCCGATGCTTCGCATTCCAAATCGGCAAAATCCACTACCACCACTGTATTGTACGGAATTTTCAGTTCAGAAAATTCCTACCC
>OAVJ01000425.1_pt1 | contig 26899 bp, 22 predicted proteins | sample 1516901 | NCBI WGS metagenome assembly OAVJ01 (sample SAMEA2580073, study PRJEB22360) | human gut metagenome | biome: human gut; feature: human-associated habitat; material: faeces | place: Denmark | collected 2008/2010 | reverse complement strand
TCGGCTACGGTGCGGGTCACGCTCTGGTCGGTCTGGCTTACACCCTGCGCCACCACACCGTTGTCCGCGCAGAGCACCGCCACCGCCCGGCGGGAAAAATCAAACTGCGCCGTTCCGGTCAAAGCGGCGGCATCCTCCAGCATCGTCTCCAGCGCACCCAGCCCGCCCAAGGGCTTGGCAAGGCTTGCCCAGTGGGCGTGGGCGGCGGCGCGGGCGGCTTCGTCCGGCGGGGGGATGGCAGCAAGCAGCTGCATCAGTTCAACTTCGGTCATTTTCGTCATCCTTTGTGTTTCAAAAAGTGCTGCGCCGCCTGTACAAAGCGGCGGGGTAGGGCAGTGCCCGCCCAGTAAAGATGCGGGAAACCGGCGTACAAATGCGCGTTTGCAAAGCCGCATTCCCACTGCCTTTTTTCGGTTTTGCGCACAGAAAAGTCTGTACCGTTCTCGGAGGAATCCCAGTGGTGGAATTCGTGGATGGGCAGTGCTTCTCCGGCGCGGAAAAGCATACTGTCGGCCTTTGCCGTCATAGCGGCATAGCCAAAGCGTACCAGCCGCCCGGCGTTGTGCCCGCTGCCCGGCAGCACACCCGCCATGGGGTAAACCTTGCCGTCCACACCCTCCAACGCCTGCCCTAGGTACAGAAAACCGCCGCACTCGGCAGCAGTGGGCAGACCCTCTTGCACGGCGTCCCGGATAGCAGCACGCAGGGCGCAGTTTTCGCTCAGCTGCCGGGCGTACAGCTCCGGGTAGCCCCCGGGCAGATACAGCCCGCCGATGTTTTCCGGCAGGGCAGCGTCCCGCAGCGGGCTGAAAAACACAAGTTCCGCACCCGCATCCCGCAAGGCATCCAGCGTTTCGGCGTAGGCAAAGCAGAAGGCTTCGTCCCGCGCCACAGCAATGCGGACGGCGGACGTGCACGGTGCGTCAAGCAGCGGCGCAGCCGGGGCGGGGCGGTCGGTCAGCGCCGCCAGCTGTGCCCAGTCCAGTACAAGGGCATCAGCCAGTTGCTCTAACTTTTGTTGTAAGTCCATGATCTCCCCGGCGGTTTTCAGCCCAAGGTGACGGCTCTCAATGGCGCATCCCGGCAGATGGGGCAGATACCCCACCACCGGCAGACCGGTCTCGGCTTCCAGCATCGGACGCAGCGTTTTGTACAAGGCTTTAGAGCAATCATTGAGCAGAATGCCCACGATATGGCTGGGTGTGCGGAACTGCAAAAGCCCCCGCAGCTCAGCGGCAAGGGTGATGCTTGACCCCTTTGGCTGCACCACCAGCAGCACCGGCAGTGCCAGCGTGTCGGCCAGTTCCCATGCGCTTGCGCGGGTGGTCAGCCCCTGCCCATCGTAAAAGCCCATGGCACCCTCGCATACGGCAGCGCCGTGCCCGGCGGCATACCGGGCATAAAGTGTGCGCACCGTATCCGGGGCAGAGAGGTAGAGGTCTAAATTGTGGCTTTCCACCCCCAGCGCGCTGCGGTGGAACATAGGGTCGATGTAGTCCGGACCGCATTTGAAGGCGCAGGGGTCAGCTCCGCGCCGCTGCAGCGCGGTCAGCACTGCACAGGTGACGGTGGTCTTGCCGCTGCCGGAGCGCGGCGCGGCGATGAGAAACTGTATCATGTCCGTGCCCCCGTAATGAGGAATACCGGGTTGTTGGCCATCAGCAGATGCAGACTGCCCGCCGTTTTTGTGCGGCTGACGGAGATCTGTGTCACCTCCGCGGCAAGGCCGTGGGCGGTCAGAGCAGCCACGGCGACGCTGAGTGTTTCCAGCGCAATGGCGGCGATGCACAGCCGTGCGGCTGGATTTTTGTGCAGCACGGCGTCTATAACAGCGTCCATGTTGCCCTTTGTACCGCCGATAAATACAGCATCCGGTGTAGGCAGTGCGTCCAAGGCTTCGGGCGCTTTACCTTCGATCACGGTCAGATTATAGGCTGCAAATTTCTCCCGGTTTTTCTGGATGAGCGCACAGGCTTCCGGGTCACACTCTACGGCATATACCCGTCCGGCATGGGCGGCAAGCGCCAGCTCCACGCTTACGCTGCCGGTGCCCGCGCCCACGTCCCATAGGGTATCCGTGGGGGTCACCGCCAGCTTTGCCAGCGCGGCGGCGCGCACCTCCTGTTTGGTCATGGGCACAGCACCCCGGATAAAAGCATCGTCCGGCAGGCCGGGCGTGCGGCGGGGCGGCAGGGCTTCCCGCTCGATAAGCAATACACTCAGCGGTGCAAAGCTCTGCGCTGCCAGCTCCCGGGCAAGGCCAAAGCGGATGGCTTCCGCCGGAGTGCCTAGGTTTTCGCCCACAAGGGCGTGGGCAGCGCCCAGCCCGGCAGCGGTCAGCTTGACGCAAAGGGTGGCAGGGGTGTCCCCGCCGCCAGTGAGGAAAAACACCTGTGGATGCGCCAAAACCTCGGCTACCGGGTCGCAGGCGCGGCCATGGGCAGACACCAGCTTCCAGTCCTGCCAAGGGCGTCCCACAGCGGCGGCTAAAAGCTGCACGCTGGAAAGCCCGGGCAGCACCCGGACAGAGTATCCCATGGCCCGCAGCAGGGGCAGCAGCTTTGCCGCACCGGAGTAAAACCCGGTGTCGCCGCTGTACAAAACAGCGGTGTCCGTATCCGGCTGTGCGGCAAGACACGCAAGGATATCCTCCGGCTTATACACGGCCTTGCGGTCAGCAGTGCACCCCGCCGGTAAATGCTCCAACAGGCGCTTTGCCCCAAGGATGAGCCCGGCGCTTTGCAGTGCGGCCAGCCCTTGCGCGGTCAGGCTTTCCGGGCAGCCGGAGCCCATTCCGATCAGAGAGATCATACCAGCACCTCCTTGCAGCGTGCCAGAATTTGTGCGGCAGTTTGTCCGTTTTCAGCCGGGCGGCGCACCACGATCAGCTGTGCGCCGGTGTCCTGTGCGGCCTGTGCCTTTTCGGCAAAGCCGCCCACAGCACCGCCGTCTTTCGTGACAAGATAGCGGATGGAGAATTGCTTTATCAAGGCGCAGTTCAGCGCATAGCTGAAAGGACCTTGCATGGCAATGATGTTTCTGTGTGGGACACCGGCGGTCTCGCAGGCGGCAATGCCTTCCCGCGTGGGCAGCACCCGGGGGAACAGCCGCTCCGGGCTGAGCGGCGCAAAGGCGGCAAGTTCTTTTGCACCAGTGGCCAGCAGCACATTGCCGCTGCATCCGGCCAGAAACGCAGCCGCGTGGGCGGCGGTGGCAAACACCATGCTCCCGGCGGGCAGCGGGCTTTCTTCCCGCAGCAGTCGGTGGTACTCCACCCCGGCAGCTGCGCACGCAGCCCGGATGTTTTTGGTGGCGTCCACCGCGTAGGGGTGGGTGGCGTCTACACACAGGGCAGCGCCCTGCAAAAGGGCGGTCATTTCCTCGGGGGTCAGCCGCCCGCAGTGCACAGTGATGCCGTCCGCTTCGCCCTGTTCCTCCGCACCCAGCGGGGTGGCTACGCTGACCAGCACCTGTGCGCCCAGTGCCGCCAGCTGCCGGGAGAACACCCGCCCCTCGGTGGTGCCGCTGAAAACCACTGCCTTTGCCTTCATCTGCGGTACCCCCGTGGGGTGACCATTTTACCGCCCAGCTGCTTTGTGGCGGTATTGCCGATGTAAACGGTGGTGAACATATCCACCGCTGTACTTTCCAGCTGCGCAAGGGTCAGTACGTGGGCGGTCTGCCCCTCCCGGCCGATGTTGCGCACAAGGCCGCAGACGGTGTCGGCGCTTTTGCCATTTTCCAGCAGGATGCGCACCGCCTTTGCCAGATAGTCCGGCCTGCCCTTGGAAGAGGGATTGTACAGCGCAACGCAGAAGTCTCCCATGGCGGCGCAGGCCAGCCGCTTCTCAATGACCTCCCACGGGGTCAGCCGGTCGGAAAGGGAAATAACGCAGAAATCGTGCGCCAGCGGTGCACCCAGCACCGCCCCGCCGCTGAGGGCCGCGGTCAGTCCGGGCACGATGTCCACGGCAACGTCCGGGTAATCCGGGGCAAGCTCCAGCAGGGGACTTGCCATGCCGTACACCCCGGCATCGCCGGAGCAGACCAGCGCCACCCGCTTGCCGGTGCTTGCTTTTTCCAGCGCCCAGCGGCAGCGGTCGATTTCCTGCGTCATGCCGGTAGAATAGTATTCCTCGCAGGGGAATTCATCGCGGATGAGGTCAAGATAGACCTTATACCCACAGATGGCGTCAACGCTTTCCAGCGTGTTCGCAGCCTGCTGGGTCATATAAAAAGGCTCGCCGGGGCCAAGCCCCACGACATAGACCACCTTCTCGGGACGGTCGATATCAATTCCCATCACGTCAACCATTCTGCCACCTCCAGTCCGGGGCAAAGGGCCTGCACGCCAGCGCAAAGGTTACGCCGCTGCAGGCAAATTTCGGGTAAAACAGGCGACCGCCTGCGTCCAGCACCGCTGCCCGCTCACAGACATTGTCCACCCCAGTCACGCTCTGTACAAAAGGGGAGGGGGTGAACTGCCCGGGCGTGCTGCGCAGCTGTGCGGCAGAGTAAAACCGCACCGGCCAGCTGTGCGCCTGACAAAAGGCCAGCAAGCCCGGCTCGTTCTGCTTCAGGTCGATGCTTGCAGCGGCGGTAACTGCCTGCGCAGCAAAGCCGTGCCGGGCGCAGAAGGCGGCAAAAGCGGCCTCCAGCGCGTCAGCGCTTGTGCCCCGCTTGCAGCCGATGCCCAGCACCCCGATGCGCGGCACAAGATGCAGCGCCTGTCCGGTGGGGCAGAGGGTGAGTGCAAGGTCGGCTTTTTCCGGGGCTTCTGCCGGGAATAACCCGGCGGGCGCAGTGCCCGTTACCGGGATATCTGCCCAGTAATAGACCGGTTGTCCGGCCAGTAACTTGCCGCTGACCAGCTTGATACGCTCCGGTTCCAGCACCATGCAGTTTTGGTGCTTTGCCCACTCGTCCACTGCAAAAATGCCATGGGCATCGGTGGCGGTGGTGATCACCGGCACAGCACCGCATACAGCGGCAATGGTTCGCGCCAGATCATTTGCGCCGCCCAGATGCCCGGACAAAATGGGCACGGCAAACCGCCCGCATTCATCCACCACCACCACAGCAGGGTCGGTGGTCTTGCTCTTGCAGTGAGGCGCGATAGCCCGCACCGCAATGCCCGCAGCGCCTACAAATATCAGCGCATCCGACTGCACAAACTGCACGCCTGTCCATTCTGCAAGAGAAGTGCCATCCTGCCCGCACCGGGCAACGCTGCCGGGCAGGGCAGCGGCAAGGCGCTTTGCCAGCGCAAGGCCGGTATCCGTAAAGGCAAGGTAGGCGCAGATCATACCGGCTCTCCTTTGCGGAACTCGGTGGTAAAGGCGGGGTCGTACAGCTTGCTGCGCTCGTACTGTGTGCCGAGAAAATCTCCCACTACGATAAGCGCCGTCTTGGTAATGCCTGCCGCGCGGGTGCTCTCTGCCAGAGAACCAACCGTGCACCGCACGATTTTTTCTTCCGGCCAGCTGGCCTTGTACACCACGGCGGCGGGCGTTTCCGGTTTGTACGCACCCTGCAAAAGCGCCGCCTGCACCTTATCGATCAGCCCGATGGACAGAAAGATCACCATGGTCGCACCGTGTGCGGCAAGGCTTGCTAGCCTTTCCCGCTCCGGCACGGGGGTGCGTCCCTCCATGCGGGTGATGATGACCGTCTGGCTGACTGTGGGCAGGGTATACTCGGTGTTCAGTGCAGCGGCAGCGCCGCAAAAGCTGGAAACACCGGGGGTGTCATCGTAACAAATGCCGTCTGCGTCCAGTGCATCCATCTGTTCTCGGATGGCACCGTACAGGCAGGGGTCGCCGGTGTGCAGACGCACGGTGGCCTTACCTGCGGCTTCCATCCGGCGCATCACGTCCAGTACCTGCTCCAGCGTCATCTCGGCACTGTTGTAGATGGTACAGTCCGGCTTTGCCAGCCCCAGCAGCGCCGGGTTGACCAGACTGCCCGCATAAATAATGCAGTCTGCGGCTTGTAAAAATGCTGCACCGCGCCGAGTGATCAGATCCGGTGCGCCGGGCCCGGCGCCCACAAAATGTACCATGTGCATTACTCCTTCCATTCATTCAGCAGGCGGGCGGCAGTTTCGGTCTGTCCCAGCGGGCCGAACTGGTTTGAAAACAGCACCGCGCCCACCCGGAGCGCCCCGCCCGCGCGGCGGTCAAGATGCAGCTGGATGGCGGCAAGCAGGCTTTGCAGCACCGGTTCCCGCAGCCCGGCAGTGTCCAGAATCTCCAGACAGGCATCCGTGGTGGCGGCATTGTACAGCGCGGTGCAAACCTCCCGGTCGGCACCGCACAGGGCGGCGTGGGTGCAAAACAGCTCTGTGCGGCAGTCTGCCGTGTGGGAGTGGGTGTTCATAATGCCGCCCGCCAGCTTGCACAGCTTGCCGACGTGTCCCACCAGCAGCACCTGCTCAAAGTGTGTTGTTGCTGCCATATCCAGCGTATCCCCGATAAAGTTGGAGGTCTTGACCACCGGGATGGCGGCAAACTGCGGGTAGGTTTCGTGCAGATAGTCCAGCCCGTAGTTGCCCGGGGCGAGGATGAGCCGTCGATGGCTTTTTGCCCGCAGCGCCGCCTGATTCATCTCCAATTGGATGGTGTCCAGAATGGCCTGCTGGCTCATAGGCTCTACGATGCCGCTGGTGCCCAGCACCGACAGCCCGCCCTCCACCCCGATATGGGGGTTGAAGGTGCGCCGGGCTACCTCCTCACCGCCGGGGATGGAGATGGTCACGGCAAAGCCGCCGGGGTAGCAGGCGGCTTCTGCCTCCCGGCGCAGCGCTTCGGTGATCATCTGCCGGGGCACATGGTTGATGGCGGCTTGCCCGACCGGCTGGTCCAGCCCGGGTTTTGTCACCCGGCCCACCAGCGGCCCGCCGGTAATGCGTACCTCGGGTGTGCCGGGCAGCAGCGTCACCGTGGCGGTCACCGGCAGACCGGTGGTCACGTCCACGTCATCGCCGCCGTCCTTTTCAATAGCGCATTCCGCGCCCTCGGCAGCAGCGCGGCAGAACAGGGGAGCTACCTCCACCACGATGCCCTTGGGCGTGCGCAGAGCAACGGTTTCCGGCGCAATGCCGGTCAGCAGCAACCGGGCAGCCCCGGCTGCTGCCAGCGCGGCACAGGTGCCGGTGGTGTAGCCGCAGCGCAGCAGCTTCTGCCCGCTGCGCACATAGTGCTCAAATTGCGGCTTTTCCGGCTTCGGCGGGTCAAAAACAGCGCTGTACTGTTCTTCCGTCAGGCCGTAGAGCGCCTTGATATTTTCCCGGGCAAAGGCCTGCGCCGGGGGCATGGGGGCAGAAACGCCGTGCGGTGAAACGCATACCACCGCGTCCGCGATCTTCTGCGCCATGTCCAACTCGTGCAGGGTCACGATGACCGCAAGCTGCTGCTCATGCGCCAGCTTTTGCAGAATGGTCAGCAGCTCGATCTTGCCCTTGATGTCCAGAAAAGAGGTGGGCTCGCCCAGCAATAGCCCCTGCGGCTGCTGACAGACCGCCCGCGCCAGCAAAATGCGCTGCCGCTGCCCATCGCTGACGCAGTTGAAGTCCCGGTCGGCCAGATGTGCCGCGCCCACCAGTTCCAGCGCATTCTGCACCTGTTTTTTGTCCTCGGCAGAAAGGATGCCCAACCGCCCGGTGTAGGGAATGCGCCCAGCCGCCGCAAATTCAAAGCAGGTGGTCAACTCGGTGCGGCGGGTGTGGGGCAGCATCAGCGCCAGCTTTTGCGCACGGGCGTTGCCGAGGATGCGGGCAAGCTCCTGCCCGTCCAGCAGCACTGCGCCGCCTAAGGGGGTAAGCTGCCCGGCTAGCGTTTTGAGCAGGGTGGATTTGCCCGCGCCGTTCGGGCCGATGAGCGCCAGCACCTGCCCCTTGGCAGCACCCAGCGCGATATCCCGCGCAAGGGCAGCTTTGCCGTAGCCGATGGCAAGGGCTTTGGTTTCAACGGAGTTTTTCATCGCACATCCTCCCGGTTGCGGCGCAGCAGCAGCCCAATGACCACCGGTGCACCGAATACAGCGGTGACCGCGCTGATGGAAAGCTCCATGGGCGCAAACAGGCTGCGGGCAATTAAATCACACAGCAGGCAGAACGCCGCCCCGCCCAAGCAGCAACCCGGCAGCACATACAGCGGGCGGGCGCTGCCCAGCAGCTGCTTGACAAGGTGCGGCACGGCGATACCCACAAAGGAGATCGGCCCCGCAAAGGCGGTAACGCAGGCGGCCAGCAGGCTGGAAAGCAGCACCAAAAGCCGGGAGAACCGCCGCACATCCACGCCCACGCTCCGGGCGTAGGCTTCACCCATCTGGTAAGCGGCCATGGGCTTTGCAAGGCAGAAAGCCGCTGCCAGCGCGGGCAGCACCACCAGCGCCGCCGTGCGCACATTGCTCCACGTCATGCCGGAAAAGCTGCCCTGCGACCAGTTGTGCAGGTTGACGATGCTGCTGTCCTGCGCAAAAGCCACCACGAACTCGGTGATGGCAGAGCAGATGTAACCGATCATTACGCCGCATATTACAAGGATGCTCATGCGCTGCACCCGGCGGGCAGCGGCCAGCACAAAGGCCATGGCTGCCATAGCGCCCGCAAAGGCTGCCAGAATGAGCACGGCAGAGCTTGTCAGCAGGCCGTAGTTCAAAAACAGCACCATCACCAGCGCCACCGCCAGCTTAGCCCCGCTGGAAATGCCCATCACGAAAGGGCCGGCAATGGGGTTTGCAAAAAAGGTCTGCAGCAGGTAGCCCGCCGCCGAGAGCGCTGCGCCCAGCAATGCGGCCATCACCGCGCGGGGCAGGCGCAGCTGGGTAATAATGCCTACGCTCAGCGCGTCCTGCCCGCGTCCGGTCAAAGCGGCAAGCACGGCCTGCGGGGTAAGCGCAACGCTGCCCCAGAACAGGCTCACGGCAAACAGCACCGCCAGCAGCAGGGCAAGGCAGCAGTAAGATAAAACAAGGCGTTTGCGGCTGGTCATAAGCGGCTCCTCAGGTGATCCTGGTCAAAAAATGCAGGGTGTCGGGGCTGGCAGTTGCCCCGGTAAAAACGGCATGGAGATCCAGCATAAAATCTGCCAGCGCCATGCTCTGCTGGAAAAAGCTGGGCGTCGTGCACCAGATGTCGCCGCTTTGCACCGCCTTGCACTCTGCCAGCAATGCGCAGCGGGCAAGCAGCTCTTCTTTTGTGGAGATGGTGCCTTCGATGGTGCCGTTGTAGATGAGCACATCGGCGTCCTTGACTCCGGCGTAAAGATCCTCCAGCGGGATATTCATGGTAGAAAGGCTGTTGCCGCTGTCGGCAAGGTCTGCAAAAACATATTCGCCCCCGGCCATGCCGATCATCTGCGCCACATAGTCTCCGCTTTTGCGCACAGTGGCAAGGCCGCTTGATGTAATAGAGAAAAACGCGCAGCGTTTGCCGGTGGAGGGCTGTTCCAGCAGCGGCGCAATGCGCTGCGCCTGCCGGGCGAACACCTCCTCGGCAAGGGCTTCTTTGCCCAGCAAAATGCCGTACAGCTTGATCCACTCCATCCGCGCCAGCGGGCTGCTCTCGTAGCTGGAACGCTCCACCAGCACCGGAATGCCGAACCGCTCCAGCTGCTCCTTCACCTCCGGGGTGTGGTAGATCATGGTATTTTCCACCGCAAGGCCGCATTCTGCGGTCAGGATGCGCTCATAGTCCGGGGCGCTGTACTTGCCCGCGTAGGCAATGCGCCCGGCCTGCATGGCCTGCTTTGCCTCGTCCAGATACCAGCCCTCGGCGCGTGTGCCGGAAAGGGCAATGCTGTCCAGCGCGTCCAGATGGAGGAATAAGTCCATGGCAGAGGTGGACACCAGATAGATATTCTGCACCGGCTGCTGCAAAACGGTCACGCCCTCGGGCACGGTGCGCAGGGTGGCAGCGCCCTCCGGCCGGATAAGGAACTTTGCCTGTGCGTCCGGGATGGTCAGCAGGGTAGAGCCGTCCGCGTAGCAGTCGGCGGTAAACTGGGTGGCGTAGTCCAGCGGGTAGGCGTGGTCAAAAACCAGCTCGTCCGTATCGGCGGGTGCGGTGGGCGCGGCCGTGCAGCCTGCAAGCACCAGCGCGGCGGCGGGCAGAGCCTTTAAAAATTGAGCGCGGGTCAGCTTCATGGAAGGTTACTCCAAGGTAAAGGTCAGGGTGTATTCGATCTCGTGGGGCTTGCTCATGGCAACGGTGTCGGCGGTAACAGTCAGCGGGGTGCCCAGAGCAGCTACCGGGATCTCAAAGGTAGAGTTGCCCTCGGTGTTGGTGGGCAGATACTTCTCACCATCCACGATCATGTAGTCGTAGTTGGGGCTGCTCCACACGATGGTAGCGGTCATCTTGCCATCTGCCACGGTCAGGGCAGCGGGGCTTTCCACGGTGGCGCGGCCGGAGCCGCCCTCCAGCACTACGGCAGCGGTGTATGCGCCGTCTGCGGGGGTCTCGGCGGCCTGCTCGGTCTTAGGTTCAGCGTTGCGCACACTCACAGTGTGGTCATACCACTTGCCCTTGGTGCCCAGCAATGCCAGCTGAAAGTCGGTGTCCAGTGCTTCCACCGGGATGTCGTATCCGTACACTTCTTCGGTGGTGCCGTCCGCGTAGGTAACGGTGTCCACGGTGGGGATGAGCCATGCGGTCTTGTTGGCCTCGGCGTCAGCGGCAAGACCGGGGTAGAGGTTTACGATCTTTTTGGAGGCCAGACTGACATGGAAGGTCATCACGCCGTTTTCCACGGTCAGCGTGCCCTTGCCGTTGCAGGCTTCACTTGTGTGGAACATACTGCTGTCGGTCTCGAAATCAGCGGTGTACACGCCGTCCGGCAGAGCGGTTTCGGCCACAGAAGAGGAAGCCACCACGGAGGAAGCCGCTTCAGAGCTTGCGGCAACGGAAGAAGCGGGAGCAGCAGTCCCGCCGCAGCCTGCCAGAGAAGCAGCCAGCACCACGCCGGCCAGAGAAACGGTAATAAACTGTTTGCAGCGCATAAAATAAATACCTCAGTATCATAAATTTTGACCCGGAATTTGGCTTTCCGGGGTAGGGGCATGTTCTCCTCGCGCGGGGAACGCGCCCATAAAAGAAGCCCTCTCCGTGTGCAGGGCAGCGCCGGAGAGGGCTTCTGAATCCATTAGCCGTTCAGAAGATCCATAGCGGCCTTGGTATGTGCAATGTACAGCTGCTGGATGTCCGCAATGCGGCCCAGACCGGAGATCTGGCAGTCCACATTCTCAAAGCAGCCTGCGGCGGTAAACTGGCTCAGCCAGCTGTCGGCGTCCTCACCGGCCATGTCGTTGTTGGCGTGGTCGCCTGCCACCACCATCAGCGGGCGCAGAACAACTTTGGTGTAACCGGCAGCTTTCACAGCCTCGATGATGGCCTCGCAGGAGGTCTCCTCCGGCTCGCCCTCCACCGTGCCGATGAACACATTGTCGTAGCCCAAGGTCTGCATGGTGGTCTGCATCTGACTGTAACTCACCTTAGCGGTGTGGGAGGTGCCGTGGCCCATAAAGACAAAAGCGGTCTTATCGGCGGCGGCAGCAGCGGCGCTGTCGTAACCGGCTTCCTTCACAGCGGCAGCGGTAACGGCCTTGGCAACGGCTTCCTTATCTGCGTTGATGACGGAAGCGTCTGCGCCGACTTCGCCCAGCAGGGGCTCGGCCACAGCAACGCTCTCAAACTTGTCGCGGTACTGGTCCAGCATCTCGTTCATCTCGTCGTACTCGGCACCGTGCATCAGATGGGTGGGCTGCACGATCAGGTTCTTCACGCCGTTTGCCACAGCGCGGTCCAGCGCCTGCTGCATATTGTCGATCTTCTCACCATCGCGTGCCTGCACATGGTTGATGATGATCTGCGCGGTAAAGGCGCGGCGCACGCTCCAGTCGGGGTAAGCGGCCTGCAAGGCATCCTCGATGCCCTTGATGTCGGCAGCGCGGCTGTCGTTGAAGGAGGTACCGAAGGACACCACCAGCAGCTCGTTCTCACCAATCTCATCGGCGTTGCGGGCATCGTCCTTGGAAGCATCGCCGGTGTCGCGGCCGAAGTAGTCGGGGTCGGCGTTCTCGCCCTCCACCAGCTCCTTCTGGGCATCGGTCAGGGCGTCCCATGCAGCCTTTGCGGCTTCGCACTGGGCATCGGTGTCATCGGTGCGCTGCTGCACATAGATGGCATCGATCAGGTCTGCCACGTTCTGTGCGGCCAGTGCGTCAGCGTCTGCGCCGGAAGCCTCGCTGCTGGCAGCAGAACTGGCAGCAACAGAGGAAGCCGTGCTGGAGGCAGCCCCGCCGCAGCCGGTCAGTACACCGGCGCACAGAGCCAGAGCGGTCAGAACGGCCGCCGTTTTGCGGATGTTGCGTTTTCTCATTGTGTTTTCCTTTCCTGATGTGGGTGAAATACGGCGCCGAACAGAAGGGTACAGGAAAGAAAACCTACAAAAAACGGGGCCTTTTGCTTGCGAAATGGCAAAGCAAAAAGACCCCGTATCTTACAGGCTTTTTGGTACAACCAATTCCTCGTGATCTGGGGCGGCAAAGCCCCGGTACCAACAGCAGGCAGGTTTCCTGACTCAAAGCTCAACGCCCGCTGCCGCCTTCCCAAGCCGGATGGCTCAGTGACCGGTGCAAAAGCACCCTGACAGTGGACTCCCTTATCACAGTGACGAGATCGTGCAGGATTTGCACCCGCTTCCCTTTTAACGTTCCTGCCGCCGCCCGATGGGGCAAAGTGACGGAACGCACCTGCTGTTTTCTGTTCAGTTCGACAAAAAGTATAGCACAGCCCCTTACAAAACGCAAGAAAAACCGGAGAAATGCTTGACCTTCCCCCCGCCGGAAGGTGTATACTTGGCTCAAAACTGAAAGCAAGGAGGCAGCTCATGTTAAAGATAGAACATCTGACCAAAACCTACGGCGACAAACCCGCCGTGCAGGACCTTTGCCTGCATATCCGACCGGGGGAGCTGTGCGCCTTTATCGGCCACAACGGCGCGGGCAAGACCACTACCTTGAAATGCTGCTGCGGCATCCAGCAGTTCGATACCGGAGAAATTTATGTGGACGGTATTTCTGTACGGGATGACCCGCTGGAATGCAAGCGGCGTCTGGCCTACCTGCCGGATGACCCGCAGCTTTACGAGTATATGACCGGCATCCAGTACCTTGATTTTATCGCGGATATCTTTGGCGTAAACGCCGCACAGCGGGTGCAGCGTATCCGGCAGTACGGCGATGCCTTTGGCCTGACGCAGGACCTTGCGCAGTCCATCGGGGCATACTCCCACGGCATGAAGCAGAAGCTTGCCATCATTGCGGCGCTGCTGCACGAGCCAAAGCTGATTTTAATGGACGAGCCTTTTGTCGGGCTGGATCCGCTGGCCTCCCATCAACTCAAGACCCAGATGAAAGCCTTCTGTGCGCAGGGCGGCGCGATCTTCTTCTCCACCCATGTTTTGGAAGTGGCCGAAAAGCTCTGCGACCGGGTAGCCATCCTGCGCAAAGGTCAGCTGGTGCGCGAGGGTGCCATGGAGCAGGTGCGCGGCGACGACACGCTGGAAGAGGTATTTCTGGAGCTGGAGGATACGGGGGAAGCGCTATGATCCGTGCATTGCTCAAAAAACAGCTTCTGGAGCTGTGCGCAGCCTTTGTGCGCAGCAGCAAAACGGGCAAGCGGCGCTCCCGGGTGGGGACGTTTGGCTACACGCTGCTGTTTACAGTGCTGATGCTGCTTGTGATGCTCAGCTTTGGCTCGATGGCGCTGCCGCTGGCGGTAACGCTGGTGCCGCAGGGCCTCGCATGGCTCTATTTTGTGCTGATGGAGCTTTCGGCGCTGACGGTCAGTGTGCTAGCAAGTGCTTTTACCAGCTACGGGCATTTGTTCCGCTGCCGGGATAACCAGCAGCTGCTGGCACTGCCCATCCCGCCGGGCGCAATTTTTGCGGTGCGCTGCGGCGGGGTGTACCTGACCGGACTGATTTATCTGCTGCTGGCATGGGTGCCCTCGGTGGTCTGCTATGCACTGGCAGCACCCTGTCCCGGCGGTGCACTGCTGGCGGCGCTGCCGGTGGCACTGGCGCTGGCGGGAGTTTCCATGGTGCTGGCCGTTCTGCTGGGCTGGGCGGTGGCACTGCTCAACCGCCGCGCCCGGCACAAAAGCCTTGTCACCGTGGTTGGTACGCTGCTGTTTCTGGCGGTCTACTATGCAGTGTTCCAATGGGTGGGCAACGCGGTAGATGCCCTTGCGCTGGATGCCGTGCAGGCGGGCGCATCGGCAAGCCGTGCTGCTGCGCCGCTGCGTCTGCTGGGTCTGGCGGCAGTGGGCAATGTTCCGGCGCTGCTGCTGTTGCTGGCAGCGGCAGCGGCCTGTATGGCGCTTTGCGGCAAGGCGCTGGCAAAGCCGTATCTGCGGCTGTTGACCCTTGAGCCGGGCAGAACCAAAGCGGAATACCGCGCAAAGACACAAAAAAAGCAGCCCCCGCGCCGGGCATTGCTGCGGCGGGAACTGCTGCATCTGGGCGCTTGCCCCATGTGGCTGCTCAACTGCGCACTGAGCAGTCTGCTGTTGCCGGTGCTGGGCGCAGCGGCGTTGTGGAAGGCCGCAGACCTGCGCGCCTTTACTGTTGCTTACCTGCCGGAGAGCCTGCCCATGCTGGTGTGTGGGATGGTGTGCACCATAGCCGCCATGAACTTTATCACCGCGCCGTCGGTGTCGCTGGAAGGTAGCACCCTCTGGCTGCTGCAAACCCTGCCGGTTGCCCCGCAGCAGGTGCTGCGGGTAAAGGTGGAGCTGCAATTGCTGCTCACGCTGCCGGGGGCGTGGTTTTGCGCCGGGTGCGCCATGGCGGCGCTGCGCATTCCGGCAGGGCAGGGGCTGCTGGTGTTGGTGGTGCTGGCAGCCTTTGTGTGGCTGACGGCGCAAATGGGCCTTGCCTTGGGACTGTGCCTGCCCAACCTCCACTGGGTCAGCGAAGCCGCCGTGGTCAAACGGAGCGCCGCCAGTATGCTTGCCATGTTCGGCGGGTGGCTGCTGGCGGGCGGGGTGCTGTTTTTGCCCCTGACCTTACTGGACTACGCCGTGCCGCCGCTGGCCGCACAGGGGTGTTGTCTGGCTGTGCTGCTGGGGCTGGATTTACTGCTGCACCGCTGGCTGTGCACCCGCGGCGCAGCCCGGTTTGCCGCCCTGCATTGAGGTGGGAAGAATTTTATCAGAGAAAAATCGGGCAGCTTGCGGACTGCCCGATTTTGCATTCTTATGGAAAACAGCGGCACTGCGGGCAGACCGATGTTTTTGTTTTGCAGTTATAGCGCATCCAATGCGGTACGGGCGGCGTGGATATTCTCCTCGCTGGTCTGCCAAATCTCAAACTCGGAAAAGCCCGGCAGCCCCATGGGGACGCCCTGCCGCCGGAAGGTCATGCGGCTGTCCAGCACCTGCTTGCCGGAAAGGTGGAACGCCCGGGCACCAGTCTGGGCGGCAAGGGCGGGGATGTTGGCAGCAGATACGCCTGCGCCTACCAATATTTCCACTTTCTGTCCGGCAGCTTCCACCAGCTGCCGCAGCAGGGCAGCACCCTGCGGGGCGCTTGCGGCCTGTCCGCTGGTCAGAATGGTGGCAAGCCCCAGCTGCTTTGCAGCCTCCAGCGCGGCAAAGGGGCCGCAGCAAACATCAAAGGCGCGGTGCAGGGTGCAGTCTACGGTGCGGTGCGCTTTTTCTGCTGCCTGCCGGGCTGCGGCGTAGATAGGGCGCAGAGCATCGGTGTCCAGCGCCCCCGCCGGGGTCAGCACGCCGGTCACGATGCCGTCGGCACCGGCGGCTACCAGCTCGGCGGCGCACTCGGCCATCTGCGCCAGCTCGTAGCGGTCGTAGCAGAAATCGCCGAAGCGGGGACGGATAAGCGCCCGCACCGGCAGACCGGTCTCGGCCTTGACCTGACGCAGCAGGGCAGGGGAAGGGGTGGTGCCGCCGATAATAAGGTCGGCGCACAGCTCTAACCGGTCAGCGCCGCCGCGTTTTGCCGCCAGCGCGCTGGCGGTGCTGTCTACGCAAACTTCCAAAGTGCAGTGCATAGCGATACCTCCATCTACAAAAAACGATTTTGAATGGCCGCCGCGCTGCTTTGGCCATTTTCAGCGGAATGAATATTTTAATTTATCAATGGGAAAATCTGCGGATTTTTCCATTGATTTTTTCACAGGGGGGAGAGCAAAGGAAAAGTGCTTTTATTTGATGCTGTGTTCTAAAAAAGGCTGTTGCGCCATGATATGTGCAACAGCCTCGGGGAATTATGGTTTATTTTACGCTTTCAAGGAAGCGGACAAAACCGGCGCGGCCTGCTTCATCCAGCTTGTACACACCGGCATCGGCCAGCACCTGTGCGAACACATGACCCACCTCGTCCTGCAGGATCAGGTGCACATTGTCGGCGTTCAGCTCCGGGTGCTTTGCAAGGATCTCCTCCGCCCACGCGGCGTGCTTTTGCAGGCTTTCGGGGTATTCTGCGGTGGGCAGGTGCGCCACCAGCACATCAGCAAGGTCGAACAGCTCCTGCTTCAGGCGGCTGGGCAGCACAGCCAGACCCATCACCTCGATGAGACCGATGTTCTCTTTTTTGATGTGGTGCAGCTTTGCATGGGGATGGTACACGCCCAGCGGATGCTCCGGGGTGGTGATGTTGTTGCGCAGCACCAAGTCCAGCTGATACTTGCCGTCCCGCATCCGGGCGATGGGCGTGATGGTGTTGTGGGGCTCGCCATCGGTCTCGGCGAAGATAAAGCAGCTCTCGTCGGTGTAGCCGCGCCAAGCAGCCAGCAGCTTATCGGCCAGTTCCACAAGGCGTGCGTCATCCGCACAGGTCAGACGGATGCAGCTCATGGGCCAGTGCACGATACCGGCTTCCACGTCCTCAAAGCCGGGGAACACCCAAGGTTTTTCAATAGGAGCTTTGGCCATGGCAAACTCATAATGGCCGCCCTGAAAGTGGTCGTGGCTCAGGATGCTGCCGCCCACGATGGGCAGGTCAGCGTTGCTGCCCACAAAATAGTGGGGGAACAGTCCCACAAAATCCAGCAGCTTGCGGAAGGTCGCCCGCTCTATCTTCATGGGGGTGTGCTGGTTATTGAACACGATGCAGTGCTCGTTGTAGTAAACGTAGGGACTGTACTGCAAATTCCACGCGCTGTCGTTGATGGTCAGCGGGATGATGCGGTGATTTTCGCGGGCGGGGTGGTTCATGCGGCCTGCGTAGCCCTCGTTCTCCACGCACAGCTGACACTTGGGGTAAGCGCTCTGGGGTGCAAGCTTTGCGGCGGCAATGGCCTTGGGGTCTTTTTCCGGCTTGGACAGGTTGATGGTGATATCCAGATCGCCGTACGCGGTCTTGGTGACCCACTTCAGGTCGCGCTTGATGCGGTAGCGGCGGATGTAGTCGGTGTCCTGACTGAACTTGTAGAACCAGTCGGTGGCGGCCTGCGGGCCTTCGTTCTCGTACCGCTCCTCAAAGTTTGCGCGCACGATGCTGGGGCGCGGGGTCAGCACGCCCATCAGCTTGGTGTCGAACAGATCGCGTGCGGTGGAGTTGTCCTCGCACACGCCGCGGGCAACGGCATCGTCCACAAGGGTCTTGAGGATGCTTTCCAGATCGGTGTAGCACACTTCGCTGTCCGGGGCGGTAAAGTCGTCCAGCTGCATGGTCATCAGCAGCTGGTTGCGGATATAGATCTCATCATCGGGCAGGATCAGCCCGGTGTCTAGCCCGTAGTTCACGAGCTGCTGGATGGCAGTGGATATCACAGCACAGCACCTCCCTCAGGACGGATGTTCAGCACATGGCAGCGGCCAGCGCCGAGGATCTTTTCCATGTTGGCCTTAAAGTCTGCCAGCATCTCCACCGGCACAAAGGCCTGCACCGTACCGGCAAAACCGCCGCCGTGCACGCGCACAGCGCCCTTACCGCCCAGATAATGCTTGGCAGCGGCGATGGTCACAGCCACCTCCTGATGCTCCTTGTAACCGGCGGGGATGACGTTCTGCAGGTATTCCCAGCTGCTGTCGCCGGAGGCAGTCACCATCTGCAAAAAGGCGTCAAAGTCGCCCTCGCGCAGGGCAGCTACCTGCTGGGGCACGCGGTCGTTGTCGGCGTAGAAGTGGAAGGCGCGCAGCACAGCGCGGTCGCCGCACTGCTTGCGGCAGGCCGGGATATTGGCAAGGAAGGTCTCGAACGGCACATCCCGCAGCACCTCGCCGCCGCACACAGCGGCCACAGCGCGGCACTCGTTGGGGATGGCGGCGTACTCATCGGTCAGGTCGGCATGGTCTGCACCGGAGTCCAGAATGCACAGCGCCAGACCGGCCTTGGAAAAGTCCACCTGCACCGGCTCCACATCGGGGTTTGCCTTGTCGGCAAAGTCGATGGTGATAATGTTGCCCACGCTGGAAGCCATCTGATCCATCAGGCCGCAGGGCTTGCCAAAGTAGACGTTCTCTGCCCACTGGCCGATCTGTGCAATGGCGATGGGGGAGACCTTTTCGGCCATGAAGCAGTCGTTCAAGATCACGCCGACCAGCACCTCAAAGGCGGCAGAGGAAGAAACGCCGCTGCCTTTGGGCACGTTGGAGGAGATGTACACGTCCAGACCAGAAAGCTTTGCGCCGCGCTGACGGAAGGCTTCGCACTCGCCGCGCAGCAGGGAAGCGGTGGTGTTCTCCTCCTCCTTGCGGGCGGTCAGGTCGTCAAGGTCGATGACGCACAGGTCGTATCCCTCGCTCTGCACGCGCAGCTGGTTCAGGCTGTTGGGGGCGGCAGCAGCAATCATATCAATATTCACGCTGCCTCTCCTCCAACGGCTGTGCTGTTGGTCGGTGTGGTTGCCGCCGATCTCGGTGCGGCCGGGGGCACTATACAGACCGGCTTCGGTATGTGCGCCGAAGGTGGTCTCTAACCCGTCCAGAACAGCCGCATAGCGGGCTGCCTGTGCAGGGGTCTGGTCGGGGGTGCAGCAGTACAGCGCAGCCAGACGCGCAGCGTGTGCGCCCTCGGTCAGCTCCTGCTTCCAGGTGGAAATGGACTTCATCATGGAAATTTCCTCCTACTATTATGATCGGAAAAGTCGATGCAGCCGTTCGCAGCTGCCGTAGCTGCTTCTATAATAGTCAAACACAACGCAAAAAACCATGTGTTATTGTTGCATCTCGATGAAAAGTTGCAAAAAACACCCGTGCAGTCCGATTAGCTGCTGCCGAACAAATAAAATAAAAATTTTTCCGGCAAATCAAAATGCTTGGCATAAATGCACACAAATCCCGGAATTTTGAGCGCAGCGCCCAAAAAAGACGGGATGGAAAATTGCACTTTGCACAAAAAAACATCCCCGCACCGATGCAGCCATCGGGTGCGGGGATGTGGTTCAGCGGGTAAATTCGCTGCCGGTCAGGCCGTCAAGGTTCAGCATTCCTTCCAGTGCGGCAATGTCGGCGTTCACGTCCAGCGCATCGGCTTGGAACAGCTTGTCCAGCTGGTTTTCAAAGGCGGTCACCAGCAGGTCCATGCTGCGCTCGATGCTGTGCTTAGCTTCGGTAATGTTCGTGCCCTCTACCGCCTGCCCGGAAAGGCTGGCGTAGGTGTTCAGCAGCTTGAGTGCGGTGGGCAGATAGTAATTCATAAACTTTTGCAGCTGCGCCTTTTTCTCCGGGTCCTTCTGCGCCAGCGCAAAGATGCGCCCGCTGACCTCCTCCAGCCGGGAGATCTTCTGGCTCATCACCGGGTCAGGGATGGCATCGTTCACCTCCCGCAGCTGGCGCAGCAGGGCGGCGTATTCGTCCTCTGCGGCGGGCTGAGCTTTAGGTGCCGGAGCTTGTGCGGGCTTTTTCGGCTGCGGAGCAGCACCCCGCACCACCAGCGTGTCGGTGCGGTTGTCAACGTAGGCGTCTGCGCCGAAGTATCCGTGCTCGATGGCGCTTTTCACGGCAGCGCGTCCCCGGGCGGCGTCCACCCCGGCAGCGGCGAACAGCTCCGGCAAAGAGATATTATCCCGCTCGCCTACCACCTTATCCAGCAGCCGCTCCAGCTTGTGGGTGTGATTCATCCGCAGGCCGGTCAGCAGCGCACCGCCGCCGCCGATGGCCATGACGATATCGGAAAACAGCTCCCCGGGGTCAGGCAGCACCTGCCATGCACCGATGATATCCACTGTATCCATCACCCCGGCAAACAGGAAAACGGCACCCATGATGGTGCAGAGGGTGGCAATATTCTTGTGCCACTGTTTGGCGCTTTTCTGCTCTGCCGTTGGGATGTCCTGCCCATAGGATGCGTTTGCTTTCTGCGTTGAGGCAGGTTCCGGGGCGGGGCGGTAGCCGCCCCGGACAGCGGCGGCTTCCTGCTCCTCCTTCTGCACCTTCTGGTCGATGCCTTTCAGGATGAACAGCAGCACCCCCAACGGCCCGGACATTGCCATCACGATAAAGATGGCAATGGTGGGGATCTTTGCAAAATAATGTTTTCTCGGCTCCATGAAATAAATTTCCTTTCACAGAAAGATAAAAATAAAAGACCACGTTCCACTCTATTATAGCGGAGCGCGGCCTTTTTGTTAAGGGGGTATTTCTGTTCCTGTGAATGTGCTTGGAGTGGTTCGCAGACCGCGACAAGCGCAAAATTAAAAATCATCAGCAACAAAAGAAGCCGCTGCGCAAAACACAGCGGCCTCTTCCTGAAAATTTACTTCATCAGGCTGCAAACGGCCTCGGCGTAAGCGGCGGGGTCGTCCACGGGCAGACCCTCGATCAGCTGTGCCTGTGCGTACAGCAGGGCGCTGTACTTGTTCAGCTTCTCGGTGTCGCCAGCCTCCTGCGCGGCCTTCAGGGCGGCAAACACGGGATGGTTCACGTTCAGCTCCAGCACCTTGTCGCTCTTCACGCCCTCGCTGCCGGGCTGCTTGGACAGCACCTTCTCCATCTCAATGGACAGTGGGCCGTCAGCACTCAGGCAGACGGGGTGATCCTTCAGGCGGGTGGAGACCTTGACCTCCTTCACCTTGCCGTTCAAAGCGTCCTTCATGGCGTCGAACAGTGCCTTGTTCTCGGCAGTGGCATCCTCGGCGGCCTTCTTCTCCTCCTCGGACTCCAGACCCAGATCACCGCTGTTCACGTTCTTGAACTCCACGGTGCCGTCCTTGCCCTCGGCATCCTTGCGGGGGTAGCTGTGCAGGATCTGCAGGCAGAACTCGTCCACGTCCTCGGTCAGCAGCAGCACGTCAAAGCCCTTGTCCAGCACCAGTTCTGCGGAGGGCAGCTTTGCCAGACGGTCGGTGGAGTCGCCTGCGGCAAAGTAGATGTACTTCTGCTCGGCGGGCATCTTGTCGATGTACTCCTGCAGGGTGACCATCTTCTGCTCCTTGGCAGACCAGAACAGCAGCAGGTCGCGCAGCAGCTCGGCGTGCATACCGTAGTCAGAGTAAGCACCAAACTTGATCTGACGGCCGAACTCCTTCCAGAACTCCTCGTACTTTGCACGGTCGTTGTTCAGCATGGCGTGCAGCTCGTTCTTGATCTTCTTTTCCAGTGCGTTGTGGATCAGCTTCAGCTGGCTGTCCTTCTGCAGCATCTCACGGCTGATGTTCAGGCTCAGGTCCTGACTGTCCACGATGCCCTTCACAAAGCTAAAGTAATCCGGCAGCAGGTCGGCGCACTTTTCCATAATGAGCACACCGGAAGCGTACAGCGCCAGACCCTTTTCGTAATCCTTGGTGTAGAAATCGTAGGGACGGTGGCTGGGCACGAACAGCAGGGCGTTGTAGTTGGCAGTGCCTTCGGTGCGGCTCACGATGACCCGGGCAGGGTCAGCGTAATCACCGAACTTATCCTTATAGAAGCTGTTGTACTCCTCGTCGGTCACTTCGCTCTTCTGCTTCTTCCAGATGGGAATCATGCTGTTCAGAGTCTCCAGCTCGGTGTAGGTCTCCCACTCGGGCTTGTAGTCCTCGGGCTTGGGGTCCGGTTCCGGCTTCTGACGGCTCTTTTCACGTTCCATCTGGATGGGGTAGCGCACATAGTCGCTGTACTTCTTCACGATAGCCACGATGCCGTATTCGTCCAGGAAGTTGTCGTATTTCTCAGTGTCGGTATCCGGCTTGATGTGCAGAATGATCTGGGTGCCTACGGTATCCTTCTGGGCGGGGGTCATCTCGTAGCCGTCCACACCGGAGGACTCCCACTGCCAAGCCTCGTCCGAGCCGTAAGCCTTGGAGATGACGGTCAGCTTATCGGCCACCATAAAGGCAGAGTAGAAGCCCACGCCGAACTGACCAATGATATCGATGTTTTCGTCCTTGTTGTCCTTTTTGAAATCCAGAGAGCCGGAGTGAGCAATGGTGCCCAGATTCTGCTCCAGCTCTTCCTTGGTCATACCGATGCCGTTATCCTCCACGGTCAGGATGCGGTTTTCCTTATCGCGGGTGATGAGGATGCGGAAATCGCCCTTGTTCATGCCCACGGAGGTGTCGGTCAGGCTCTTATAATACAGCTTGTCGATGGCGTCCGAAGCGTTGGAGATCAGCTCCCGCAGGAAGATCTCTTTATTGGTATAGATGGAGTTGATCATCATGTCCATCAGTTTTTTGCTCTCTGCCTGAAATTCTTTCTTGGCCATAATACAAAACCTCTTTTATCACATATTTGGTGCGCCGTGTCCGGCAAAACGCCGGATTGCTTAGCACTCATAACTTCTGAGTGCTAATATACAACGACTTGCAGGGAAAATCAAGGCTTTTCATAAAAAGTTAAAAAAGTTAAAATTTGTTCTCCTGTGCACGAAATGGCGTGCCGGGATCGTTTCTTATATGAAGGACGAAATTTTCTTGCAAAGATTTTCCCACTTTTGCGCAGACTGTGCTATAATGGAGCGAGTATGCCGGAAGGATGTGAGAAAATGTCAAAACAGGGCGATGCCGCCTACGCATGGTTCTTAAAGGGCTATAATTGCAGTCAGAGCGTGGTGGCGGCGTTTGCACCCCAGCTTGGCCTGACCGAGGAAACAGCGCTGCGCCTTTCCGCAGGGTTTGGCGCAGGTATTGGCCGGATGCGGGAGGTGTGCGGGGCGTTCTGCGGCGTGGTGACCGTGCTGAGCATGGTCTATGCAGACCCCACAGACCCCAAAGATAAATCCCGGATGTACGCGCTGGTGCAGCAGGCGGCAGAGCAATACCGCGCCCGCAACGGCGGCGGCAGCATCATCTGCCGGGAATTGCTGGCAAAGGCGGGTGCTGCCCCTGCCGGGGGCACAGCGGCAGAGGAACGCACTGCGGAATACTATAAAAAGCGCCCCTGCCCGGAGCTGTGCCGCATTTGTGCAGACCTATGCGCAGAATTTATCGCAGCCCACCCGGAGGGGCGGCACGGCTTCTATAAGGAGGATGCGTAAATGCAGCTTGAGCAACTGGAACTGACCGGCGGCGGTACGCTGACGCTCTACCTGCGGGAGAGCGGGGAGGCCATGCCGCATTTCCGGTATTTCCATTTCCGGCAGCGCCCGCTGGTGCTGGTGGTGCCCGGCGGCGGCTATACCCACGTCAGCCCCCGAGAGGGCGACCCCGTAGCGCTGCAATTTGCGGCGGCTGGCTACCACACGGCGGTACTGCACTACGCAGTAGGGGAGAGCGCCCGGGATGCGCTGCCCATGCGGCAGCTGGCACAGGCCATCGGCCTTGTGCGGCAGCACGCAGAACAGTGGAATATTTTGCCGGATCAGATTGCTTTGTGCGGCTTTTCTGCCGGCGGGCATCTGGCACTGTCCGGTGCGGTGTGGGAGATTCCCGGCATGGCAGACCAGCCGCGGCCCAACGCCCTGCTGCTGGCATACCCGGTGGTCACCGCCGGGGAATACGCCCACCGGGGCAGCTTTGTGCAGCTGACCGGTACGCAGGATATTGCCGCCCACCAGCGCTTTACGCTGGAGGATAAAATCACCCCAGCCGCACCGCCGGTGTTCGTCTGGCATACCATGGAGGACGAAACTGTCCCGGTGGAAAACACTCTGCTGCTGCTCAGCGCCCTGCACAAGGCGGGCGTACCGTGCGAAGCACACCTGTTTGAAAAGGGATGCCACGGCACCAGCATCTCCACCCCGGAGGTGGACGCCGACAGCGCCCACCGCAACCGCTGGGTGCAGCTTGCGGTGGAATGGCTGAACGATACCTTTTCCTTCCACGCCTGAGATAACCGACTGAAACAGGGAAAGCGTTTGTAAATTTTGACCGTACCTACAAAAAATTCACAAATAAACCGTTGACTTGCACAGGCGTATGCCGTATACTGTCCAACGGGGATAAAACCACGAAAGAAGGAAACAAAAATGGTTATGGATCCCACACTGCCGCGCATCAAGGTGCGCGATCTGCTCATGCAGGCATTTCTCACCGGCTGGGAGCGCTCGGATAAGAGCACCTCGCAGGACGAGTATCTGCAAAGCTCCATTCAGGTCATTGAGATGCTGCAGGTGGAGCCGGAAAACCTCTACGCAGAGGAAGGTCTTGGCCTGCCGGACGGCGAAGAGGTGGATCATCTGGACGATCTGCTGCGGGCAGATGGCTTCTGGCTGTACTACGGGGTAGAAGCGGAAAACTTCTTCCTGATCCAGTGGTACCCGGACGAAGCCGCTGCCAATGCAAAGCTTGCTCAGCTGGAAGAACTGGGCGATGGCAAGCAGTATCTGGTGGATCTGACCCTCAAGCGGGCAAACCCCTCCAAGGCCGAAAACTTCGGCAATTCCAACCCGGTGCAGCTCCGCTCCTGACATTTTGAGTTGAAAGGAAATTTTGCTCATGCAGCTTTCTGTTACGGAACGCGAACAGCTTTATGCCATTCTGGAAAAATACGATCAGAACCCCAAGGTGCAGCAGATGCGGGAGTTCATCCAGCACGGGGACGTTACCACCTATCAGCACTGCAAGAACGTGGTGCTGGTCAGCTGCTGGCTGAACCACCGCCTGCATCTGGGTGCAGACGAGACCTCGCTGGCTGTCGGAGCTTTCCTGCACGATTTTTACCTGTATGACTGGCACAAAAAAGGCACCTTCCACGGCATCCGCCGCCTGTTCGAGATGCACGGCTTCTCCCACCCGGGTCGTGCCTGCGTCAATGCGGAACAGGTGTTCCATATCACCAAAAAGGAACAGAGCATCATTTCCAGCCATATGTGGCCGCTGACCTTCCGTCATGTGCCCAGCTGCCGCGAGGCCATTATCGTCTGCCTTGCCGATAAGTACTGTGCTGTGGTGGAAAGTATGTTCAAGCACAGCCGTGTGGCTGCCGCCAAAAACGCCGACGGCGAATACGACGAGTGGTAAAATTGAATTATTGCAAATAACAGGAGCCGCTGCACCCAAAAAGTGCAGCGGCTCCTTCTGCTTTATACTATATACGCCGTGAAAAGGCAGAGGGGGAAAATCCGCAGATTTTCCCTGTCTGCAAATAAAAATAATTCTGCGCCAAGCGGCTGGTCACAGCTTTTTGAACCCCTCCGGCTCGTCTGCGGCGGCGCGGCACTCCATCAGATAGGTGTCCAGCCAGCGGCCGTGGCAGTCCCGCGCAATGCGTTCCCGGCGTCCCACCAGCCGGAAGCCGCACTTGGCGTGCAGCGCACGGCTGGCGGCATTATCCTGCAAAACGGTGGATTGCAGCGTCCAGTACCCGGCTTTTTCGGCAGCGGCGCACAGGGCGCTCAACAGCCGGAAGCCCAGCCCGTGCCCGCGGAACTGCTCGCCTACATAAATGCTTACCTCAGCCACGCCCCGGTAGCACCAGCGGGGGTCTACCCGGTGCAAGGCGCACCACCCCGCCAACACTCCGCCGGAAAGAATGACCAGACGGCACTCCTTTGTGTGGGAAGCGTCCCACGCGGTGTAGGGCGGGCATTCGGTCTGGAAGGTGGCGTATTCCGTGGCAATGCCCTCAACATAAATTCTGGAGACCGCGCCCCAGTCCTCCGGCGTCATAGGCCGAATGATGATCTTATCCATACTTTCATCCTCGGCGGGCCAAAAAATTGCCCGCATTCTCTTTCCACTCCCGGATAGGTTTCAGTATAGCAGAATTTGCCGTATGGTACAAGAAGCGGACTGCACAGAAATTGCTTTGACATCCCCCTCATTTGTGATACAATAAAGGGACAAGAATGCACAGAGCGGCGCATCTGTACTGGCAGATGCAGCCGTATGCCGGGCGCGGCATTCTGCTGTGGGAAAAGGAGTAGAGAATATGAAGGACTGGAATACCTGTTTTGCATACCTGAACATGGAGCTGCCGGACGATATCCGCCGCCTGAAGGAGGCGGGCTACTACAACGCCGCCATTGCGCGCATCGATGCCTGCTTGGCCGAGGACTGGACTGCCAGCCAGAACCAGCCCCTGCACCCGCAGGGTGCGCTGCCGGTAAACCCCACCCCACACGGCGTGGATGCATGGCGGCAGGGTCTGCTGGCGCACCGGGAAATTCTGCGCCGTCTGCCGCAGGACTACACCCTGACTGCCGAGCAGCTGCTGAACCGGCTGCAGGCCACCCTGCGGGACTTTACCACCGAGGAATTTGCCGCGCTGGACGCTGCCGGACAGATGGACTGGCGCTTTGTGGAAGGGCAGAAGCGCTACATCTACCGCGCTGCCGAAACGCTGGTGGCCACCCATCCCGACCTTGCCGCCCGTCAGCTGAACGCGCCCGTTCCGGAGCGCAGCTGGGATCGTTTTGAGCCCCAGCACGACCAGATGGTGCGCACCGGTGCAGTCAGTGCAGACATCACCCTGCGCACCAGCATCGGCATGACCGATGAGACCTTTGCCCGTGCCCTTGCCGCCGCAAAGGCCGAAGGCAGAGACACCGTGCACGTCAAGGTGTGGCTG
>OAVJ01000417.1_pt1 | contig 27208 bp, 20 predicted proteins | sample 1516901 | NCBI WGS metagenome assembly OAVJ01 (sample SAMEA2580073, study PRJEB22360) | human gut metagenome | biome: human gut; feature: human-associated habitat; material: faeces | place: Denmark | collected 2008/2010 | reverse complement strand
GGCTGCAGAAAGAAATGGTGATGGAATGACGGATCTGGAGAGACGGATCGGGCTGGTGCGGGAACGCTGTTCTCTGACAGCCTTTGGAGCATTTGCGCTGGAGCTTTTATTGCTTGCTGAGTGGGATCCTGATCTGAACGGGACCAACGGGATCTATCCTGATGAGCTGATCCGGGCATGGGAAAAGAATAGACCGAATGCGGAAGCTGGGGGAAAAACAGACCGGGCGGAGCTTGATAAGGAGATCCGCACGATTGCCGGAAGGAACGTGGAAGAAGCGTCTGGCCGAATCATTTACCGCATCAGGGAACAGGTTCTGAGATTTATTGAGCAGGAATTTCCTCCGGATCCAGATGAGTTTTTTCTGGAGAGCTTTTCGAATTTTGAGAAAGCGGAGGAACCGGATCCGGATCGGAGTGTATACAGGGATATGATCCGGGTCGAACAGAAAAAGAAAGAGCATTCAGACGGATGGATCCTCCTGAATCTGGCTGGAAAAGACGGGAGCGGGAGGCTGGAGAATGTAAAAGCGTTCTGTCGTGAGAAGAAAATGGGGCTGATCCTTCTCGATGGAAGCTCTTTGCTGGAACTCGGGCGGGAAAAATTCCGGAGTATGTTTGGAGAGCTCGGGGTGAATGCCCTTTTAAAGGAACGTGTGATCGCTGTAATCTGGGAAGATGCACTGGGGGAACGGGAACTGTTCCGGGTTCTGAGGGAGATGGGGCATGAATGGGACAGACTTCCTGTTTTAGTGATAATTATCACGGAAACGCCGCTGCGTCCGGTAATTCCGGGGTCAGCGCAGGTTCCCGCAGTGTTTGAGATCCGGGAACCGGATCCATTTGCCAGAAAAGACATGGGAATGAGGTACGCGAAAAAATGGCAGATTCCATTTGAAGACGGATTCGGGGAAATGTGGCAGAGATTCCGTTTCACTCCGGGGCAGTTCCAGAACGTGCTGGAACAGGCGAAGGATATGGCTTTTGCGCGCAATGCGGAAATTCCATCGAGGGAAGAACTGAGAATTGCATGCAGGAGGCAGGCAGAGTACCGTTTTCATGGGAAAGCAGTATTGATCCGTCCACAGTTTGTCTGGGAGGATCTGGTTCTTCCGGAGATGTCGAAGAAGCTCCTTCAGGACATCTGCAGCCGAAGCAGAAATCAGGAGCTGGTATATGGTACCTGGGAATTTTCAAGCAGATTTCCATATGGTCTTGGGACATCTATTCTATTTACAGGCAGCCCGGGGACCGGAAAAACGATGGCGGCTCAGGTCATGGCAAATGAACTGGATCTGGAGTTGTACCGCATCAATCTGTCAGCGGTGGTCAGTAAATATGTGGGAGAGACGGAAAAAAATCTCAACATGATTTTTGAAGAAGCGTCAAAAAGTCTCTGTATCCTGTTTTTTGACGAGGCAGATGCCCTGTTTGGAAAACGGACGGAGGTAAAAGACTCTCAGGACAAGTATCAGAATATGGAGGCGGCATTTCTCCTGCAGAAGATGGAGGATTACGACGGAATCAGTATTCTTGCCACAAACTACCAGCAGAATCTTGATGAGGCATTCAAGCGGAGAATCCAGTACGTGGTGGAATTTTCCATTCCGGACGCAGGGGAGCGGCTTGAAATGTGGAACCGGGTATTCCCTGAGGCATGTCCGGTCAAAGAGGATGTAGATCTGCAGTTTTTGGCAGATCAGTTCGAACTGACGGGAAGCAATATCAAAAACATTGCCGTAAATTCCGCGTTCCTTGCGGCAGCGGACGGCAGGGAGATCGACATGAGCCACATTCTCCGGGCACTTCAAAATGAATTTCAAAAGAGCGGGAAACGGCTGACTGGCGCGGAGATGGGACAGTATGGTATGGTTTAGGAAAATATCTGGAGGAAATACCATGGAGTACGATTACAGGGAATACCGGAAAGATTCACAGGCTGTGCTGAGGGAGAAGAACAGCCGCAGAGAAAAGATGGATCACTTTCTGTCCTCCGAGGGACGAAAAAAGGAAGGACGGGAACCGGAAAAAAAGCTGGAAATCGGGAATTCTTACGGAACGTTTGAAATCGGGGTTTCGAAAGCAGCAGCGAAAAAGAACAGGGAAGATGTTCAGAAAGCTCCGGAAAAACTGGCAGTCATATCGGGACTCAGAAAAGATCGGAGAAAAGAACTCAGGGATTACGAATATGTCCGTGAAAATGGGGCTGTGCCGCTTCCGTTTCTGCAAAAGAGAGCGTTTGTGAATCCGCATGTGAAAGAAAAGAGCGCAGCAGCACTGAAACTGGATCAGGAAAAAACGGGAAGCAGGCTGACAGAGAGTCTTTCTTTGATGAGAAATCAGGGAAGGCTTGAGACGGTTCAGGAGATGCTGCCGTTTTTAGACAGTGAAAGAGAGAAAGAGGAACGGGCGCAGCTTCTGGAAGAACAGAGGACGGTGGGGAAACTCTCGACGGTGAAGAATCAGTATCTGGATCAGCTAAAGGAAAATGAACTTCACAAACAGAGGGAAAAGGGAAGATTTATTCAGTCGGTTGATAAGATCCTGAAGAATAGGAGTGAGGAATTGCGGGCAGAAAAACGGGTACATAACGGAAGTCTTGAGGAATATTTAAAGAAAGTATGGAAAAATGTTCTGACGAAAGATGCGGAGAAAGATGGGGATATAGAAAATAATGGCGAGAAGGAAGAATTTGTTTAGAAAATGTTTGGCAACTCCTGCTATGATATGAAAAACAAGTCGAATCATGACCGTTATGTGCGAGAAAGGAGAAATGAAGGTTATGGCTGAGTATTTATCACCCGGCGTATATGTTGAGGAGTTCGATTCCGGTTCAAAGCCGATGGAAGGCGTTGGAACCAGTACCGCAGGATTTATCGGATTAGCGGAGAGAGGGCCGGTCGAAGGCCTTCCGCAGCTCGTTACAAACTTTTCCGACTTTAAGAGAAAGTATGGTGGGTATTTATCCGAGAATGAATTTGGCGAATATCGTTTCCTTGCGTACGCAGTAGAACATTTCTTTATCAATGGAGGCGCAAGATGCTTTATCGCCCGTGTAGCGCCGGAAGACGCGAAATGTGCGGCAGCAGCTGTTCCGTCAGAGGATAGTGCTGTTCTGACACTTACCGCGAAGAACCCGGGTATGTGGGGAAATAACATCCGCGCGGTGATCGCTCCGGCGAGCAAGGCGAAGACGCAGATCCTCGAGATCGTTCAGAATGCGTCCGGAAAAAAATATGTTGTAAAGAACGGCGGAGGATTCAATCCGGGAGATGTTGTAAGTTTTTCTGACGGAGAAAAGCTTGTCTACAACCGTGTCGTAAAAAATCAGGACAATATTCTTGAGTTTGAAAAAGAGTTTGAAGAAGATGTTGTTGATAAGAATCTGGTTCCGAAGAAAGTGATCAGCACATGTGAATTCACTCTGGAAGTCAGATATGAGGATCAGACAGAGGTTTACGAGAATGTATCCTTTAATATCGATGCCCCGAACTATATTGAGAAAAAGACCGCGAAATCTGACCTGATCACCGCAGCGTGTGCAGCAGGAGGAGCGGAGATAAAATCCCCGTTTGACGAGCTTTCTGCTGAGGGGGATGCGGTCGTAAGCGTTTCCTTTGCCGGTGGAAGCAATGGTTCCGTATCTTCGATCACTGCAGCGGACTTTATCGGATATGACAACGGAGCCAGCAGAAGAAGCGGAATTCAGGCATTCCTGGATAATGACGTGGTGTCTATTCTGGCAGTTCCTGGTGTTACAGATCCGAATGTGCAGCTCACCTTAGTTGCCCACTGTGAAAATCTGGGCAGCAGATTCGCAGTCCTCGATATGCCGAGGGACGCGAGAAAAGTCGATGACATGATCGCACACAGGGAGATCTTTGACAGCAGCTATGCCGCTTTATATCATCCGTGGCTTCAGGTCTTTGATCCGCTCGATAAAAAGAATTTTGCGATTCCGCCGTCCGGTTCCATCATGGGAATCTATGCGAGAAGCGACAACAGCCGCGGTGTACACAAAGCGCCTGCAAACGAAGTAGTCCGTGCCTGCGTGGGACTGGACTGCCAGTTTAATAAGGGAGAACAGGATATTCTGAACCCGAAGGGAATCAACCTGATCCGCGCGTTCCCGGGAATGGGAATCCGCGTATGGGGTGCGAGAACCGTATCCAGCGATCCGTCCTGGAAGTACATCAATGTCCGCCGTCTCTTTATCTTCATTGAGGAGTCCATTAAGGCGAACACGAACTGGGCTGTATTTGAGCCGAACGATGAGGTGCTCTGGGTTCGCGTGAAACGTACGATCGACGTATTCCTGACCGGAATGTGGCGCGGTGGTTCCTTAGCGGGAAGTGTTCCGTCAGAGGCATTCTTCGTAAACATCGGACGCGACACAATGAGTCAGGACGATATCGACAATGGACGTCTTGTATGTGTGATCGGTGTTGCACCTGTGAAACCTGCTGAGTTCGTAATCTTCAGGATTTCTCAGAAAACGAGTGATTCAGGCTCTGCCGAGTAATTGAGAGGAGAGATAAGACATGGCAGGATATCCGCATGGGAAATTTAACTATAAAGTAGAGATTGACGGCCTGGAGGCCGGGGGATTCTCAGAGGTTACCGGTTTTGATGCGTCCATCGATGTGATCGAATACCGGGAGGGCGATATGACACAGACACCGCTCAAGATCCCGGGACTGAAAAAATATGGAAATATCACTCTGAAACAGGGGCTTGTAGACTCCATGGTACTTTATGAGTGGATGACAGCAGGACTCGAGGGCGATGTGGAGAGAAAAACACTTACGATCACGCTCTTAGATATCGCGGGAAGCCCGGCTGCTTCCTGGCAGATCATCAACGCATGGCCGGTAAAATATACAGCACCGGATTTCAACGCGACATCCTCTGAGGTTGCGATCGAGAGTCTTGAAATCGCCCATGAGGGAATGACAAGAGTCTCATAAATACATAGCGGGAAATGGTAACGGATCCGGTATGACGGAACGTTGCGGAACATAAATGTCGGCTGGACTGCAGAAGAAGAAGGAGAGAATCCGGAAATTTTGCGGTCCGGCTGAACCTGCAAGAAAGGGGAACCAGCAATATGGCATTTCAGACCGAGTTTACATTTACGCTCCCAAGGGGCTATATCGATGATACGGGAATGATCCACAGGGAAGGGACCATGCGTCTCGCGAATGCAGCGGACGAGATTCTTCCGTTGAAAGATCCGCGGGTTCAGCAGAATCCGGGATATCTTACGATCATTCTTCTTGCGAGAGTTATCACGAAACTTGGTTCTCTTCCGGCGGTGGATACGAGGACGGTAGAGAAATTATTTACGATGGATCTGGCGTATCTTCAGGATCTTTATGAGAGGATCAACACAATGGAGATGCCGACCTACACAGGAATCTGTCCGCACTGCGGAAAGGAGATCAGGATCCCGGTAAATTTTATGGAGGCAGGTCAATAGAGACGTATCCGGCAGACAAAATCTACAAGGAAGCGGCATTTCTGGCCTATTACCTCCACTGGTCCCATGATGACATTATGGAGATGAGCCATTTGGACCGGATCCGGTGGTGCAGCGAGGTGTCGGGAATCAACAGCCGACTGAATGATGAGCCGGAAAATGTATTTAAGATCTAAGACCTGCGGCTTTGCCTGAGAGGAGTTCATGAGAAGCTGCCGGTATCAGATCCGGCAGATGACAGGGGGGTAAATATGCTGGGACATGGATTAGGAAGCTGGGCAGATCTGTGTGATAATTTTTCCTTCCGCGTGTTTATTGATAATCAGGAATTTGGTTTTTCCAGGGTAATGAATCTGGAGCAGGATCAGGAAGTTGAAGAATTTCAGGTCGGTGGAATGAATTTTGCGCCCCATATCGCGGTATCGCCGAATAAAAAAGGCGGGCGTCTGATTCTGGAAAAGGGAAAATGTTTTTCTTCCGGTCAGAAGCAGATCAAAAACTGGAGAGCCGGTTACCGGATCAACAGCCTGATCGATGTGTTCATATATGACCGTTCCGGATCATTTGCCGGTTCCTATGGGATCAATGGCGGAGTGATCGTAAAGTGGGAGGTTTCAGGATTGGACGGGCTTGGAAATGAATTGCTGATCCAGAAGTTTGAGATCGCGCATGCCGGTGTGCAGATGGGAGACGCAAGGACAGGCGGAACAGGGGCTTCTTTCCGCGGATGATTATAGAAGCAAAAACAGGATCGATCTATAAAAAAGCGTGGTGATCGGATGAGAGACAGGCTATGGAGGATACGGCGGACGCCGCAGAAATTCCATTATCTTGACTGGTGTGAAAAAATTAAAGAAAAATATTCTTCGAGAGAGGAATATGGGTTCGCCGGAGCGACACTGACATTTTTGCAGGGAGAGAAAGAATCTGAGCAAAAAAAGAGCGGTGAAGAGCGCCGGCTGATGTTGTTTTTTCAGAATCTCATTTTTTGCTGGCAAAATTCCATCGGAGTGAAGATATCTATCGGAAATGCGCGGATTCTGGAAGAGAGCGTCCGGACTGCGTTGGAACTCTCGATGAAAAATCTTTCCATGGAAGAAGAAAAACGGTTTTCGCGCGAGGTGAAGATTGCCAGGGATCTTCTGGCTGGAAAAGGGAGAACGGAAGCGGAAATGCGGGAGAGTCCGGTATTCTGCCGTTGGCAGGATGGATTCAGTTGGGAGGAGATCAGCGGGATCCGGGAAATACGGGAATACGCGAACAGCCAGAAAAAGACATTGGAGATCCGCCGGGAGACTGCACGGATCAGGAGCACGGGACTTACAGGACATTTGGAAGAACTGCAGGGAAGTGCGGAGAGGGGTGCGGAAAGAAGTACAGAAAGAAGTACGGAAAGAAATACAGAAAGAAGTACGGAAACAGCTTCAGGCAGAAGTACAGCAGAACTTCCGGAGAGCCGCATGGTGTATCTGGAACCGGGAGAAAGAAAAAAAGATTCTGCAATGGAATCCAGGGAAACCACGGAGGTCAAAAAAAATATTGACCGGCTCCGAAAAGAGACGGCGATACAGAGAGAAAAACTGACGGAAGCGGAGAAAAAGCTTCAGACAGAACGCGTCGAGGCAGAAGCACGGATCTTAGAGAGAGAGAGACAGATAGAGAGGGAACTGCAGTTAGAGAAGAAGAGACAGGCAGAGCGGGAACTGCAGTCAGAGAATCAGAGACAGACCGAGAGAAAACTGCGGTCAGGGAAGGAAAATCAGGCAGAAGAACAGGGGCCTAAAATAGATAGACAGCAGTTAGAAAAACGGCAGCAGACAGAAGAGAAACGGTTGTCGGAGAGCCGGAAACAGTTGGAAAGAGAAGTGCTGTCGGAGGGGCGAAAACAGCCGGAAAGAGAAGTGCTATCGGAGAACTGGAAACAGCTGGAAGGAGAAGTGCTGTCGGAGAGTCGGAAACAGTTGGAAAGAGAAGTGCTGTCAGAGAGTTCGGAACAGCCGGGAGGAGAACCACAGTCAGAGAAAGAAAGGCAGATAGAGTCGGAAATTCATCTGCAGGAACAGAAAGAAGAATTGCAGACTGAATTCCGAAAACAGATAGAAAAAGAACTCCAGCGGGAAAGAGATTCCCAGAGAGAAGATTTGATCCGGAGGGAAGGACGGTTTCTACAATTTTCCGAAAATACAGATGAGTATGCAGAAACTGATATACAGGCGGAACCGACGGGAAATGAACAGCTGGAGATGCCGGAGAGCCATCTTGTGTACCTGACACAGACGGAAAAACAGGAAGAGACACCAGGAGTGGGAGCTCTGAAAACGGAAGAAACCATTCTCCAGGCCAGCAGCCGGATACGGGAAGAAAAACGAGAGCTGGAAGATAGGACAAGGCAGTTCGAGTCGGAAAAAAAGCAGCTGGAAGAAAAGCTGTATAAGACAGAAAAGATCCTGCGGACCGAGAAACAGAGAGAGATAGACAATGTTCAGCGGATCGAGAAACAGCTGGAGACCGAGAGACTTCGACAGTCGGAAAAACTGCGTGAGTTGGAAAGATTTCAGCAGTCGGAAAAACTGCGTGAGTTGGAAAGATTTCAGCAGCCGGAAAAACTGCATGAACTGGAAAGACTTCAACAGAAAGAAAAAATTTCCGAATTAGAAAAACGATATCAGCTGGAGCAACATCAGACGGAACAACTACTGACACTGCAGCAGAAACAAGATACAGAAAAGCAGCAGGAGACTGAAAAAAGGCAGCAGGTCGAAAAACTACTGGAGATTGAAAGACAGCAGCAGATAGATCACCGGTCAGAACCAAAAAATACTTACCAGTTTGAGAAAGTGTTGGAAACAGAGAAATTTCAGCAGGAGGTTGAAAAAGAGCGGCAGGAGAAAAAGAAACTTGAATCAGAGTTCATACAGCAGACAGGAAAAAAATCAGAACTGGAATTCCTGCAGCAGTTAGGAAAGAATTCGGAATCACAGTCTGAAATTGACCGGGAGAGCCAATGGGAAAAGCAATTGGAACTGGAACAAGCACCACTTCCGGAATTGCCGGAGGCACAGCTAATCTACAGGAATCAGGAAAATCAGTCAGGTTCTTTACCAAAGGACAGATCGTCAGATCAGGATCAGACGCCCAGTCAGCGAGATCGTCCGGAGCAGTTTTTGCCGATGACGGCAGCCGGAAAATCAGCGCTGGTGGAACAAAAAATTATAAATGAGCGGACAAATGTTATTTTAAAAAGTCTGCTGTCTGAATTTCAGCCAAGTGCAAGGCAACCAGATACGATCATAAATCTTCTGACTTCTATAAATCGACCGGATAATAAAACAAAACTTCAGGTACTCATGAGTAGCCAGGAGAATCAGATGAAACTTCGGACGGTCATGAACGATCTGGGTAATGCAGAAAAAGTCCGGAGTCTTACAGAGTATCCGGAAAGTATAACGAAATTTCATACACTTATGAGCCACCCGGAAAACGCGGCTAAGTTTAAGACAGTTACCGCTCAAGCTGAGAATACAACAAAGTTTCGGACGATTATGAGTCGATCAGAAAGCACAGCCGGATCTCAGTCAGGCGTGAATCCTATGTCAGGTGCGAATCCTATGTTGGCCGTAGCCAGCCGGATATCGGAATTAGGTGGATATCCATCAAATTCAGGATACTCGGAAATCCTGCCCGGCATCACAAGATTCCGCACGAGACGCGGTGCCCCGGGAAGTATCACGGAGATCCGCATGATATCGGGGATCCGGCCTGCTGTGCTGCAGATCCTCAAGACGGAAAATGACCGGTCGAGAGTCATCCAGAGCTTTGCTGGAACTGATCGCTTAAGAAGCGCCCAGAACTTTGCAGGAATCGATCATTTAAGAGCAGCTCAGGATCTTGCTGGAATTCATCCGCTAAGAGTACTTCACAGATTTTCCGACATCAATCCGGCAAACAGTGTCCGGAACATGAATGAATCTGATCCGGAAATGATTCATATCCCGGATCTGGCCGGAGCCGTGAAAATCCAGTACGCAGATCATGGAAAGCACAGACAGGATCAGATAGCCTCAAATTCTGATGTCTTAGCAATGTCCACAAAACTCACGCAGACAAGGGAAGAGACGAGGATCCTTAAACGGGATTCCGGATTTACAAGATCGACGCTCATAGAGCAGGAAAAGAAGATCAACGGACTTCGTCAGGAACTTCGCGAACAGATGCAGACAGTAAATGAAGAAGTAAAGCGCCTGATAAACACCCAAAAACAGGATGCATCCGTCCGGAATATGGCGGACCGTGTTATGAAGGAACTGCAGAAACAGTTCCGCACGGAGAAGATCCGCCGGGGCTATTAAAGCAGGAAAAATGACAAAGCAGGCAGAAGAACAAATACTGGTGCATATGAAGCACTGGAGCAGCTGCGGAATATCAGGGAAAGGAGCGGAACGATGGGATATGAGAAAGCGGTACTGATTCCCGAGGACGGGAAAAAGGAGATCAAGGTCCAGTTCAATCCGGCAGAGTACAACCTTTCCAGAAGTACAACCTACGCCGAAAAAAAGGTTCTGGGTCTGGATGACCCATTTACCCAGTATATCGCCGGGGAAGCTGAGACATTAAAGATTACGCTGATGTTTGATACATATATGCCTCCCGGAGAAAAAAACGCGGAGGAGAGTGGATCGGATGTGAGACTCCAGACAGAAAAAATCGCGAAGCTGATGGAACTGGATCCGAAAAAACACCGGCCGCCCAAAGTAACATTCCGCTATGGTTCCCTGATATTCAGCGGTGTGATCACGGAATTGAACCAGACATTTACGATGTTTCTGGCGAACGGAATGCCGGTCAGGGCAAAACTGGAAGTCACATTCCGCTCGATGGGAAAAGAAAACACCCATGTTCCGTTAGAATCCCCGGACAGGACGAAATGCCGGACGCTTTATGAAGGCCAGAGTCTGTGGGGGCTTGCTTACGAAGAATATGGCGATCCGGAAAAGTGGAAGGAGATTGCAAGGGAAAACCATATTACCAATCCGCTGCAGGTAAAACCGGGACAGGTGTTAAGACTGCCAGCCCTGTAAAACCGGACACAGGAGCAGAAAGATATCAGGGAAAGGAGGCGGCTTCATGGCTGATCTGATGACGGGAACCTATAGTACAGAAAACCTGCGGAGAGATAATGGCGGTTTTATGATACCGGATTTTTCCATTGAAGCAGATGGAAAACAGATCCGCCGGTCTTCAAAGAGCGGGACGCTTTTTATTGATTCCGTTCAACTGAAGCTCTCCGCCGATGCCTCCGGATCCCTGACATTTGATGTATTGAACGCCTATGATCTCGAAGCAAGGAAATTTTCGGATAAGGTAAAAGAAATGTTGAAACCGGGGAATGCGGTCAGCGCAAAGTTTGGGTATGCCGGAAATCTCGTGGAGATCTTCAGCGGATATATCCACAGCGTAAATTACGAGTACAATGACACTCCGACGATCTCTGTGACAGCGGTGGACATGATCCGGCTTATGCAGGACAACGAAGGCGGCGGACGGATCTATACCGGAAAATCTTATACGGAAATCTTTCAGGCGGTGATGAAACGCTACAGCTCCATCTGCCCTTCAAAAAACATAAAAGCAGATCCGCCGGCGGCAGTGGGGCAGACGCTGCAGATAGCGCAGAAAGGCAGCGATTACTCGTTCGTAAAGGATACGCTCTGCAGGTTAGAATGCCGGGAATTTTTCGTTCTGGCAGGAAAAGCGTATTTTATTGACGCATCCAGGAAAAAACAGTCCGTCGTGTCTCTGGAATGGGGACGGGATATCCTTTCTTTTTCCTGCGAGAGGAATTACATATATGAAACACTTCGGGTTCAGATGGTGGATCAGAACCGGCAGACGAAATCTCTGGAAAAGGAGATGACCTTTGAAGGACAACATCAGAAACGGGTGATCCCATCTCCCGGGATCAAGAATGTATCGATCGATTCAGAAGGAGATGCGGAGCGGGCGGTACTTCAGGTGAAAAAAGCGGTGGATGAAGAACGGCAGAAGGCAGTCCACTGCTCCGGAACCTGTATCGGAATCCCGCAGATCGTTCCGGGAAGAAGCCTGACGATCAGAAAACTGGATGCATGGATCGACGGGACGTACGAGATCCTGTCGGTGGAACACCGGATCGATGAGAATGGATATACAACACAGTTTGAGCTTGGCGGCTGATTATGGGGAAGGAGATAGAGCATGGATCTGTTTAAAGAAATTCTTGATACAAAAACATCGTCCTCATCCCCGCGATTCCGGATGCAGATGGCAGACCTTGCCACCGCGGTGGTGAAGGAAAACTGGGACAAAGAACATCCGGGCTGTGTCAAAGTGGAATATATTCTTGGTGCGGACGGTGCAAAGACATCCGATTGGATCCGGGTTCTTCACGGATATGCCGGAAAAGGATTCGGCTCCTACGCTCTGCCGGAGATCGGCAGTGAGGTCCTTGTGGGATTTATTATGGGAGATATGGAAAATGCGGTAGTTCTCGGCTGCCTGCACAACAGCGAAAACCCACTCCCGGAAAAGACTGCGAATGAAAAGAATACAGTCAAAGAAATCAGGACGAAGGGCGGCTACGAACTTACGATCTCAGAAGAAAAAGGGAAAGAAAAGCTCTCTGTGAAAACTCCCGGGGAGCAGATCCTGACGATCGATGATGAAAACCAGAAGATTGAAGTTCAGGATAAACAGGGAAAGGAAAAGATCTTAATTGATGGAAAAACGAATTCTGTCAGTATCACGGGGGATAAGAAGATCGAACTTGCAAGTAAAAGTGCGAAGCTTCTCCTTGACGGCGGTGCAAATAAGATCGAGCTCACTGCTTCGCAGATCAGCATCAACGGAAAACAGATGGCAGAGCTCAAGGGACAGTCGTTAAAGCTGGAGGGCACTTCTGTAGAGTTAAAAGCGAAGGGAACGATGAAAGCGGAAGCATCGGGAGTTGCCCAGCTCAAGGGAGCAATGGTAAAGATCAACTAAGGAGATGGAGGCGCAGGTATGGAAGAAAGAGAAAAGCGAGCGTTTTTGGGAACCGGATTCCACTTTCCGTTGGAGATCGATGAGACCACGGGGCGGTTCCGGATGAGCAGTGAAGAGGAAAATATCAGAGAATCCATCAAGCTGATCCTGATGACAGGAAAAGGAGAGCGGGTCATGCGTCCGGAATTCGGCTGCGGTCTCAAACAGTATACCTATGAGACGATGGACTACGGAACGATGGTACAGATGGAGCGGGAGATCAAGACAGCGTTAGAACGCTGGGAACCGCGGATCGAGGATGTGGAAGCTTCTGTTTCGCCGGGGGAAGCACAGAACGCGCTGATGATCCGGATCGCGTTCCGGGTCAGGGCAACCAACAACCCGTATAATTATGTATTTCCTTTCTTTTTACAGGAAGGTTTTGAATAAATGACGAGAAGCAAGGAGGACGCTGTATGAAAATACCGGATATGAATGAAAAAAATACCAGGGCGTTTTTAGATAAAGTTAGAGAACGCGCGTCCTCCTACACCCCTGAGTGGCGTATGGATCTTGGAAATCCAGATGGCGGAACCGCGTTGGCATTATTGTTTGCGGGAATGTACGAGGATACGTTAAAAAAATATGCTCAGCTTCCGAGAAAAAGTATGCTGGATTTCTTTAACTGTGTGGGTACAGCTCTGGCACCTGCGCGGCCGGCCGGAGGATACGCGGTATTTGGACTTGTGAATCAGGAGGCAGATGGAACAGAGATCCGGAGAGGGACCGGACTTCTTGCCAGACCGGAGGAAGATCAGGAAGAAATCATATTTGAGACGAGAAACGATGTATATGTGACCCCATCGAGAATCTGTGACATGGTTCAGGTCATTCCGGAAAAAGACGGGATATACAGGATACACAGGGAAGAGGATCAGAAAGTACCAGGAAATTTTCCACTTTTTGAGGAATACGGAGAAAATGTTCAGGAACATACGCTTTATCTGGCCCACAATCATGTTTTCTACGTGAAAAGATCCGGAAGTATCCGTCTGACATTCAGAAAAAGCCGGAACCGGGAACCGGATGCCGCTGTTCTGAGAGCACTTGCGGATCTGGAGTCGGCATCAGTGGAGTATTCAGCAGGGGAACGGTTTGAGCCGTTTGCAAAGGTGGAAGCAGAACTGGAGACGGGAGAACTGATCCTTCATAAGGGAGAAAATCAGCCGGTAACAGAAAAATGTGAGCTGGACGGAACATACGCTTTCTGGATCAGGATCCGCTGCAGGAATGTGTCCCTGCTGTCGGAGCTGGAATTTGCAGATATCCGGGTGACCTCCCAGACTGAACGCAGTGTCCCGGATGTGACTTTGGCAGGCGGGATCGAACAGAGGGGGGAATATCTTCCCTTTGGTGAACAGATGGGACTTTATGAGGAAGTTTATTTCTCGTCGGAGCAGGCACTGTCCCAGAAAAACGCTCAGATCACCTTGTCGTTCCGGATGAATTTCCTCCGGATACCGTCGGAGACGTACGGACAGGATCGGAAGAGGGACTGGAAGCTTATCATGAAACGGACGGATTTTATTCCGGACCCGGAGTATGATATCGGGATCGACGAGGTGATATGGGAGTATTATAACGGGAATGACTGGAGAAAACTTCCGGAGAGTGACAGATATTCCAAGGTGTTCCGGGCAGCTTCCGATCAACTGGAAAGAAAGACGGAGATCACATTCAACTGTCCGGGAGATCTGACACCGGTGCTCGTCGGGGCAGTAGAAGGAAGGTATATACGGGCAAGAATTTTAAAAATGAATAATCTGTATCGGTGGAACGGACAGTATATCACTCCGGTTTTAAGAGATACAGGATTTGAATACCGATATCATGAGCCGTTTCCGATGCCGGAGCTGATAGAACGGTTGAATAATATGAGATCCGACAGGATCTACCCGGAAGATCTTTTCCGGGCTGGAAAAGATCTGAAACCGTTTGTCCCGCTGGAGGAGGAAAGTGAGACGTTATATATAGGCTTTGACCAGCCGCTGCGGCAGTGGCCAATCCGTATCTTTTTCAAACTCCGGTCAGGCAGTCAGAATGGAAATCTCCTGAGGTACGAGTATTATAACGGAAAAACCTGGAAAGCACTGAACATGATCGACGGAACAGAAGGTTTCGGCCGGATCGGAATCGTTACATTGCTCGGAAATTCCGATTTTATGCCGGGAATCCTGTGGGAAAAAGAGAGGTTCTGGATCAGGATCAGGAAGACTGGAGATGAACGGAATACAGAAGCTTCGCAGCGCACGATGATCCAGGAGATATGGATGAATGCCACGGAGATCACGGCGGAGGAGACCATGGATCAGGAGGTCTTTTCCATAGAAGCAAACGAAAAAAATGCTGTGTTCCGTCTGGCAGCTGGAAATATTACAAAAGCGGAAGTATGGGTGCAGGAACACCGGGAATATTCCGAGGAGCAGCTTGCGAAGCTTCGGCAGGATTATGAAATCCGAACAGAAAAGACGGAGGACGGAACCGTGAGACATGTCTGGATCCGCTGGGAAGAACGGGAAAATTTCGCGTCCTCGACTGAGACAGACTGCCATTATATGCTCGATAAAAATGAGGGAATCTTACAGTTTTCTGATGGGATCCATGGAAGGATCCCGGATGACTGCGGTGAAGCTTCCATCCGGGTCAGATACCGGTGCGGAGGTGGAAAACGCGGAAATGTGCCGGCGGGAGCAGTAAACAGGTTCCGGGAGACCACCGGTTTTGTCAATCAGGTCATAAATCCAATGGACATGTCTGGAGGTGTGGATCGGGAAAATGTGGAGACAGCGATCCAGAGGCAGGGGTGGGCATTCCGCCACAGAGGACGTGCGGTGACTGCCGGAGATTATGAAGCATTGGCGATGGAAAGCAGCGGCAGCATCCTGAAAGCGAAATGTTTTCCGGGACAGGGGCGTGTGAATCTTGTCCTGCTGCTGCGGGAGCATAACCGGGAATTGGAAAATTTTGATCTGGTAAAACGGGAATGCCTTCAATACATGGAGGACAAGATTCCGGCGTCCCTTCTGGAAAACAGGAAATTCCGGATTCTGGAACCGCAGTTTATCCATATGGCGGTGAAGGCCGAGATCCGTGTGAGGGATATGAACCAGATTTTAGAGACGAGACAGAGGATTTTAAAAGCACTTCATCTGTTTCTGAACCCCATGGAGGGAAATTTTCAGGGAAATGGCTGGGAGATCGGAGTGGTCCCGAACCAGATCCAGATTTTAAATGAACTTCGGGGAGTTCAGGGCGTGGAGATTGTAACGTCGCTGAGACTGATCCTGCAGACGGAACAGAATGGAAGACTTGTGGAGCTTGATACGGAAGAGCTCGAAAAATTCCCGTATGCCGTGGCTGTAGAGGGAGAGCATCAGATCGATATAACAACGGGAGGTGGAGCAGATTGATTCCTACGATTCGGCTGGATGAGGAAAATTTTCAGGAAATCTTTGAGACGGCGAGAAAACGGATTCCGCTCCTGTACCCGGAATGGACAAATTTCAATGAAAATGATTCTGGAATTGCGCTTTTGGAATTGTTCTCATGGCTGAAGGAAGTTCAGGAATTTCATCTGAATCAGGTCGGACTGGAACATGAATCCGTATATTTAAAATTACTGGGCATCGAAAGAAAAGAAATCTGTCCGGCAAGGACAGTGGTAACCTGTTGTTCCGTGAAAGAGGAGACGGAGCTGCCGGAAGGTTTCCAGTTCCACGCAGGAGAGATCCCGTTCTGTTCTGTGGAAAGGACAAGGCTTTTTTCCGGAAAGCTTTGGCGGGTGCGTACAGGAAATACAGGAAGGCAGGGATATGCCTCGGAACGGGAGTGGGATGGATCCGATACGGGATGGAAACTTCCGGTTTTTACGGAGACACCGGAATACGGCAATTTTCTGGAAATGGAGTTTGCCGGAAAGATGACAGGGGGACAGACCTTTGGATTCTTCTTCCGCCTTCCGGAAGAACGGAGCGCAAAAAGAAATCCGGTTTCAGAAGAGTTTGAGCCCCTGGTGGGGATCCGGGCGGAGTGCAAAGATAACGGTTCAGACAGCTGGAAGATATGTGAACTTGTGCGGGATGATACACACGCATTCCTGTACAGCGGAATCATAAAGATCCGGATCCCGGATGAGATGGGAGAATCCGGCGCGGACAGGATCCGGTTTGTGTTTTCGGAAGGAGAATACGATGTAGTACCGGTACTCTCAGAGATCCTCTTAAATCCTGTGGAGCTCTGCCAGATGGAGCAGATCGGGGGGAGGATTCTGGGGGAGGGGACAGGATTCCCAAATCAGAGATTCCCGCTGGAGAGCGCCGGGACAATTCCGGCCTCAGTGGAACTGGAAGCAGAAGTTACTGAGCATCCGGGAATATTTGAAGCCTGGAGACGTGTCAGTGATTTTTCCGGATCAAAGCCGGAAGACAGACATTTTGTGGTTGACGGAGAGAGTGGAGATATCTGCTTTGGAGATGGAATCCACGGATTGCCGCCGGAAGGAATCATCCGTCTGATACGGCTTGGCAGGACAGAGGGAGTCGGCGGAAATGTAAAAAAAGGCCAGATCCATCCGGGGAGGTCAGAGGAAGAAAAGATCCATCTGTTTGAGGCGTGGAATTTTGAGGATGTAACAGGCGGAGCTGACAGGGAGTCCACGAAAAGCTGTTTTGAGAGATTTGAGGCAGAACTCGCGAAAAAGTATTCTGCGGTCACGAAAGCGGATTATGAGGAGCTTATAAAGCGCGCGCCGGGACTTCTCATCGAGCAGGTAAAGGTCGTGAGAGCAGATTGGGAACATAACCGGATCGTGGCGGCGGTAAAGCCCTGGTCAGAGAAAAAATGCCCGCAGCTGAGTGCCGGATACCGGAAGAACATCACGAAATTTATGGATAAGAAAAGGATTCTGGGAACGGATCTTCAGATCGCCGAACCGGAATATATCCAGATCCGTGTCTATGCGGATCTGGAACTTGTCGCGTGGTACAGGGATACCGAGCAGGTGTTAAAAGGAAAGATCCGCCGGTATTTTGAAGAATTTTGTTCGGACTTTGGGAGTCCGGTGTTATACAGCGGACTTTACGGATTTCTCGATGGACTGCAGGGAATCCGAAGAATCCGGTCGCTTACAATCGATGCGGCTGGACAGGGGATTCTCAGGAATGTGAACGGGGATGTTTTTCTTCCTTCCGCGGGACTCGCGGTACTGGAACAGATCCAGCTCAGCGTATCCTACACAGGATAAAAAGGAAAGATGGGAGTACCAGATGGCAGAAGACAGGAAATACTTTATCTTTAATAAACCGATGGACTACCGGAGAGGAACGGTGGATAGAATGAATGCCGCAGACGGGATCCTGAGGCTGACCGGGGCGGAACCGGGCTGGTTTTTCTCAAGAGTTCTGGACAGCAGGGAAGAGGAGATGACCTGGCACCGTCTGAGAACTGTATGCGCGGAGAGAGACGGCGGATGGAACATGACTCTTTACAGCAGTGACAGCCGGTTTCTTGTATGGGGAGATAACAGCGCACCGGTGGACGAGGTTCTGGCGGATCCGGAACTCTCTCTGGAAGAGAAAAAACAGCGGATGAGCTCCTGCTTCGCGAAAGAGATCCGGGGAGAAGCGGATGTGCTGCTGTTTGACGTAAGAGGCAGATATCTCTGGTTTCTTCTTGAGGCCGGGGGCGCGGCGGGAGATTTTGACGGGATCACAGAGATCCGGATCGATTTTCCGAAACAGAGCTGGGTCTCCTGGCTGCCGGAGGTCTATCAGGGAAGTGGAAAGAACCGGGATTTTCTGGAGCGGTATCTCGGTGTATTCCAGAGCTTCTATGAAGAGCTGACGGAGAAGATCGGACGAAGCCCGGACCTCTTTGATCCAGACTGCGCGCAGGTGGACTTCCTTTCCTGGATGGCAGGCTGGCTGTCCATCGAGGACATTCCGGCCTGGAATGAAGAACAGTTGAGATATCTTTTAAAAAATGCCCTGCGGCTCTACCGGATTCGGGGAACTGTAGAATATCTGAAGGAAATGCTGACCTTATACAGGGACTGTGAGGTGTATGTGGTGGAACATTACCAGATGCAGGAGAGCGATCCGGAAAAGATCCGCAGATGGAAGAAACTGTATGGTGACAGCCCTTATACAGTGACAGTCCTGATCCATACGGGACAGAATGGAGGACAGAAGGAATACAGGACCTTCATGCAGATTGTGAGACATGCGGTTCCGGCACATATAGACTGCAGAATCGTTCTGCTGACTCCCTACATCTTTCTGGATCAGCACACGTATCTTGGCGTCAACAGCCGGCTTGGTGAATATCGTCCGATGCAGTTAGACGGATTGTCTGCCATGCATTTTTCACGGATCGGACAGTTGTAAGAGAAAGGAATACAGCCAATGAAGAACATGAAGTATTTTCCCTTTGAAAGAAATAAATATTTTTACGGCAAGCTTCTGACTGTGGATGACTTTGAAACAGAACAGAGATATATGAATGATAAAAGACGAGTACTGAACCGGTTTTTATATGGAACCGGAGTGGTATGTGGACTGAATGTAGTCCCGATCGATGACATGACAATTTCTGTGGAACCCGGACTTGCTCTGGATTTTTCCGGCCGGGAGATCGTTGTGGATACACCGGCAGTAAAAAAATTGTCCATGATCGATGGATTTGATTCTTTTATCAGGAGCGGTGACGAAAAGAAATATCTGTACCTCTGCATGGACTATAAGGAGACGGAGAGGGAACCGGTCCACAATGTGACCGGGGAGAGCGGGGTGGAGTATAACCGTTATCAGGAAGGCTACGAGCTTACAGTGACGGAGCGGGAGCCGTCCCAGACGGTGCTTTCCGATGCGGTATTTTATGAACATACATCAGTGATCTATATGGGGAAAGGCGTGAAGATCACCCAGACATGTCCGTCCTATGCGTCCTGCGGAGATACATTTGAACTTAAGATCCTGGTGGAAAATATGGGTCAGGGCCAGTCGATCCGCTTTTCCTACGATCTTGGACTCACATGTCTGGAATATGCCGGGGAAAACCATCTGACCGTCATGTTTGACGAGGAAAAGCATCAGAAGGAAGACAGATACGAGATCATTTACCGTGTGAAGGCGAGTTCTACAAAGAATGCGGAAGGAATCCTGGAACTCGCAAAGGGCAGTTTCCACCTTGCCTTTGGCGGAAGAGAGATGGAAGCAGCCGCTGCCGGAAAGCAGGCGGTGAAGCTGATCAGCGGAAAAGTCTCCGATGAAGTCAGAAAGAACTATTATCGGAGCGCGATGGAAGATATTCTTCGGAATAACTATCAGCAGAGCATTTATCTGGCAAAGATCTATGTGATCCGGGCAGGAGAGTCGTATCTTATTGATGCAGTGGAGCCGATGCCATTTGGGCAGTTTGTATACAATAATGTGCTGGCGGATGTGATGGGAAAGATAGGAAGAACAGAAGATTCCTTGATGGTAAAAGATCAGGCAGATTTTGGCAGCTCCCATGGAAAACAGATAGAAAAAAGTAAGAGCGAGGAGCCGGCAGTGACTACCGGTCATGTGATCTTTGATCTTGGGCTCGGCGGAAACACGGGACAGAGATTTTTTTCCGGGGATATTTCCCATGAGCTGGGGCTCGGAAATGTGACGATCATCCTTGGCTCCTGTACCGGTGTGCGGGATGAGGACAGCGTGATCTACGGTTCCCCGGAGATTTTCACGGATGAAGTACCGTTCCGCGCAGAGTTAGCTGCGAAGGCGGACGCAAAGACAGGAACCTTCCGGATCGGGCTGCGGCTTGTGGAGCCGACTATGAACCGGTATGTCAGGGTCAACTGGACAGCAATCCGGGATGCGAAGGAAAAGGTCCATGATGTGGAAGAGACGGCGCTTTTGATCCGCCCGGACATTCTGTATCTGAAGACCAGAGAGACATTCTTTCTGGAGCCGGAATTCAGAGGAATCGCCCCGACACCGGTGACATGGAGCATCAGAGAAGAAAATGGTGGAACCATCGAGCCAAACGGAAAATATACGGCTCCGAATGTGCCGGGAATCTTTGAAGTGAGTGCAGCCAGTACCAGATATGAAAACCTCCGGGCCTCCATCTATGTGGTGGTGCGCGATGGGGAGTAAAACGAAACTTTAAGAAATATGTGAAAAGGAGGAGCCATGCGGATACAGACATTGAACAGCGACTATGAGATTCTCCGGATGGCAGAATCCGGGGAACGGCTGGATGTCCTGATAGCAAGAGATGAAAAGCACCCGGAAAAGGGAAAATGCATGCTTGTGGTCCTGAAACAGGATGCGGACATCCATAAATTCCTGCCATTTCTCGCTGCGCAGCAGGAAAATGCTCCATGCGATGATTTTCTGGGATATTTTCCGAGGGAGGGCAGGCTGTACATCGTATTTCGCTTTTATGATTATATGACACTTTCCGAACGGCTCTCATCGGATACAGGTTTTGAAGAACGGGTCATGATCGCCGGTAATATTCTGAGAAGGATCGTAATCCTGAATCTTCCAACGTATCTTCAGTATGAAGTGCTGGGGGAAGGAAATATTCTGGCAGGAAAGAATGGGGATATCCGTTTTTCCTACGGATTTCATGAGCTGGACCGGTTTGACAGTATTACAGACCGGGATGTCATAGAACGTCTGACCGGAGTTTTAAAGAAAATCTTTCCGGAGGAGCTGGAAAAACATTCCTGCCCGCCGTTAGAGCAGTTTTTTGAGAGAATAGAAAAGGAAAAATTTCCGGGAATTGCTGCTGTATTGAGAGAATATGACATTACCGCCCGGGCGGCGCTGACGCTTCAGGAGGCGGGAAAGATCAGACCGAAAAGCTTTGGTTTCCGGTTATGGGAGAAGATAAAGAAACTTGTCCGCGGTTTAAAATACCTTCTTCTGGCACTTGTGATCGGAGCGCTCGTGGGATATCTGGTCTATACGATCCGCTATCCGTCAAAAAAGGCGGAGGAGGCAATGAATTATAAAGCAATCGGCACGCTGACAATTGGGGAGACCGCAGGACAGGATGCCGGGGGACAGACGGGAGAGTAAAACATATGCGTTTTATAAATGATTTTGACTGGAAAAAGACGATGCAGTACGGGTGGCGCAGGATCCTTCGGGCACTCGTGCGCCCGTTTGCCGCTCTCCGCCTGAAGTTCCGCAGGCTGTCAAATCCGAACACGCTGGTAAATACAGTGGTCACTGATGTGCAGGCGGAGGTAAAAAAAGCGGTTTCAAAGAAGCCGGAGTCTTTAGAGGAATATCTTCCGGTCGGCAGATACTACGCGGCAAAGAAACTTTTGCTGGCGCTCCTGATCGCGGCGATCCTGCTTCCGATCCTGTATTTTAAATTTGTCCATCCGGCAGTCACAGCCCGTTTTCTATGGAAAACGATCCCGGTAAACACAGCGGAACAGTATGGATATACAGGGAAAGTGAAGCTTACGGATCCTAAGACCGGAGTGATCCTCTACAGAGGACCATTAGCAGACGGAAGAATTACGGGAACAGGCACCTTGTATGATTATGCCGGGAACATCCTTTATAAAGGGCAGTTCGAAAATGAGATGTATGAGGGGAGAGGAACGCTGTTTTACGGGAATGGAAACGTAAAATACACGGGAGAATTTTCACAGAATCAGTATCAGGGAAAGGGATCCCTTTATTTCGAAGATGAGACATTGGAATATGAAGGCGGATTTGCGGCTGGAAAGTACAGCGGAAGCGGAAGTCTTTACGATAAAGGCGGCACATTGATCTATGAAGGAAGCTTTGAGGCAGGACGATACAGCGGCGAGGGAACTCTTTATGGGGAGAAGGGAATGATCCTCTATGAGGGAAGCTTCGTAAAAGGACTCTATGAAGGTCAGGGAACCCTGTACCGCAATGGAAAAAAGGTCTATGTGGGTGCATTTGCGGGAGGAATCCCACAGGGCGAAGGAAAAGCGTATGGAAATTCCGGCCGGGCAGACAGTTGGGGTACCTATGCGGACGGTGAGTTCGTCGCGGGCCAGACGGTTCTCTACGATGAAAATGGAAAAATCCAATATCGCGGAGAGGTTTCAAACGGTCAGTATGAAGGAAAAGGCAGCCTATACGCAGACGGAGAGCTGATCTATGAAGGTGATTTTCATGAGAGCCTGTATGAGGGAAGTGGTACGCTCTACGAAGGAACGGAAGTTTTATATAAAGGAAATTTCCTCGGAGGTATTTACGAGGGAAAAGGAGAACTGTATCAGGACGGAATGCTTCTCTATGAGGGAGAATTCCACGAGGGTTTGTACGAGGGGAACGGAAGACTGTATGAACAGGAACACATGATCTATGACGGTGAGTGGAAAGCCGGAAAATATGACGGAGAGGGGAAAATCTATCAGGATGAAAAGCTTCTCTATGAGGGAACCTTTGCGGAAGGAATGAAAGAGGGAGAGGGAATTCTCTATGATCCGGAAACGGAAAGTGTGGTCTACGAAGGAAGCTTTCTGAAGGACCTCTATGACGGGACGGGAATCCTCTATGATACGGTAGCTGGAGCAATTCTTTATGAAGGAAATTTCTCGAAGGGAATTTATGACGGCGATGGCCGTCTTTATGATCCGGTGACGCAGAACCTGATCTATGAGGGAACATTCCTCAGAGGAAAACGCGAGGGAAGCGGAACGGAATACGATCCTGAGACGAAAGCACTGGTCTATGAGGGTGGATTTCGTGAAGATGTCCATGATGGGGACGGAACGGAATACGATAAAAATGGCGCAAAGACGTATGAGGGACGTTTCCAGTTAGGTTCCTATTCAGGATCTGGAGTGCTGTATGATGCGGCTACGGGTAAGGTGCTGGCGGAAGGAGAATTCCGGAACGGAGTGCTCTTAACACCAAAAGCAGAATTGGATGCAGCGAAGAACCCGACAGAGCCGGAGACAGCGGCGAAAGAACCGGAAACAGAGACAGCAGCAGTGGAAAGTGAAAGTGCCCCGGAGACGGCGGCGGAAGCAGGAAATACCGCAAAGGAAAATGAAACGGTGGCAGAGAGCACAGCTGCACAGATACCTGGAAGGGCAAAGAGAACGGGCATCGGTCCGGGCTATGAGGATTAAATAACAGCAGTTTCACAGACAGAGAGGAGCGGACGCAATGGGAAGATCCACATCGATCGCGGATGTCGGAATGTCGATCGTAAAACTTTTAAGGAGAGAGCTCGTTCCGGATACGCTGCAGAATCCGGATGCGGTGGGCCTTTGCAGTCCGACGGACCGGGGGGATTACATGGTGGGGATCCACCTGTATGATATCCGGGAGAGCGAGGAGCTGCGGGTCAACACGATGATCGCAAGAGGAACGGAAGAACTTCAGTATCCTCCAAGTTATGTAAACCTCTATTACATGATCACGGTGACTTCCACCGGTGATATCAAGTTTCGGTCCGGTGAGGAACATAAGATCCTCGGAAGGATCATCCAGATCCTCGCGGATCATCCGTGTCTGGACAGAGAGACTCTGGAGCCAAAAACAGTGAGAAAACAACTGGATGTGGAGATCAGTATGCAGAATCTGACGCTGGAAGACAAGATGAGAATCTACAGCGTACCAAATGCCGGTTATAAGCTGTCTCTGTTTTACAGGGCTGCTCCGGTGGAGATCGAATCTACGAGAAGCCGGAGAGCAGCGAGAGTTATGGATGTGGATTTCGGACTGGAGGAGAAGCAATGAATGGACGAGGAGAACATGTACGGCACAGGGTCTCCCTGGTACTGGAACTATGGGATGATTTCACGGATCGTCCGATATCAGATCCTTCTATCGTGATCACGGCCTCCGGGTTGATCAGACCACTCCGGAAGGAAGACGGGTTTTATGTGTTTGTAAACTGTCCGATGCCGGTGCATGTGGAGATCCGCTCAGAACGGTATGAGACGGAGGAATTTGATGCGGGAATGCAGGATGGAAAGGCTGTGATTCTGAAAAAAAGACTGCGGCCGGGAAAAAACTATCCGCTTCCGGCCGGGACGACCTGTGTGACCGGCTGTGCAGAACCGGGAACTGTGATCGAGGTGGCGGCGGAGGAGAGCAGCGGCCTGTGGCGGCTTTTTTCCGACTACCATTCAGAAAAGCTTCCTGAAAGTATGGAGCTTTTTAACCCGTACGAAAAACAACTGGAGGGACGCAGATTCTTTATATTGGACAAGGATGAAAAAAACGGTGAATTTTTTGAAGTAAAACAGCAGGAAAGCCGTAGTGGAAAGATCGTGCTGGAAAAAGCACTGAAGCATTCTTACAAAAAAGCCGGAACGAAGATTTATGAGTGCAGCATGGCCCGGGCAGACAGGGACGGGAACTTTACGATTCCGTTAAAGATCAGAGCAAGGGATGAAAAAAAGATTTTATGCAGGATCCGTGAAGGAGAGAAGGTCCGGTCGGTGCAGATCTTCACAGGGCAGCAGAATAAGTGGAATCCGGCAGAATAGAGAAAGACCAGGAAAGGGGGAGACCGGATGGGGCGAGAGACAGATCAATATATGAACGCAGATGAATATGTACAGGAGCTGTTGATAAATGTCCGCAGCCTTGCCGGTGAGTACCTGAATTGGAAAAAACAATCTGTGTTTGCCGGGGAGGGAAGAATCCGGGATACGGAAGTGTCCCGGGAAGGCATTCTGGAGCTTTCACAGATCCTTCGAAGAGGAAAACATAGTTTTGAGGAGATGCACCGCAAAGCAGAACAGTCAGTCAGGAGACGGACGGTCATCCCGCTGGAATATCTGTTTCATATCAAAAAAGCCGGAAAATATCTGAAACACTGTGTCAGTCTGGCGTTGGCCGCGGAACTGGATCGAAACTCAGGAGAACTTTTTCAGGAGATTCCGGAGAATGACAAAAAGATATATCCAACCTTGGAACTTGGACTCTGTCTTTATACGGCAGACAGCAGGGTGAGAATCGAATGTATGCGGAACATGCTTGAGGAAAAAGAAACCTTCGATTTCTTTTTCGGTACAGGAAATTCCCGGGAGAGCAGAACAGAGATGAGACTGGATCCGAGAATCCTTCAGTTCCTCTTATCACCGGAAACAGAGCCTGAAAAGCTGGAAGGATTCTGCCGGCTCTATGACGGAAGTGATCTGGAGGAACAGCCGATGGTGATCCGGGAAGAACAGATGGAACGGACGGCTGCTCTTTTGGGAACGGTGTCTGAAGAAAAGAAGATCCTGTATCTCTTTGGACACCCGGGTTCCGGGAGACGTTTTATGATCCGTCATGCATGCAGAAAGCTTGGGAGATTCTGTCTGGAGGCGGATATCGGAAAACTTGATGGAAACGATCCCGGAAAGCTTTTAGATGAGATGATAAGGGAAACACAGATCCGCAGGGCGGTACTCTGCATACGAAACTTTCATCTCCTGTTTCAGAATGGAAAAATGTATCAGGCTCTTGGGGTTGTCGAAAAGATCCTTATGCATCTTCCCCAGGTGATCCTGCTGGCAGATCAGACATGGCCCTACAGCCGGGAAGAATTCCCGGCGCCGGTCACGGAACTGGAGATTTCGCCTCCGGATATTGGGGAGCGGATCACTCTGTGGGAGGAGGCGCTGAGACAGCACCCGGAGGCAATGCCGGAAACATTTCAAACAGAACATGCACGGCTCGAGATCCTTGCCGGAAAATTCACATTCCACCCGGGCCAGATCATGTCTGCCGCCGCTGAGACGTCACGGTCGGTACAGTGGACAGGAAAACGGGCAGAGGAGGAGGATCTGTACTGCGCATGCAGGCATCAGGTAAGCCACCGGCTCGGGGAACGGGCCATGCAGATCGAACCTGCATATGGCTGGGATGACCTGATCCTTCCGCCGGACAGAAAGCAGATGTTAAGAAATGCCTGCGATCAGATCGAATACAGCCATCAGGTATACGGAAAGTGGAGATTTGCCTCAAAAATGGTCTACGGAAAAGGCGTATCCATGCTGTTCTACGGGCCGCCAGGGACAGGAAAGACAATGGGAGCGCAGGTTCTGGCGCGGGAACTCCATCTGGAGCTTTATAAGGCAGATCTCTCCAGTGTCATGTCAAAGTACATCGGTGAGACAGAAAAAAACCTTGGGGAGATCTTTGAAGAGGTGAAAAAGAGCCAGAGCATTCTGTTTTTTGATGAAGCAGATGCATTGTTTGGAAAAAGGTCAGAGGTAAAGGATGCCCAGGATAAATACGCGAACGCCGAGACTGCCTATCTTCTTCAGAAGATGGAAGAATATGAGGGGATCGTGATCCTTGCGACAAACTATATTCAGAATTTTGACGAGGCGTTTAAGAGAAGGATCCGCTTTATGATCGAATTTCCGCTTCCGGATGCAAAAAGGCGTCTGAAAATCTGGAGTCAGGTATATCCGAGGCAGACTCCGGTCAGTGAGGACGTGGATTTCGAATTTCTGGCAGGACAGTTTGAACTTTCGGGAAGCAGCATCAAGAACATTGCTGTCTCAGCTGCATTCCGGGCCGCGGCAGCAGGAACAGAAGTTGAGATGGAGCAGATCCTGAACTGTCTGAAAGAAGAGATGAAAAAGTCAGGAAAAAACCTTCAGCGGGAAGATTTTGGACCATATTACAGCCTGATGAACCGAGAGGAGGATACGAGCCATGCCATTATTTAA
>OAVJ01000403.1_pt1 | contig 28287 bp, 18 predicted proteins | sample 1516901 | NCBI WGS metagenome assembly OAVJ01 (sample SAMEA2580073, study PRJEB22360) | human gut metagenome | biome: human gut; feature: human-associated habitat; material: faeces | place: Denmark | collected 2008/2010 | reverse complement strand
AACGGAAGCTCAAATGTTTGAAAAACGTAGCCCGGCGATCCTTCCTGCCATGACCTTTGAGGAGTCTATAGAAACCACAAATATCCATTCTGTGGCAGGACTTTTGGACAGCAACAGTCCTCTTATCACCGCCAGACCTTTCCGTTCACCGCATCATACAGTTTCACCGGCAGGACTTTCAGGCGGAGGCTCTGTGCCAAAGCCTGGTGAGATATCCCTTGCACATAACGGCTTGCTTTTTCTTGACGAGCTTGCAGAGTTTTCACGCCCTGCCCTTGAGATCTTACGTCAGCCTTTGGAGGACAGGCAGGTGACCATATCCAGAGTGTCAGGGTCGATAACATACCCATGTTCGTTCATGCTTATCGCCGCCATGAATCCTTGTCCGTGCGGATATTTTGGTCACCCTACAAGAAAGTGCATATGCTCTCCGAAACAAGTTTCAAGCTATCTTTCCAAAGTCAGCGGACCACTTCTCGACCGTTTCGACATTCATTTGGAGGTCGCACCTGTTGAGTTTGCAGATCTTTCTTCCACCGCCAAAGAGGAGTCCTCCGCGTCCATAAGAGAGCGTGTTCAAAAAGCCCGTGACATACAAAACGAGCGTTTCAAAGGCACTAGCATAACCTGCAACGCACGAATAACTTCTGATATTCTTCACGAGGTCTGCCCTGTGACAGATGAGGCTTCAAAGCTTTTGGAGAACGTTTTTGACAGGCTGGGACTTTCAGCAAGAGCCTATGACCGCATACTTAAAGTCGCACGAACTGTTGCGGATATGGACGGTGCAAAGGTCATAGACAAAAAGCATATCGCAATGGCTGTTCAGTATCGAAGCCTTGACAGAAAATACTGGAATGGGTGATATGTGCGTCACATAAAAGCTGACAGGAAACGTGCGAACACTGTTCGCCCCTACTATGGTGTATTCAAATACATATGATAATTGCAGACGGTTTTTATGCCGTCTGTTTTTTTGTGCAAAAAAGTACGGGAACGCCCGAAACATTCCCGTACTGTCCTTATCACAATTCTATAATTATCCCTTAAAAATTCTATTCACAAAAAATCAATCTGCCACTGCGTTCTTTGCGATAACGTCTGCAACAAGATTTGCAGGAAGCGGCTCGTAACGTGCTTTTTCAAAGGTGAACACGCCCTGACCCTGTGTCATTTGTCTCAGAAGCAGTGTGAAGTCTGCCATTTCAGCCATTGGAACTTCGGCAACTATCTCTGTCATGCCCTTCTTTTCCGCAGGATTCATGCCCAGAACTCTGCCTCTTCTCTTATTAAGCTCGCCCATCATGTCGCCAGTGTTATCGTCAGGTACGAAAACGCTCAAAGAGCCGATCGGTTCGAGGAGAACAGGCTCTGCCTGACGCATACCCTCTTTGTATGCGATAGAAGCTGCCATTTTGAATGCCATTTCTGAGCTGTCAACAGGGTGATATGAGCCGTCCACAAGGATAGCTTTCAGACCTACTACAGGGAAACCTGCGAGAACGCCTTTCTTTACGCTTTCCTGCAAGCCCTTTTCTACGGCTGGGAAGAAGTTCTTTGGAACTGCTCCGCCAAACACCTTTTCTTCAAATACAAGGTCGTCAGATACGCATGGCTCAAATTCTATCCAAACGTCACCATACTGACCGTGACCGCCTGACTGCTTCTTATGTCTGCCCTGCACCTTGACTTTCTTTCTGATAGTTTCACGATAGGAGATCTTAGGCACAGAAGTTTCTACTTCAACGCCGAATGTTCCCGCAAGTCTGCCCACAACAGAATCAAGGTGAAGTCCGCCCAAGGTGCTTAGTATCATTTCGTTTGTTGACGGGTCGAGCTTGTAATCTATAGTAAGATCTTCTTCCATAAGTCTTGTCATTGCGGCGGATATCTTGCTTTCATCGCCCTGCTTTTTAGCTCTTACTGCCATTTTGTAGCATGGCTTAGGGAAGGTCATAGGTGCAAACTTAACAACTCTCGTGGAGTCACAGATAGTATCGTTGGTGTTCACGTTCATCTTCATTGCAACAACGATATCTCCACAGCCTGCTTCGGCAACGTCTATCTGCTTTTTGCCCTGAAGCGTAACAAGCTTTCCGACCTTTTCGGTGCTTCCTGTGGTAGCGTTCACAACCTCCTTGTTAGGTGTAAGCTTTCCTGAAAATACCTTCATGTATGACATCTTGCCAACAAATGGGTCAGCAACTGTCTTGAATACAAATGCGCTCAAAGGGTCGCTTTCAACGCAAGCAACCTCAACAGCTTCGCCGTCTGCTGTTTCGCCTATCATAGCGTCCTTTTCTGACGGAGGAGGGAGTAGCAGGTCTATCTCCTTAAGGAGCATATCAACGCCTGAAAGGTCTGTGGAAGAAACGCAGGTAACAGGAGTTATAATGCCTGAGTTCATGCCGCTATGTATTCCGTCAATAAGCTCTTTCTGTGTGAATGCTTCGCCTGAGAAGAACTTTTCAAAAAGCGCCTCGTCAGTTTCTGCAACGGCTTCGGACACGGCTTCGATAAGTCCGTCGATACGATAACCCATTTTCTCTGATACATCAGCAGTAGGCATATCAGTTTCAACTGCCTTGCCGTCTTCATACTTATATGCTTTCATCTCAATGAGATTTACATAAGAAACTATCTTTCTGTCTGCGATAACAGGCACAACAACAGGGCAAACTGTAGGTCCGAACTCTGCTTTGAGCTGAGTAAGAACGTTATTGAAGTTTGCGTTATCGTCATCAAGCTTTGTTACAACGAACATTGTAGGCTTGCCCATTTTCTTTGCAAGGTCATAAGCCTTGTGAGTACCTACACGAACGCCTGATTTACCTGATACAGTGATGAGTACGCAACCGCTTGCGGCAATGCCCTCAACAGCTTCGCCCTCATAATCGAACATACCGGGAGTATCAAGAAGATTTACCTTGAACTCGCCAGTTTCCAAAGAAGAAAGAGATGTGTAAACAGAACATTTTCTCTTTATCTCATCAGGGGTATAATCAGAAACAGTGTTTCCGTCAGTTATCTTGCCGAGCCTGTCAGTAGCTCCGCTTTTATATAGCAGTGCCTCAGTCAGAGAGGTCTTTCCAGAACCTGCCTGACCTGCAATAGCAATATTTTTTATTTTTGTGCTGTCGTATTTTTTCAAGTTGATCGCTCCAATCTATGCCGTTGGACGGCTTAATGTGATATGCAGTATAATTATATGTATCATTTACACAAAATATATCAACCGCATAAGATAATTATATACTATTTTCACATAAATAGCAAGGGTGGAAAGAAAATTTTCTTTCGTGAATGTGAACAAAGTTTAGACTTGTTATAAAGCAGATTGCACAAGGGGAGGAAGAAGTGAGGAGTGAGAAATTAGAAATTAGGAATTAGGAATGAGGAATGAGGAATGAGCAAAGCTGCCCCCAAGCGCCGAGCGAAGCGATTTTGCGGCGGCAGGACTTGCCCGAATATCTGTAGGAGTGCGGTTATCAGAGATGTGTGAATGCAAAAAAAGCTCCCCGAGCGTTTCGGAGAGCTTTGCGTTATTTTACCCTTATGATAGGCTGAAGCTGTATCCCTTCAAGAGCCGACTGAATAGTTTCGGGTATGAGTTCAAACTCAGCCACTATGGAGTTTGGCTTCTTTTCGCAGTTGTCCTGCGCATATGGTACGAAATAGTAGTTTCTCAGATTTTGCAGATAACCTATGTTTTTAGCACACCCTGCCAGTGCGTCATTTGTCGATATGGCGATGACCACGGGACGAGCATTTCTCAGGTGACTTTTTACCGCCATGGTGGCTGGAGTGTCCGTCAAGCCAAGAGCAAGCTTTGCTGCCGTGTTTGAGGTGCAGGGTGCTACTACCATGATATCACACATCTTTTTCGGTCCGATCGGCTCGGCTTCTTCTATGGTGCATATGACCTTGCGGCCTGCTATGGTTTCAAGGCGTTTGATGTTTTCTTCCGCTGTGCCAAAACGTGTAGATATAGATGCGGCGTTGAAAGACATTATTGGCACAAGCTTTGCGCCCTGCTGCACAAGCCGTTCTGCGGCGGCAAATGCCTTTTCAAAGGTGCGGAAGGAGCCGGGCATGCAAAAGCCTATTCGTATGCCGTCAAGTGACATTCTTTGTTCCCCTTTCATTCAAAATGTCCGTGACTGTTCGGGCGATTATCTCTCCTGCAGTCATAGGTGCGGCTTTGGCTGGAAGTCCCAATGCCCATACCACACGCCTGTTCAGCTTTGCGGCAGTTTCAAAATCTACTCCGCCAGGTCGGGAGGCAAGGTCTATGATAAGAGAGTTTTTATCCATTACGCCCAAAAGCTTTTCATCAAGTATCATAGCAGGGACGGTGTTTATTATTATAGTATACCCCGAAATATTGTCCGCAAGAGCTGTGATAAGTTCTGCCTTATAGCCTGCGCCCTCAGCTTCTGCAAGAGCAGAAAGCTTTCTTGCGGATATAGTCACATCTGCGCCGACAGCCCGGAAAAGCTTAGCGCAGGCTTTCGCTACTCTGCCATAGCCAATAACCAGGACGGTGGAACCGTTCACGGTGACAGCAAGCTCCTGCATGGCTATTTGCAAAGCGCCCTCCGCCGTGGGGATACAATTTCTTATAACAAGCTCCTCTCGCTTATAGTAATCCTTAACATCGAAGCCGAGAGAGGAGAAATATTCTATTTGATCACGGCGGAGCAGACCGCCTGCCACGAGTGCATTTTTCTTTAAATGTGTTGAAACGTCACTGCATGATACCTTTACATTACGGCTAGAAGAGATATCCAGCCCGTCAGCTTTCATGAGAGGAAGTACGAGAACGTCCGCCTTTTCGGTGAGCTGATCGAGATGAGCGAGGGGGATAGTGTCCTCGCCTTTATCGTCCATGCCGTAAGTATAGACCCTGCCGATTTTAGTGAGAGTCTGAGCTGTATATGTTTGTCTTGCGTCACCGCCGACGCAGAGGAAAACTGTTTTTTTCATATGGATACCTCCTGTGGGACTATGCCTGATAGAGTTATATATAATTATATGTATCGGTGGGCTAAATGTTACCGGCAAAACAAAACGCCCTATCCCTGCAAAGCAAGAATTGCGGCGCTTTGATATGATATCATATTTCTATCTTGATAAACTTCGGCTCGTGCTTTTTGAAATAGGTCAGATACTTAAAGCCTGCCGCCTGCGCCATTTCTACGCCTGCGGAAATGTCTCTGCCGATATCTGCGGTGCAGTGGGCGTCTGAGCCTATGGTCAATATCTCGCCGCCGAGGGCTTTGTAGAGCTTCACATAACCAAGGTCCGGAAGGGGCTTGCCGTATTTTTGCCTTAATCCCGACACATTTATCTCTATGCCCTTGCCTTTTTGGATAAGTGTACAAAAAATTTCTCTGATAATATCTTCATATGGAGAAAGATCTATTTGTATACCGCAATCTCCTTGAATATATCGCAGAGGATAGGTGAGGTGTCCTAAAACGTCTAACTTGCCCCATTTGCACATTTCAAGCATTTCTTTGAAATAGTCGTCAAGGAGAGCATAGGTTTGCGATAAGTCCATATTTTTGTACTCTATCCAATAGAAATCGTCCTTGCCTTTATTCTGATGATGTGAGCCGATGATAAAATCAAGGCGTTTGTCGGAGGCTATCTCCTCGGCAAATTCTATATCCTGCAAAGGCTGACCAAGCTCTATTCCGCAGAGAAAATTTAAACCCTCCAGATGCTGGGAAGCTTCATACTGGGCGACTATGCTTGCGGGGGCATACTCCCCCGAGCCGTACATCATGCCGTCTTTCAGGGCTTCAGGATCACCGTAATGGTCGGCTTTGTAGCGGAAATTGCAATCGCAATGGTCAGTTATGGCAAATGCCGCCAAGCCAAGTTCTTTGGCTTTTGCTAAAGACTGTTCTACAGTTCCCTCACCATCGGGGGAAAAGCCTGTGTGGGTGTGCATATCTATAAGAGTTTTCATAGGTTCTCCTATCTGTACAAAAGTTTGTACTTATATAGAATTGTAAAGCTTTTCAAGCTGTTTTGCCGCTTCTGCCGCACGTCTTACAAAGCTGTCAGGTGCAGCATTTCGGTACATGGTGGACTTTGACATATAAAGCTCTAATGACAATGGTGGCTGGTGGTCGAGGTTTTTGAACTTTCTGAGAAATTTCTCAAAGTTCAGGTTGCCGTCAAACGGTATCATGTGGCCGTCGGTGTTGCCGTCGTTATCGTGAATATGCAGGCAGGCAAGCTTGCTGCCGAACTTCGTCAGGCAATCGGTATTCTTTGAGAAACAATTCTCATGACCTGTGTCATAGCAAAATTTCACGTTATCGAGGCTGCCGAACTGGTCAAAAAGCACGTCAAGAAACTGCGGGAGCTGGATATTCTCAAAGGCGATATCAACGCCGTTTTCTTCTCCGCACTGTATTATCTTGGCGAAATTCTCTATACCGAAACGAGATACTTCGGGTGGAACAAGCCCGTCAGTGGGGTGGCATATCATGGTTTTTATGCCGTTTTCACCGCACACTCTTACACATTCAAGTGTTCGTTGGAGGATATATTCGCTCTCTGGGCATATTGTCCAAAGGGCGTTCATGCGGTCAAACTGTGAATGGACGTTTTCTATTTCCAGTCCAAAATCACGTACAATATCATACTGTGTGTATTTTAGTCCGTCAGAAAAGCCAAGCATTACACCGTCAAAGCCGTTCTCTTTTATAAGTCTTATACGCTCCTCAAAGGGTATTTTAAAGGTGAAGTCTGCAAACATACAGCGTTTCAATCTGTTTTCCTCCTTACCAAAAACAGCGGCAGAATTGCTCTGCCGCCGTGAAAATTTAGTTTTTGAGAGAATGGAGTGGTGCAGGGATCTGTCCGCCACGATTGATGAACTTGGAAGGTGACTCTTTTTTGAGCGGCATAACAGGTCCGCAGCCAAAAAGTCCGCCCCAATCAAGTTCTTCGCCAACGCCCTTGCCAATAGCAGGGATAACTCTTACGGCGGTGGTCTTGTTGTTTACCATACCGATAGCAGCTTCGTCTGCGATGATAGCGGAAATAGTATCGGCTGGGGTATCGCCCGGAATACATATCATATCAAGACCAACTGAGCATACAGCGGTCATAGCTTCAAGTTTTTCAATGCAGAGCGCACCGCTCTTTGCGGCATCGATCATACCTGCGTCCTCAGAAACAGGGATAAATGCACCTGAAAGTCCGCCTATTCTTGAGCAAGCCATTACGCCGCCCTTTTTAACTGCGTCATTGAGCAGGGCGAGGGCTGCTGTTGTGCCATGTGTACCGCACTTTTCAAGTCCTATTTCCTCGAGGATATGGGCAACAGAGTCGCCTACTGCCGGAGTTGGTGCGAGTGAAAGGTCAACGATACCGAATGGAACGCCAAGACGCTTGGAAGCGATAGTTCCAACGAGCTGACCTACTCTTGTTATCTTATATGAAATCTCCTTGATAACGTCGGATATCTTTGTGATATCAGCGTCGGGATATTTTCTCAAAGCGGCTCTTACAACGCCAGGACCTGATACGCCCACGTTTATCATGCAATCAGGCTCGCCAACGCCGTGGAAAGCACCTGCCATAAACGGGTTATCCTCAACTGCGTTACAGAAAACAACGAGTTTTGCTGCGCCAAAGCAGGCAGAATCAACTGTTCTTTCTGCACACTCTCTTACAACGCCACCCATCATTTTGCAGGCGTCCAGATTGATACCTGTTTTTGTTGAACCGATATTTACAGAGGAACATACTCTCTCAGTAGTAGCAAGTGCCTCTGGGATAGACTTGATAAGCTCGATATCGCCTGCGGAGAAGCCCTTTGGAACGAGGGCTGTATATCCACCGATAAGGTTTACGCCAACGTCCTTTGCGGCTCTGTCCATAGCGTGTGCGAATGGAACAGGTGAACACTTGCAGGCAGCAGACACGATAGCGATAGGGGTAACGGAAATTCTCTTATTTATGATCGGGATTCCAAGCTCCTTTTCTATCTGCTCGCCCACCTCAACAAGTCTTGCGGCTTTTGCGGTTATCTTCTTATAGACATTCTCGCAGGCAACGTTTATATCGCTGTCGATACAATCAAGTAGAGAAATGCCCATTGTGATAGTACGAATATCAAGACAATCGTCCTGTATCATTCGTATCGTTTCCAACACGTCATATGTATTAATCATTTTACTGAAATCTCCTCTTTAGATATGGTGCATACAGTTAAAAATATCCTCGTGCATCGTATGGATCTTTACACCCATTGTCTGACCAAGCTCTGTCAGTCCGTCCGCCATGGTAGCAAAATCGGAGTTGAGCTTTGTGATGTCAACAAGCATTATCATAGCAAAGAGGTCCTGCAAAACTGACTGAGTGACCTCGATAACATTCGCATTATATTCTGCACACTTTGTGCTTACCTTTGCAAGGATACCTACAGCGTCCTTACCTATAACCGTAACAACAGCTCTCATTAATAAGACCAGCCTTTCCAAATTCATTTATATATCTTCTATTATACCACACAGCGGAGATTTTGCCAAGAGTTTTAATTATAAATATTTTATTAACGTTGGAAAATCCGTGTTATGGGTCGAGGGTCAAGGCAGGTGGTTTGCAGTGAACGAAACGGGCGAACATTGTTCGCCCCTACCCATATTTGTACGAATTACAAAAAAATTCGTAAAAAAATCAAAAACGTTGAAGTGCAAAAAAGCGGGGTGTCAGATTTCTGCAAAACAAAAAACGCCCCCATTCAGGGGACGTTCTTGTATTATTTTTCTGTTCTGAATGGAGCAAGTGGTATGCCTGTTTCGTTGAAGATAGTTACCTCGCAATAGTTGAACCAGTTATATCTTGCATACAGAGGTTTTTCAACGGCGTCTGACTTGATGAAAATTTTGCTGCCGTTTATGGTGATATCGGCTTTTACGAACTCTTCGTCCTTGCCTGCTATCTCAAAGCCCTGTGCTTCGCCCTTTACTACAAAGCCGTTTTCGGCATGGTCAAAGCTAAGCTCTATACCGCCGTTTTTATACTCCAGCGACTTATAGATAGGTCCGAATGCTTTTACGTCCATGCCGTAGAAAAGCTTTTCTGCCTGCAAACAAAGTCTTTCGCCAACGGGTACTTTATTCTTTGGGTGGATCTCGTTGAACTCACCGCAATCTGAGATAACAGCTATTCCTGTATTTTTCACTGTCTTATATGCTCTCATCTGTGCTTCTCTTATTTTACACCAATGCTTATAATCAGGGTCGGCGGCATATTTGAACATTGGGAGCTGGACGATTATGAACGGAAGCTCGTCGTCGCCCCACTTCTCTCTCCAAAGCCTGATAAGAGATGTGAGGAGGGTATAATAGCTGTCAGGCTTATGGTCGTCAGACTCGCCCTGATAATAGAGGAAGCCTTTTATTGTATAAGGACAAACTCTTGACACCATGGTCTCAAAAAGTCCTGTTGGACGGAATGGGTTTACGCAGTTTATCGGGCCCGGCCAATTCTTATCGCCAAGGATCTCGTTGGCTTTCTCCCAGCTCATTGTTGGGTCTTTTTGCAGAAGCTCGCCGTATTTTTTATCCCACACACGCTCAAATTTCTGATAATCTCTGTATTCTTTTATCTGCTCCTCGACAGTTTTGCCCTCAATACGTTTTTCATACTCGTCTATGTAGCTTCTTATTTCAGCGTTGTTTTCAAGGGTCGGTCTGTCTACCCATGCGGAGGCTGATGTGCCGCCCCAGTTACAGCCGATAAGTCCTACTGTTACGCCAAGGTCTTTGGCAAGCTTTCTTGCAAAGAAGAAGCCGACTGCACTCCATGCCCTTGAATTATCCTTTGAAGCCTGCGACCATGCGGTATTGTTTTCGTCCTCATAGAACATTTCGTCAAGAGTGCCACGCTTTTGAGTGTAATAAAATCTTACGTTGCAATCAGGGGTGAGGTTTTCGAGGACTTCTTTGCCGCCCTTTGCGTTTTGAAGTTCAAGCTCCATATTTGACTGACCGCCGCAGAACCACACTTCGCCTATCATGATACGGCAGAATTTTTTCTCTGTACAGCCGTCTGAAACTGTCATTTCATACTCTCCGCCTGCACTCATTGGAGGGAGGACGGCTGTCCACCTGCCGTCGCAGACCTGCGTCTGGACTGACACGCCGTTAAGAGTAACTGTGACAGTTCTTTCCTCGTCCCCAAGTCCCCAGACTGTTATGTTCTTGTCACGCTGGAGCACCATATCGTTTGAAAAAATATTTGCTACTTTTAACATACTTCTTTCACCTTTCAATACCCATAAAAATTCAATATTCAAAAAATATCATCGCCTCAGGCGATACCTTCATTCCTCACTCCTCACTCCTAATTCCTCACTAATCAAAGAGTGTGGTAGAACAGAATGATATCCTCAAAGACGCCCTCTTTGTTTTCAAAGCCCTTCGGTACAGTGCCGAGCTTAACAAAGCCGAGGTTTTCGTAAAGCTTTACCGCCTTGACATTTGACGCAACAACGGCATTGAACTGGAGCACCTTAAAGCCTTTCTGCTTTGCTATGAAAAGACAATGTTCGACTATGACCTTGCCTGCTCCTTTTCCACGGCAGGTGTTTTTTACGGCATAGCTTGCGTTTGCGATATGTCCGCATCTGCCAACGTTATTAGGGTGGAGGATATACATTCCTACAGTTTCGCCCTCATACTCTGCAACGCCGCAGAATGTTTGTGATGCAAAAAACTTTTTCGCACCCTCATAGTCGAGGGTCTCTTTCTGTGGGAAGGCATTGCCCTCTTTTACAACTTCGTTCCATATCTCTGCCATTTCAGGAACGTCATCAATATTGTAACCTCTTACGGTCACGTTTTTCATTTTTGCCATTTTGGATACTTCTCCATAATAAAATTACTCTATAAATGACTTCATGCCACGCTCACGTCGCCAATCAAGGAACTCCTCATACGTTCCCTGTCTGTCGATACAGCCGTCGGGGGTTATCTCGATTATTCTGTTTGCAACTGTCTGAACTATTTCGTGGTCATGAGATGCGAAAATCACAACGCCTTTGAAATCTCTAAGTCCGTTATTTACGGCTGTGATAGACTCAAGATCGAGGTGGTTGGTAGGTCTGTCAAGCATGATAACGTTTGAGCCGAAGAGCATCATACGGCTGAACATACATCTTACCTTTTCACCTCCTGAGAGAACTTTTACAGGCTTATATATCTCGTCCCCTGAGAAGAGCATTTTGCCGAGGAATCCTCTGAGGTAGGTGTCTGTTACTTCGGAAGTAGAATATTTTCTTATCCAATCAACGATGCTTTCGTCATTATCGTTGAAGTAGGCTGAGTTATCTATTGGAAAATATGAACGTGATGTGGAAACGCCCCACTTAATGCTACCCTCGTCTGGTTCTTCTTCCTCTGCAAGTATCTTGAAAAGCATTGTGATAGCCTGCTCGGACTCACCGATGAAAGCGACCTTATCGGTACGGCTGAGGGTAAAGGAAACATTATTGAGGAGCTTTACGCCGTCAACTGTTTTGGATATGCCGTTGACTTTGAGGACGTCTTTTCCAAGCTCTCTATCCATATTAAAGCCTATGAAAGGATATTTTCTTGATGAGGCAGGCATTTCCTCGACTGTGAGCTTATCAAGGAGCTTTCTTCTTGCTGTTGCCTGCTTGGACTTTGATTTGTTTGCTGAGAAGCGGTTGATGAACTCCTGGAGTTCCTTGATCTTCTCCTCGGCTTTCTTGTTCTGGTTCTTTATCATTCTCTGCATGAGCTGTGAGGACTCATACCAGAACTCGTAGTTACCAACATACATTTTTATCTTTGTATAGTCGATATCTACGATATGGGTACAAACATTATTAAGGAAGTGTCTGTCATGGGATACGACGAGGACTGTTCCGAAATAGTCTGCGAGGAAGTCCTCAAGCCAGCTTATAGCGTCGATATCAAGGTGGTTTGTAGGCTCGTCCAGCATGATAATATCAGGATTGCCGAAAAGTGCCTGTGCAAGAAGCACCTTGACTTTTTCGTTACCTGAGAGGGTGGACATCTGTGAATAGAGGATATCCTCGGAAAGACCAAGACCCTGAATGAGCTTTGAAGCGTCAGACTCGGCTTCCCAGCCGTTTAATTCTGCGAACTCGCTTTCAAGCTGACCTGCTCTGTCGCCGTCCTCCTCGGTGAAGTCCTCCTTGGCGTAAAGCTCGTCCTTTTCTTTCATTATCTCATAAAGACGCTTATTGCCCATTATTACAGTTTCGAGAACTGTATACTCGTCAAATGCAAAGTGATCCTGACGAAGCACTGAAAGTCTGTCCTCTTTTGAGATCACTACCTCGCCTGTGGTAGGCTCTATCTCACCGCAGAGGATCTTCAGAAATGTTGACTTTCCTGCACCGTTTGCACCGATTATGCCATAGCAGTTGCCGTTTGTAAATTTAAGGTCAACGTCCTTGAAAAGAAGCTGACCACCGAATGAAAGGCTTACGTTTGATACTGTTATCATTTTAACTCTCCTATATCTGATAATTATACTTTGACACTTTATTATACCACACAAACACACTTATGTCTACTTTTAATTATTAATTTTTCATCACTGCGCTTTTATGGTGCAAACGAGGTTTTGCTCTTGACGTTTTCAACAAAAAGTGTTATAATTGTTGTGTACACATTGGCAATAGCGATAATTATTGCCCTGAAAATTCAAGAAATTAAGTTGGAAAGGATAACTTGAATATGAAAAAAGTTTTGTTCGCTTCTTCGGAGTGTGTTCCGTTTATCAAGACAGGCGGTCTTGCTGACGTTGTTGGCTCTCTGCCTAAGTGCTTTGACAAGAGGTATTATGATGTCAGAGTAATTCTTCCTAAATATTCCTGCATGAAACAGCAGTGGAAAGACATGATGCAGTACAAAACGCATTTCTACATGGACTTTGCAGGTCAGAGCCAATATGTGGGTGTGCTTGAATGCGTTTATGATGGCGTTACGTTCTATTTTATCGACAACGAACATTATTTCACCGGTGACAAGCCTTACACTGAGCATCACTGGGATATAGAAAAGTTCATGTACTTTGACAGGGCTGTGCTTTCTGCTCTGCCGCTTCTTGATTTCCGTCCTGACGTTATACACTGTCACGACTGGCAGACGGGTCTTATCCCTGTATATCTTCATGACAGCTTTGCAGGGGGAGATTTCTTCCGCGGCATAAAGACCGTTATGACTATACACAATCTGAAATTCCAGGGAAATGACGGCGTTGAGCAGTTCAAGAGGATATCAGGTCTGTCTGACTACTACTTCACTATCGACAAGCTGAGAACGGGCGTTGACGGAAATATGCTCAAGGGCGGTCTTGTTTATGCTAACGCTATCACAACTGTCAGCAACACATACGCCGAGGAGATAAAGACTCAGTTCTACGGCGAGGGTCTTGACGGACTTATGAGGGCAAGGGCTAACGATCTTCGTGGTATCGTAAATGGTATCGACTACGTTGATTACAACCCTGACACTGACAAGAACATTGTTGTAAGATACAATTATGACAACGTGCTTGAGAAGAAGATACACAACAAGAGAGCAATTCAGGCTGAGCTTGGTCTTGCGCAGGACGACAATCGCTTTATGATAGGCATTGTTAGCCGTTTGACAGATCAGAAGGGCTTTGACCTTATTGCATACATGATGGAAAGAATGTGCGAACAGGGCATACAGTTCGTTGTGCTTGGCACGGGCGAGCAGAAATATGAGGATATGTTCCGCTGGTTTGCAGGCAAGTATCCTGACAGGGTTTCCGCTAACATTTACTACAGTGAGGAAATGAGCCACCGCATTTACGCTTCAGCTGACGCATTTCTTATGCCGTCACTTTTCGAGCCATGCGGACTTTCACAGCTTATGTCACTGCGTTACGGCACATTGCCTATCGTTCGTGAAACCGGCGGTTTGAGAGATACTGTTCAGCCGTTCAATCAGTTTGAAAGGACCGGCACTGGTTTCAGCTTTGCAAACTACAATGCACACGAGATGTACAACACTGTTATGTTCGCAAAATACATATTTGATGACAGACGTGACGAATGGAACGGACTTATCAAATCTGCAATGGCACAGGATTTCTCATGGCAGGCTTCTGCTAACAAATATCAGGAAATGTATGACTGGCTTATCGGCTAAGATAGATACAAGAAAAGCTCCGCAGGAAAGGCGGAGCTTTTTTTATGTTATAGGTTTTGTGGCAAGCGTATGATTTGTCGGAGATCAGGTGAGCGACCTCAGGTCGCCGCTACAGAAACAAACATAAAAAGCGGCACAGTTTAGGCTGCGCCGCTTTTGTTTTGCATTTATCAGTCACCGAATGCAACGCCTAGAGCCTTTGCGGTCTTGACGAGCTGGTGGTCGGCAGGGACGAATTTTGTTTTGCCTGCCACTTCTGAAAGTGGGTTTTCTGACACAACTTCATTTATCATTGCCACTGCATAGCCGTATTTATCGGCTGCGATAAGCTCTGCGGCATGGACGCCGAACTTTGTGGCAAGCACTCTGTCATAAGCTGACGGACTGCCGCCTCTGAGCATATGACCAGGAACGCAAACTCTTGTTTCTCTGCCTGTAAGCTCTTCTATCTGCTTTGCAATTCTAGGAGTAGCAGTTGTAAGACCCTGCTCTGCACGAAGTCTTGCTCTTTCCTTTTTCTTGAGTTTAGCCTCTTCTTTATCAAAAGCACCCTCAGCTACGGCGAGGATAGAAAATCCCTTTGATTCTCTCTTTTCGCAGGCAGCGGCGAGCTTTTCGATATCATATGGTATTTCAGGAATGACTATCATATCTGCACCGCCTGCGATACCCGAATAGAGGGTGAGCCAGCCGGCTTTATTGCCCATTATTTCTGCAACGAGTATTCTTCCGTGGGAATTGGCTGTGGAATGAAGTCTGTCGATAACGTCTGTGGCTGTGTCAACAGCGGTATGGAAGCCGAATGTTACGCTTGTGCCCCAGATATCGTTGTCGATAGTTTTTGGCAGGCCGATAACGTTAAGTCCCTCGGTTGAAAGGAGGTTAGCGGTCTTATGAGTGCCGTTGCCGCCCAAGGTGAGCAGGCAATCGAGCTTCTGCTTTTTATAGGTTTCTTTCATAGCCTTTACTTTATCCACGTTATCTTCTTCGATGACCTGCATTTTCTTGAAAGGCGTTCTCTTTGTGCCGAAAATAGTTCCGCCTGTGGTAAGGATACCTGAAAAGTCAGACTGCTTCATTTCCTTGCACATATTATTGATAAGCCCATAATAGCCGTCCTCTATGCCGATTATCTGGACGTCTTCGCCGAACTTTTCATAGCAAGCCTTTGCAACGCCTCTGATAGTTGCGTTAAGTCCCGGACAATCTCCTCCGCTTGTGAGTATGCCTATTCTTTTCTTCATTTTACCAAGTCCTTTCAATGAAATTCTATCATTATCAACGATATCAATACTTATCGCTTGTGCTGAAATCTTCTATATCGGCTTCGTCGGAAGGAGTGATATCCTGCTGAGTTTCCTCAGGGGTGGCCTCGCTTTCCGGCTCATCGTCAATATATGTGAACCTTGAAGTCTGATGCTCTTTCTTATCCTTTTCACTGTTCTCGCTAAGTCTGAAACGTGCTATCATATTCTTTAGTATGAGCGACTGGCTTGAAAGCTCTTCACTTGCGGAAGCTGAACCGACTGCAGTTGAGGTATTGGCTGATACAACGGCTGATATCTGGTCTACTCCCGTATTTACCTGAACGATAGCCTCTGCCTGCGCCTCAGAAGCGTCTGAGATATTCTTTACGAGATCCTTTATAGTATTTGAATTGCTTACGATATTGTTCAGTGAATCAGCAGTTTCTTCGGCTATCTTAGAGCCCTTTGAAACAGCGGCAGACTGAAGCGGTCTGCTTTGCGGCTTCGGCTGATCTTGACGCCAGACGTCTTACCTCGTCTGCTACCACGCCAAAGCCCTTTGAACCCTCTCTTGCGGCCTCTACGGCGGCGTTAAGGGCAAGGATATTTGTTTGGAATGCGATCTCGTCAATGACCTTGATTATCTTTGAGATCTCATCAGAAGCAGTATGGATAGCATTCATGGCATTTACCATGTTGCCCATATCGCTGTTGCAGTTGTCAACGGCTTCGGTATTCTTAAGTACGATATTATAAGCGTTCTTAGAGTCCTCAGAGTTCTGAGTTATCTGCTTTGAAACATCACTGAGGGTAGCGGAAAGCTCCTCGATCGCGGAAGCCTGCTGTGTAGAACCCTGTGATACAGACTGTGCGATATTTGACACCTGAACCGCTCCTGAGTTCACCTGCTCGGCTGACATATTGATAGAAGCAAAGGTATCAGACAGTGAGTCGAGTATCTCGTTAAACGTACTCTTTATCTTATAGAAGTCGCCCTTGAAAGTGCCTTCCATTCTATGGCAAAGGTTACCCTCGGATATCTGGGTAAGAGCCACTGTAATAAGGTTGATATACTGTCTGAGGCAGACGATAGTTTCCTCCAGAGAGTTTGAAAGGACGCCAAGCTCGTCCTTTGAATACCACACGTCAACAGGGTCGGTAAGGTTGCCCTGTGCGAGAGAACGAAGTCTGTTTGTGGTAGAAATGATAGGCTTTGTTATCCTCTTTGCAAAAAGCAGAGAGAACAGCACCGTCAGGCACATAAGCACAACGCCCATTACAATGATATTAGTAAGTGCGCTGGAGCTTGCAGTGGTGAAGTCGGCAACATTTGTAACCATGACGACAGTACCGTCAAAATATGACGAACCATAATAGCCCACGATATAATTGTTATCCTTAAATTTATACTCTGTTGTACCGCTATTATTTGCAAGTATTTTCTCAACGGCATTTGTCACTTCCGTATATTCTTCATCTTTCTTACCGATCTCAAGGGCATTTTTACCTATCTGATCGGTATCCTTATGAAGAAGGATCTCTCCGTCTTTACCAACAAGATAAACATAGCCGGATTTTCCGAAGGTATATTCATTAAGAGCATTGACAAGCATATCGCTCTGAATGGTAATACAAGCGACTTTTTGTTCTGTGTTACCAGACTTTGTTGAAGCAAGTATAGAAAAATAATTCTTACCGCCAAAGGTATATATATCGGTTATGTAGGCCGAGCTTCTTTCGCAAGCGCTTATGACGTGCTCCTTTTCAACTGATGACGATACCATTTCATTATCTGTTGCAAGCACAATGCCATTGCCGTCATAAACCGTAAAATTCAGATAGAAGCCTGTGTTGTCTGCAAAGCCACTTTTTACCGCCTTTAGTCTGTCAGCGTCAGTTTTTGCCCCTAAAAAAGAATCAGACTTTACGGTCGAAACTATATTATTCGTATAAGAGCTGATCGTCGAGTCAAAATTCTTAGCCGCCTGAACAGCCAGTGGTTCAGCGGTGCTTTTGAGCGTATCCTTTGCAGAAACGTTTATAAAATACACGGAAACCAAGCTGAGCAGCACCGTGATGATAAGTGCGATTGAAAGCATTGCCAAAAGCAGCTTTGAACGCAACGTTTTCATATACAGTTCCCCCTTATGAACTTGTTTTTAACGCAGCACACAACACTGCGATATTACGTGTTTATTATATCATAATTGCACAATTATTTCAAGTACCACAAGCATATTTTTTGTGAACTTATGATGCAATTAATGATATGGAGGTGAATAAGAATATGTAAAAAAGGGGGTAAATAAAATATGTACATAAGTCTAAGGATAAGAAAAAGGGTGATGCTTTGCGTTATAGCTGTGCTTTCTATGCTGGCGGCGGTGGCTGTTATGCCGACCTTTGCAAAAGAAGAAAAAACAGATGGGATAAAGCTTCCAATCATAATGTATCACAGCATCGTAAAAAACGAAGATCGCAGCGGTGAGTATGTCATAACGCCTATCGAGCTTGAAAAGGATCTGCTTTATCTGAAGCAGAACGGCTACACTACTGTTTTCGTAAATGACGTTATAAGATATGTGAAGCGTGGGGGCGAGCTGCCTGAGAAGCCTATCATACTGTCCTTTGATGACGGCACTTACAACTACAGAGAATATCTTCTGCCGCTTCTTGAAAAATACGATATGAAAGCCACTGTATCTATTGTGGGGGCTTACACTGACGCTGCCTGCGAGGAGGCTGAGCCTGATCCTGCTTACTCTTATCTTGACTGGCAGGACGTTTCGGTGCTTCGTGACAGCGGTCATGTGGAGATATGCAATCACTCTTACGATATGCACAATCTTGAAGGCAGGCGTGGAGTCGGTCAGCTGGAGGGAGAAAGCTACGAGGATTACCGAAAGGTATTTCTTAACGACACCACGAAGCTTCAAACGCTTTGTGATGAACACTGTGGTTTTCAGCCAAACGTTTACACATATCCTTTCGGCATAACCTGCGAAAGTGCAAGTCGGCTCGTAAAGAACATGGGGTTTGAGGCTAGTCTTGGAGTAGAGGAAAAAATCAATATAATAAAAAAAGAAGATGAACACTGCCTTTTTGGTCTTTACAGATACAATCGCAGCGGGATCATCTCCACAGAAGAATTCATGAAAAAAGTTTTTGAAGTATAAAAAAAAGCAGCCCCTATTGGAGCCACTCTCTAAACTGAATCACCATCAGCATGTTTACATTATACTCTGGCAGGTGTCGAAATTATACTTGTTTTTGTGTGATTTTTGTAAAAAAAATGTGTATTCGTGTAAGCAGAGTGACAAATGCTGTCACAAACAGCCAAAAGCACGTTGATACGCCACTTTTAGCTGTTTATCATCTCTTTACACAGAACTTATTTATCCTTTTTTCCGCCTTTGATCTTTCCTCTTATCCAGATAATTATTACGACAAGTGCGATAACAAGGACAATAAGGACGATAGCAAGGGCGGTATTGAGCATCTTTTTATACTGGTCCATAACATTTGCGTTTTTGGACACGGCAGATGAAGTATCGGAGCTGTTTTTCTTTTGGACGGTCTGGGTCTGCTGTTCATCTCCGCCAGCGGCTCTTATTATGGTGACAGTATAGGTGGCGGTATTGCCGTCAACGTCTGTGACGGTTATGGTTCGTACATTTTCGCCCACCTGACACTCGCTTGTGCCTGTATACCATATATAATCAGAGGGGCTTGCTGTTGTTCCCTCTATCTCAACATTGGTAACGGAATTGTCAACGTTCACTGTATAGTTATAGACATTATAGGCAAAGGCAGGGGAAAGCTCGCCATTATTCACTGTCAGGGCTGTAAGAACGCCTTTATCGGGTATGCCGTTTGAAGGTGCGGTCTTAGTGGTAGTGGTGGTGGTAGTGGTCTTTTCGGTGGTGGTCGTGGTTTCTGTTTCGGTCTTGGTTTCCACCTTATCGCCTCCAACTGTTATGACGCAATAGGCGGTAGGGGAGCCGATAAGCTCTGAATCAGGGGAATATATCTGACAGCTTTGCAGGCTTATATTTGCATTTCCTGCTGACAGACCTTTGAACGTAAAGCTGAAATCCACTTCTGAAGAGGGGGTATCAGGAAATCCGTTTACTGTAAGAACTCCTCCGCCGCCTGAGGCATTGTCGCTTGACACAAATTCTATAACGGAATCGTCATAGGCGATATTTGCCTGAACGCTTCCTATCTCTGAATCTGCAGAAAATGTCACGGACACTTCAAACTGCTGATCGGTCATGACGGGGTTTTTAGGCGGATAGAAGAAAGCCTCCCCTGTTGCATGGGCAGTGAGAGCCGTCATTGGAACTGCAAGTGCGGCTGTCAAGAGCGATGAGAATATTCTTTTTACAAGCTTTGTTTTTGTGATCATTGCTATCCCTCCCGATAACACGGATAATTATTTGGTATAAACTTTGGCTATATCAGACCACTGTCCGAAATAGGTCTTGTTCCCTGTGGCTGTATAGCTTCTCACACGGACGAAATATGTCTTTTGGCTTTTAAGATTTGTTACGGTCTTTTTGTCGGTCTTATTTGAGGTCACCTTAACTGTCTTTGCATCGCTGAAAGATATATTTTCAGCGTAGGATATCACATAGCCTGTAGCAGAGCCTTTCTGTGCATAGTCTATATAAAAGCCTTTTTTCACCGGAATGAGCTTTTGTATGGTCTGCCTTGCAGGGGTGATGACAAAAGACTTCGTTATCACTCCGCCATACGAGCCTTTTCCTGTTACTGTTACCTTAGCTGTGCCTATATTCTTATTGCAGGAATATTTCACTATATAGTCTGTGCCGTTTTTAAGGGTCTTGCCCGAATATGTGACTGTTATGCTTTGGGTGATGTTCCTGCCTGTGAAAGACTTGTTTTTTATGCCTGCGACCTTAGCTTTGGCAATATCATATTTTGCGGTGGTCACGCTCTTTGTATCAGACCATGCGCCGTTATAACGCTTGCCGCCGACTATTGTATACGAACGCACTCTTACATAATATTTCTTTCCTGCCGTCAGGTTTGAAACTGTCTTTTTATCCGTTTTGTTTGAGGATATGATCAAGGTTTTTGCACCTGCGAAGTCAGAGCGTGTACTGTACTGCAATTCATATCCTGTGGCTGAGCCTTTCTGAGCAAAGTCGATAAAAAAGCCTTTATATCTTGTTTGCAGAGATTGTATCTCCTGTTTTGCAGGATAAATGGTAAAAGTTTTTGTTATCGTACCCTGATAGTTGCCCATGAAGCTTATGATCATTTTTCCAACGCCTATTTTTGTATTTGAGCCATAGGAAACAGTATAATCATGTTCAGGAAGAAGAAATTTTCCTCCGTCCGTTACCATAACGTCAGGTCTTATAGGCTTGCCTGTGTAGGAGAGCGTATCAACATAATAGACGCTTGTCAATTGGGCGGACTTTGGAAGAATGTCGAATGCTTTGGCTATAGCGCCGCTGTATCCGCCAATGCCTGTTATTATCATTTTGCCCTTGCCTGCGGCTATATTATCGGCATAGTCAATGGTATAGTCTTTATTATTTGTCAAAGTGGTGTCGCCATAGGAAAGCGTTATACTGCTTTGAGCAAGCTCATAGCCTGTGAATGTCATATGTGTTTTAAAGCCTGATATCTCGCAGTCTTTTATAAGCTTTCTGTCGGTATAGACCGCCTGCACTGTCATATGAGCTGTGACTTTTGAAAAGTCTTTATCCCAGCCTGTAAAGCGTTTGCCTTTTATGGTCGGTGCTTTGGGCGGATCGGCACTTTTGCCGTATTCTACGGTCTGAGATGACAAAACTGTGCCGTTTATATCAGTGAAATCAACCGTGCAGGTATTGGCTTTCCAGCCTGCATAAAGCGTCTTTGAGCCGTCTGAAAAGCTCACGGACGTTATAGGTTCGCTCTCAAGCTGTGAGTCGGCATACCAGCCTGTAAACTGTGCGCCCTCTTTTGTGGGGGCGGAAAGCTGTGCGGTTTCGCCCTCGCCAAGCTCATCAGTGTTGAGGGAGCTGTTTTCGCCACCGTTAAGGATATAATCTATCTTTGCTTTGTCACTTGGGGTAACTTTTGCGGAAACTGTGGTGTTTTCTGTGAAAACTGTGTTGCTGTTCACAGGTTCACCTTTACGATACCAGCCGAGGGTGAAGCCCTGCTGAACGTTCACATTCGGGAACACTGCTTTGCCTGCATAATCGGTGCAGACTTCTATGGTCTGTGCCACAGCGGAGAATGTTATCTTATGGGAAGCCTGCTCGTTATATGATGTCTGGCGCACAAGAGTGCCGTCCATCGTCCATTTTGCGCTGTCTTTGAACTTTTCACCGTAGGTGTTCATTGCATATGCCCCTTGAGAAAGTGCATTTTTTGCAGAAAGGCTTGAAACCAAGCTGTCGCTGTCATTGCTGTAACAGCCGTATGCGTTCACAACGGAAACGGCAATATCCCTGCCTCCTATGAAGGCATTTGTAATGGCGGAGCTGTTTTCCCTTAGGTTTGAAGAACACTCTGTTATGATACCTCTGGATTGTCTTCCTATGACGCCACCTGAATAGACTTCTCCTGACACTGTGCCGTCAAAGGTGCAGGCTTTTATGGCTGTTCCTTGATAAAAACCCACTATTCCACCTGCGTAATCGCCTTTCACTATACAGTTTTTCAGGGAAATGTTATTTATCTCTGCACCATTTTTTATGTATGCGAAAAGCCCTGAATACTCCCCTGAGGAGATAACTGCGTTTTTTACAAGATGTCCGTTGCCGTCAAAATAGCCCATGAATGGGTTTTCCGAATCGCCTACGGGTGAGATAGTTTTTCCGTCAAAGTCAAGGTCAGCTTCAAGGGTGACTAGCTTGCCCTCGAAGCTTTCGCCACTGCTGACACGCTTTGCAAAGCTTTTCCACTGGGCTTCTGTGGTTATAACAAGGGCTTCGTCCTGTTCTTCTGCGGCGGAGATAAGGATCTTTTGTGCGTTTAAGATATCATTTTTAGAAGCGTTCTCGTCTGCAAGCACCATTCGGGCGTTGTTTGCTTCCCTTTCACAGCCTGCAAGGGTGCCGTACTTTGCAAGGGTGGTTTCAAGTGAACTTTTATCGGGCTTTGCAGTATCGTCAGTATAAGCATAGATAAAAAGATTTCCTATGGAGTCGGTCTTATCTGCTCCAACATCAGACCAATATTTGCCGTTAAGAGAAACATAGCTTTGCCCTGACTGCGCCTTTGATGTTCGGTCGCTTTCTGCAAGGAGATATCCCCTGCCGCTGTCGCCGCTGAATTTTACTGAAATGGAATATTTCTCGCCCTCTTCAAGGAGGATATCCTCGGGAAAGTCAACTGTATAAAAGCCGTTTGCGGACACTGAGCCGCTTATCTGCGTTTCAAGGACGCCTATAGGGTCGCTGTCTGAAACGTTGGTATAGACGCTTAGGGTGTAATCCGCACTGCCCGTTTTGCCCACATACATAAAGCCTGCTTTATCAAGCTTTTCATCGGCTTTAGCTGTGAAAACATTTGCACCGTAAACAGAGCCGTCGTTGCTGGCGTTCACAACATAGCCTGTCATTTTGCTATAGTGATATGTATTATCACAGCTTTCTTCAAAGTCATAGCAGCAAAACTGTCCGAACTCTGCTTCGTCATAGGACACCCAATAGAAGCCGTCATTGTCCTGATCTGCGCCCCACGAGCCTTTCACAAGCCATGCGCCGTTATTGGCAGGCTTATATCTGAAATTATCCTTACTGTAGTTATCGTCCCAGCCCACCACTGTGACGGAATGATTTATGATAGTGTTTTTTGAGGCGTCGGGATCATAGTAGGCAGTATTGTTATGATTCATATAGCCATTTCCTGCAAAATAGCTTGCGGAAACTGCTCCAAGCTCCATTATTTTACGCTTCACCTGCGTGGTGCTTGAAAGCTCCATGACATAATTCAGCCTGTACTCGCTGACGCTTTTCTTATTTTCGGAAACTATCATATTCTCTGTGCCTGATTCTAAAAACGGCTCGTAATCCTCATAGCATAGTCCCTGACCATTTGCAAGAGCGGAGGCCGCAAAGAGCCAGTTTCCCCCTGATGAGAAATCGTCTTTACCTGTGGCTGTGCCTGAATTTGAGGACAGGACCAAGGCAGGCACGGAAAATTCTGCGGAGGGGTTTTCAAGCCCCTTTTTGATAAGATCCTGTTCTGCACAGGCAAGGGCTGAGAATGCCCAGCAAGCACCTGTTGAAGCCTGATCTTTTACTGTTGTGATCTCTCCTGAGCTTCTTGGGTCATAGGTGGATGGGAGCTTTCGGGCGGCTAGTCTTGCAGGGGACTTTATCTGATAGTCACCGTCTGTGCTTTTGGCCACGCCCTCTATCTCATAGCTATAGCCGTTATGGGTAAAGTTTACGGGAACGACTTTTATGCCGTTATCCTCGCTGGCAAGTGCAAAAGTCTGCGCCGAAAGCTGAAAAGCCAAGAGCAAAGCTGTCAAAAGCCCTGCCGCACCTTTCATTCTTCTCATTTTCCGCCCTCCTGTTTATCTCAGGTTATGGTTATCTTTCTTGTATACTCGTTTGAAATACATCTGCCGTATGCCGCTGTTTCTCTAAGTCTTACTGCGTTCTTTTCAAGGAAAGCAACACGCTTTGCATAGTCGGAGATATCCTCAAGCTTTTTCAGCGAGGTATCATACTCCAGAGTTCTGTTCTCAGCCTGCGCAAGTATGCGTGTGCCTGTGCGGTTAAAGGCAAGGATCCTGCCGTATGGCACTTGTCTGATATCGTCCTTTCTGATGCCGAGAACAAGGTGCAGGACCATTCTTCTTACTCTTGCCATGGTGATATTCTTTGACTTTATACGCTGTTCAAAGATATCCATAGTTTCAGGGCAGGAGCTTACGACAGACATAAATCTGTTGGCAAGGTGTTCGTCGCAGTCAGGTAGGGCTAGAAAATCTTCTTTTGAAGCTGTGCAGAGCTTGAAAAGCATTTCTCTGCCTGCCTGCTGGGTAAAGGACGGCTTACAGCCCTCAAAATCATATGGAACAAATTTCCGCCACTCACCGCCCTCTTTTATAAGCTCTCTTATATGAGAAGCCGAAGCAAAATTACCAGACTCTGCCTGAGAATCATGTGCAACAGCTTCACGCTTTACGGCATAAGGAACTAGCCACGGGGCTATACGCTTTGCCGCCTTTATATACTCAACTGCAAGAACGTTATTTGGTGTGGAGAATATCTCTTCGGCGGTTCTGCCATAAAGACCTATGGAGGCTTCATACATAGCCTGCGGGTAGGACTTTCCCTGAGATAAAAGTTCTCTTACCTGCTGTGAATTTTCAAGCATTGCGGATATTTCAGCTGCCTGTTCAAGGGCGTTCCTATCACCGCTTTCACAGCCGAAAGACAAGGTCGTTACCACGTCCTCCCCAAGACCTGCAAGAAGCCTTACTGCACTTCTTGCAAAGGCCTCACTGTTTGAACATGAGAACGGGCATGGCAGTTCTATAACAAGGTCTGCACCGTTTCTTATAGCAGCCTGCGCTCTGTCATATTTTGAGAAAACAGCCGCTGAGCCACGCTGCACGCAATCGCCGCTCATTACTGCGACGATACCCTCTGCGCCAGCCTGTCTTGTGGCTTGTATCTGATATTTGTGTCCGTTATGGAACGGATTATATTCCGCAACTATTCCCGCAATTTTCATTTTTTACTCCTCTTTCTACCCTATGCATATTTTATTCCGTCTTTCAAAAGCTTACTGCGAATTATGATACTAATATGTTAAGCCCTAGTAAAAAAATTGTGCAATATGTATATTTATGAAAAAAGCTCTTGAAATTTATCATTAATATTGATATACTATAAGTATATGATATTATGGGCTTAAAGTCAAGCCCGTTATCTGACATATTATAATCGGGAGGAGATTTTTTCCAATGAAAATCTTAGTTGTAAACGCAGGTTCATCATCACTTAAATATCAGCTTCTGGATATGAAGGACGAGTCTGTTATCGCAAAGGGCAACTGCGACCGTATCGGTATCGACGGCCATGTGAGCGCAAAGACAGGCGACGGCAGACACATCGAGGAGGATTGCAATTTCCCTACTCACACTGAGGCTTTTGAAAAGCTCGTTGAGGTACTCACATCAGGCGAAACAAAGGTCATCGACTCTATGTCTGAGATATCAGCCGTTGGTCACAGAATAGTTCAGGGTGCTGAGATATTCAAGGAGACCTGCCTTGTAACAGACGAAGTTATCGACCAGATCGACTCACTGGCTGAGCTTGCACCTGTACATAACCACCCACACGCTCTTGCACTGAGAGCCTGCAAGGCAGTTATCCCAGCAGGCACACCACAGGTAGTTGTATTCGACACTGCTTTCCACTCAACAATGCCAAGAAAGGCCTATCTCTACGGTCTGCCATACGAGTGCTACACTGATCTTCATGTAAGAAAATACGGCTTCCACGGAACATCACACAGATTCGTTTCAGGCGAGCTTGCAAGAGTAATGGGCAAGCCTATCGAGGAGCTTAAGATAGTTTCATGCCACCTTGGCAACGGCTCTTCTATCACAGCTATCAACGGCGGCAAGTCTGTTGACACATCAATGGGCTTCACTCCTCTTGACGGTCTTGTAATGGGCACACGCTGCGGCTCTGTTGACCCTTCTGCTGTTGACTATGTTGAGAAGAAAATGGGCTTTACACCTGACCAGATGACAGAATACATGAACAAGAAGTCAGGCTTCCTTGGTCTTTCTGGTATCGGCTCTGACAACAGAGATATTCAGGCTGCTGCAAGCGAGGGCAACGAGAGAGCGCTTATCGTAAGCGAGATATTTGCTTATCAGATCAAGAAGTTCATAGGTTCATACGCTGCTGCAATGAACGGTCTTGACGCTGTTATCTTCACAGGCGGTATCGGTGAGAACGCACCTGAGGTAAGAGCGGCTGCTTGCTCAAATCTCGATATCCTCGGTATCCACATTGATGCTGAGAAGAACCTCTGCCGTGGAATACTCAAGGAGATCTCCACTGACGATTCTAAGACAAAGGTTTACGTTATCCCAACAAACGAAGAGCTTCTCATTGCAAGAGATACTCTGGCACTTGTTACAAAGTAATATTTCAGATAACATTAAGGACGGCTTTCTTATGAGAGCCGTCTTTTTTTGCGCATAAAAAAGGCGCAGGAAAGGTTTTCCTGTGCCTTGATTTGTTTGATAAGACCGCCAATTTTCATGTAGGGGCTGGCGCCCTCGACAGCCCGATTTTGAGAGTGTAAAAGTTTGAATTATCACGAAGTTTTGTGGGTTGACGAAATATCGAGAAGTTGGACGTCGTATTTCTGCAAAGCAGAAATTGCGTCGCTCAACTACATATTTGTTTGAATGTACGATATTGGCTATATACTTTTTCCAAACGCCATTGTATCAGGTCTTAACGCCTGAGAACTGCGTCTGATAAAGTCTGTAGTAACAGCCCTTGGCGGCGATAAGCTCCTCATGGCTACCCTGCTCTGCAACACGTCCACCGTCGATAACGACTATCTTATCAGCGTCACGGATAGTGGAAAGTCGGTGAGCGATGATAAGTGAGGTTCTGTTTTTCATAAGAGCCACCATTGCGGACTGAATGTGCATCTCAGTTCTGGTATCAACCGAGGAAGTGGCTTCGTCAAGAATAAGTATCTTCGGGTCGGCAAGCACTGCTCTTGCTATGGAGAGAAGCTGACGCTGACCTTGTGAAAGGTTTGAGCCGCCCTCGGCAAGCACTGTGTCGTAACCCTCGGAAAGTCTTTCTATGAACTCGTCTGCGTTCGCAAACTTTGCCGCCGCCTTTATTTCATCAAGGGTGGCGTTTTCTCTGCCGTAGCGGATATTCTCCTCTATGGTGTCCTTAAAAAGCACTGTATCCTGCAAAACTATGGCTATGGAACGTCTGAGCTTGTCTTTCGGGATATCGTAAATGCTCTGACCGTCTATGGTTATCTCGCCGCTGTCAACAGGATAAAATCTTGTGAGGAGGTTCACTATGGTGGTTTTTCCTGAGCCTGTTGCACCGACAATGGCTATTTTCTGACCTGCTTTCACCTCAAGGTCAAGGTCTTTGAGCACCTGTTTTTCAGGAACGTACGAGAAGTCGATATGCTTGAAGTCAATATCGCCTTTGACGTTTTCCACCTCAAAGTCAGCCTTGCCCTCGTCAGTTTCCTTATCAGCGTCCATGACCTCAAAGATACGCTCTGCGCCTGCTATTGCGGTCTGGATATTTGCAAACTGATTTGCAATCTCATTGATAGGACGTGAGAACTGCTTTGAATAGAGTATGAAAGCCTGAATAGTTCCCACTGTTATAAAGCCTTTTATTGCGAACCAGCCGCCAAATGCAGCGATAAGGATAAAGCCGAAATTGGATATTAAGTTCATGCAAGGGCCCATTACACCGCCAAATATCTGAGCTTTTATGCCGCATTTTTTCAGATTGTTGCTCATTTTCTCAAACTTGTCAACAGCGTCCTGCTCTTTGCCATAGGAAACGACCGTTCTATAGCCAACGACCATTTCTTCCACTTCACCGTTTATTTCGCCAAGAAGCACCTGCTGTTTGATGAAGTATTTCTTCATATATTTTGTGAGAACGCCTGAAACGAATATGGTAAGAAACACTGTAGACAGTGAGATAAGGGTAAGAAGCGGTGAATACAGAAGCATTATGACAACTGTTCCCACAATTGTAAGCACGCCTGAGATGAGCGAGCCTATAGACTGGGAGATAGTTGTGGAGATATTCTCGACGTCGTTTGTCATA
>OAVJ01000374.1_pt1 | contig 29559 bp, 20 predicted proteins | sample 1516901 | NCBI WGS metagenome assembly OAVJ01 (sample SAMEA2580073, study PRJEB22360) | human gut metagenome | biome: human gut; feature: human-associated habitat; material: faeces | place: Denmark | collected 2008/2010 | reverse complement strand
GTTCGGACAGCCGGTACAGATTACTGAGATGCAGTCCGAGGCAGGGGCTGCCGGTGCCGTACATGGCTCCCTTGCAGCAGGTGCATTAACAACAACTTATACAGCTTCTCAGGGTCTTCTTCTTATGATCCCGGATCTCTATAAGATCGCTGGTGAGCAGCTTCCGGGCGTATTCAACGTATCCGCTCGTTGTGTAGCAACTCACGCATTAAATATTTTCGGTGACCACTCCGACGTTTATGCCTGTCGTCAGACCGGATGCGCAATGCTCTGCGAATCCAGCGTACAGGAAGTTATGGATTTAACACCGGTTGCACACCTTGCAGCATTAAAGGGTAAAGTTCCGTTCATCAACTTCTTCGACGGTTTCCGTACTTCCCACGAGATCCAGAAGATCGAGACATGGGATTACGAAGATTTAAAAGAAATGGCTGATATGGACGCCATTGATGCATTCCGTAAGAACGCTCTGAACCCGAACCATCCGGTACAGAGAGGTTCCGCTCAGAACCCGGATATCTTCTTCCAGGCAAGAGAAGCATGTAACCCGTACTACGATGCTCTTCCGGCAATCGTACAGGAGTACATGGATAAAGTAAATGCTAAGATCGGCACAGATTACAAGCTGTTCAACTACTACGGAGCTGCTGACGCTGAGCACGTTATCATCGCTATGGGTTCCGTAAACGATACAATCGAGGAGACAATCGACTACCTTGCAAAACAGGGCAAGAAGGTCGGCGTTGTCAAAGTTCGTCTGTACAGACCGTTCTGCACAGAAGCCCTGATCGAGGCAATTCCGGATACTGTTAAGCAGATCTCCGTTCTTGACAGAACAAAAGAGCCGGGTTCCATCGGCGAGCCGTTATATCTTGATGTTGTTGCAGCATTAAAGGGCTCCAAGTTCGATAAGGTTCCGGTATTCACAGGCCGTTATGGTCTTGGTTCCAAGGATACAACACCGGCACAGATCGTTGCTGTATACGAGAACACAGAGAAGAAGAGATTCACAATCGGTATCAACGATGATGTGACATACCTTTCCTTACAGTTAGGCGCTCCGCTTGTTACAACTCCGGAAGGAACTACAAACTGTAAGTTCTGGGGTCTTGGCGCAGACGGTACTGTAGGTGCCAACAAGAACTCCATCAAGATCATTGGTGACAACACAGACATGTACGCTCAGGCTTACTTCGATTATGACTCCAAGAAGTCCGGCGGTGTTACAATGTCCCATTTACGTTTCGGACATACTCCGATCAAGTCCACATACCTGATCCACAAAGCAAACTTCGTTGCATGCCACAACCCGGCATACATCCGCAAGTACAACATGGTTCAGGAGCTTGTTGACGGCGGTACATTCCTCCTCAACTGCCCGTGGGATGCTGAAGGTCTTGAAAAACACTTACCGGGACAGGTTAAGAAGTTCATCGCTGATCACAACATCAAATTCTACACCATCGACGGTGTTAAACTTGGTATCGAGACAGGTATGGGTCCGACCCGTATCAACACGATCCTTCAGTCTGCATTCTTTGAGTTAACAAAGATCATCCCGGCTGATAAGGCTAACGAGCTTATGAAAGCAGCTGCAAAGGCTACTTACGGCCGTAAGGGTGAGGACGTTGTTATGAAGAACTGGGCAGCGATCGACGCCGGCGCTAAGGGACTTGTAGAAGTTCAGGTTCCGGAGAGCTGGAAGAACTGCGCAGACGAAGGCCTTGACATGGTTCACGCTACAGAGGGCCGCGAGGATGTTATCAATTTCGTTAACAACATCCAGGCTGCTGTAAACGCTCAGGAAGGTAACAACCTCCCGGTATCCGCATTCAAGGATTATGTTGACGGTACAACTCCGTCCGGTTCCGCTGCATACGAGAAACGTGGTATCGCAGTTAACGTACCGGTTTGGAATCCAGACAACTGTATCCAGTGTAACTTCTGTTCCTATGTCTGCCCGCACGCAGTTATCCGTCCGGTAGCTATGACAGAGGAAGAGGCTGCTAAGGCACCGGCTGGCACAAAGACCATTCCGATGACTGGTATGCCGGAGTACAAGTTCGCTATGACAATTTCCGCTCTTGACTGTACCGGATGTGGTTCCTGTGCGAACGTATGCCCGGGCAAGAAGGGTGAGAAGGCTCTTACAATGGTTCCGCTTGAAGGAAACGCTGCAGAGCAGGAAGTATTCAACTACGGCCAGACACTTGACATCAAACAGGATGTAATCGATAAATTCAAAGAGACAACTGTAAAGGGCAGCCAGTTCAAACAGCCGCTCCTTGAGTTCTCCGGCGCATGCGCAGGCTGTGGTGAGCCGCCGTACGCTAAATTAATCACACAGTTATTCGGTGACAGAATGTACATCGCAAACGCAACTGGTTGTACTTCTATCTGGGGTAACTCTTCACCGTCCACACCTTACACAGCTAACAAGGCAGGCAAGGGACCGGCTTGGTCTAACTCCCTGTTCGAGGATAACGCAGAGTTTGGTTATGGTATGTTACTCGCCCAGCAGGCAATCCGCGATGGCTTAAAGGCTAAAGTTGAGGAAGTTGCTGCAAACGAGAACGCAACAGCAGAAGTTAAGGCTGCTTGCCAGGAGTGGTTAGACACATTCAGTGTTGGCGCTACAAACGGCGTTGCAACTGACAAACTCGTAGCTGCTCTTGAGAACGTTGACTGCCCGACATGCAAGGACATTGTCAAGAACAAAGATTTCCTGGCTAAGAAGTCCCAGTGGATCTTCGGTGGTGACGGTTGGGCTTACGATATCGGATTCAACGGCGTTGACCACGTACTTGCAAGCGGCAAAGATATCAACATCATGGTATTCAACACTGAGGTTTACTCCAACACAGGCGGACAGTCCTCCAAGGCTACTCCGACAGGTGCTGTTGCTCAGTTCGCTGCAGGCGGTAAAGAAGTTAAGCAGAAAGACCTTGCTGCAATCGCTATGAGCTATGGCTACGTATACGTTGCACAGATCTCCATGGGTGCTGATATGAACCAGACCATCAAGGCAATCGCTGAGGCTGAGGCATATCCGGGACCGTCCCTGATCATTGCATACGCTCCGTGTATCAACCATGGTATCAAGAAGGGTATGGCAAAGGCTCAGACAGAGGAGAAGCTTGCTGTTCAGTCCGGTTACTGGAATCTCTTCAGATTCAACCCGGCAGCTGAGGGCAAGAAGTTCAGCCTTGACTGCAAGCCGGCTACAGTTGACTACCAGGAGTTCATCAAGGGTGAGGTTCGTTACACATCCCTCGCACTTAAGAACCCGGCAAGAGCTGAGAAGCTGTTTGCTAAGGCAGAGCAGAATGCTAAGGATAAGTACGCTTACCTTGAGAAGTTAGTTACACTCTACGATGAGAAATAATTAACAGAATCATGAAAGACCCCGGAACAGCTTCGGTTGTAGCCGGGGTCTTTTTGCGCTGCAATGTATTCGGAAGAAACTACCGGTGGGCAGCCGGCAAAAAAAATGTGCATGCACGAGACTGTGCTGTATCGTAAGAATTCCGTAAGAGAAAAGATCTGTGATGTTCATTGACATTACAGGTCTTTTCTAATATACTAAGTGTATTAAGAGTGTTCATACAGTTGAGACGTTCACAGAAAGGAGGATACCGATGCTCATATTAGACTACAAAGACCGCCGCCCCATCTACGAACAGGTGGTCTCAAAGCTTGAGGAGCTGATGCTGCTCGGCGCTATGAAAGAGAATGAACCGCTGCCGTCGGTGCGAAGTTTGGCGATGGAGCTGTCCATCAATCCGAATACGATCCAGCGCGCCTATGTGGAACTGGAGCGGCAGGGGTATATTTACACAGTGAAGGGGAAGGGAAGTTTTGTGGCAGATAATACAGTGATGAAGGAAAACAGGAAGAAGGAAGTTCTCCTTCAGGTGAGTGACATGATCGATGAGGCGATCCGGGTGGGAATTCCCGGCGATGAGATCAAAAATATGGTAGAGATCCAGTATAAAGCGGCAAAGAGGAACGGAGGTGGAGAAGCATGATTGAGACAAGTGGATTGACAAAACGGTTTGATGATATTCTGGCGGTCGATCACATCAGCGCAAAGATCAGGGACGGCAGTGTGTTCGGACTGATCGGAACGAACGGCGCCGGAAAAAGTACATTTCTGCGTATGGTCAGCGGAATCTTAAAACCGGATGAGGGCGAGGTGCTGATCGATGGTGAAAACGTGTACGAGAACCCGGCGGTGAAAGCGAGATTCTTTTATATTTCAGATGACCAGTATTTTTTCGCTAACGGAACCCCGTTGGAGCTTATGAAATTTTATAAGTCTATCTACCCGGCTTTTGATGAGCCAAGATTTTTCCATCTCTTACAGTCCTTTGATCTGGACAAAAAGAGAAAGATCTCCACATTTTCAAAGGGAATGAAAAAACAGCTTTCCATTCTTTACGGAATCTGCGCGGGGACGGACTATATCTTCTGCGACGAGACCTTCGACGGTCTGGATCCGGTGATGCGTCAGGCGGTAAAGAGCCTGTTCGCGAGCGATATGGCGGAGCGGAATCTGACTCCGATCATCGCATCCCACAACCTGAGAGAGCTGGAGGATATCTGTGATCATGTCGGCCTTTTACACAAAGGCGGGATCCTGCTCTCCAAGGATCTGGACGATATGAAGTTAAACATTCACAAGATCCAGTGTGTCTTAAAACCCGGCATAAAAGTGGAAGATCTTACGGAGCTTGATATCTTAAAGACAGAATACAGGGGAAGTCTTGCGACGATCACCGTCCGCGGTTCGAGGGAGAATGTAGAACGGCAGATGGCGGCGTGCGAACCGCTGTTCTTCGAGCTGATCCCGCTGTCTTTGGAAGAGATCTTTATCAGTGAAACGGAGGTGGCAGGATATGACATCAAGAAACTTATTTTTTAAACTTATGAAGGAGGACCTGAAGCGAAGACTCTGGGCCATTGGTTTTTCGGTTCTGGCGCTGTTTTTTGCGATGCCGATGGCGGCAGCCATGGGGATCGGAGAGATCGGAAACCAGTACAAGCAATGGCTGATCTCCGGAACCGGATACGAGAATATGGTGCCGGAGGCACTGCGCCAGACGAAGATCCTGCGGTTTGCCGGTGAGATCCTGGGTTTTGAAAACTATGCCCTTTTTATGGTGGTTGGAGCCGCGGCGATGATCCTCGGACTCACAGGATTTTTGTATCTTCACTCAAAGAAGCAGATCGATTTTTACAACAGCCTCCCCGTGAAGAGGGAGATGCTGTTTACAGTGAAATTCCTTGACGGATTCCTGATCATTCTGGCCGCTTACCTGATCAACATGTTCGCGGCGTTTGGAATTTTCTGCGGAAACGGGATCGCGGCGGGCGATCTTTTCGAGATGATGTTTGCTTCCTTCGCGGTCAATATGATCGGATTTCTCCTGATCTATGTGGTGATGGTGATTGCGGTGCTTCTCACAGGGAATCTCTTTATCTCGATCCTCGGCGCAGGCGTTCTGTACGGATATTTGCCGGCGGTCTCCCTGCTGATCGAGGGCTTAAAATCCCTGTTCTTTGTGACACGGGGAAGAGAAGGCGATGTGTATTGGCTTGCAAAATACGGTTCCCCCATCGGCTATTTCACAAAACTGGCAGGCGCGGGGCTTGAGATGTTTCACTCAGACCGGTTTTGTGACGATATCGACTATGGATTTTCCAGGATCCAGATGGAGCTGCAGAGTACCGCTGACAGCGGCGCAGAGCTCTTAAAGCTTTGCGGGCTCGGGATCTTTGCGGCGGTGATCCTCACCGGGTTCGCACTGGTCCTCTATAGGATCCGACCGTCGGAGGCGGCGGGAAAGGCCATGTCATTTAAGAAGACTCAGGCGCCGATCAAGATCCTGCTTCTCATTCCGATGACCGTGACCACGACGGTATTCTTATGGAGCATCTACTACAGCGGCGTATGGGCAGCGGTCGGCTTTGTACTTGGACTTGTACTTACGAGCTGCCTCATCGAGATCATTTATCATTTTGATTTCACGAAGCTTTTTGCAAATCCGGTCCAGACGGTGATCGGAGGTGCCATAGCTATTCTGGTGGTGGTGGCCTTCTGGATGGACGTTTTTGGATATGATTCCTATATTCCGGATGAAAAGGACTTCGTATCCGCATCCATCGACCTGAACCTTGACAATGAGCCGGACTGCGGGCTTCCGTACCGGAGCGGTGATTCTTATAGCTGGCGCTATATGAATTCAAGTGATTACGCGGACGCAAATATGAAGCTTACCGATTACGCTGTAGTCCGTGCCTTTGCGGAAAAGGCGGTAGAGAACGCGAAGCAGCAGAGAAAACTGCGGTTGAAAGGAGACATTCCCTACAGCTACCGCAATGACGGCGGCTATATGATCTATATTCAGGCAGGCTACCGGCAGAAAAACGGAAAGACGGTTTATCGTTCTTATCGGATCACCCGTTCCGTTCTTGGCAGTACCCTGGATGAGATCTATGCGACGAAGGAGTATAAGGACGGCACATATCCGGTGATGTCCTATCAGCCGGAGAATATCACGGGGATCTACTGGCTGTCAGACCGTGGTATCCTTGAAGTGAGTGCGGATGACACACTCCGCGCGGAGATCCTTGCGGCGTATCAGGAGGAACTGGCAGGTCTCACCATCAATGAGAGAGCCGTCGAAGCTCCGGTGGCAGCACTGAGATTTCTCACAAAGGCGGAGAATGAGTATCTAGGCGCGATCAGCACCCAGAGAGGCTATACTTCCCAGGGATTCCAGATGGAAGATATGCAGATAGTGAACTTTGTTCCGGTCTATCCGTCCTTTACAAAGACGATTGCCCTCTTAAAGCAGGCGGGCACGGATGTGACAGCGAAGCTCTCTGCGGATGATGTCACACAGGTAAAGATCCTGTATCCGACGGAGTATGAGAGTACTGCAGCCGGGGAGAATGCGGTCACAGGAGAGGACGTCCCGATCAGCGAAAAAAGCGGGGGAGTGACGGCAGAAACGGAATTGAAGGCTGTTTCTTATGGCGGTCAGAAGATGATCACCATCGTAAATGACGGGTCGGAGGAGAACCGAGCGAAGATCGAGGAGATCCTTTCCGCCAGTGCGCCGGAGGTCATGCTTGACAGAAACCGCCTCTGCACCTATGAGATGGGAATCGAGATCGATGTGTCCATAAAACCCGACAGCGCCTTTTCCTCCGGAAATGGAACTGTGGATGAACGGGTCTACCGGATCATGGGAGATACGGTTCCGGAGTGTATTGAGAAAGCGTTAAATTACAGTAAAATCAGTACAAAATTTGTTAGAAAAGGCATCGGAGTGATGAAAAACGATTGATAGATCAACGAATATCATGTATAATCGAACAAGTCTGAATAGGAGAAGAAAAACCTGGCAGGGAACTGCCGGGTTTTGCCGTTTCCTGAATCTGAAATATGGATAGAAAAATCGGAGGTTTATCATGGAATTTTTTGGAAATATCATAAAGGGGATCATGATCGGCATCGCGAACATCATTCCGGGCGTATCCGGCGGAACGATGGCGGTGTCTCTCGGCATCTATGATCGGCTCATCGGCTCGATCTCCGGCCTGTTTCGGGAATTCAAAAAGAGTATCCTGTTTCTGATCCCGATCATTATCGGCGCCGGAATCGGCATTGTGGGTTTTACCTACGCCATCGAATACCTGCTCGATAAGCATACCTTCGTTACCTGTATGGCATTTGTGGGCCTGATTCTCGGTGGACTTCCGGCGATCTTTTCGTCCATGAGGGCAAAGGTATCTTCGGGCGGGGTCGGTGTGTTTGGAATCCTTGCCTTTGTGATCGCTTTTGCGATCTCCGGCGGTATGCCGCTTTTAAAGGAGAGCAAGGACGCCCTCACGGTGATCGCGGTAACTCCGGGGAATATGGTGATCTTATTTATCCTCGGTATTGTGGCTTCTGCCACAATGGTAATTCCGGGTGTTTCCGGCTCCATGATGCTGATGATCTTCGGCTATTATTACGCGATCATCAATACGATCAAGACATTCCTTGACAATCTCCGCGCCTTTGACCTTGCGGGCATGAAGGAGGGGATCCTGCTTCTGGCGCCGTTCGGGATCGGAGTGGCTTTGGGAATCTTTCTGATCGCAAAGCTGATCACGTTCCTCTTTGAGAAGTACGGCGTGCAGACATTCTGCGCGATCTTAGGCCTCGTGATCTCGTCCCCGATCGCAATCTTTATCAACACGGGACTTGTATCGAAGCTCGGCTCCCTGTCACTGTGGGAGATCTTATTTGGAATCGTCCTCATGGCTGCCGGGGCTTTCGTTACGGTATTTGTGGGCGAGCGGTAAATAAAAAAGACCGTCTGCGGGAAATGATAGGAAAGATATCCTATGCCCACAGACGGTCTTTTTACTCGATTTATTTAGTTCCGGTCCTACAGGACCGGTCCTGCCATTGCGAAATAGCTTATTCCTGATCCTCTGTAACGTTCACGGTTGTCTCAGCAGATTCGGTTTCAAACTTCTCATCCGGTACTGTCTCGCAGGTGCAGGTCTCATCCGTCTTTTCTTCTCCGGCGTTTTCGGACGCTTCGGCTGTATCGACAACATCGATATCGTCATCCTCCGGCTTTGTCTCCGCGATCTTTGCACCGCACTTGCTGCAGAAAGCAGAGGTCTTTTCAATCTTTGCACCGCATTCCGGACAGTGGATAAATCCTTCTAAGGTGGAGAGCTTGTCCTGAAGCTCGTCGATGGTCTTTAAGCTTTCGCGGATCAGGGTGAATTCTGCGGTGTAGGCCTCCTCATCTGCTTCATTTGCGGCTTCGAATACCTTTTTGCCGATCTGCGCATACTGGCGGTTCAGCGCCTCCTTCTCCCTTGAGAGCTGCGTCTTTAACTGGACAGTGTCAGAAAGCTCCTTTGTCTTCTGGGCAACCTGTTTCCCGGTTTCGGTGAGGCTGCGTTTCATATCTGTAAAAAATGCCATTGCAATAAACTCCTTTCGAAAGTGGATTGGTACGGCCGCCTTAAAAGGCGGCGATATATTGTCTCTATTTTAATCTTTTTAGAAGAAAAAGTCAATTTCCAATGCCAGATTCATGAAACGGCGGAAAAATCCAATGCCACCGCTGTATTGTACAGAATTTTCAGATCGGAAAATTCCTGCCCGCATACAGTAACCGCAGAACAATTATAGGACTTTAGTAGGTTGATGTGGAAGATAAAGTGTGCTATGATGGAAGCATTCAGCAGGTCTGCGCTTCCTGCGCAGTCCATATGTCAGACATAATGGAGGAAACGATCATGGGAGAAAAGAGAAAACCGGCAACGATCTGCATCCAGAGCGGATGGAAACCAAAGAACGGAGAGCCGAGAGTTCTTCCGATTTATCAGAGCACAACTTTTAAATATGAGACGAGCGAACAGATGGGAAGACTGTTCGATCTGGAGGAAGATGGGTATTTCTATACAAGACTTGCGAACCCGACGAATGATGCGGTAGCGGAAAAGATCTGTGAGCTGGAAGGCGGAGTGGCTGCGATGCTCACATCTTCCGGACAGGCGGCGAACTACTATGCGGCCTTCAATATCTGCAATGCGGGTGACCATATTATCAGCGCAGCGACGATCTACGGCGGAACCTCCAACCTGTTTACAGTGACAATGAAGAAACAGGGGATCGATGTGACACTGGTGGATCCGGACGCACCGGAGGAGGAGATCGAGAAGGCGTTCCGCCCGAATACAAAAATGGTATTTGGTGAGACGATCGCGAACCCTGCTCTTGTCGTTCTCGACATTGAGAAGTTTGCCCGGATAGCCCACAGACATGGGGTGCCGCTTATCGTGGATAATACGTTCGCGACACCGATCAACTGCCGTCCGTTCGAGTGGGGCGCAGATATTGTGACCCATTCTACCACAAAATATATGGACGGACATGCGATGACTGTCGGCGGCTGCATCGTTGACAGCGGAAACTTCGACTGGAATGCCCATGCGGATAAATTCCCGGGACTTACCACACCGGATGAATCCTATCACGGAATCGTGTATACCGAGCGCTTCGGTAAGAAAGCCTATATCACAAAGGCGACTGCGCAGCTTATGCGCGATCTGGGTTCGATCCCGTCCCCGATGAACTCCTTCCTTTTAAATGTTGGTCTTGAGACCCTGCACCTGAGAATGCCGAAGCATTGCGAGAACGCCCAGAGGGTTGCGGAGTGGCTGCTTGCGAGAGAGGACGTGGCATGGGTCAATTATCCGGGGTTAAAGGAGAATAAGTACCATGCTCTGGCTGAAAAATATATGCCGGACGGAAGCTGCGGCGTGATCTCTTTTGGATTAAAGGGCGGAAGACAGGCGGCAGGAGAGTTCATGGACAAACTGAAATTCGTTGCTATCGTCACACATGTTGCCGATGCGAGAACCTGCATTCTCCATCCGGCAAGCCATACCCACCGCCAGCTTACCGATGAGCAGCTCGTGGAGGCGGGAGTTGATCCGTCCCTGATCCGGCTCAGTGTTGGAATTGAGGATGCGGATGATATTATTGAAGATTTAAGACAGGCACTGGAAGATTAAATGCTCCTGATGCACAGGCTGCGTTGAGGACCAGATGAAAAGAAGCCGCCGGGGAAACAGGCTCCGGAGGCTTAACAGAAGATATGAGGCATAATTTATGATCGAAATGGATGAAATGAAGGGAAGAGGAAAGCGTGGTCTTTTAAGGGTCGTATTCGGACGAACCATGTTCTTCCTGCTGTTTATCGCGCTGCAGCTGGCGTTTTTCTTCTGGATCTATGTATGGCTGGATAACAAATATCAGGCCTGGGGATACGGCTCCTTCGCGTTGATCAGCGCGATTCTCACGATCCATATCCTGAACGAAAAGCAGAACGCCAGCTTTAAAATGGCGTGGCTGATCCCTGTCCTGCTGTTTCCGGTATTCGGAACCTTGTTCTACGTGTTTGTCCAGCTTCAGATGGAGACGAAGATCTTCGCCAAACGGATCGCCGAGGTTCAGAAGAGGACGGACCACTTTCTGGAGCAGGACACGGCTGTCTATGAACGGCTTAGCCGCAGGAGCCGGAGAAATGCGAATCTCAGCCTTTATATGAAGAAAAGCGGCGGCTATCCTACCTGGGACCGCACGAACTTCAAATATTTTCCTCTGGGAGATGAGTTCTATACGGATGTCCTTCAGGAGCTCCAAAAGGCCAGAAGATATATTTTTGTCGAATATTTCATTATTTCAAAAGGGATCCTGTGGGATTCGATCCTGAAGATCCTTGAGCAGAAGGCGAAAGAGGGCGTAGAGGTAAGAATCCTCTATGATGGCATGAACTCCTTTTCCAACCTGCCCCACGACTATCCGAAGGAGCTGGAGGCAAAGGGAATCCGCTGCCGGATCTTCAATCCGATCCGCCCGGCGATCTCTACAAGCCAGAATAACCGTGATCACAGAAAGATCCTTGTGATCGATGGCCATACCGCCTACACCGGCGGCGTGAACCTCGCGGATGAGTATATCAACCGGAAAGTCCGGTTTGGCCACTGGAAAGACAATGCGATCCGCCTGAAGGGAGAAGCCGTGAGGAACTTTACGGTGATGTTCCTCCAGATGTGGGATGTCTGCTCAAAAAAGCCGGATTCGGATTTTGATTACAGCCCATATCTTGATACCGGGGATTATTTCTATTCTCCGGAGCTTGACATGGACGGATTTTCGATCCCGTTTTCTGACAGCCCGATCGACGGGGAACCGGTGGGACACCAGCTTTATCTGGATATTATCTATCAGGCAAAAAAATATGTGTACATTATGACCCCTTATCTGGTGCTCGATGATGATATGATCACAGCCCTGACCTATGCGGCAAAGCGCGGGGTGGACACGGTCATCATCATGCCTCATATTCCCGATAAAAAGTCAGCGTTCATGCTGGCCCATTCTTACTATATGGAGCTGATAGAGGCGGGGGTAAAGATTTACGAGTACCTGCCGGGGTTTGTCCACTCAAAGACGTTTGTCAGCGATGGGGAGAAAGCTGTGGTTGGATCCGTCAATATGGATTTCAGAAGCCAGTATCTGAATTTTGAGTGCGGGGTTTATATTTATGAGAATCCGGTGGTGGAGCAGATCAAAAAAGATTTTGATGAGACGCTGCCGAAATGCGTGCGTATGACAGAAGAGAGCGTTGAGGCGCTTCCGGCACTGCATAAGTTCTGTGGAAAGGCGATGCGTCTGATCGCACCGTTGATGTAGGGAGAATGCAGGAGAAGGACAGCCGTGCCGGGAGAAAATTCCCGGATGGCATCATACAGAAAAAGAAAAGGAAGCGGGAAGAGGATGATCCTCTACTCGCTTCCTTCTTTCTCGTTTAGCGGGTCGGCAGCGGCCGTGTTGACAGATGATTCTGCGCGTTCCCGTAAAGAGGTTGCGCCAATCTCCTTTTTGTAGGCTGCGATCGCGTCCGCGATCCGTTCTTTGATGTACTGGTCTTTTTCTAATTTTCTTTCCTGCTCATCCGGATTATCCAGAATGGGTACGAAGAGAAACCTGCGGACAGCGAAGAGGATCGCAACGGCAACACAGCCGATAAGAGCTTCTTTGATGGCAAGGTGGTCGATGACCATCTGTCTTGCCACGGAGAAGAGAAGGACTTCGACGATGGAGTCGATGTCATGGCGGCAGAACATTTTTAAAAGCTCTACGCCAATGACGAGATCGAAGCTTTTCTTCATGAAATCGGAAAGATCGAAGCCATTGTCGAGATACAGGCTGTACAGGTTTTGGGGAACCGGTATAAATGCGATACAGATCGCGACGATCAGGACCAGGGCACAGGCGATCTCCAGATAGGAGGAGACTTTCATAAGGAATAGCTGCGCTCTCTGGATGCGGGGACTTGTGTAGTGCTTCATGAGCTGGTACCTCCCGGGGTATAGAGAAGTCTTGATGACTTATGCAGAGGTGGACGGGTTGCTGCTTTGTCTTGAAACGTGCTGCAGGTGGTGGAAAACTACAGCAATATGGACAAATATTTAAAAATATTATACAGAAAACCGGCAATATTATCAATTATGAATTGAAATTGTGTTAAATAAAATACAAAATCGCCCCGGCTCTGTTCATACTTTTTTAATAGAAAAAATTTTGATTTTTTATTACAAATATGTTACACTATTGTTCGTATGTATCGTACAGGAAGACGGAAAACAGTAATGGAGATAAACACATGAATGATGATAAAGATACAGTAAACTATATGGATTCTATCAACAAGGCGAGCAGAAAGCGGAGAAGGAAACCGTCTTTCTGGGAACAGTACGGAATCCTTGTGATCGGAGCGGCTGTTCTTGCAGTGATCGTTGTGGCGGTGGTATTTGGCGGAAAGGCCGTGAACGCCGTCAAAGGAAAAATGGCGGCGGCGCAGGCTGCATCTGAGTCCGCCTCGGAGAGCGAGAGTGCGGAGGAAGCTTCTCTTCAGGCAGAGGAGGAGAGCCGTGCCAAGATCGAATCCGAGTCGGCGGAAACGGATGCAAAGATTAAAGAAGTGATCGATTCCTACTCGAATCTTGGTATCGCGAAGGTCACAGGCTACTTAAATATCCGGAAAGACCCGAATGAGGCAGCGAATGTGATCGGAACACTTTCCGATGGAAGTGCCTGCGAGATTCTGGAGACTCTGGAGGGCTGGTATAAGATCAGCTCCGGCGAGGTCGAGGGATATGCCAGCGCGGAATATATCCTGACCGGGGATGAAGCAAAGACCGCGGCGAAAGACCTTGTAAAGGAACGTGTATATATTACCGCAGACAATTTAAATATCCGTGAGACACCTTCTATGGACGGAAACATCGTTGGTAAATGCCTTCAGGGTGAACTTCATGAACTTCTCGGGGAGACAGATGGCTGGTATCAGATCTCCGGCGGCTATATCTCTGCGGATTACGCGGAAAAACGGTTTTGTATGAACGAGGCAAACAAGCTGGATATGAAGGAGATGGTCTTAAACTTCTATGACCATCCGGGCGTATCCAACGTTTCCAATTACTTAAATATCCGTGCGGGCGCAGGTGAGAGCGAAAAGATCATCGGAAAGCTCCCGAGCTATGCCGGATGTGAGATCTTAGAGGATGCCAACGGCTGGTATAAGATCAGTTCCGGTGGAATTACCGGATATGTAAAGAGCGAGTATATTCTTACCGGTGACGCTGCGAAAGAGGCGGCGATGAGTCATGCGGAGCTTATGGCGATCGTCCATGCGGACCGCTTAAACGCGAGAACAGAGCCGTCCACCGACGCGAAGATCTGGACCCAGATCTCCGAGAATGAGCGGTATCATGTAGCGGAGCAGCTCGACGGCTGGGTAAAGATCGAATTTGATGAAGGCGGAGAAGGCGATGGAAACGATGAAATTTCTTCCGCTTATGTCTCCTCAGAATTTGTGGAAGTACGATATGCCCTGTCTGAGGCGATCAAATTCTCACCGACGGAAGAAAGTGCTTCCTTAAGAAGCCGGATCGTAAACTACGCGATGAAGTTCCTGGGCAATCCATATGTCTGGGGTGGTACGAGCCTTACAAGAGGCGCTGACTGTTCCGGATTTACTATGTCGGTTATGAAAAACTTCGGGATTTCTCTTCCGCATTACTCCGGTTCCCAGGCGAACAGCGGAAAACGGATCAAGTCGAGCCAGATGAAGCCGGGCGACCTGATCTTCTACGGAAGCAGCCGGGGAAGGATCAACCATGTTGCCATGTACATCGGCAATGGACAGATCATCCATGCAGCGAGCCGAAGAAGCGGAATCAAGATCTCTACCTGGAACTACAGAACTCCGGTGTGCATCGTGGATGTAATTGGAAACAGGTCCTGATCGGGTAAATTGTGATAAAAATGGATATGAGAACTCCTTTCTGGACATACTGGGTGTACCTGGCATGTCAGAAAGGAGTTTTTTGTTATGAATGAAAAGGAACAGAAGGAGACAAAGGCGGAGGAGGAGCGGATCCGGGAGAACGGACAGGTGACGCTGGAAGAGAACGGTAAGAGGATCCATCTCTTATCTATCATCGGGGAGATCGAAGGGCATGACAATCTATCCGGGAGTACGAAGACTACAAAGTATGAACATATTCTGCCGGAACTTGCGAAGGTGGAGAGCGATGAGAAGATTGGAGGGGTCCTGATCCTTGTGAATACCATCGGCGGGGATGTGAGCTGCGGGCTGGCATTGGCGGAGATGATCGCATCCCTCAGCAAGCCGACGGTTTCCTTAGTCATCGGGGACAGCCACTCCATCGGTGTGCCGTTGGCGGTGGCGTCAGATTATTCCTTTATCGTGCCGACCGGGACCATGCTGGTGCACCCGGTGCGCATGAGCGGGATGGTGATCGGGACGGCACAGACCTACGAATATTTTGAGATGATCGAGGAACGGATCATAAGCTTTGTATCAGAGCACAGCAGGATCGATCGGGAAAAAATGAAACGGCTCATGCACAATACGAAGATGCTGACGAAGGATCTCGGGACGGTTCTGGTCGGAAAAGAGGCGGTGGAGTGCGGACTGATCGACGGAGAAGGCGGAATCAGGGACGCCATCGAAAAGCTGAATGCGCTGATAAAAAACGACTGACCGAAAATATGTTCGATTTATAATTTCTTACGGTTGCATTTTGGCATTTTTTTTTGTATACTATATTTTGGGGTACTTGCCCCGTAAAGTTAAAGGGGGAAAAGCACTTGGCTGGAACCAGAAAACAAAAAGAAACGACAAAACAATCACAGGCGTCTGCAAGACCAAAAACCACATCAAAGACAACGCAGAAATCTGCACAGACGCCTAAGAATAAGACAACAAGGACAGGGGCGAGAGCTTCCGAAAAGAGAAGAGAAACGAAACCGCAGTATGAGGAAGATACCGGATTCTTACAGTCTGAGGCAGTGATCCTCGGCACCTTCGCGGTATGTGTGCTGTTATTCTTGAGCAACTTCCATATCTGCGGATTCCTCGGTGACTTTTTCAGCCGGATCATGCTGGGCGTGTTCGGCTGTATCGGTTATCTGGCTCCGTTATTGTTGTTCGCAGAACTGTTATTCTACGCTTCGAATAAGGGAAATATCCGGGCAGTCTACAAGATGATCGCGGTGGAAGTCCTTCTGATCGTGCTCTGTGGTCTTGCGCAGCTTGTGTTCGGCGGCGGATACCGGGAAGGTCAGACGATCCTCGACATCTATAAGTCCGCCGGAGTAAGTGGACTTGGCGGCGGCGTGATCGGCGGTGTCCTTGTTATGGTTCTCCACACAGCGGTGGGAACCATCGGGGCCTATGTGGTCCTTCTCGTATTTATGATCATCTCACTGGTGTGCATCACGGAAAAATCCTTCGTGTCCGCTGTTAAGAGCGGAAGTGGAAAGGCATATCGGTATGCAAAGGAAGACTACAGCAGAAGAAAAGAGCTCCACGAGGAACGCCAGGAGGAAAAACGCAGGCTCCGGGAAGAGCAGCGTGTTCAGGGCGTGGATCTTGCTGCGACTGATCTCTCGAGAACTCCGGATTTCGGTGGAATTGCCGGTGGCTATATGGGCGTTGTGGATGCTGAGGCTGTGTCCGAGGCAGATGAGACGAGGCAGGAAAAAAATGTTTCCGATACATATAAAGAAGAAACGGCGGATCCGAAGGCGGAGACAGGAAGTATGCAGCCGGATCCTGCAGATATCTTTAAAGGAAAGATCACGATGGGAGGCAGGCCGGTAGAAAATCCGGAGTCTTCCAGTGAGGATCAGAGTAAGGAAGGCCGATCCGGAGAAGACGCGATGAAGGATGTGGAACGCGTTCCGTTTGAGGAAGATGCTGTCCCGGCCGGAATCCATGAGGATGAGGACGTGTTTATCAGTCATGGGGAGAGTGCCTTTGATGATGAGGATATGTTCCCGGACGAAAAGAAAAGGGAGACCAAGGCCTGGGAGAAAAAACCGAAGGTGTCCGTCTTATCCAATATCCCGGATATCCCGTTAGATGAGCCCGCGGCGGACGATGACGAGATCTTTGCGTCCATGAGAAGGGACACGGAGAGAAGAGCGGACGGACTCCGTGCAGAGAATGCCAAACCAGACGAAATTGCAGAGCCAGACGAAACTGCAGAGACATCGAAGACTGCAGAGGAGGAAAAAACCGAGTTCCCGGAGACGGAAGAAAATGAAAAGACGGACGGAATTCCTGCCTCCGGAGAAGAATCCATGAGCGTTCTTTCAGGTGACGAATTTCTCGACACAGAGCCTTATGTGGAAAATGAGGACTACTGGATTCAGGCAGCAGAGCCGGGAAGCCGTGCATATGCGGCAGCACACGGCAGTAACGTGAAATCCCCTGAACCGCCTGTCGCTAAGGAACCGTCCGAAGAACACCGTCAGGTCGTGACCGCGTCCGGAAAAGTCATTGAAACAGATACAGAAGAGATTATAAAGAAAAAGGCGGAAATAAGAAAGCGGGAAGCAGCCGAGAGAGAAGAGGCAGGAAACGAGGTATTAAAGGAGATCCGGCAGACGGAAGAAAAACCGAAGAAACCTTATATGATCCCGCCGCTTGACCTCTTAAAGAAAGGCGCTCCCGTGACGGGGCAGTCGGAACAGGAATTTAAGGATACGGCGATCAAGCTCCAGCAGACATTAAGAAACTTTGGTGTCGGAGTCACTGTTACGAATATCAGCTGTGGGCCGACCGTTACCCGGTACGAACTTCACCCGGAGCAGGGTGTAAAAGTGAGCCGGATCCTGTCGCTGGCGGACGATATCAAGTTAAACCTTGCGGCGGCAGATATCCGTATCGAGGCGCCGATCCCCGGAAAAGCAGCCGTGGGAATCGAGGTGCCGAACAAGGTCAATAGCATGGTCTATCTGCGTGACCTTTTAGAGAGCCCGGAATTTAAAAATCATAAATCGACACTGGCTTTTGCGGTGGGTAAGGACATCGGCGGACAGGTAGTCATTGCAGACCTCGCAAAGATGCCGCACCTTCTGATCGCCGGACAGACTGGTTCCGGTAAATCAGTAGGAATCAACACGATGATCATGAGCCTGATCTACCGCTCATCCCCGGATGATGTGAAGCTCATTATGATCGATCCGAAGGTGGTTGAACTTTCCGTTTATAACGGAATCCCACATCTGCTGATCCCGGTAGTCACTGACCCGAAGAAGGCGGCCGGTGCCCTCAACTGGGCAGTTGCGGAGATGATGGAACGATACAATAAGTTCGCTTCCTCGAATGTCCGCGACCTGAAAGGGTATAACGCGAAGGTACAGACTCTGGCGGAGAGCGGGGATATCCCTGCGGACCAGATTCCGAAGAAACTGCCGCAGCTCGTGATCATTATCGACGAGCTGGCGGATCTCATGATGGTTGCCTCAAACGAGGTGGAGGACGCGATCTGCCGTCTGGCACAGCTTGCCCGGGCAGCGGGAATTCATCTTGTTATCGCGACCCAGCGTCCGTCCGTCAATGTCATCACAGGTGTGATCAAAGCGAACGTGCCGTCACGGATCGCGTTCTCTGTTGCGTCCGGTGTGGATTCGAGAACGATCCTCGACATGAACGGCGCAGAGAAACTGTTAGGAAACGGCGATATGCTGTTTTACCCGTCCGGTTATCCGAAGCCGCTCCGCGTGCAGGGCGCTTTTGTATCGGACGGCGAGGTGTCAAATGTAACCGAGTTCTTAAAAGAACAGAACGAGGATACAGGATATAACACGGAAATCGAGAAAAAACTGACCCAGTCCTCCTTAGCCGGAGGAGCGGGCGGACAGAATGAGCGGGACGCATTGTTTACCGATGCGGGCAAGTTCATTATCGAGAAGGATAAAGCGTCGATCGGCATGCTTCAGAGAATGTTCAAGATCGGCTTTAACCGTGCTGCCCGGATCATGGATCAGCTTGCCGAGGCCGGTGTTGTAGGGGAAGAGGAAGGAACGAAGCCAAGGAAGATCCTGATGTCCATGGAAGAGTTCGAAGAATTCCTGGAAGCGGGGTACTAAAGCCTGCGGCTGTTGAAATTGAAATGGCTGTCGGCTGCGGAATCCGCAGATCCACAGAAATGATATGCTACTACAAAAGGAGGATACCGATTATGAAGACCGATATCGAGATTGCACAGGAGACGAAGATGCTCCCGATTACCACCGTTGCGTCCCAGTATGGAATTACTGAGGACGATCTGGAACTTTACGGAAAGTACAAGGCAAAGATCTCCAATGAGCTCTGGCAGGAGATCAAAGACAGACCGGACGGAAAACTCGTTCTGGTGACAGCGATCAACCCGACTCCGGCAGGAGAGGGAAAGACCACAACCAGTATCGGACTTGCACAGGCGATGACAAAGTGCGGAAAGAAAGCGATGCTTGCTCTCCGTGAGCCATCCCTCGGGCCGTGCTTTGGAATCAAGGGCGGAGCAGCCGGCGGCGGATATGCCCAGGTCGTTCCGATGGAGGACTTAAACCTTCATTTTACCGGTGATTTCCATGCGATCACGACAGCGAACAACCTGTTGGCAGCACTTCTTGACAACCATATTCAGCAGGGAAATACTCTTGGAATCGACCCGAGACAGATCCTCTGGAAGAGATGTCTTGACATGAACGACCGTGTGCTGAGAAACATTGTAGTGGGACTCGGCGCAAAGGCAGACGGTTTCGTCCGCGAAGACCATTTTGTGATCACGGTTGCCTCCGAGATCATGGCGATCCTCTGTCTGGCAACGGATATGAAAGACTTGAAGGAGCGCCTCGGAAGGATCATTGTAGCGTATAATTTTGCGGGTGAGCCGGTGACAGCGAAGGATCTCAACGCGGTCGGCTCCATGGCAGCTCTCTTAAAGGATGCCATCAAACCGAATCTGGTACAGACCTTAGAGCACACGGGAGCTCTTGTACATGGCGGACCGTTTGCGAATATCGCCCACGGCTGCAACAGCGTTATGGCGACAAGAACCGCATTAAAGCTTGCGGATGTGGCGATCACAGAGGCAGGATTCGGCGCAGATCTCGGCGCAGAGAAATTCTTTGATATTAAGTGCCGCAAGGCGGGGATCCATCCGGATGCCGTTGTTCTCGTGGCTACTGTCCGCGCGTTAAAGTACAACGGCGGTGTTCCGAAGGACCAGCTCTCCGAGGAGAATCTTGAGGCATTGAAGAAAGGTATCGTAAACCTTGAGAAACACATCGAGAACATCCAGAAATACCATGTGCCGGTTGTTGTTACTTTAAACTCCTTCCTCACGGACACAGAGGCAGAGTATGAATTTATCCGGAACTTCTGTGAGGAGAGAGGCTGTGAGTTTGCGCTGTCCGAGGTATGGGCAAAAGGCGGAGACGGCGGAATTGAACTCGCAGAGAAGGTAATAAACACCCTGGAGAAAAAGAAGAGCGATTTCGCTCCGTTATATCCGGATGAGATGGGAATCTCCGATAAGATCGAGACCATTGCGAAGGAGATCTACGGCGCGGGCAGCGTAAGCTACTCACCGGCGGCAAAAAAGGCGATCGCGAAGATCACAGAGATGGGCTTTGGCGATCTTCCGGTCTGCATGGCGAAGACCCAGTATTCCTTATCCGATGACCAGAAGAAGCTTGGCCGTCCGGAAGGATTTGACCTGACTGTGCGCGATGCGTATGTGTGCGCGGGCGCAGGCTTTGTGGTTGCGCTTACCGGTTCCATCATGACTATGCCGGGACTTCCGAAGAAACCGGCAGCGGACAATATTGACGTGGACGAGAACGGAAAGATCATAGGATTATTCTAAAAAAGCAGTAAGAAAACTCACAGGCGGGCGCATATGTTCCCGCCTGTGTGGGTTATGAGAAAGGATGACGACAGTGGTAATTGGAGATTGGTTAAAACGCATGAAATACGATCTGGTTTGCGGCAGTCTGGACCAGAACGTAGATGAAGTGATCTATGATTCGAGAAAGGCAAGACCGGATTCCGTATTCGTGTGCATTCAGGGCAGCACCAGGGATTCCCACGAGTTTATTCCGGACGTATTAAGGGCTGGCTGTAAAGTTCTTGTGGTAGAAAAAGAAGTGGAAGTATCGGCGGATGTGACTGTGATCCGGGTCGAGAGCGGACGACTCGCGCTGGCGGAGCTTTCTGCGGCGAGATTCGGTTATCCGGCAGAGAAACTGATCACCATCGGGATCACCGGCACGAAGGGAAAGACCACGACAAGCTATATGATCAAGGCGGTCCTTGAGGCAGCCGGAAAGAAGACCGGTCTCATCGGAACGAATGGCGCAGTCATCGGGGATGTGAAATTCCCGACCTCCAATACGACACCGGAATCCTATGTGGTGCAGGATTATTTCCATAAAATGGTGGAAGCTGGCTGTGAGTGCTGTGTGATGGAGGTCTCCTCTCAGGCCTTAATGCTTCACAGGGTCGGCGGGATCATGTTCGACTACGGTCTGTTCACAAATATTTCTCCGGACCATATCGGGCCGAAGGAACACAAGAGCTTTGAAGAGTATCTTTTTTATAAGTCAAGGCTTCTTACTGTCTGCAAAACGGGGATCGTGAATCGTCTGACAGACCACTACGATGAGGTCGTAAAGGATGCGTCCTGCAGACTTCTTACATATGCCCTGAACGGAAACGCGGATTTCATGGGTGATGACATTCACTATGCATCAAATCACGATTTTGTGGGAATTGAATTCTCAATCCACGGCATGCTTGACGGAAGAGTCCGCGTAGGGATGCCGGGAAAATTCAACGCGGATAATGCTCTGGCGGCGTTGGCGGTCTGCACTCTGGCGCTTTCCGGTGGAAGCGGTGTGCTTGATGATCATACAAAACAGGCAATCCTTGGATCCCTCGTGAAGGTCCGCGTGGATGGTCGCATGGAGATCGCGCACGTATCGAAAAAGTGCAGTGTGATCGTGGATTACGCCCACAATGCGGTCAGCATGGAAAGTCTGCTTACAACACTCCGGGATTATCATCCGAAGCGTCTCGTATGTGTATTTGGCTGTGGTGGAAACCGCGCCAGAGATCGCAGATATTCAATGGGGGAGATCGGTGGAAAGATGGCGGATCTCTGCATCATTACGGCCGACAATCCGCGTTTTGAGAAAAACGAGGACATCATCAAGGACATCGAGGTGGGCCTTGCGAAGACGGACGGAACGTATCTTGTGATCCCGGACAGACGGGAAGCAATCTTTTACGCGATCAGGAACGCCGAGGAGGGTGACATGATCGCCATTATCGGAAAAGGCCATGAGGATTATCAGGAGATCGAAGGTGTGAAACATCATTTTCTGGATCGGGAAGTCGTGGAAGAGGCGGTAAACGGATAATGTATGATCGTCCGCAGAGGGACGCAGACTGCAGCAGTAAAGGAGATTGGAAAGGAATGGAGAACGTAAGCGTTCAGGATATCGTCCTTGCCACCGGAGGCGTACTGCTCTCCGGAGATGACGGTGTCATGTTAAACAAGATCCGCCTGGATTCCAGACAGGTTGAGACCGGAGATCTTTTCGTGCCGATCATCGGCGAGAAAGTAGATGCACATAAATTTCTGGAACAGGTTGCCGAAAAAGGAGCCGGTGCGGTGCTTACAAGTGAGCATAAGGAAAAAACGGAAGAAATGGCGGAGACCTCCTGTGCCTGGATCGCTGTGGATGACACGAAAAAGGCACTTCAGGCCGTAGGCCGTTACCTCAGAAAACGTCTGACACTGCCCATTGTCGGTGTCACAGGGAGCGTCGGAAAGACCACAACGCGGGAAATGATCGCGGCGGCACTCTCTGCGCGGTTTCATGTATACAAGACTCCGGGCAACAGCAACAGTCAGGTAGGAGTTCCGATTACCGTGTCCGAGATCACAAAAGAAGATGAAGTGGGTGTTCTGGAGCTTGGAATGAGCGAGCCGGGTGAACTTACCGTGATCGCACGGATCGCGAAGCCGGATGTGGCAGTGATCACAAACATCGGGATCACCCACATCGAGCAGCTTGGATCCCGCGAGAATATTTACAGAGAGAAGCTGACGATCCAGGACGGACTTTCCGATGGCGGCATCCTCATCTTAAACGGCGACGATGATATGCTTTGCAGGACCAGGGGAAAGGCCGGTGTGAAGACCGTCTACTATGGCACCGGGGAAACCTGTGATTACCGCGCGGTGGACATCGTCCTCATGGACGGAAAGACGGAGTTTACGGTTGTTCATGCGGGAAAAACCCAGAAAGTCCTCTTGAACGTCATGGGCACACACAATGTAATGAACGCTCTGGCAGCCATTGCGGTCTGCTGTGAACGCGGTATGACGATGGAAGAAGCCGCGGAGGGTCTTCTGACTTTCCATGGATTCAAACACCGCCAGCAGGTCTATGCCGACGGAAGATTTACGGTGATGGATGACTCTTACAACGCGAGTCCTGCATCCATGAAGGCGGCTCTCGATGTGTTTCAGGGACTCACGGGCAAACGCCATATTGCTGTCCTTGCGGATATGAAGGAGCTTGGCGGGAATTATCTGGCCTACCACAGGGAAGTGGGCGAGTACGCGGCAAATTCCGGCGTGGATCTTGTTGTTACATTGGGCGAGGCATGCAGGAGTCTGGCAGAAGGCGTTCGTGCGGTGAAGGAGATCCCGGTGGTGGAATTTTCAGACTGCGGGGAGATGGTGAAATATCTGGAGACGGAGATCCGGGACGGAGACTGCGTTCTCTTTAAGGGATCCAACTCTATGGGACTGTCTGCTGTGGCAGATCAATTCGTGGAGATGGCCGGAAGGTAGGAATGGACGGAAGTTTTGAGAAGGGAGGGATCCGAAATGGAACCGTATGCGGATGTCATCATTGATCTTTCCGTAAAAAATGTGGACCGGATCTTCCAATACCGGATCCCTGACCATCTGAAAGAGCTTGTAAAGCCCGGAGTTCAGGTGAACATCCCTTTCGGAAAGGGAAATACCGAACGGAAAGGGATCGTGGTAGGTCTCTCAAAAGAGACAGATTATGACCCTGAAAAAATGAAAGAGCTTCTGGATGTGGAGACAGGCGCTGTCCCGATCCGTACTCAGATGATCTGCCTCGCCTTCTGGATGAAGGACCGCTATTCCACCACGATGAATCAGGCACTGAAGACGGTTCTTCCCGTAAAGGCGAAGGTGATGCCGAGGGAAGAACGTGTGATCGTTTCCTTAAAACCGAAGAATGAGATCGAAACGCTGCTTATAGAAGCGGAAAAGAAGAAATACCGGGCACGGATAAGGCTTTACCGGGCACTTCTTGAAAACGGGGAGCTGCCTTTGAAGCTGACTTCCGAAAAGCTCGGCATCACAGCCGCGATGCTGAAACCGTTAGTAGAAAAAGAGATCGTGGACCTGAAAACAGTCAAAAAAGAACCGGGAGCAGGAAACAGATTTCCTCAGACCGGACCTGTCGCCCTGAATCAGGAACAGAAGAACGCGGCGGAGACCGTGATCCGGGACTATGATTCCGGACAGCGTAATACCTATCTGCTTTACGGAATCACGGGAAGCGGTAAGACGGAGGTCTACATGGAGCTCATCGACTACGTCCTTCGGAAAGGCCGGCAGGCCATCGTCCTGATCCCGGAGATCTCCTTGACTTACCAGACTGTGATGCGTTTTTACCGGCGATTTGGAAACCGGGTTGGTATCATGAATTCCAGACTTTCGGCGGGGGAGCGCTATGAGCAGTCGGAGAGGGCGGCAAACGGGGAGATCGATATTATGATCGGTCCGCGTTCCGCTCTTTTCACACCGTTTCCGGATCTGGGGCTCATCATCATCGACGAGGAACATGAGGGAGCTTACAAGAGTGAGACAGCACCGCGGTACGATGCCAGGGAGGTCGCAAAGGTCCGGGCAGATATGAGCCGGGCAGCCGTAGTCTTAGGATCTGCGACACCGTCCGTGGAGAGCTATTATCTGGCAGAACAGGGCGAGTATAAGCTTTTGACCCTCAAAAAGAGGGCAAAGGAGAACAGCCGTCTGGCGGGGGTCCATATTGTGGATCTGAGAGAAGAACTCGCAGAGGGAAACCGCTCGATCTTCAGCCGGAGATTAAAAGGGCTGATCGAGGACCGGCTGGCGAACAGGCAGCAGGTGATGCTGTTCATGAACCGGCGGGGATATGCGGGCTTTGTGTCCTGCCGCTCCTGCGGAAAGACTATGAAATGCCCACACTGTGATGTGAGTCTTACATACCATAAAAACGGACGGTTAAAATGCCACTACTGCGGATTTGAACGGCCGCTGCCGGATCGATGTCCGTCCTGCGGTTCCCCGTTTATCGCGCCCTTTGGGACGGGGACCCAGAAACTGGAAGAATTTACAAAAAGGGAATTTCCAAAGGCTCGGATCTTAAGAATGGATGCGGACACCACGGCAAAAAAAGGAGCTCATGAAGAAATCCTCGCCACCTTCGCAGAGGGCGGGGCGGATATTCTCATTGGGACCCAGATGATCGTAAAGGGTCATGACTTCGCGAATGTGACCCTTGTGGGTGTCATGGCGGCGGATCTCTCCCTCTATGCACCGGACTATAAGAGTGCAGAGCGTACCTTTGAACTCCTGACTCAGGCATCCGGGCGGGCCGGGCGCGGGGAGCTTCAGGGAGATGTGGTGATCCAGACATATGCGCCGGACCATTATGCGGTATCATCCGCGGCAGAGCAGGACTATCTGCAGTTTTACCGGCAGGAGCTTCTGTACCGGAAGATGATGGGATATCCGCCCCTTGTAAGACTTTTGACCATCGGACTTTCCTCAAAGAGGGAGGCAGATGTGATCCGTGCGTCAGAGGATATGAAACGGGTCATTCTGAGGGAATATGCACTGGATGGACTGAAGGTCATCGGTCCGGTGGAGGATTCCCCCTACAAACTTAATGATAATTACAGAAAAATTTTATATATGAAACATGAAAGTTATGATATACTATTAAAAGTCAGAAATTGCGCCCGGAAGCGGGAGAACATCCCGGATCTTTTCCGGAATGTGTTCGTCCAGTACGATCTGACTTAGTAGTTTTCGATAAAAAATTGAGAGGAAATAAGATAAAATGGCAATCAGACAGATCAGAACCATCGGAGATGAGATCCTTACAAAAGAGTGTAAGCCGGTAAAGGAAATGAATGAGAGGACCCTTGAGCTCATCGAAGATATGTTTGAGACAATGTATGAGAATAACGGCGTCGGCCTTGCCGCACCGCAGGTGGGTGTCCGCAAGCGCGTCGTGGTTATCGATGTGGAGGACGGAAACCAGTATGTGCTGATCAATCCGGAGATCCTCGAGACGAGCGGAAGTCAGACCGGTCAGGAAGGCTGCTTAAGTGTTCCGGGAAAATGCGGACAGGTGACCCGCGCGGATCATGTAAAGGCAAAAGCTCTCAATGAGAATATGGAAGAGTATGAGATCGAGGCAGACGGACTTCTCGCGAGATGCATTCTCCACGAGTGCGACCATCTGGATGGAAAACTTTACGTCGATCTCGTAGAAGGAGAACTTCAGGATACAGCCGGAGAGGATGAGGAATAGTATGCGTATTGTTTTTATGGGAACGCCGGACTTTGCGGTTCCGACGCTGACTGCTCTCATTGAGGGCGGACATGAAGTTGTGGCTGTGGTGACACAGCCGGATAAGCCGAAGGGGCGCGGAAAAGCCGTCCTTATGACTCCTGTAAAGGAAAAAGCGATCGAGTATGAAATCCCGGTATACCAGCCGGTAAAGGTGCGGGATCCGGAATTTGTGGAGCTTTTAAAAACGATGGCACCGGATGCCATCGTTGTCGTCGCATTTGGCCAGATCCTTCCGAAGTCCATTCTGGATCTTCCGAAATACGGCTGCGTGAATGTACACGCGTCCCTGCTTCCGAAATACCGCGGGGCTGCCCCGATCCAGTGGGCGGTCATTGACGGTGAGAAGGAGAGCGGAGTGACGACCATGATGATGGATGTGGGGCTGGATACCGGCGATATGCTGGAACAGAAAGCGATCCCGTTAGATGAGAAAGAGACTGGCGGAAGCCTGTTTGACAAGCTCTCTGCCCTCGGTGGATCCATGATCTTATCCACTTTAAAGGGACTGGAAAACGGAACGATCACGAGAACTCCACAGGGAGAGTCCGGTACTTCCTACGCGAAGATGCTCACGAAAGAAATGGGACATATCGACTGGACGAAGGACGCGGTGTCCATTGAGCGTCTTGTCCGCGGTTTAAATCCGTGGCCAAGCGCATATACATTATATGCCGGAAAGACGATGAAAATCTGGTCAGCAGAGGTTACGGATCTTCCGGGAGAAAGAACTCCGGGAAAGATTCATGTGACAAAGGACCGGCTTTTTTTGGAGACCGGAGAGGGTGTCCTTGATGTAAAGGAACTTCAGCTTGAGGGAAAGAAGCGGATGGATACAGCTTCCTTCCTGCGCGGTTTCCAGATGGAAGACGGAAGTTTCTGCGGGTAAGCTTCGCGGGTGATGCCGCGGGCGGTCCTGAAAATTCCGGCTGAAAAGCCGGCTGCCGGGACGACAGAAACGAGATCGAAAGGAGAGATGTTTTATGTACGGAATGTATGGTTACGGTTATGGCTATGGCCTTGACCCGACGATCATCCTTGTATTGATCGGTGTTGCCCTTTCTCTCTGGGCTCAGGGGCGTGTGAATTCCACGTTCTCGAGATATTCCAGAGTCCGCAGCATGACTGGCATGACAGGGGCAGAGGCGGCGAGACGCCTTTTAAATGCGCAGGGAATCTACGATGTGACGGTCCAGCAGATCGCCGGTGAACTTACTGACCACTATGATCCGCGGACGAAGACCGTAAACCTGTCCCAGTCCGTTTACGGAGCGACTTCTGTTGCGGCTATCGGTGTTGCCGCCCACGAATGCGGCCACGCGATGCAGGACAATGAGGGATACGCGCCGTTACGGTTCAGGAGTGCTCTGGTTCCGGTGGCAAACTTCGGCTCCAGTCTTTCCTGGCCGCTGATCCTTTTAGGACTTGTGTTCGGCGGACTTGGTTCTCCGCTGGTGGAGATCGGAATCTTAATGTTCTCTCTGGCGGTGCTGTTCCAGCTTGTGACACTTCCGGTAGAGTACAATGCGTCTGCCCGTGCGGTAAGACTTCTGGATGCACAGGGCATTCTCGCGGGCGAGGAAGTAAACGGGACGAGAAAAGTACTGAACGCGGCGGCACTGACCTATGTGGCGGCAGCAGCGACTTCGATCCTACAGCTTCTCCGTCTCATAATTCTCTTTGGAGGAAGAAACAGACGTGACAGATAATACGACAAATATCCGGGAGGTCGTCCTTGACGTCCTTCTGGAAGTCCTCGAAAACCATAATTTGAGCCATATTGTTTTAAAACAGGCACTGGAAAAGTACCTGTTTCTGGAGCGTCAGGACCGCGCGTTTATCACAAGATGCGTGGAGGGAACTCTGGAGTACCGGATCCAGATCGATGCGGTGCTTGACCGTTTTTCGAAGGTGAAGACCGCGAAAATGAAACCGGTGATCCGGGAGATCCTCAGAATGTCGGTCTACCAGATTCTGTATATGGAGCGTGTACCGGACTCCGCGGTCTGCAATGAGGCGGTAAAGCTTGCAAAGAAACGAAAATTCCAGGGCCTTTCCGGATTTGTGAACGGTGTCCTGCGGACGGTCTCCAGAGAAAAAGAGAAACTTGTCTGGAAGGACGCTTCGGAGCGCTATTCGATCCCCCGGTGGATGTTATCCATGTGGGAGGAAATGTATGGAAAAGAGACTTCTGAAGCCATTGCTGCGTCATTTTTAGAAGAACGCCCCCTTACGGTGCGCTTTAATGAGAGCATCTCTCCGGCGGAGAAAACGATTGGAGAGTTGAGAGATCATGGCATTACGGTGGAAAAGTCCGGGACATTTCCGGGGATCGCTTCGATCCGTGGCTTCGACTACTTAGACCGGGTGTGCGCGTTCACGGAAGGAAAGATCACAGTTCAGGATCCAAGCTCCTCCCTTGCGGCACAGATGGCATCTATTGCCCCGGGAGATTTCGTTCTTGACGTGTGCGGAGCTCCGGGAGGAAAGGCCATGCATGCGGCAGATCTTTTAAAAGGTACCGGCATGGTGGAAGCGAGAGATGTGAGCGGGAGAAAGACGGATCTTATTGAGGAGAACATCATGCGCTGCGGCTTCTGGAACATTCGCACGAACGTTTGGGACGCGACAGTTCTGGATCCGTCTATGGTGGAGCAGGCAGATGTGGTTCTGGCAGATCTCCCATGTTCCGGTCTCGGAATTATCGGAAAGAAACCGGATATCAAAGAGCGGATGACGAGAGATGAGATCAAAAATCTCGCGAAGCTGCAGAGGGAGATCCTTTCTGTGGTGACTCAGTATGTAAAACCTGGTGGAACGCTTGTTTACAGTACCTGTACGATCACTGAGGAAGAGAATGAAGAAAACGCGGACTGGATCGAGAAGCATCTGGCGTTTGAAAAGAAGAGGATCGCAGATCTCTTGCCGGA